>Ga0184612_10000103_pt1 | contig 38059 bp, 34 predicted proteins | sample PLM3_60_coex_FD_133163 | JGI IMG/M metagenome (GOLD analysis project Ga0184612, IMG submission 133163) | Groundwater sediment microbial communities from an aquifer in East River, Colorado, USA - PLM3_60_coex | ecosystem: Environmental > Terrestrial > Soil > Riparian zone | place: USA: East... | reverse complement strand
CCGGAGAAGGCGAGGTAGTCGAGGGCCACGCGGTCGACCGGGAAGATGCCGCAGGTGGCGCCGTACTCGGGCGCCATGTTGGCGATCGTCGCGCGATCGGCGAGCGGCAGGCCGGCGAGGCCGCTGCCGAAGAACTCGACGAACTTCCCGACAACCCCCAGCTTGCGGAGCCGCTCGGTGATCGTCAGCACGAGATCGGTCGCTGTCGCCCCTTCCGGCAGCCGCTCGACGAGGCGGAAGCCGATGACTTCCGGGATGAGCATCGAGATGGGCTGCCCGAGCATCGCGGCCTCGGCCTCGATGCCTCCGACGCCCCATCCCACGACCCCCAGGCCGTTGACCATCGTCGTGTGCGAGTCGGTGCCGACGAGCGTATCGGGATAGGCGAGCATGCGCCCGTCCACCTGTTCCTTGAAGATCACGCGCGCGAGGTACTCGAGGTTCACCTGGTGCACGATGCCGGTGTCGGGTGGAACCACGCGGAAGTTCTGGAACGCGTCCTGACCCCAGCGCAGGAACGTGTAGCGCTCGCGATTGCGGGTGAACTCCAGACGCGCGTTGAGGTCGGCGGCGTTGACTTCGGTGTAGTGATCGACTTGCACGGAGTGATCGATGACAAGCTCCACCGGCTGCAGCGGGTTCACCCTTTTCGGGTCGCCCCCAAGCCGGAGGATGCCGTCACGCATCGCCGCCAGATCGACGACCGCCGGCACGCCGGTAAAATCCTGCAGCAGCACGCGGGCTGGCGTGAAGGCAATTTCCTTCTGCACCTTCGACGTCACGTCCCAGCCGGCAAGCGCCTGGATGTCTTCCGGGTCGACGAACCTGGCATCCTCCCGGCGCAGCAGGTTCTCGAGAAGGATCTTGAGCGAGAACGGCAAGCGCCCGATCGACGGGAAACCCGCCTTCTCGAGCGCCGGAAGAGAGAAAATCTGAAACGTCTGTCCCCTGGATGTCAGCGGAGCCAGCGTGCCGAACGAGTTGTTGGAGCCCATCCTTCAATCATTCTCCACAGCGGCGTGTGTGTTCAAGAGCGAACGATCGGCGTCAGTGGCGTCGCGCCAGGAACGCCCGGACCACGTCGACCGCGTCGCGGCGGTCGGAGTCGACCGCACGGTTCATCTCACGCATGTCCGAAACCGACACCTTGCCGCTCAATCCCACAAGGGCGTCGCGGACCGCCGGCCGGGCGAGCAGCGTCGCGCTCCGCACGAGCGCCACTGCGTCGTAGGGCGGAAAGTACCGCCGGTTGTCCTCGAGCATGACGAGCCCGTAAGCGTCGACGAGACCGCTGGTGGCATCGCCGGCCACCAGGTCAACCTGTCGATCCGCGAGCGCCCGATAGATGAGCGACAGGTCCATCGCACGCGGAGGGGCCCGGAAGGTCAGTCCGTACGTCTTCGCCAGCCCTGGATACCCGTCCTCACGCTGGAGGAACTCGTAGCCAAAGCCGGCCTGCCAGCCAGAGGTGTGGGCCGAAGCATCTGCGATGGTCTTCAACCCCAATCGCTGCGCGTCGGCACCTCGCACGAGGATCGCGAACGTGTTCTCGAACCCCAGCGGATCGAGCACCGTCAATCCGGCGTCCGCGTATCGACGGCGGACCGCGTCAAAGACGCGCCGCGAATCGGTGTCGGGCGGCTGGCGGAAGATGGCCGTGTGCGCAGTCCCGGTGTATTCGACGTACATGTCGATATCGCCGGAACGAATGGTGCGATCGCAGATGAAGGTGCCTCCCAGATTCAGCCGTCTTTCGACGCGGATGCCTCGGGCTTCGAGCGTCTGCGCCAGCATTTCACCGAGGAGAATCTGCTCGGTGAAGTTCTTCGACCCGACGCGAATCAGGGTTTCGGATCGGAGGCTGGCGGCGACGACCCATACGCCGCCCGCGAACACCGCGATGACGGCCAGCCTCGAGACCCACGCCCGATGCCGAGCGCCGCCGCTGAGCCTCGCGCGCACCGCGCGTTCCGCGAGTGTGAGCCCGCCGTCGAGCGAGAGCGCCAGGACAGCCGCCGGTATCGCGCCGGCCAGGATCACGGTCGGGTCGACCATCGAGAGACCACGGAAGATGTACTCCCCGAGGCCGCCGGCGCCGACGGCCGCAGCGATCGTCGCCGTCCCGACGCCAATCACGGCGGCGACACGAATGCCCGCGACGATCGACGGGAGCGCCAGGGGCAACTGCACCTGGCGGAGCAACTGCCGCGGCGTCATCCCGAGCGCCGTCCCCGCCTCGACGAGCGCGGGGTCGACGGATCGGATGCCCGCAATCGTGGTTCGCACGATCGGCAGCAGCGCGTACACGATGAGGACGGTGATCGCCACTCGCGCGCCGAGGCCGCCGATGAGCGGCAGCGGCAGCAGGAATCCAAACATCGCCAGGCTGGGCACGGTCTGCGCCGCGTTGACCAGCCAGACGATCGGCGCGCCGAGACGCGGACGGCGTGCTGCGAGGATGCCGAGGGGAACGCCGAGCGCCACAGCGACGATGGTCGAGACCGCCACGAGGAACAGGTGCTGGACCAGCAACGCGCCGAACTCGGCCTGATGCGACGCCCAGAACTGGAACACTCTCATGGGTGCGCCTGCCCTTGCAGCGCAGACGCCGCCTCGACGAGCGGCGCGAGCATCGCGCGAACGCGCCCGTCCCTGCTCGTCGCAATCGCCGCAGGCGTGTCCAGGGCCACGAGCGCGCCGTCGGCGAGCACGCCGATCCTCGAGGCCAGAGACAGGGCTTCTCCCATGTCGTGGGTGACCAGGACGATCGTCTTGCGGACCGCGGACTGGACGGCTCGAAACTCGCCGTGGAGCTCGCTGCGGGTCACGGGGTCGAGCGCACCAAACGGCTCGTCCATTAGGAGAATCGGCGGATCGGCCGCGAGCGCGCGCGCGACCCCGACACGCTGGCGCTGGCCGCCCGACACGCTGTCTGGTCGCCGCGCGGCGAATTCATCAGCCGGCAAACCAACGAGCCCCAGCAGCTCCTCGACCCGCCTGCCGATCCGCTCCTCGTCCCAGCCGAGCAGCCGCGGCACGACGGCGATGTTGTCGCGCACGGTCAGGTGCGGAAACAGGCCGACGTCCTGAAGGACGTACCCGATGTGGCGCCTGAGATCGAACGGGTCCCACGCCGTGACCGGGCGACCGCGCACGACGACCTCGCCCGCATCCGGCACGAGCAATCGATTAATCAGCTTGAGGATGGTACTCTTGCCGGCGCCGCTCCGTCCGACAAGGGCGAGGGTCTCGCCCTGCTCGACATCGAGGTCGAGGCCCTGAAGCACCGGAATCCCGCCTCGCTTCAGCCGGACCCCGTGGAAGGCGATTTCGCTCACTTGAGTTGAACTGGACACGGGCTGCGCCATTCACGAAGATCACGACCGCCTGCGCCCCGACTCCGACCTTCGAGCTTCGTCGAGGTCTCGCCGTAGCGCTTCGCGCGAAGGCGGACAAGGCTACGGCGGTCCGCCGAAGCAACATGCGAAGGCGGATGACACGATGGCCACGAAGACTGCTTTTCAAGGGCATTCATCGTGTGCTTCGTGTCATCGTGTTCATCGTGCCGTAGCCGTTTGGCCCGTTTCAGAATGTCAACACACTGTAGGACGGCCTAGAAGGTATAGATCAGCGAGCCGCCGACCGTTGGAACCACGCGCTGCGCGTCTTTGAAGTCGAACCCGCCGTCGCGAATCGAGATACCCGCTTCGCCGCGTACGCCCACGCGCCGCCGACCGTCGCCGAACCACCACTTGAGGCCGCCGCCGGCATGGTACTCCAGCCCCTCTTCGACGAGGGCGTCTTCCTCGTGGAGCTCTCGCAGGTAGCCGGCGCCACCGAACACGAAGGGCACCGCGCGGCCGCCGCCGAACGCTGCGCCCGCCAGGTGCCAGACCACGGATCCGTCGAACACGTACTGGCTCAACTTCTCCTCGACCGTCGTATCGGGCGCGTCCTCGGCGTCCCCACTCACCCGCACCTCGTAGAGCGGACGAGTGAAGCGGAGTCCGCCTTCCACCGAAAGGGCGGGCGTCACGACGAACCCAACCCGCGCCTGTACCCCGAACGCCGGCCGCACGCGATTGTCGGTGGTGAACTGCTCGAAGCCGGTGGATCCGCTGTTCGGCGTGAGCTCCGCGGCGCGCTCACCGAGTTGGTAGCCGCCGACCAGGACGCCGCCGCCGCTCACTTCCCACGTGCCCGGAGGGGACAGCGAAGCCGCGCCTGGGGATTGCGCCATCGCGGGCGCCACCACGCCGGTGACGAGCGCCAGTGCGGCGAGCCCGACGCTGCACGCATGCAGGATCGCCCTGCTCACTTGGCGGTCACCTTGATCTCGACGTCCCTCGTCCCGCCGCCACGGGGCACGGCGACGACCCGCTCGTAGAACGTGACGCGGAAGTCGACGTCCACATCGAAGTCGTCGTCGAAGAAGCTGGTGACATCGCCGTCGTCTAGCGGCTCGGCGCGAAGCACGTGCGGTCCAGGCTCGAGGCCCGCGATGACGAAGTCGCCGTTCGGATTCAGGCTGAAGCCGCCGACGAGCTTGCCCGTCTTCGGGTTGAACGCCACGACGTGTGCGCCCTGTACGCCGCGCCCGCTCTTGGTAACGCGTCCGCTGATGCTGCCGAACTCTCTCGAGAAGGTCGTCGTCCCGTAGATGTCGGAGATCCCTGCGATGTCGTCCGCCTTGAGCGACCGGTCGGCGATGTTGCCGCGCGTGAACGCAATCGGAAACATCACCGCCTCTGCCGCAATCACCCGGCGGCCTCCCCCGATGAGCTCTGTCTCGCCGAGGGCGGAGTGCGACAGGCCGAGCAGGTGCCCGATTTCGTGGAGCGCGATCGACTCGACGTCGTAGCGATCCGTCCCGCCGGCCTCGGCCGTCGACCAGGGAAAAATCGTGTTGAAGAAGATGTCCGACTCCAGGATTCGGCCGTCCGTCTCGTCGACGGTGAACGTCGTGGCGGCGAGTGTTCGATCCTGGCCAGGCCGGCTGAGATATCCGATCACGTTCGCACCGTCATCGACAAACGGGGGCGCCTGGACGAACCCGACGAACGTCGATGAGATCTGAATGTTCTCGACGGCGTGCCACGTGCTGAAGGCTCGGGTCACCGCCGCCTGAAACTGCATCGCAGTCACTCCGGCGACGCCGGAGTCGGTGATGAAGTAGCGGACCGGAAACTGCCGCCACCGCAGGCTCTCGGTCCGGTTACCAACGCGGGTGCCGAGCTTCAGGTACGCTCCGGCTGGAACAGCCAGGGCGAGCGCAAGGACCGTGACCGCGAGGATGCGCGACCGACGCGTCATTGCGCCCCTTTGCGCGTCGAGGCCATCGCTTCGCGTACGCGGGCGCCAAACGCTTCGAACGCGAGCGGACGGCGGTCAAGAGACCCCCGCCTGACCGGCTGAGACTCGCCCTCAGTCGGTCCCACTGCCTGCACGGGCGGCGGAACGACCATTCTCTGCCCGGTTCGAGCATCGACTCTGACGCGGAACACGCCCTGATTGAAACCGAAGACGTCCGGCAGGCTCTCGCCTTGCGCGCCGTTGGACTTGAGGAACAGCACCGCTTCGTCGCCCCGCGCGAAGACCGGCGCGCCCACGACCACGCTGCGATACCGTCCGAGCTTTCCACCCGGAACCTTGAACGTGATGGTGTCCTCGGATCCGCCTTTCAAGTATGTGACGACCTCAGCCGTCACGATGCTGTCGATCCACCGCCGGCCGTCCGCCCACTCGGGACGGACATCGACGACGCGCGCGTAAGCGATGATCGACGAGCCGCCGACGATCTCGCTGAACTGTGCAGGCACGAGCACCGTCGCGCTCGCAATCGTTGTGACCAGTACTGATGCGACAAAAGGAATTACGCGACCCATGTCAAGCAGTCTACCCCAAACGTTGCGCGCCGGTCCGTGCAGCGACAGAGAGAACGGCCTCGGCCGCGCGCCGGCTCGCGCCCGGCGTCCCGAGCCTGGTCTTGACCGTTCGCAACTCTGCGCGCATGGCGTCGGCCGCCCGAGGATCCTGAAGCAGCGCCAACGCGTGACGCGCGACGGCGTCCGGCGTGAAGTCGTCCTGCACCAGCTCGGGCACGACCTGACGGCCCGCCACGAGATTGGCCATCGCGAAGGTATCCACGCGGACGAACGGACGGCCGAGGCGGTACGTCAGCGGCGACAGCCGGTACACAACGACCATCGGGCACTCGCGCAGTGCCGCCTGCACGGTCACGGTGCCCGACGCCACGAGCGCCACGTCGGCCGCGGCAAGCACGTCGTCGGTCGCGTTCGCGATCATCGCGATCGCCGGGCCGCCCGTGCCCATGCCGGAGAAGAGCTCGTCGGACAGATGCGGCGCGCGGGCGAGGACGAACTGCGCGCCCGGCAACCGCTCGTGGATGATTCGTGCGGCATCAAGGAGGCCGGGCAGGATTGCCCGCACCTCGTTGATCCGGCTTCCGGGCAGCAGCGCGATCACGGGCTTCTCCGGGTCCAGCCCCAACCGGGCCAGAAACGTTGCGCGCGGCTCGGGAGGATCCGAGACGTCGAGAAGCGGGTGGCCAACCCACTCGACCGGAACGCCGGCGCGCCGGTAGATCTCTTCCTCGAACGGAAAGATCACCAGCACGCGATCGGCGATGCGTTGCATGGTCTTCATCCGTCCCGGCCGCCAGGCCCACAACTGCGGGCTGATGTAGTACACGACCGGGACTCCGAGCTTGCGCATGGCGTGGGCGAGACGGAAATTGAAGTCAGGAAAGTCGACCGCGATGAACACGTCGGGTCGTGTTGTCGCCGCATGGGCCAGAAGCCGGCGATAGATCGCATATGTGCGCGGCAGCACGCGTGCAACTTCGAGGAGCCCCGTGACCGACAGGCCCTGAAAATCGGCGACGAGGCTCGCGCCGGCGCTGCGGAGCCGTTCGCTGCCGAAGCCAGTGATGACGGCGGATGGCTCAAGCTCGAGCAGTTCGCGCGCGAGCGCGCCGGCGTACAAATCCCCGGACGGCTCACCGCAGGAGATCATGACGCGCATGGTTCTGGAAAGCGCAGTCCCGCCTCCGGGACCCGACACTGGACTAGCGCCAGAGCTCACTTGAATGGACTGGCAACCGCGACGACATCATTCACGAAGAGCACGATGACACGATGGACACGAAGCCTTCTTTCTAAAGAATTCATCGTGGACTTCGTGGGCTTCGTGTGCATCGTGTGTTGGCCGTCGGCCCGTTCAGGACGCCAGCTGGGGCGGGCTCTAGCTGGGCCGGGTGAAGAGATCCGCCGCGAGGGGAACGTTGTACTCGAAAGTGCGGACCCGGCGCGTGAGCACCGGAAGTCCCGCCGCCTGCACGACGGCGGCAAACGCCACCTGAAGGCCGTCAACGTTTCTGTAGTCGGAAAACTGTTCTTCCATCGTCTCACGCGTCTCCCGCCCTCCGGCGCCGGCCGGCGCGTCGTACCGCTGGGCGAGAATGAGATCCGTCGCCGGGTCCAGCAAGAGGACGACCGGCGGTATGGCACCCCCGCCGACGCCAAGAGCCGTGAGACCGCGTCCCTTCTCGACCACGTCGGGTAGGCGCGTCGCGGGCACTTTGCCGTCGGCGAGCGCCAGCAGCAACCCGACGACGTCGCGCTGTACGGTGCCACGCATCTGATCGGCTTCGGCCGAAGGGGCCTGCCGCAGGCCGCGACCGTCTTTCACCCAGCACTCGCCGCCGCTGAACACCCGGACGACCGGGCCCGACGGCGTCGTCGCGTCAACGCGGAAGGAGCCGGGGTACTGGATGTACGACGTGGTGTCGAGCGTCACGGGACCGGCGGTTCCGGCGACCATCGTCGTCGTCGCCGTGGCCTTGACCGTTCGGATCGAGCGCAGCTTGTCGAGGCCGCCCTTGGCCTTGACGGCGCGCGCGATCACCTCGCGGGCGGCCGCTTGCTGGTCGCTGCTCGCCTTTCGCCCGGCCGCCGGCGACTGCGGTGCCGGCGGCTGGAATGCCGCAGGCTGGAATCGATTGGTCGGAGGACCGCGCCTCTTGAGGTCGGCCGAGCCTAGGTCGAGATCGGACAGCGGGATCCGCTCGAACTGATCGAAGCCCACTCCGGCGAGTTGCTTCGCGAACACCGATGCGTCGCCAACCAGGACGATCGACAGGCGATCGGGCCGGAGGTACTCCCGCGCGACGCGCTGGATGTCATCAGGCGTAATGGCGTTGACCCGTTCGCGGTAGGTCTGCAGGTCGTTGAGGTCGAGCCCGTAGAACACGGCGTTGAGGACCTGCAACGCTATGGCGCTGGGCGTCTCGATCGTGAGCGGAAAGCTGCCGGTCAGGTAGGCCTGCGCGTCTGCAAGCTCGCCGTCCTGCACCCGCTGGCGCTGCAGGCGCCAGAACTCGTCCACAATGAGCCGCAGCGCTTCGCCGGTCACTTCCGAGCGCGTATCGGTGTCGGCAACGATGTTGCCCGTATCCTTGAGCGCGTTCACATCTGCCGACGCGCCGTAGGTCAGCCCGCGGTCGGAGCGTAGCACCCGGTGGAGCCGGTTTCCGCCTTCCCCGCCGAGAACGTTGATGGCGAGGTCGAGCGCGAGATAGTCTTTGTGCCGGCGCGGAAGGCCCACGTTGCCGACGCGGATCTCGGTCTGCACCGCGCCGGGCCGATCGATGACGACCACACGCCTGGTCGGCGGCGGGGGGTCGACGGGCTTGGGCGCCGTGCTCTCCGAACGGGCCCATTTGCCGAAGGCGCGTTCGGCGCCGGCAAACGCTTCGTCGTGCGTGACGTCGCCAACGATCGCGAGAATCGCGTTGTTGGCACCGAACCAGGTCTTGTGGAACGCGATGAGATCGTCGCGGGTGATGCTCCCGATCGATTGCGGCGTCCCGGAGTCCGGCCGGCCGTACGGATGGAAGCCGTAGACCAGCCGGTCGAACACCATCCCGGCGATGTAGTCCGGATCCTCGTACCCGACCTTGAGCCCGGACAGAATCTGCTGACGTTGCCGCTCGAGCTCTTCAGGAGCGAACTTCGGGTTCCGGGCGAGATCGGAGACCATGTCGAGCCCGAACGCGAAGCTGTCCTTCATCACGACTGCGTTGATGAACGAGAGATCGCTGCCGGCCCCGGTGCCAACCAGGCCGCCAATCGAATCGATCGAGGTGGCAATCTGCTCGGCGTCCTTCGTTGCGGTGCCCTGATCGAGCAGCGCGGCGACGAGCGTCGCCACACCCGACTTCTCGACCGGATCCTGCGCGCCCCCGGCGCGAATGATGAGCCGAAGGCTGACGGCCGGCTGCTCGTGGTGCGCGACGGCAATGACCTGGAGGCCATTGGCGAGCGTCCGGATCTGGTAGGGCGGAAACTTCACGTCGCGCGCAGGCAAGGGACGAGGCGCGCGTTCCTCCGGCCAGTCCACGACCTGGGCCCACGCGCCCGCCGCCTGCGCCATGACGACGGCGGCAGCGACGGCGATCGAGGCGGCGGTGCGAATGCGATACGTCATTGCGGCAGCTCCCTGCCGCTTCCCGAACCCTTCGGCACCAGGGTGATCACCAGCCGGTTCTCCGGCGTGAAGTACTTCTGCGCCACACGCTGAACCTCGGCGGCTGTCATGTTCTGGAAGATGTCGAACTCGCCGTCAGCCGTGGTGATGTCGTTGTGGATCACGGCCGCGTGCGCGAGGACCCCAGCTTTGTCCTTGTTCGACTCCCGGATCAGGATGTAGTCGCGCGCGAACTGGTTCTTGGCCTGCTGCAGTTCCGCAGGGGTGATTGGCTCGGTCTTCATGCGGTCGAGCTCTGCGATGAGTGCGTCGACCGCCTCCTGCGGCGTCCGGCCGCGCTGCACGATCGCAACGGCGTAGAACAGGTTCGGATCCTCGATGAGATTCCCCTGTCCGAATGCCGCCAGCGCGAGTTGCTTCTCGTAGACCAGCTTGCGATAAATCCGCGAGCTCTGACCATCGGACAGGACCTTCGACGCGATGTGCAACGGATACGAGTCGGGGTGGCCATCGAACGTGATGTGGTGCGCCACGACCACCGCCGGCAGCGGCACGTTCTCCTCGATCACCACACGCCGTTCCTTGATCTGCGGCGGCTCGGCCGGAATGTCGCGCGGCACGCGCTTGGTCGCCTTCGGCACCCGTCCCAGGTACTTGTTGACCAGATCCATCGCTTCTTTTGGATCGAAGTCACCGACGATCACGAGCGTGGCGTTCTCGGGCACGTAGTAGGTCTTGAAGAAGTCGCGCACGTCGTCGATCGACGCGGCTTCGAGGTCGGCCATGCTGCCAATCGTCGGGTGCTTGTAGGGGTGGGTCGTGAACGCCTGGCCGTAGATGATCTCGTTCAACTTCCCATAGGGCTGGTTCTCGACGCGCATGCGGCGCTCTTCCTTGACGACCTCGCGCTCGGTCTCGAACACTTTCTCGTCGATGCGCAGCGTTGCCATGCGATCCGCCTCGAGCCAGAGCACCATCGGCAGGTACTGCGCCGGCGTCGTCTCCCAGAACACCGTCGCGTCTTCGTTCGTAGAGGCGTTGCTCTGACCGCCGACGGCGGAGATGCGCGACGGATGGCCCTCGGGCTCGACGTTCTTGGACCCCTTGAACATCATGTGCTCGAAGAGGTGGGCAAACCCCGTGCGTCCCTTCTTCTCGTTCTTCGAGCCCACGTGGTACCACAGCTCGGTGTGCACGATCGGCGTCGAATGGTCCTCGAGGAGCACGACCTTGAGGCCGTTCTCGAGCGTCGTCATCTTGTAGTCGAGTTTGGCGGGCCGCACGGCGGCGCTGGGCGCTGGCTCGATCGCGATCCAGGCCGCGAGCGCCAGCAGCACGAGCACGGTCGTGGAGCGTGAGTTCGGGCCGAGAATTGTCGAATGCATGGGAACTTCGATTATGGCATATCCTCCAGGCCCTGGATTCGCCGCTCGAGGTCGGCCACGAGCTTTCTGAGCTCGGGCAGCTTGCGGAAGATGGCCGAAGCGCGCAGCCAGTCACGGTTGGAAATGGCGGGATATCCCGAGATAAACGCGCCCGCTTCGACCGAGTTGGGGATCCCGCTTTGGGCCGTGGCGACCACGCCCTTTCCAAGCGTGATGTGCCCCGCCACGCCCACCTGCCCGGCGAGGGTCACATCGTCTTCAATCGTCACGCTGCCCGCCACACCGACCTGCGCCGCCAGCAGCACGTTGCGCCCGATGGTGACGCCGTGGGCGATCTGCACGAGGTTGTCGATCTTGGTGCCCGCGCCAATCCGCGTCTCGCCGACGGCGGGCCGATCGACGGCCGAGTTGGCCCCGATCTCGACATCGTCTTCGATGACGATGCCGCCGATCTGGGGAATCTTATGATGCGCGCCGTCGGGCCGCCGCGCGAAGCCGAACCCGTCGCTCCCGATCACTGCGCCGTCCTGCAGAATCACGCGGTGCCCGACACGGATGCGCTCACGAATCGACACGCCGGCGTGCACGACGCAGTCCTCACCGATCTCGACCTGGCGGCCAATCACCACGTGGGCGTGCACGATGGACCGTGCACCGATCCGCGTGCCGTCGCCGATGACGGCGAACGGGCCGATGGAGACGCCAGCGCCGAGGCTGACGTCCTGACCGACTGCCGCGGTCGGGTGAATGCCTGGCGGCGGCCGCCACGGATCGGCGAAAAGCTCGACCGCGTGCGCGAACGCCAGATAGGGGTGGGGCGCCCGGAGCATCGCGCACGGCGCAGCGTCGGCCGTCTCGCCGAGGATGACCGCCGACGCGCGGGTCGTGCGCAACGAGGCGGCGTACTTGGGGTTCGTAAAGAAGGTCAGATCGCCGGGGCCCGCGTCGTCGATCCCCGCGACGCCGCGGATCTCGATGTCTGGATCGCCTTCGAGGCGGCACTCGAGGCGCGCCGCGATGTCCTGGAGTTTCAAGGCGTCCGTGAGTATGCCACGACCGTCATCACATGCGTGCCTTCCATGCGGTCTAGGCGTGAGGAATGGCGGTTCGCGCGAAGAAGCTCGCCAGGTGCTCGAGCCGCAGCCGGAGCGCGACGTCCTGCACGTGCTGTTCGCGCGCCGCCGGCTCGAGAGCGATCGCCCGGCGGAGCTCGGCGAGCGGGGCGCTCGGTTCAGTGCGCCACTGCACGCCGGACAACCCCCGACGGGCGCCCCGCATCGAGAGATAGTGGCCGACCAGGCGGAACGCAAAGTAGTACGCGACGGCGTTCGGGCCCGGCACGAAGAACAGCAGACCGGAAACGATGAACCCGAGCCCGTCGATCGTCAGCCAGAAGCGGTGCTTGTCGAAGTCGCGCTTCAGCTGCGCCCGAAGCATGCCGGTCGCGCGCTCCTCCTCGATGTCGTCGGGATAGAACAAGCGGGCGTCGGTCTGGCTTCGCAGGTGCCACAGCAGCCGCTGTTCCGCGATGCTCTCGGCCACCCAGCGCATGACGCGGGCCTTGGCGCGCGCGATCCATCCGTGGTGGGCGCTCGTGGCCCGCCCGAGCCGGCGTTCGCGTTCGGCTTCTGCGAGCATCTCGCGAAACCGTGCGCGCATGCGGCTGAAAAAGCCGCGCGGCCCGCGATCGGCGTCATCTTCCCCCGACGAGGGCTCATCCGGCACCTCACAATACAACTCGTGACGGTCCGGACCGACGGGAACGAGATAGACATCCATTACTGAAAATACGATAGCACGCGATGTTAAGATGCCCCCGATGCGGTGCGGTCTGGCGTTGGCGCTCGTCACCGCGTTTGCGGCGCAGGATCCAGCAGCGGGTCCCGGAAAGCCGCTCACACTCGAGCTCCGGGTGTTCAACGGACCCGAGGAAGTGACGGCGCAGACGCGCGCGACTGTCCATCGCGCCGGCGACCGTGGCGATCCGCTGGTGCAAACCACCCCGGCAGACGGTCGCGTCCAGCTCCTGCTCCCCGCCGGTATCTACGACGTACAGGCCATTCACGAACGTGATGGCCGCGTGCTCAATATTCGATGGGCCAACCGGCTGGTCCTCATGCCCTATCCCGACGAGCCCGGACAGCACCTCGAAGTCATCAATTTCAAGAACGGCTTCGGTGCGCTGCAGATTCGCGAACCCGCCGGCGGGCGCCCGGATGTCGCGATCTACGAAGCTGGAAAGCGCGAGAAGCCGGCCGCGGTCCCCGTCCTCGCGCCAACCTATCTGCTCTTCGTGGTGCGGGCGGGCTCGTACGATCTTGTGGCGCGCGCCTCGGGCAGGTCCACGTGGCACACCGGCGTGGACGTGCCGCTCGACCGGACGCGGCTGTGGGTGACGCCCTGATACAGGGCTACTGACGTCTGACCTTGCGCGGAGGCCGCGTATAGTCGAGCGGCAGCGCGGGGCGGCCCGCCTGTTCCCACGCGCTCGCAATGGCCGAGGCGACGGCAGTGATCGAATCCGCCAGCCGGCGCTCCAGAATCGGCTTCACCTTCCCGTAGAACGCCGCGAAGTACACATCGTCATAGATCTCGCGACCCGCAACGGCCGCCTTGTCGGCGTCGAGAATCGCCTGCACGTGGGAGAAGCTCGTGACGAGCGAGTCGAAGGCGAGATCCCTCGGGCTGCCGACCGCCACGATCGGCCTTGGCTTGACGTCGAGGGACTCCCGGTAGCGCTCGAACACCTCGGTCTCGAACCGCGAGTGGATCCCCCACTGCCCCGTCAGCTGGCCATCGTGGTTCAGCGCCGCATGGAAGGGGACCTGCGCGTCGGACAGGTAGTGTCCGAGAAACGCCGAGAAGTACTTGATGTTGTCGCGCGAGTAGGTAGCCTTCTGCGTGAACGCCTCGACTAGCTTGACGTGGATCTCCTGAGCACGCCAGGGCAGCAGGCCGTTCTTGATGACGAACTCCCGCCCGTAGCGCTTGACGGCCTCGTCGAAGTCTCGCGGCAGGCCCTTGAAGGGCGCCGGGCCGTACGCGTCCATGTCGAGGAAGTGCCGTGGCGATTCTTCCGCGTCGAAACCCACGTTCCGCCACAAGTCGGGGTCGATGGTGTGCTCGACGATCGACGCGCGATATTTCTCGAAGAATGGCCGTATCTCGGGCGGGAGCAGATTGATGGCCCGCTCGAAAATGTACTTGTGCGCGTCGAACCCCCACGCATCCGCAGGCCGCGGGGCGGCAACGACGAGAAGGGCGAGGAGCCCGGCGACGACTCTGCGCATTGGTGTGCTCCGAATCTCAAAGGCCGGAGGTCAGGGGCCAGAGGTCAGGGATCGGGCAACAGCCTCGAGCGAGCGGTCCAAGGTTTGCCGGGCCTCTGGCCTCTAGTCCGTGGCTCCCAGCAGCCTGTGGCTCTAATCTTAGTCTGTCCGAGCGGTGGGACGTCGGCTGGAATCTCCGGCCAGAAGGCAGATCACCGGATCTGAATCGTCCCGGTCCACCTCGGATCGTCGGGGTCGTTGTGATCGTGATAGCCGCACGCGCCACGAATCGCGAACGCGCTCGTCTCGCGGGACTGATTCGGCAAGAGTAGGCCAACCTGGTTGATTTCCGGACACTGCGTGTGACTGGGATGCGGATCGGACGTGATCGTGTGCGGGAGCGTGTCGTTGTTGACGAATCTGAGTCGCGTGCCCGGCGCAATCGTCACATCCGACGGGCTGGTACCTGCCGTGGTGATGGTGATGACGACCACGGCCGGCGGCGGGGGCGGCGGGGCCGGGGGCGCCGCATACGTGAATCCTCCGTTGAGCCGGCCGCTGAGGCCGTCGGAGTTGGTGACAACTACGTCCACGCCGCCGGCCCCGTGCGGCGGGGTCGTCGCGGTGATCGACGTGGCGCTTGCCACCACGACGCTCGACGCGGCAGTGCCGTCAAAGGAGACTGTCGCGCCGGCTGCGAATCCCGTTCCCGTCAGGGTCACGGTCGTCCCGCCGGCCGTCGTGGCCGATGTCGGCGCGATCGTCGTGATGGTTGGGGCAACCGGCATGGGCGGCGGCGGTGGTGGCGGCGCCGACCCGATGTAGGTAAACGCGCCGGTCAACCTGCCGCTCTGTCCATCGGAATTCGCCACGACCAGGTCGACGCTGCCGGCGCTGCGCGCCGGCGCCGTGGCCGTCATCGAACCAGCGCCAGCGACGGTCACAGCAGTCGCCGCGGTGGTGCCGAACGACACCGTGGCGCCCGTCGTGAAGCCTGGGCCCGTGATGCTCACGATCGTCCCACCGCTCGTCGGTCCTGACGCGGGCGCGACGGCCGTGATCGATGGCGAGGGAATCACTGGGACGTCGTAGGTGAACCCACCCCCCAAGCGGCCGCTTTGACCATCCGGATTCGTTACCACGATGTCCACCGCGCCGGCCGCATGGGCCGGGGTCGTCGCGGTCAGTGACGTCGCGCTCACGACCGCGACGCTGGTGGCCGCGGCCCCGCCGACCGAAACCATCGTGCCGGTAGTGAAACCCGTGCCGGTGATGGTGACGCCGAGCCCGCCGGCCGTTGGTCCCAAAGCCGGCGCGACGGCCGTCACTGTTGGCGCCGCGGCAGGCGGGGGCGGTGGCTGAGAAGAAGGACCCGCAGGGGTGGATCCCCCGCAAGACAGCCCAAACGTCGCGAGCATCGCCCAAGCCACGCAGACGCGCGCTCTTCGTTTCTGATCGGTCTGCATCCGCCTCCGCTGAAGCTTCCGCCGGCGGGCTGGTCGGGTATCCGCTCGGGGTGATCGCTATGTGAGTTGCAACGAGTACGCCACAGCGCCGCTCGCGGCCGAGGTGGCCATCTCGATGGGCGAGACCTACGAATATGAGTTCGTCCTTACAAACTGGGGATTTGATCCCACGTATGGTGCCGAGAGACCGCCAATGCGTCCTATTGGTCCTTCTTAGAGACGGTCCCCTCCCCGAACACTTCAGCGGCAAAGCGATACACAATCGCGCCGTGCTCCCAGGCTTCGGGCGCGAGGCCCGCTTTGAGGCACGTCTGGCGCAGGAACTGTTCGGGGCTCCACTCCCGCTCGGTCGCGACCTGGGGGAGGAGCAAGCCGCGGTGCCGTCCCTGCTCGACGACGAGCCCGTGCACGCCGATCGTCATCGCGGCGGCGGCGCCGGCCGCATGGGGATCGATGCGTTCGAGCGGACCGAGCACGGAGACCTCGAGCGTCAACGCCAGAAGCTCATTCGCCGTAACCGGCGGGAAGCGGGGATCCTTGCTCGCGGCATCGGCCGCACAGCGCGCCACCTCACCGGCAAGATCGCCGGGACCTTCCAGCGTCCCGAGGCATCCACGGAGCTGTCCGGCGAGTTTCAGCGTGACGAAGACGCCGGACGCAGGTGGCAAGTCGGGCGAACCCTCCGCCATCAATTGGCCGCCGGAGACTCGCGCAGCCACCGAACGCCGCGCCACATCGACCAGCCGGCTGCGCTGCTGATCATTCAGCATCGAATGTTCCCATCACCGCGGCCACGTAGCCGACGACGCCGTCGAAGTCTCCCGAGACCTCACCCGAATGCGCGTACCGCAACACGCGCGCGTCTCGCGCGCCGAGCGCACGCGCGGCCAGCATCACGGAGATTGCGGGACCAATGCCGCATCCGACCTGACGGCCGCGTTCGGCAGCGGGATAGCGCTCGAACACATCCGTCAGTCGCTCGGGACTGAAGGCCTCGACGCAGGCGCACACTTCGCCATCGAGCGTCGCGGCGGTAGCCGCGTCGAAATAGTGTGACAAATCGGTGCTGGCGACGAGTAGTGCCCGGCGTGTGGCGAGTGTATCGGCGAGCGCGTGCGCCAGTTGCTCGATCGTGCGGCGAGTCTGCTGCCCCATCAACAGCGGAACGATCGGAAGCCCCGGAAGCAGGCGGCCAAGAAACGGGAGCTGCATTTCGAGGGAATGCTCGCGGGCATGGGCGGACGGCAACGGACGAACACCCTCGGCCGCGCCGAGCGCAGCCGCCGCCGCAGAGTCGATAGCGATCGGGCCAAACGGGCAGGCGAACGCACCCTCGGGATACAACGCAACGCCGTCGAACGCGACGAAGTGCGACGGGCCGACGAGCACGGCCACGTCGTAGTCACAGCGCGCTGCCGCCTTGTACGCATGGGCGCCGACGGGGCCAGAAAACATGATGCCCGCGTGAGGGACGACGATCGCCCCGATCGTGCCGCGCGGCCCGTCGGAGGCGCCCTCGACGTACGTATCGACCTCGCGCGCCAGCGCGCCCGCGCTCGCTGGATACCAGGTGCCCGCGACGGCGGCGGGACGGATGGTCATGCGTCCGCTCCAAAATCACGGTGCTCGCGGCGCTCGCAGGGAGCACGGCCGCCCGCTGCGGGGAACGCCGAAATGGCCCGACGCTCCATGCTACGATCGCGCGCATGGCTGGTGACTTCACGCGCGAGGACGTCGAGCGAATTGCGCGGCTCGCGAGACTCGAGTTGACAGAACACGAGAAGTCACTCCTCACGCCGCAGTTGTCGAGCTTCCTTGCCTACGCCGAACAGGTGCAGCAGGTGGCAACCGCCGGCGTTCCACCGACCTCACATCCGCTCGACACGGCAGTCTCATGGCGCGACGATGTCCCGCAGCCCTCGCTCGACCGGGCAGAGGTCATCTCGCAGGCGCCAGAGGCGGACATCGAGCGCGGACTCTTCAAAGTACCACGAGTGCTCGCGTGACGATGCCGCTCGATAGCGCAAGAGCCATCGCCGACGCGGTGCGGTCTGGAGAAGCCTCGGCCGTAGAAGTCTGCCAGGCCGCCCTTGCCCGCATCGCGGTTGCCAACCCGGCGCTGAACGCCTTCCACACCGTCTCGAACGATCGGGCACTGGCGCAGGCGGCCGCGCTCGACGCCCGGCGCGACGAGTGGGCACGGCTGCCGCTCCTCGGCGTGCCCGTCGCCCTGAAGGATAACCTCTGCACGCGAGGGCTGAAGACTACGGCCGGGTCGCGGATCCTCGAGCGCTACGTGCCCCCGTACAACGCGACGGCCGTCGACCGGCTGGTCGCCGCCGGCGCCGTCATCGTCGGAAAGACCAACTGCGACGAGTTCGCGATGGGATCGTCGACCGAAAACTCGGCCTTCGGACCGACGCGCAACCCCTGGGCGCTCGGCCGGACGCCCGGCGGATCGAGCGGCGGATCGGCGGTGGCCGTGGCGGCACGCATGGTGCCGCTTGCGCTCGGGTCCGACACGGGCGGGTCCATTCGACAGCCCGCGGCGCTCTGCGGTGTCGTCGGGCTCAAGCCTACCTACGGCCGGGTCTCGCGCTACGGTTTGATCGCTTTCGCTTCGTCGCTCGATCAGATCGGGCCGTTTGCCTCGTCGGTGGCCGACGCGGCGCTGGCCCTGCAGGTCATCGCCGGCGCCGATCCCAGGGACGCCACATGTTCAACGGCGGCGGCCGACGACTACGGGGCCGCGCTGACTGGTCGAGTCGGAGGCGTGCGCATCGGTGTCCCGCGCGCCCTCGTCTCGGAAGAAGCCGGGGTAGACCCGGAGATCCGCGTTGCGTTCGAACGGGCGATCGACATGCTCAGGCAGCAGGGTGCCGAGATAGTCGACGTGGCGCTGCCCCACAGCGCGCACGCGATCCCGGTCTACTACCTGGTCGCGACGGCCGAGGCCAGTTCCAACCTCGCGCGCTACGACGGGGTGAGGTACGGCTATCGCGCGCCGGATGCCGGGACGCTCGGGGACATGTACGATCGCACGCGCGACGCCGGATTCGGACCAGAGGTCAAGCGCAGGATCCTGCTCGGCACCTACGTGCTGAGCGCGGGTTACTACGATGCGTACTACCTGCAGGCTCAGCAGGTACGCACCCTGATCCGCCGCGACTACGAAGTGGCGCTCCAGGCCGTGGACGTGATCGCGGTGCCGACGAGCCCCACACCGGCGTTTGCGCTCGGCGAGCGCCTGGATGATCCGCTGCAGATGTACCTGGCAGATATCTTCACCGTCTCGGCCAACCTCGCGGGCCTTCCGTCGATTTCGATTCCCTGTGGCTTCACCGAGGCGCGCCTGCCCTGCGGCCTCCAGCTCACGGGCCGAGCCATGGACGAGGCGACCGTGCTGCGCGTCGCCGACGCCTTCGAGCGCGCCACCCCGTTCGCCCGGGAGAGGCCGCCAACTTCTTGAGGTGCTAGGGGGCGAGGGGCCCGAGTGCCTGAGTGCTTGGAGTGCCAGGGTGCCCGGTGCCCAGGTGCTTCGAGTCCTGCGGTGGCCGGCCAAAGCGCACAGGGACGCCGGCGCCCTGGCACTATGGCACCTTAAGCACTGGGCACTCTCGCACCCTGGCAGAGGCAGCACGAAGAACCAGAGGACGAGGCGCACCGGCAGGAAGACGGCCCAGAGCACGGCCTTCACCACGATGGCCAGCCAGGGCGAAGACGCCCGCGAACCCTGCAGCGGTAAGAACGGCCAGTAGCGCCAAGAGCCCCAGCATCGTACGCCCCTCGCACGCACGGACAGCGTGTCTACCGCAGAATTACGCGGCGCGTTCTTGAGAGGTTCCGACGAGAAGTTCCGACCTAGACCTTGCCCAGGAGTTCGGCGCGCGTCGGCAGCGAGTAGTGGATCAGTCCCGTCCTGACCTCCTCCATCGCGACGCGTTCGAGCTTGTGCGGCGTGTGTCCAACGGCATGTCGATCGAGGCGTGACAAGGCGCCTCGCCGGAGCTGCTTGGCGCGCTGAGCCGCCACATCCACAAAGAGAAAGCGGCTGGTGATAGGAATGACGGACTCGACGTCGTCGTCACCTGCGACGTCGGAGTTCGGCGGGCTGATATTCTGCGGCATGCTGCCAAGAGTAGCTGAAACAGCGGATCTTAGCTACTCGACGCCCGGACAGTGGATGAGACGAGCCAGGACGGAGCAGCGGAGAGGCTCGCGACAGGGCGCGGGTCCTCTCCGCTCTCTCAGCCGACAACGCGGGCTCTAACAGGCGTTCAAGGCCCGTTATTCCACGTTGACGGAAATCTGCTTCGGCTTCGCCTCTTCGCGGCGCGGGAGCCGAATCGTCAGCACGCCGTCCTTGTAGGACGCGGCAATCTGACCGGCGTCGACCGAAGCCGGCAGCGTGAACGAGCGGCTGAAGCTTCCAAAACGACGCTCCACGCGCTGGAACTGCTCGCGTTTGGTGGTCTGCTCCTGCTTGCGCTCGCCCGTCAGCGTGAGGATGTTGTCCTCGACGGTCACGCCGATGTCTTCCTTCTTCACGTCGGGCAGCTCCGCCTTGATAACCACCTCGCGCGTGTCGGTCTCGTAAATGTCGACCGCGGGGATCCAGGCCTGGTTGAAGGCCTCGGTCTCGAACTCCGAGAACATGCGATTCAGTCGATCGATTTCCATCCCGGCTAGGGTTCCGATCGGATTCCAACGAACAAGAGCCATGGTCGAACCTCCTAAGATTCTTCGCGGGACGTCGGGTCCCGCTGCGGTTACGAAAGACAATTTAACTCGCTATATTAGTTTGTGTCAAGCATATAATTTGATAACTAAAGGCTCATATATTCGCAGCTCGGCGAGCCACCGGTAACTTTCTGCACGGGCGGGACTTCGTCTCAACGAGGGTCGGGATTAGAATGGACGCCACTGTGGCGCGAATCTTCTTCGATCGGCACGACCTGGAAACCTTGCGCGCCTTTGGCGAGGGCGAAACTGTCGAATATCGGCCGCCGGTCGACGTCATTGAAACCGCCGAGTCGATAGAGGTGGTGGCGGACCTCCCGGGGGTTCCGGCCGAGTCCGTTCATGTCACCGTCAGCGGGGCCACGCTGGTCGTGACCGGCCACAAACGCGCGCCCCTCTGCGCGCATCGGGAAGCCGCGTTTCATCTGGCGGAGCGGACGTTCGGACACTTCGCGTGCATGGTCCGGTGCGAGGTCGCGGTCGATGTCGGTCGTGCGCGCGCCACGCTCAGCATGGGTGAGCTGCACGTCGTGCTTCCGCGGATCGACGAGCGCCGCGGACGTCAGATTCCGATTGCCGTCGACTCCGTCGAAAGCACGTCCGGCCCGAAGGCCACCTGATGCAGATCCTGTTCATCGGCGATATCTTTGGAAAACCGGGCCGGGAAATCGCGCGACGGGCGATCCCCGCCCTGGTCGAGCGACGCGGGATCGATTTCGTCATCGCCAATGTCGAAAACTCGGCGGCGGGCTTTGGCGTCACGGGCGACGTCGCGGACACCATTCTCGGCTACGGCGTCGACGTCATGACGTCGGGAAACCACATCTGGGACAAGAAGGAAGTGCTCGAGTACCTGCCCCGGGAGCCTCGCCTGCTGCGGCCGGCGAACTTCCCCGCTGGAGTTCCCGGGCGCGGCAGTATCGTCGGACGCACACGCACGGGCGAGCCCATCGGTGTGCTGAATCTGATGGGACGGGTGTTCATGACGCCGCTCGACGACCCGTTTGCGCTCGCGCTGCGCGAGATCGACGCGCTCCGGGCCAAGGCGCGCGTCATCTTCGTGGACTTTCACGCGGAAGCGACCTCCGAGAAGATCGCAATGGGCTGGCATCTCGATGGCCGCGTGACGGCAGTCGTCGGCACGCACACGCACGTCCAGACGGCCGACGAACGGATACTGCCCAAAGGCACGGCCTGCCTGACCGACGCCGGCATGACCGGGCCACATGATTCGATCATCGGCGTGTCAGTCGAGGCCGCGCTTGGACGCTTCGTCAACGCGATGCCGGCCAAATTCGAGGCCGCGACTGGTCCCGGGCGACTGAACGCGGTCGTCGTCACGGCCGATCCGAAGACCGGACGCGCAACGGCCATCGAGCGCCTCAACCTGTCGGCGGCCGAGGTCGAGACGCTCGCGGCGACGACGCCCGCGTCCTCGCACGGCTGACGACCCGCGCCGCAATCTCGAGTCCGAAGAGAGAACTCGATGTCCGATCTGTTTTCGCAGCCCTTCGAGGACGATCGCCAGGTTCCGCCGCCGCAGGAACGGCGCGTCGTCACCGTGTCGGAGCTGACCGCTTCGATTCGCGGGCTCCTCGAGTCCGGCTTTGGCGACCTCTGGGTGGAAGGGGAAATCTCCAATTGCCGGCTGTGGAACACCGGCCATCTGTACTTCACTCTCAAGGATGGCGGCGCGCAGATCAAAGCGGTGATGTATCGCTCCGCCGTACGCTATTTGAAGTTCAAGGTCGACGACGGATTGCGCGTCATTGCGCGGGGCCGGCTCGGCGTGTACGAGCCGAAGGGCGAGTATCAGCTTGTGTGCGACCACCTGCAGCCGCAGGGGCTTGGCGCGCTTCAACTGGCGTTCGAACAGCTCAAGAAGAAGCTCCAGGCGGAAGGCCTCTTCGATGCCTCGCGCAAACGGCCGCTGCCGGCGCTGCCGGCCAAAATCGGCATCGTGACCTCGCTCGACGGCGCCGCGCTGCACGATATCATCAAGGTCCTCACCCGTCGCCATCCCAACACCCATCTGGTCATCCGGCCGGCGCGGGTGCAGGGCGAGGGCGCCGCGGCTGAGATCGCCGATGCCGTCCGCGCAATCGGCCGCGTGCCGGGTGTGCATGTCGTCATCGTGGGACGCGGGGGCGGATCGGCCGAAGACTTGTGGCCGTTCAACCAGGAGCCGGTCGCGCGCGCCATTGTCGGGTGCCCCGTGCCGGTCGTCGCGGCGGTCGGTCACGAAGTGGACTTCACCATCGCCGATTTCGTTGCGGATGTGCGCGCGCCCACGCCGTCGGCCGCCGCGGAAATGGTGATCGCCGCGAAAGAGGAATTCAGCGCGCGACTCGACCGGCAGGCGCGCCGCCTCCGTGCCGCGCTGGCCACTGGCCTCGACCGTCGCCGAACCCGGCTCCACATGCTCACGAGCCGGCGCGGGCTCGCTGGATTCCCCGCCCGCCTTGCCATGCGAGGACGCCACACCGCCGAGCTGACGCATCAGCTGCGCAGCAGCATCCTCAACACGCTGACGCGGCGTGAGCGCGAGCTCCGGGCCTTGCGGGGCCGCCTCGAAGCCCGAGACCTGCGTCGACGCCTCGCGGCAATCCGCGGCAAGCTCGAAACCGCGACCGGCCGCCTGCAGTCGGGAATCGCGCGGCGGCACGATCGCGCCGCCGCACGGATGGGCGCAGCCGTCGCCCGCCTCGAGTCCCTCAGCCCGCTTGCGGTCCTCGGGCGCGGCTACGCCGTCTGCTGGAACGAGGCCCGCACGGCCATCATCCGGACAGCATCGACGGTGACGCCTGGAGATCGCGTGCACGTCACGCTGCACGATGGCGAGCTGAGCTGTCTGGTCGAAACCGCGGATAGCACCAAACAGGGCGTGACACGTTGACAGAGCAACTACCGGCCATACGGACAACACCGATCTGATGATGGACCCAACTATCAAGGACTTCGAATCTGCCGTCGCCGAGCTCGACGCCATCGTCAAGACGCTCGAGGAGGGCGATCTCGCGCTCGAAAAGTCGCTCGAGCTCTATGAGCGCGGGGTGCAACTCGCGCGCTTCTGCCACTCGAAGCTCGAAGGAGCCGAGCGGCGCATCGAGATGCTGAACGAGCGCGGCGAAATCAAAGAGGCTTCACCGGCGCTCGGCCTTGGCAGCGAGCCCGCCGGGACGAAGTGACAGCCACGCGGTCCTCCGACTTGCAGACGTGGTTCGACGTGCGCCGGCGGGACGTCGACGCTGCGCTCGACCGGTGGCTGCCCTCGCCGCCGGTCGCCCCGCTCGCCGTCTGCGAAGCCATGCGCTACAGCGTGATGGCCGGAGGCAAGCGGCTGCGGCCGCTCCTGGTTCTCGCCGCGGCCGAGGCCGTGGCTGAGCGAAGTGCCGCTCCGGGCGTCGCGTCGCTGGCGATGCCGGCGGCATGCGCCGTCGAGATGATCCACACTTATTCGCTCGTCCACGACGATCTCCCTGCTATGGACAACGACACGCTAAGGCGTGGACGCCCGACCGCCCACGTGGTCTTCGGCGAGGGCATGGCGATTCTTTCCGGCGACGGCCTGCTGACGGAGGCCTTCGCATTGCTCGCGCGCGAGCCCGGCGAGTCCGCGCTCATCAGCGCCACCGAGCTCGCGCGGCGCAAGCTCCAGGCGCTCGCGATCGTCGCTGACGCGGCTGGCGCATCTGGCATGGTTGGTGGTCAGGCGCTGGATCTGCAGGCGGCGGTCCCCGGCGCGGCGCCTCTGGATAGCGAGGCGCTCACGCAAATGCACGCACGAAAAACTGGCGCGCTCATCCGCGGTTCGGCGCGCGCTGGCGCAGTGATGGCCGGCGCCTCGGCCGGCGAGCAGGCCGCGATCGACGCGTACGGTGAGGCGCTCGGCCTGGCGTTTCAGATCGTCGACGACATTCTCGACGTCGAAGGGGCATCCGCCGATCTTGGAAAGACGGCGGGCAAAGATGCCGCGGCGGGCAAGCCGACCTATCCGGCAGTGTTCGGGTTGGACGAGTCACGCCGGCTCGCGGCCGAATGCGCCGACCGCGCGCTGGGCTGCCTGACAGACGCGCGCCTCGGCGGCCAACTGCCCGCCATCGTCGGCTGGGTGATCGCCCGCACGAGTTGAAGAAGACCCTCCGGCTCGACACGCTGCTCGTCGAGCGAGGACTTGCGGCGTCGCGCGACCGCGCACGTGCGCTCATCCTCGCCGGACAGGTGCGCGTCGACGGACACCAGGCTGCCAAGGCCGGTACGCCGGTCGGCGTCGATGCCACCATCACGCTCCTCGTACCCGACCATCCTTACGTGGGCCGCGGGGGGCTCAAACTCGAGCATGCGCTGCGCGCCTTCGGCATCACGATCGCGGGTCGCATCGCGCTCGACATCGGAGCGTCCACTGGCGGCTTCACCGACGTGCTGCTGCGGCACGGCGCATCGCGGGTCGTTGCGCTCGACGTCGGCCACGGCCAGCTCGACTGGCGGCTCCGCACCGATCCGAGGGTGATCGTGCTCGAAAAAACGAACGCACGCACGTTGACGCCCGATGCGCTTCCGCCCGACGCGCGGCTGTTCGGTCTCGTCACGATTGACGTGTCCTTCATCTCGCTCCGACAGATTCTCCCGGTCGTTCCGCCCCTCGTCGCCCCCGGGGGCGATATCGTCGCGCTCGTCAAGCCGCAGTTCGAAGCCGGCCGGGCCGAGGTCGGCAAGGGCGGCATCGTACGCGACGACGCGGTCCATGCGCGGGTCGTGGAAGAGATCGTCCAGCACGCACTTGCGCTAGGATTGACGCGCGCCGGACTGTCCGAGTCACCTATCACCGGCATGGAAGGGAACCGCGAATTCCTGCTGCACCTGACAAGACCGGACGTATGAACACCCCCATACGTCGCGTCGGGCTCGTCGCGAAGCACAATCTCGACGCCTCCGCCGGCGTCCTCGCCGAATTGGCGGGCTGGCTCGAGGCTCGTGCCGTCGAACCTGTCTTCGAGACACACACTGCCGCGCTCGTCGGCCTGCCGCCCGGACGGCCCACACGCTCGTCGGATGACCTGCCGAACGCGTGCGACCTGGTGGTCCTCCTTGGCGGCGACGGCACGCTCATCGGCATGGCGGGACGGATTGCTCAGGCCGGCACCAACGTGCCGATCCTCGGGGTGAACTTCGGCAGCCTCGGGTTCCTCACCGAAATCCAGCTGCCAGAGCTCTACGAGTCTCTCGAGTCCGTGCTCGACGGCGAAGCGAACATCGACGAGCGGATGATGCTCCGCGCCCGGACGATCCGCGACGGCACGGCCTTCGCGGATCGCCTCGTCGTCAACGACGTCGTGATCACGAAGGCGGCGCTCTCGCGCATCATTGACCTGTCGGTCTCCATCGGCGACGAGCTCGTGATGCAAGTAAGGGCCGACGGCCTCATCGTCGCTACGCCGACAGGCTCGTCCGCCTACAATCTTGCGGCGGGCGGTCCCATCGTGCACCCGTCGGTCGACGCGCTGCTGCTCACGCCGATTGCCCCGCACATGCTGACCAACCGGCCCGTCGTTCTACCTGGATCCTCGGAAGTGCGCGTCGAGCCGTTGATGAACGGAGCCGAAGAAGTGTATGTCACATTCGACGGCCAGTCCGGTCATCCGCTGCAGGCCGACGACGTCATCGAGATCAGGCGGGCGGAGCGCCCGCTGCGGCTGGTGCGCGCGTCGAAGCGCACCTACTTCGACGTGCTGCGACAGAAGTTGAAGTGGGGAGAGCGCTGAGGGCCCAAGGTACTCTGGCCCTTTGCCCTTCTAGAATTTCACCAAATACTTCACCGACACCCCGAAGCCGGGCGCGTCCATCCCCCAGCTGATGCCCCGGTAGTTCTCGTCGTTGAGGTTCTCGAGGTCGACGACGACCTCGTGCGGTGCCCTGCGGAGTCCTGCACGCAGGCCGAACGTGGCGTAGCTCGCAACCGCGGTGTAGAGCGACGACGAATTCACGCCGACACCGAGTACGCGATTCTGAATCTGTGCGAGCGTCTCTCCGGTGGCCGTCAACACATCGTCCGACGTGCCGGCGACATTGTCGGCGCCTGCACCGATCCAGCCGCGAACGCGTGCGCCGTTGTTGAAGAATGCCGCGATATTGCTGCGGCTGCGCCCCGCGCCTGTCCGGCGATCGCCCAGGTCCAGCTTCGACAGGTGTGACTGCTCCCACGCGAAATGGGTGTACGGTTCGACCCACCATCGGCCGTTGGACGACGTCCAGCGGAGGGTGATGAATGCGTCCGGCGCCGGAGTGCCGCCTTCGATGTTCGGGGGAAGGTCTGTTGTCGTGTCTCTCGCCCGAAGATACGTGAAGGCCGTGTGCAGCGAGACGTTGGTGCCGAGCATCGCCTGCGCCGTGTGCTCGATCCCCCAGATGCGGGCCTCGTCGAAATTCGCCCGCACCAGCACCGGTACGGTTGACGCCGGCACAAAGACCACGCCGTTGGTGTTCTGCGACGTGATGGCCTGCCCGCCGATCACCGTGCCCACGGCGCCCGGGGGCAGAATCAGTGACTGTTTCTGGATGTTGGCGTGCACGTTGTTGACGAAGAACGTCAGGTCCGTGCGCCACCGCCTGTGCCGATAGCCGACGCCGGCCTCGTATTGAAGGCTCGTTTCCGGGTCGAGCTGCGCCACGGCTCGGCCGGTGGACACCGCCGTCGCGTCGGTCGTCGTGCCGACGAAGCCGCCGAGGCCGGCGACGTCGGGCGCGGCCACCTCGAATCCTGAACCGGTGAGGCCGAGCGTGCCGAGGTCGGTCATGTGCGGCGCCCTGAAACCACGACTGACCGACAACAGGATGGTCCACGGGCCTTTCGGCGTCAGCACGCCGGCGATTCGAAACGTCACGTCGCCGGCCGTCAGGGAATCGTCGGGCCAGAGCGGCTGGCCGTTGACGATCGGGCTGTCAGACGCCTTGGCCTCGTAGCTGGCCCCGCCGGCGCGGAGCGAGCCGACCAGACGCACGCGATCCGGCCGCAGGTCGTAGGTCGACTGCGCGAAGACGCCGCCCTGCGTGAAAGTCGCGCCATCGGGAACACGCGGACGGCGCGGCGACACCGCGCCTGTCACCGGGTTGACGTTGAATGCTTCGGACGTCAGGTGCTCGAAATAGACGTCGCCGCCGACTGAGAACGAGAGCCGCGGCGACAGCTGCCTCGTCAGCACGCCCTGGATGCCGTGAACCGTGGTTCGCTCCGGCTCGTGACCGATCGTCGCGTTCGGATTGCCATTCCCGCCCTGATTCACCCGCTCTTCTCGCTGGCTGTTCAACGAGTAGGTGAACGATGCGTGATCGAACCCCGCGACGCCGAGCGTCTCGAGTCGCGCCGAGAAGATGTCGAACGCGAGCCTGTTCAGCTCTGAAATGAGATTGCCGTCTCCTCCGAGCAGCTGATCGTAGCGATCCCCGTCATCCTGGAACGTGCGCATGTAGCTCAACGTCGTACGGGTCGCGCTCGACGGCGCCCACTGCGCGCGGAGCGTTCCGCCGATCTGATGAAAGCCGGTGTCCGGCAGGCGCTCCTCCATCAGGAGGTCGGAAGGCACTCCGAAAAACCGCGTCACGGCAGCGTGCGAATCGATGCCGTCGCCGGGCCTGACGAGGCCCACGCCTCTGCCGGACAGCGAGCCGGCGACGCCGAACGATGGAGCCATATAGGAGGCGAAGGTCTGACCGCCACCGTAGCGCTGAGCGGTTCCGAAGCTCCCACCTGCGGATCCGCCCCAGCGCGGACCACCCGCAACGCCGAGCGTCGGCGGACGCGTGAGAAACTGAACGCTGCCACCGAGCGCATCGCTGCCGTACTGCGCGCTCGACGGTCCGCGCACGATCTCGATGGTGTCCAATGCGCCGGGCTCGATGAGATCCAGGAACGTATTGACGCCGCCTCGCTGCGCGCCGTTCGAATAGCGCACGCCGTCGATGAACACGTTGACTTTGTTCCCAGTCAGCCCGCGCACGAATACGCCAGCCATCGTCGGGCTCGTCTGTTGCAGGCTCACGCCCGTTTCACCCTCGACGGCCTGGGCCGCGACGGTAGTCACCCGGCTCGCGATATCCTGCGAATCGATCACGTTGACCGGCTGGCCGGCTCGCCGGACGTCCTCGACGAGATTGGGCGATGCTGTGACCGTCACGTCCTCGCGAAGCCCTGTGACCTGCAGCGTGATCTCGATAGTCAGGGGCCCCTGGTTGCCGACGGTCAACGGAATCCGCGCCTCGCCGAGGGCCGCCGCCCGGGCGACCAGCAGGTATCGTCCCGCGGTCGGGACCTGGAGGCTGAACTTCCCCTGTGCGTCGGTCTGGCCGGTGACAATCGCCGTCTGCTCGGCGGTCATCACGATCACCGTCGCTCCGGCAACCACGGTCCCGGAGGGATCCTTGACCACACCGGTCACGCCTATCGCGGCATCCGCGGCGACAGCCGACAGCGCCCACAGAATGAGCACCCCGGCGGCGATCCGACCCCCCATAACGCTCCTCCCGGGCTGACCTAGGCGTCCGCTATCGCTTCGTCTACAGTCGTACTAAAGGTAAGACGATGACTCTATCGGCCGGAGAGGATTACTACCAGACGTAGTACTGGAATCATGGCCCCTGACGCCAGCCTGCTATCTCGCCCCACGGAGCCGCCGCTCCCTGAAGTACAGAATCTGGTACTCCTGAACGTTGCGGTTGTGCTCGTCGAGCGTGGTCGCGAAAGCGTGGCTGCCGTCGTTGCGGCTGACGAAATAGAGATAAGACACATCGGCCGGATTCGCGGCCGCTTCGAGGGACGCCTGGCCCGGCGCCGCGATGGGGCCCGGCGGCAGGCCCGCGTACCGGTAGGTGTTGTACGGCGAGTCGAACTGCAGGTGCGCGCGGGTGAGGTTGCCGGTGTACCGGCCCGCACGCTCGAGCGCATAGATGACCGTCGGATCGCACTGCATCCCCATGCCGACTTTCAGTCGGTTTGCATAGACCGCAGCCACGAGCGGCCGCTCTTCTGCCTTGGCGGTTTCCTTCTCCACCAGGGATGCGAGCGTCACGAGCTCCCGGATAGTCAACCCACGTGACGCCGCGCGCTGTCGCGTGTCGGGCGTAAGCGCCTTCTCGAAGCGCGACACCATGCGCGCGACGAGCTCGTCGGCCGTCGTGCGACGCGGCAGCGTGTAGGTATCGGGAAAGAGGTAACCCTCGAGATCCCGCGCCTGCGGGTCGAGCTCGCGGATGGGCCCAGGTTTCGACGCCGCGGCGACGAACTCGGCTTGCGTTCCGAAGCCCCGCTCTTCGAAGATGGCCGCCATCTGCCGGATCGTGAGGCCTTCACGAAACGTGACCGGCCGGAGGAACACGTCGCCGCGCACAATCTTGTCGACCACGGCTCTCGGAGTCATCGGCGCGTCGAAGCGATATTCGCCCGCCTGCAGGCGCCGGCCTGCGCCCTCGAGCCACACCGCGATCCGAAAGGCGGTGGGATTGGCGACAACGCCCGCCTCAGCGAGCGCTCGGCCCATGATCTGAGGGTTGCTGCCAGGGACAATCTCGACGAACGTCTCCGGGTCCGAATAGCCCTTGTACGGGCGCTCGATCAGGAGATAGCCCCAGACTGCCACCGCAAGTCCGACCAGCAGGAGGAGGACGACCGTACCAAGAACGAAGCGCTTCACGACAGGTGATCCTCTGGTTGGTCGCCGGCGTCCGGGGACTGCGCGGCGCGGCTGTTCAGGTAGTCTTGGAGAATCACCGCGGCCGACGCGGCGTCGAGCAGCGGCTTCCGGTCCTTCCAGTTCTTAAGGCGGCGCGCGAGCAGGCTCTCCGCCTCTCGACTGCTCAGGCGCTCGTCTTGAAGGACGAGCGGAACCTCGATGCGGGCGCGGAGGATTTCGGCCAGGGCCATGACGGCGGCCGTCTGATCGGTCGGCTCTCCGCCAAGCGTTCGCGGATACCCGAGCACTACGCCCGCCAGACCGTCCTCTTCAGCGGCGAGGATCGCCACTTCGGCTGCCAGTGACGCGGCAACCTCAGTGCGTTGCCCGCGGCGCGCGATCGTCTTCCAGGGCCGGGACAACATGCCTGTGGGATCGGAAAGCGCGAGGCCGATCCGCCGATGCCCGTAGTCGATGCCGAGGAAGCGCACAGAAGAAGAGTACCGTACTCACGGTGGCACTTTGGTTCTACCGGCCCGTATAATCGCCTCATTGATGATCCGCACGATCGCGCGTGTGATCGCGCTCGCGCTGACGACGAGCGTGCTCGCTGCCGCCTGCCGCTCCGGAGCGCCTGGCGATGTCGTCCGTCCCAAGCTGCTGATCCTGGGCTTCGATGGGATGGATCCCAATCTGGTCGACCGGTGGATGAAGGCGGGTCAGCTGCCGAACCTTTCGAGGCTCGTGGCCACCGGCGGCATGCGGCCGCTCGCGACGACGCATTCGCCGGAATCGCCCACGGCCTGGGCGTCGTTCGCCACGGGGGTCAATCCGGGCAAGCACAACATCTACGACTTTCTCGTGCGCGATACGACGACGTACCTGCCCGATCTCGGGATGGTGCGACGCGAACCGGCGCGTTTCCTCTTCGGCTACGTGCCGATCGCCAAACCGAAGCTCTTCTCCATCCGGGGCGGCACGTCGTTCTGGACGACCGCCGGCCAGGCCGGCGTCCGGTCGAGCATCCTGACCGTGCCCGTCACGTTTCCGCCAGAAGACGTGCCAAACGGCGAGCTCCTGTCGGGGCTGCCCCTCCCCGACATTCGCGGCACGATGGGCACGTTCTACTACTTCGCGACCGACCTCAGCCGGTACGAAGAGGGCAACACCGAGTTCGGGGGGATCCTCAAACGGCTCGTGATCGAACAGGACGTCGCCCGCTCGGAGCTCATCGGCCCGCCGAACCCGATCGTCCGATCCGAAATTCAGGCCATCCGGACCAAGGGGCCGACACTGAGCGATCAGGATCGGGCAACCATCGCAGCGCTCCAGGCGAAGGAGGACGTGCGGGTGCCGCTGACGATCCGGTGGAATCGATCGGCGAAGACCGCGACCGTCGAGATCCAGGATCACTCGCTGCTCCTCGAACCGGGAAAAATGAGCCGCTGGATCGACCTCGAGTTCCGGGTGAACTTTCTCGTCCGGCTCCACGGGATGGCGCAGCTGCTCCTTATGAGGGCCGATAACGAGCTGCAGCTCTACATCTCACCCGTGAACTGGAAGCCGGACGCGCCGCCGCTGCCCATCTCCTCACCGGCCTCCTTTGCCGGGGACATGTTTCAGCGCCTGGGGTACTATCGAACGCTCGGATGGGCCGAAGCGACCTGGCCGCTCAACGAGGGCCGCATGGACGAGCACACGTTCATGGAGGACCTCTACGAAGCGTTCGACGACCGCGCGCGAGTCATCCTCAACCGGATCGACGCACGCAACTGGGACCTGCTGGTGGGCGTTGTCGAGTCGACCGACCGCGTGCAGCACATGATGTGGCGCCTGCACGACCCCCAGCATCCGATGTACGACGCGGCTCTTGCAGCGAAGTTCGGCGACTCGATTCTGCGTGTTTACCGTCGCGCCGATCAGCTCGTCGGCGAAGCGCTGGAGCACATCGATCCAGGTACGACCGTGATGATCGTCTCGGACCACGGCTTCCACTCCTGGCGCAAGTCGGTCAACCTCAACACGTGGCTGGTCCAGCAGGGCTACATGGTGCTCCAGGCCCGAGGCGGCCAGGCCCCGGGAGAGAAGAAGCTCGACGACCTCTTCGGCGGCGGCGAGTTCTGGGAGAACGTCGACTGGTCGCGCACACGGGCCTATGCGATGGGGCTGGGCCAGATCTACTTCAACCTGCGGGGCCGTGAAGCCCGCGGCATTGTCAGCCCCGGTACCGAGGCGAAGCAGCTGGCCGACGAATTGAGCGCGCGTCTCCTGACGATGACCGATCCCGACGACGGGGCACGCATCGTACGGTCTGTCTACCAGCGCGACAGCGTGTATGCAGGCGAATTCCTGCACAACGCCTCGGAGCTGCAGGTCGGCATGGAGGACGGGTACCGGGTGTCCTGGCAGACTACGCTCGGGGGATCACCGCCGGGGATCGTCTACGCAAACATGAAGAAGTGGAGCGGCGATCACGGCGGGTATGATTTCGCGACGACGGCCGGCGTGTTGATCTCGAACAAGCCGTTCGCATCGCAGACCCCGTCGATCATGGACATTGCGCCGACCGTGCTGAAGTTCTTCGGCGTCCCGATTCCTGGCAGTATCGATGGCAAACCGCTTTTCTAGAATGCTCGCGGGGCCCGCGACCTTTTCCAGCTCAACGCTGAGCGTCGTCGTCGTGCTGAGCCTCGCGCTGGCCGGGCAGGAGGCGCCCGCCCGCCGGGCCCAGACACCGGCCGAACGCGCCGGCGAGCGCATCCGGGCGCTGCAACGCGAGGCCGAGGCGCTCGTGGCCAAGGAAAGCCAACTCCTGGTGGAGCTCCGAAAGCTCGAGCTCGAGCGTCAGATCAAGGTCGAAGAGCTCACCTCGATCGACAAGCAGCAGCAGGACACCTCGCGTCAGCTGGCCACGGCAGCGGGGCGCGCCGAAGCGCTGCACTTGATCGCCGAAGCCGACCGGCCCGATATCGAAGCACGACTCGTCCATCTCTACAGGCTCGGTCGGGCCGGCTATTGGCGACTGCTGCTCGATGTGGACGACCTGCGATCGCTCGGCCGTGTGTACCGCACGGCGGCGGCGATGACGCACCTGGATCGCGAACGCATCCAGTCGCACAAGCGGACGCTCGACGCGCTCGCCGAGGAGCGGCGTACGCTGCAGGCGCGGTCGCAGCAGCTCGCCACGCTCGAGGAGCAGGCGACCCGGGCCCGCGCGGCGCTCGACCGGGCGGTGCAAAGCCGGTCGGCGCTCGTCGCCTCGATCGATCAGCGCCGCGATCTGAATGCGCAGTGGACGAGCGAGCTGGAAGCCGCGCAGCAGCGTCTGCAGACGTCGGTGACCGCGCTCGACGCGAACGCCGCGCTCCCCCTCCGGCCATTTCAGGGAGCGCTGCCCTGGCCCGTTCGCGGCGCGATCAGTTCGCGGTTCGGCCGCCAGCCGAGCAGCCGGTTCGGCACCTCCATCGTCCGCAACGGCATCGAGGTCAGCTGCTCCGAGGGACAGCCGGTCAGAGTCGTCCACGAAGGCGTCATCGCGTTCGCAGGACAATTCACGGGCTATGGCAACCTGGTCATCGTCGAACATGGCGAGCGCGCCTTCTCGCTTTATGGGCACCTGAGCGCCATTCAGGTCGCACAGGGGGAACACGTCCGGGCTCAGGCGCCGCTGGGCCGTTCGGGGCTCAACCCCAACGGCACCTCGGCGCTGTACTTCGAGCTACGCGTCGACGGCAAGCCGGTCGATCCCTTACAATGGTTACAGCTGAAAGGGAATCCATGACCTTCAAGACCCGCATGTCCGTGCTGGTGCTGTCGACGCCGGTCCTCGCCTTCGTCCTGGTCGGCGGCCTGATGGGCAAGGAGCAGCAGAGCTCCGGGCAACAGACCTACCAGCACTTGCGGGTGTTCGACGACGTGGTCGACCTGGTGTTGAACAACTACGTCGGCGAGGTGCAGGTCGACAAGGTGATGGATGGCGCGATGCGTGGGCTGGCCGACGGCCTCGACCCCGACAGCGCGTTCCTCAACCCTGGACAAGTGAAGGCGGTGGAAGCCGGCGAAGCGGCGCCCGACGGCGACGTCGGCATCGAGCTGACCCGCCGCTACTATCTGTACATCATCGCGGCGCGCGACGGGTCGCCTGCCCAAAAGGCGGGCCTGCGCACGGCGGACACGATCCGGGCGATCGACGGCAAGCCGACGCGGGACATGTCGGTCTTTGAAGGCACGCGCGTTCTGCGCGGGAAGCCGGGCACGAAGGTGACGTTGACGATCATCCGCGGCAACGCCGCCGATCCGCACGAGGTGGTGCTGGTGAGGGACAAGGTGGCCGGTCCGCTCGTCACGAGCCGGCTGATGGGCTCGACGGGCTATCTGCGCATTGTCTCGTTCAGGAACGGCGTGGTTGACGAATTGCGCAAGCAGGCGGGCGACCTCGCGAAGGGCGGCGCCAAGAATCTCATTGTCGATGTGCGCCGGACGGCGGAAGGGCCGCTCGAAAACGGCATCGCAGCCGCGCGCGTGTTCATCAAGTCTGGTACGCTCGCGATCAAGGCGGGCCGTGGAAAGCCGGAGCCGCGTGAACCGGTCTCCGCTCGCGCCGGAGACGGCACCGTCGATCTGCCGGCAGCCGTGCTGGTCACGACGGGCACCTCCGGTCCCGGCGAGCTGTTCGTTGCGGCGATGAACGACAACGATCGCGCCGAGCTCGTCGGCGAACGGACGCTCGGCCGCGCCGGCATTCAGAAACTCGTCAAGCTGCCCGAGGGCCGCGGACTCTGGCTGACCTACGCGCGCTACCTCACACCGAAGGGCAACCCCATTCAGGGACGCGGTCTCGAACCCGATATCGCTGTCGATGAACCCGATGTCGAGTTCGGCGCACCCGCGTCGGAAAAAGATCCCATCCTCGATGCGGCGCTCGAACGCGTGAAGCTGAAAGTGGCCGCGTAGCTATTGACACTGCGTACGCAGCGGCGTATAACCGTGCACACCTCTCGCGAACCCGTGCAGCGCTTGGGCTGCACGGGGCCTCGCGAAAATTCTTCCCAACCGGAGGCGTTCATGAACAAGCAGGAACTCATTTCGAAAATCGCCGAGGACACTGGTCTCACGAAGACCAGCGCGTCGGCCGCCGTCGACTCGTTCATCGAAGGCGTGACCAAGTCCCTCAAGAAGGGGCAGCCGATCACATTCGTCGGTTTCGGCACGTTCAAGACCGCGCAGCGGAAGGCTCGCACGGCGCGCAATCCGCAGACCGGCGCGGCGATTAAGATTCCGAAGCGACGCGTGGTGCGCTTCTCCGCCGGCAAGGCGCTCAAGATGGCCGTCAACTAAGCGACCACGCATCAGGGGACAGGGAGAAGGCGGCCGATGCCCCTTCTGCCTCGTCCCTTTTGCCTTCCCACTGCCTGTTGCCTTTCCCCTTGTCCAGTTTCCCCGGATCTTGGTAAACTACTCGTTCCGGTAAGGCCAGTGTTTTCAAGACATAGGCGCGTAGCTCAGTTGGTTAGAGCGCCTGCTTGACACGCAGGAGGTCGGCAGTTCGAGTCTGCCCGTGCCTACCACTTCCCCCGTTGCCGGGGGTCCACTGCCACCGACATTGCGCAGATGTCTGACGTAACCGTCACGCTTCCTGACGGATCGAGCCGTCCCGTGTCCGCCGGCAGCACCGCTGCCGACGTCGCGGGATTGATCTCTCCAGGGTTGGCCAAGGCGGCGCTGGCGGCGTTTGTCGACGGGCAGTTCGTCGATCTCGCCCGTCCGCTCACGCAGGATGCGCAACTGCGCCTGGTCACCGACCGGAGTCCGGAGGCGCTGGCACTCCTGCGGCACAGCACCGCACACCTCATGGCGGCAGCCGTGACGCAGTTGTTCCCGGGCGCGCAGTGCGGCATCGGTCCGGCCACCGACGAGGGGTTCTTCTACGACTTCGTCGTCGATCGGCCCTTCGTGCCCGAGGATCTCGAGGCGATCGAACGTCGGATGAAGGAGCTGGCCTCGCAGAACCTCGTCTTCGAGCGACAGATGTGGCCGCGCGACGAAGCAAAACGGTTCTTCGCGGCGAAGGGCGAGCCGCTCAAGGTGCAGTTGATCGAAGAGAAAACGGCCGGGCAGTCCGAGGTGTCCTGCTACACGATCAAGGACCGCGAGACGTTCGTCGACTTCTGCGTGGGCCCTCACGTGCCGTCGACCGGCCACCTCAAGGCGTTCAAGCTGCTGACGACCTCGAACGCGTACTGGAAGGGCGACGCGCACAACCAGCCGATGCAGCGGATCTACGGCACCGCATTCTTCAGCGAGTCGGAGCTGAAAACCCATCTTCAGCGACTCGAAGAAGTCAAGAAGCGCGACCACCGGAAGGTCGGCAAGGATCTCGGCCTGTTCATGTTCCACAAGTGGGCACCGGGGGCGACGTTCTGGCTCGCGAAGGGCACGGTCCTCTGGAACACGCTCGCCAATTACATGCGCAGCGTGCTCCTCCCGGCGGGCTACGTCGAAGTGAAGGCGCCGATCATCTTCAACAAGGCGTTGTGGGAGACCTCCGGCCACTGGCAGCACTATCGGGAGAACATGTTCCTCGTCGAGAGCGAAGGGGAGCAGATGGGTCTCAAGGCAATGAACTGCCCGGGACACTTTCTGATGTACGCGAGCGAGGTTCGAAGCTACCGGGACCTGCCGATCCGCTTTCACGAGCAGACGCCGCTGCACCGGAACGAGGCATCGGGCGTCCTGTCTGGCCTTACGCGCGTCCGGCAGTTCAGCCAGGATGACGGGCACTGCTTCGTGATGGAGTCGCAGATCGGCGAAGAGGTCGAGCGCCTTCTCCGGCTCGTGCGGCGCGTCTACGGCGACTTCGGGCTCGAGCCGGAGATGAGGCTCTCGACCCGACCGGCTGAGTTCATGGGCGAGATCGAGCAGTGGAACCACGCGGAGCGCGAGCTGCGGCGTGCCCTCGACGCGGTCGGCCAACCCTACGTCGTGAACGAAGGGGACGGGGCGTTCTACGGACCGAAGATCGATTTCGATGTCGTCGATGCAATCGGCCGCAAGTGGCAGTGCGCCACGATCCAGCTCGACTACCAGATGCCTGAGCGCTTCGACCTGAAGTACGTCGGCGCGGACAACGCCGAGCACCGGCCTGTCGTCATCCACCGGGCGATTTTCGGCAGTTTCGAGCGGTTCATCGCCCTGCTGATCGAGCACTACGCGGGGGCGTTTCCGCTCTGGCTGGCGCCGGTACAGGTGGTGGTCCTGCCCATTGCGGATCGGCATGCGGAGTACGCGCGGTCCGTGCGCGACCGGCTGGCGGCGGCCGGCCTCCGGGTGGAGCTCGACGAGCGGCAGGAGAAGATTGGATATAAGATCCGCGAAGCCCAGATGCAGAAAGTCCCGTACATGCTGGTGACCGGCGACCGCGAGGCCGCGGAGGCGACCGTCGCGGTGCGGAGCCGGTCCGGCGGCGATCTGGGGGCCAAGCGGGTGGAGACGTTCGTCGAAGAAGCATTGCTACAGATTGGAAACAAGCAATGCTGAATGCTGAGTGCTGAATGCTGAAGTGAAGGATGAATGCGGTTCAGCATTCACTTCAGCATTCAGCATTCAGAATTGTTAGGAGGCACAATATCGCTTTCGACAGAAGCCCACGCCGGGACGACCGCACGCGGGTAAACGAACGGATTAGAGTTCGCGAAGTCCGCGTCATCGACGACACGGGCGCGCAGCTTGGCATCATGGCGCCGCAGCAGGCGCTGACTATCGCGCGACAGAAGGGCCTCGACCTGGTCGAGATCGCCGCCACAGCGGTGCCGCCTGTCTGCCGGATCATGGACTTCGGACGCTATCAGTATCAGGAGCAGAAGCGCGCCCGGCAGGCCAAGAAGCACCAGAAGATCATCGAGGTCAAAGAGATCAAGTTCCGGCCCAAGGTCGACGAGCACGACTACCAGTTCAAGAAGAAGCACATCGAGCGCTTCCTCGCCGAGGGCGACAAGGTCAAGGCGACGATCTTCTTCCGCGGTCGTGAAATG
>Ga0184612_10000102_pt1 | contig 38101 bp, 35 predicted proteins | sample PLM3_60_coex_FD_133163 | JGI IMG/M metagenome (GOLD analysis project Ga0184612, IMG submission 133163) | Groundwater sediment microbial communities from an aquifer in East River, Colorado, USA - PLM3_60_coex | ecosystem: Environmental > Terrestrial > Soil > Riparian zone | place: USA: East... | reverse complement strand
TGCAACTGGATCCACCGCGTCTTGCCGTCCTCCGAATCTTCGAGCGTCTTCATCTGCGGCTGGCCCACCTGGGCCATGATGTACCCCTCGTCGCGATAGAAGTCGGTGATGAGCTGCGCGTCTTCAGCGAACTTGTCTTCCTTGTACGTGCCGCCGCCGGTGATGAAGCCGAAGAAGCCCTTCTGCTTGTTCTCCTTCATCTTGCGACCGAGCTTCCCGTCGCTGATCGCCTGATTCCCGACAAAGTCGATCTCGCTGATCTTGACCTTCGGCCCTTCCGTCACGTGGAACGTGACGTGCACGAGCTTGGTGCCACCCTCGACATCCTTTATCTCAGGCTTGATCTCGGCAAACTGATAACCCTCGGCGGCATAGAGCTCGCGGACGACGCCCGTCACCCGACGGATGAGTCCCGGGTCGATGAACGAGTCGAGGCGGATCGTGATGCTCTTCTCTTTCAACGCTTCTTCGATCTTCGACTGGTCGACCTTCTTCAGGCCTTCGTAGTCGACGATCTTGACCCGCTGCCGCTCCTCCATGTCGTAGACGATCATCTTGCCGATGACGCCGTTGGAGAACTGGTAGTCCTCGACCCTGATCGCCAGGTCATCGAGGAAGTTGGTGGCCCACAACCGCTTGAAGTCCTCGCGAATGACCTGCTCTATCGCGTCGTCGTACGGCACCCACTTCCCCGTCTGGGAGTTGCTCAGCCGGGACTTCATCTCGATGTAATACAGGTAGGTATTGGCCTCGACGACCGGAAAGCCTCCCTGCTTTTCGAAGCAGGGTACGACCTGATAGACGACCGGTGCTGAACCGGCGGGGGGCAGCGTGCGGGGCGCCGGGACGGGTTGGCCGCAGACGGTCTGGCTGGCCTGCGCTGGCGCAGCCACCGCCTGGGCGGCTTGGCCCGGCGCGACCGGTGCAGCCGGAGTCTGGGCCCGCACAGCGGCGCCAGCGGCGGCCGTCAGCGCAGCGAGGAAAAACAGCAGCACACGCATAGTCGAACGTTGAACCACAAAACGAGCGGAGTGGACCCCGGCTGCGGTCTCCTCCCAACCGGGGCAAGCCAACCAGACGAGTTTACTGGATATTAGACGTGCAAGGCCACTCGTCGGCCTTGCCGCAGCCTCGCCGGAGCAGCGGATGCAACTGCTGCTGCGAAGGCGGGTCAGGCCAGCCGCCGGCCTGCCAGGACCTCTCCCGCGGGGCGGTAGGCCAACGTCCCGCCATCGAGGTAGACCTCAATCTCGCCGCCCTTGAGGTACCCACGGATGAGCTCCTCGGAGAGTGGATCTTCGATGTAGCGCTGGATCGCGCGGCGGAGGGGCCGTGCGCCGTAAGACCGGTCCTTGCACGTCTGCTCGATGATCCAGTCGATGACTTCGCTCGCGAGCTGGAGCCGGATCTTGCGGTCGACGAGGTTGTCGTTGAGCTGCTTGATCAGCAGGTTCGTGATGGTCCGCAGGTCGTCGTCTGACAGGGCCTCGAACACGATGATCTCGTCGATGCGATTGATGAACTCGGGGTTGAAGGTCTTTTTGACCTCCCCGATGACCATGTCGTTGACGCTCCGGCTGATGGCGCCGGAGTCGGACGCCTGGAAGCCCATCGACGCCTTCTTCTGGATGAAGCGCGCACCGATGTTCGACGTCATGATGATGATCGCGTTCTTGAAGTTCACCCGGTTGCCAAGACCGTCGGTCAGGTGCCCGTCCTCGAACACCTGGAGCAGGATGTTGAAGAGGTCGGGATGCGCCTTTTCGATTTCGTCCAGCAGGACGACTGAGTACGGGTTGCGCTTCACTTTCTCGGTGAGCTGGCCCCCTTCCTCGTGCCCGACGTATCCGGGCGGCGAACCGATCAGCTTCGAGACCGAGTGCTTCTCCATGTACTCGGACATGTCGAAGCGGATGAGCGCGTGGTCGCTGCCGAAGAGGAAGTTCGCCAGGGCCCGCGCGAGCTCGGTCTTGCCCACACCGGTGGGTCCGAGGAACACGAAGCTGCCGACGGGCCGGTTCGGGTTCTTGAGGCCGGCGCGCGAGCGACGGATCGCGCGCGAGAGCGCCGAGATCGCCTTCTCCTGCGAAATCACGCGCTTGTGGAGCGAGTCCTCCATGTGGAGCAGCTTGTCGCCCTCGTCCTGATTGATCGACGTGAGCGGCACGCCGGTCCACTTCGAGACGACCTCGTCGATCTCGGCCTTGCCGACGACGACGCGGCGGGTGCTCGATTTGACGTCGAACTTCTCGCGCACGAACTGCAGGTTCTCCCGCGCCTGGACCTCCTGCTCGCGGTAGAACTGCGCCTTCTCGAAGTTCTTTTCCGAGACCGCGGTCTCCATCTGCTCGACGGCGACGCGGATACTCTTGTTGATCTCGCCGAACTCTTCGCTGTAACCCGCCTCCCGCAGCTTGGCGCGCGCGCCGGCCTCGTCCACGAGGTCGATGGCCTTGTCGGGCAGGAATCGATCGGTGATGTAGCGGCTCGACTGATAGACGGCGGCTTCGATCGCTTCGGCTGTGTACTCGACGTGATGGAACGACTCGTACCGATCCTTGACGCCGATGAGCACCTCGATCGTCTCGCGCTCGGTCGGCGGATCGACCTTGATCGCCTGGAACCGGCGCTCGAGCGAGCGGTCCTTCTCGATGTACTTCCGGTACTCGGCCGGCGTCGTCGCGCCAATGCAGCGGATTTCGCCGCGCGAGAGCGCCGGCTTGAGGATATTGGCGGCGTCGAGCGAGCCTTCGGCCGATCCCGCTCCGACGAGCGTGTGCAGCTCGTCGATGAACACGATGATGTTCGGGTTCTCGGTCAGCTCCTTCATGATCGCCTTGAGGCGCTCTTCGAACTGACCGCGGTACTTGGTGCCCGCCACGATGAGCGAGATGTCCAGGGCGAGGATCCGTTTGTCTGCCAGGAAGTGCGGGACGTCGCCGTAGACGATCTTCTGTGCGAGGCCTTCGACGATGGCCGTCTTGCCGACGCCGGGCTCGCCAATGAGGACCGCGTTGTTCTTGGTCCGGCGGCAGAGGACCTGCTGCACGCGCTCGACTTCGATATGCCGCCCGACGAGCGGGTCGAGCTGGTTCTTCATCGCCGCGTCCGTCAGGTCGCGGCTGAACTCGGCAAGGAGCGGTGTCTCCTTCACCCGCGTGAGGGTCGTCTTCTCGTTGAGAAGCGCGACGATGTCCTCGCGAACGGTGTTGAGGCGCATCCCCTTTTCCATGAGGATCGTCGCCGCCACCGACCGTTCCTCGCGCAGGATGCCCAGGAGCAGGTGCTCGGTGCCGATGTAGTTGTGGAGCAGCCGGTCGGCTTCCTCGGCGGCGTACTGGAGAACGCGCTTGGTCTCGGCGCTGAAGGGTATTTCGACGGAGGTCGAGACCTTCTCGCGAAATACGGTCCGGCCTTCGATTTCCTTGCGAATGCTTTCCAGGGACAGGTGCGAGCGAGCAAAAATACGGCTGGTCAGTCCTTTGCCCTCGCGAATCAGTCCGAGGAGGAGGTGCTCGGTCTCAATGGAGATGCTGCCGAGCTGACTCGCCTCGTACCGCGCGAAGAAAAGAACCCGCCGCGCTCGTTCGGTATAGCGTTCGAACATCCGGGTTACCTATGGTTTATCGGGCGCTGCTCTACACTCATTATACGACAGCGCCATGACGATCCGTTACGGCTAAGTGAGGCTTTCTACGGCAGTTAGTGGGACGGAACGGCTCGGTCCGGGTAAAAATGACATGCCAAATCGCGACAACACCCGACCTCGACGGAGCTCCTGTTGATCCAACGTCACGAAGATTTGTTCGGAACACCCCGACGCGTCGTTGATTAGAACCAAACCGGTCTGCTACCCTTGCGCCCATTTAACGGAGGCTCTCCCATGCACGATCGCGCCGTTGGTCTCTTGCCCGAAGATCTGCTCGAGGCGTGTCGCGCCCGGGCGCCACTCTACGACCGCGAAAACCGGTTCTTCCAGGAAGACTTCGACGACCTGAAGGCGGCCGGCTACCTGCGAATGACCGTCCCGCAGGAGTTGGGGGGACTGGGGTACTCGCTGGCCGAGGTCTCACACGTAACGCGTCGCCTCGCGATGTACGCACCGCCGACGGCGCTCGCGATGAACATGCACCACTACTGGGTCGGTCTCGCCGCCGATCTCTGGCGGCGTGGAGATACGTCCTGCGAGTGGATCCTGCGCGAGGCGGCGGCAGGCGACGTCTTCGCCGCCGGGCACGCGGAAACCGGCAACGACATCCCGGTTCTGCTCTCGACGTGCAAAGCCGAACGCGTGGCGGGCGGCTACAAGTTCACCGGGCGAAAGTCGTTCGGCAGCCTGACCCCGGTCTGGACCAAGCTCGGCGTCCACGGCATGGACCTGAGCGATCCGGCAGCGCCAAAGGTCGTTCACGGATTTCTGTCGCGCGGCACGCCAGGTGTGACCATCAAGGAGACCTGGGACGTGCTCGGCATGCGGGCAACGCGCAGCGACGACACGGTCCTCGAGGGCGCGTTCTGCCCCGACCGCTACGTCGCCCGCGTCCTGCCGCCCGGTGCGGCGGGGATGGATGCGTTCGTCCTCGGCATCTTCGCGTGGGCGCTGCTCAACTTCGGCAACGTCTACTACGGACTGGCGCTGCGCGTGCGCGATCTGATCGTCGAGCACGTCAAAACCAAGTCGTCGATCGGATTGACGCGCTCGATGGCGTATCACCCGGAAGTCCAGCACGGCATCGCCGAGATCATGATGGAGCTCGAAGCGATCGGGCCGCAGCTCGACGCCGCGACGCGCGACTGGTCAGAAGGAGTCGATCACGGCGGGAGCTGGCCGATCAAGATCGTGTCGGCCAAATACCGGGCGGTCGAAGGCGCCTGGCGTGTCGTCGACCGCGCGCTCGATCTCTCGGGCGGGTTCGGCATGTTCAAGAAGAGCGAGATGGAACGCCTGTTCCGCGACGCGCGCGCCGGGCGCTTCCATCCTGCCAACTCGATGCTCGCACACGAACTGGTCGGCAAGCTCGCGCTGGGAATCAATCCCGACGAGCAGCCGCGCTGGGGCTGACAGGAAATGCTGAGTGCTGAATGCTGAAGTGAAGGACGGAGTGCGGATCGGCTCCGCACTCCGCACCGATCGCCTACTTCGCAGCGGCTTTCACCAGCCGCACCTCGTTGGCGTGCTTCGACGTGTCGTCGTACTTCGCCGAGACCTCATCGCCGGCCTTCAGGAAGTCGACAATCTGCGGCGACTTCTTCTCCTCTTTCATCTTCGCCGTCTTCGTGCCGATGCCCGTGCCGACGACCTTTGTTTTGGTGTCGACGACGAGCTTCACTTCGGCATCCTTCCCTTTGATGGTGATGGAATCGGGACTGACCGCCGCGACCGTCCCACTGACCGTCTTGTCCGCCGCCTGCAGGTTCACGGGTGACGACACGAACACCGCCGCCAGAAGAATGGCCCCCAACGACGTTGAAATCCACCGTCTCATGACAACCTCCTTGGCGCATCCGCCAACATCCTACTTCTACGCGCACGCCGCTCCGAGCGTTCCATCAGTACTTTTATCAGGATTCGAGGATCGCTTCCGCCTCAATCTCCACGAGCATATCGGGGTCGATGAGCCGGGAGACCTCAACCATTGAGGTCGTCGGGCGAATCGCTCCGAAGACCTCGCCATGGGCGCGGCCAACCGCTTCCCAGTCGCGCACGATGTTGGTCACGTACATGCGCGTCCGAACGACCTGTTGCAGCGAGGCTCCGGCCCGCTCGAGCGCGCGCTCGATGTTCCTGAGCGTCTGCATCGTCTGCGCGCGGGCATCGCCCTTGCCAACCAGACTCCCGTCGTCGGCGGTCGCGGTCGTGCCGGACACGTGGACGACGTCGCCTACGCGCACGGCGCGCGAATAGCCGACGAGCGGTTCCCACTTGGTGCCGGTCGCGATGTTTTGCCTCTCGGACATGCTCACACTCCTCTCAACCTGCCTTCTTCGAGGCGCAGGATGCGGTCGCACGCGGCGGCGAGCTTCGGATTGTGGGTCGCGATGACGGAGGTGAGGCCGTGCTCGCGATGCATCTCCTTGAGCAGGTCGTGCAGTGTTTCCGCCGTGTGCTCGTCGAGATCGCCCGTGGGCTCGTCGGCCAGCAGGAGCGTCGGCCGCATCACGAGCGCACGGGCGATGGCGACGCGCTGCTGCTCGCCGCCCGACAGCATGCCGGGCCGGTGCTCGAGGCGTTCGGCAAGGCCGACGCGATCGAGAAGGCCCGTCGCGCGCTCACGGCACTCGGCGGCGGTCTTCCGCGCGATCCGGAGCGGCATCTCGGCGTTCTCAACAGCGGTAAACTCCGGCAGCAAGTGATGGAACTGAAACACGAACCCCACGTGCTTGTTGCGAAACGCGACCAGTGCGTCGTCAGTGAGACGGCCGAGCTCGATCTGGTCGATGCGGACCGAGCCTGCGTCAGGAGCGTCGAGCCCGCCCAGGACGTGCAGCAGCGTGCTCTTGCCGACGCCTGACGCTCCGACGATGGCCACCATCTCACCGCGCTCGAGGGACAGATCGAGCTGCTTGAGCACGGTCAGACGCGTGCCGCCCACAGCGTAGCTCTTCGAGAGGCCGGTGACGGTGATAAAGGGCATAGTCAGCTTCCGGCGTCCAGCTTCCAGCTCCCAGCTTCCAGAATGTAGGCGTTCGGCCAGGCTCTCAAAGCTCTTTTCTGGAAGCTGGAAGCCGGAAGCTGGAAGCTAAAACCGAAAGCTCTCATTGATACCGCAACGCCTGCGCCGGGTCCAGCTTCGCCGCCTGTCGCGACGGATAGATGGTCGCAACGAAACAGACCAGGATCGCCGAGACGACGACCACCACGAAGTCGAGCGGCAGCAATCGGAACGGCACGTGCGAGATCTGGTAGACGTCCAGGGGCACACTGATCAGTTTGTAGTGGTCGAGCACGTAGATAAGGACGCACCCGCCCACGGCACCGGCCAGCGTGCCGACGGTCCCGATGACGAGTCCCTGCAGCATGAAGATCCGCCGGATGCTGGCGGCCGAACTGCCCATGGTTTTCAGGATCGCGATGTCGCGCGTCTTCTCCATTACAAGCAGCACGAGCGACGCGATGATGTTGAGCGCCGCGACCATCACGATCAGGCCGATCGTGATCGACATCGCCATCTTCTCGAGCCAGAGCGCAGAAAACAGCGACTTGTTCATGTCGGCCCAATCGTCCGCCTGGTATTCCTGCCCGAGCCGGGACGGCATGTCCGCGGCCACCTGCTGCGCGGCGAAGAGCTCGTCGACCTTCACCTCGATGAAATCCGGCCCGCTCCGGTCGAGCAGCTTCTCGGCCACGCTCATGTGCACGTAACCGTAGGAGTTGTCGAACTCGAAGAGGCCGAGGCTGAAAACGCCCGCGACTTTGAACGCACGCGCCCGAGGCTGCACGCCAAACGGCGTCAGCGTGCCTTCCGGCGTGAGTACTTCCACACTGTCGCCCATGCCCACGCCCAGCTTCTGCGCCAGGTCCTTCCCGAGCACGATGCCTGCCATGGATCCCTCGACCGGCGTCAACGCGTCCAGACTGCCGGCCGTCAAGGATCGCGCGACGTTGGTGACACCGGTCTCGAGCGCCGGATCGATCCCCTTGATCGTGATGAACTCGGTTGCGCCGGCACTTTTCACCAGCCCCTGCCCGAGCACGACCGGCGCTGCACCAACGACGCGCGGAACGCCGAGCACCTTCTTCACTTCCTCAGCCGCGTTGCCGAAGCCCCCAGCCTTGAACACGTACACATGCGCCGCCGACCCGACGATGCGATCGCGCAGCTCGCCCTGAAGCCCGGTCATCAACGCGAGGACGATGAGGAGCGCCATCACGCCCACCGCCACCCCTAGGGCGGAAATGAGCGAGATGACCGAGATAAAGGCCTGTTTCCTGCGCGCGAGCAGATACCGGACAGCGACGAAAAGCTCAAAGGGTAGTTCCATCGCAATTCTGAATGCTGAATGCTGAATGCTGAAATGAATTCTGACTTTACTTCAGCATTCAGCATTCAGCATTTCTCCGCCCTCCTCATAAGGGGGAACAAAATGACGTCGCGTATGGAGGCGCTGTCTGTGAGCAACATGACGAGCCTGTCTATTCCCACCCCTTCGCCCGCCGTGGGCGGAAGGCCGTACTCGAGCGCGCGGATGTAGTCCTCGTCCATGACGTGCGCCTCGAGGTCCCCGGCGGCTCTCCCGACGATCTGGCCCTCGAAACGGCGGCGCTGTTCCGCAGGATCGTTGAGCTCGCTGAAGGCATTGGCCACTTCGAAGCCGCCGATGTAGAGCTCGAAGCGCTCGACGGTGTCCGGGTCGTCGGGCTTCTGCTTCGACAGCGGCGACACTTCGGTCGGAAAGTCGTAGACAAACGTGGGCTGGACGAGGTCGTGCTCGTTCAACCGCTCGAAGATCTCGGTCGCGATCCGCCCGGCGCCCCACCCGGGGTGCAGCTCGAGCCGCAGCTTGCGGGCGAGGGCGGTAGCCGTCTCGCGATTGCGCAGGTCCGCGTCGGTCACCGGCACGCCCAGGCGGTCCGAGGCGGCCAGCCGCGCCCCTTCGCGCAGGGAGACACGCCGATAGGGCGCTGCCAGCGAAATCTCGTGCTCGCCGAACTTGATCTGATCCGTGCCAATCGACTGCCGGGCGACGCTCGAGATCATCTCCTCGGTCATGACCATCAGATCCTGATAGTCACTGTAGGCCTGGTAGAACTCGAGCATGGTGAACTCGGGGTTGTGCTGCGTCGAGATTCCCTCATTGCGGAAGTTACGGTTGATCTCGTACACCCGTTCAATGCCACCGACCGTCAGACGCTTGAGGTAGAGCTCCGGGGCAATCCGGAGAAACAGCTGCATGTCGAGCGTGTTGTGGTGGGTCACGAAGGGCCGGGCCAGCGCGCCGCCGGGGATGGGCTGCATCATCGGCGTTTCGACTTCGAGGTACCCGCGCGCGTTCAGAAACGCCCTGGTGTTCGCCAGCACCCGGCTGCGGACTTCGAATACTCGCCGCGAGTCGGGGTTGACGATGAGATCGAGGTATCGCTGCCGGTACCGGATCTCGATATCACTCAACCCGTGCCACTTCTCGGGCAGCGGCAGGAAGCACTTGACCAGGAACTCCAGCCTGGAGACATGGATTGTCAGCTCGTTCGTGCGCGTGCGGAAGAGGTGCCCTTCGACGCCGATGAAGTCGCCGAAGTCGAGCAGCTTGAAGATCGAGAAGTCGCGCTCGCTGACCGAGTCCTGCCGGATATAGGCCTGGATCTGGGACTCGCCATCCGAGATCGCGATGAAGTTGGCCTTGCCGAAGCTCCGGATGGCCAGGATGCGGCCGGCGGTTCGGGTTTCGACGCGTTCCGCCGTGAGCTCCTCGGCCGTCTTGCCGCTGTGGGCCGCCCCGAGCTCGCGCACGGTATGCGTCCGTGCAAAGGCGTGCGGATAGGGATCGACACCCCGGCGCACCAGCGCCTCGAAGTTGGCCCGACGCTGCGCGACCTGGTCGGATTCTTTGTGCTCGGTCTCGGACATGACTAAGTCGACAGCGCCTTCCTCACCGCATCCAGCACGCCGTTGACGAACGCCACCGACTCGTCGCCGCTAAAGGTCCGGGTCAGCTCGAGGGCTTCGTTGATGACCACCTTCGGCGGGGTCTCCGGGTGCGTCGTTAGCTCGCAGATCGCCAGGCGAAGCACCAGCCGGTCGATCACGGCCATTCGCTCGAGCCGCCAGTTGTGCGCGTGCGCGACGAGCAGCTCGTCGATCGCCTCGACACGCGCCATCGTCTCGCGCACGAGGTCGTTCGCAAAGGCGCGCAGGTCGTCGTCTATGTCGGCGCCCACTTGGTCGTCTGCGCCAGCGGCCGACCCGTCTGCCGGCTCGTCGCCCGATGGGGCCACCTGCCAGAAGGCCGCGATCGCTTCCTGCGAGCCCATGCGGCCGACTTCCGATTGATAGAGCATTTGCAGCGCCGACTCGCGCGCTCGACGCCGCCCTGTCGGATCCACGCGCGTCATGACGCGGCGAAGCCGGCCGGTCTGGTCGGATGCAGACGTCGAAACAGCTGCGCCATCTCGATGGCGGCCGCTGCGGCTTCGAATCCCTTGTTGTCGCGACCGCCGCCGGCGCGCTCCTCGGCCTGTTCCCAGGTGTCCGTCGTGAGAACCCCGAACGACATCGGCACGCCCGTGCCTCCCGACGCGTCCTGAATTCCATGCGCCACCGAGGCCGAGATGTACTCGAAATGCGGCGTGGCGCCACGAATGACGCATCCGAGGCAGATGACGGCATCGAACCGGCCGGTTTCCGCCAGAGACCGTGCCGCCTGCGGTAACTCGAACGCCCCGGGCACGCTCACCACTTCCACATCGTCTCCGCGAGCGCCGGCCTCCAGGAGCGCCGCGTGAGCGCGGTCGCGCAACGACCCGGTGATCGCGTCGTTGAATCTGGAGACCACAATCGCGAAACGATAGCCGGAGGCGCCCGACAGGGGACTCGACGTGCCGAGATTGTCCGTGCGCACGCTATCTCCCCTTGAACTCGGGCGTGCGCTTCTCGAGAAACGCGCGCGTCCCTTCGCGCATGTCGTCGGTGCTTGCAACGAGCCCGAAAAGCGTCGCCTCGAACCGCAGGCCTTCAGCACACGACATCTGAAGCCCCTTGTGGACGGCTTCGATGATGTACCGCACGGCGATCGGCGGCTTGCTCGCCAGAAGGCCGGCGAGCGATCCCACTTCCGTATTCAGGTCCGCCGCAGGGACAACGCGGTTGACGAGGCCGAGACGATGCGCCTCATGGGCGCTGATCTGTTGTCCGGTGAGCAGCAGCTCGAGGGCGGGGCCGGGACCAATCAGTCGGGCAAGGCGCTGCGTGCCGCCGTAGCCGGGAATGAGTCCCAGGTTGATCTCTGGCTGGCCGAGCTTCGCTGTGTCGGCCGCGATTCGGAGCGTGCAGGCCATCGCGAGCTCGCAGCCGCCGCCGAGCGCGTAGCCGTTGATCGCGGCAATCGTCGGCTTGCCGAGATGCTCGACGAGATCGAACACCTGCTGGCCTCGGATCGCGTGGTCGCGCCCGCTCGTCGGGCTGTGCCGCGCCAGCTCGTTGATGTCCGCGCCGGCCACGAACGCCTTCTCCCCTGCGCCAGTGATGACCACAACGCGCACGCCCTCGTCGCCTCCAAGTGCCAGCATCGTCTGGTGCAGCTCGTCGAGCGTCTGGGAGCTCAACGCGTTGAGGACGTTCGGGCGGTTGATGGTCACACGCGCGACGGGACCGTCGCGTTCGACGAGGAGAGTCGCCAGCGTGTTGGGGTTAGGAGCGCTCATACAGGGGCAGAAAACAGGTGCAGCCGCCGAACCCGAAGTATACCCCGGCCCCCGGCCCTCACGGGCCGATCGTCACGCGCGTGGGGCACGCGACGGCCGCAGACGGGTCACCAGCATACGCACCAGCAGGATCGCCGCGACCCCGAGCGTTGCCCCGAGACAATCGGCCAGGAGGTCGCGGACGTCGGGGCTGCGATCCGGCGTGAATGCCTGATGCACCTCGTCGAAGGCGCCGTAGAGGGTCGACAGCAGCACGGCGATCGCGCCGGTCGTCACCGTCACCCGCGACAGTCGTGCCTCGGCGAGAGGAATTAGAAAGAGGACGCCGAGGACGGCATAGGCCAGCAGGTGCTCCAGCTTGTCCCAGAAATGCCCCGGGAGCTGGTCGCCCGGCACCGAGGAGGCAAAGAAGAGGAGGGCCATCTGCGCGCACGCCGGCCCCCAGAACAGCAGGCGTTTCAACGGATCAGAAGGAATGTGAGTCGGATCACAGCGGCAGCGGGTACATCAGCCAGCCGAGCAGCACCGCCGTCGCCACAAAGCCCGCGACCATGACCGCAGCGGTCCGGATCTGCTGGCGCGGGTCGTCCCGCATCAGCACCGCAAACACGATGGACACGAGGATGGCGAAAAGAATGAGCAGCAGGAAGTGACTGGTCACTTGCGTCCCGTCGCGATGTCGAAGGCGTCGAGAATCACAAGAAAGTTCAGCAGGCCCGCGACCATCAGAAAGGTGTTGCCGTATTCCCACGTCGTCGCGGTCACCTCGCCGGTGCCGGCGCCCATCATGCGGGCCACAATCCACGGGACACCGAGCCCGAAGTCGGCGATCGCGGCAAGTGCGACCAGCGGTTCAGAAAAATCGAACGGAAAGATCCGGCCCCGGAGCATCAGGCCAATCGCGAACATCAGGGTGAGGACGACCAGAAAGACGGCGCCTTTCTGCCTCCGGCCGAGCCAGATATGCGCGGCGCCCGGGACCGCCCAGGCCAGAAGGCAGACGAGGGTCAGCGTGCCTGGTTCCGTCGCGGCGCGTGCACCGTCGGCGGTCGTGGATTTCGTGGCCATGTAAGAAATGATCATAACGCATCGCCCGGTCGTGCCAGGGACCGAACGACCACCACGCCGGCCGCGAAGCCCAGGGGCAGTCCGGTCACCATCCGCTGGATGTTCGACGTTTCGAGTGCGCCCAGCCACTCGAGAGCGACGGTCGTCACGATCGGCAACGCCGCCACCGCCAGCAGCGCCCGTACCTCACGCGACGAGAGCGTCCGCCGACCGCGCCACGCGACAGTCAGCCCAGCGGCGCCGGCCAGGTACAAACCGAAGCAGCGGGCGCACACCGGCATCTGGACTCCGGCGAGATGGAACGAGCGCTCCGGGCGCTGGTGACAGACCAGCGACCCGGCGTAGTAGACCGCCAGCGTGAGCACCGGCACCCGGCCGCGTGACAGCGCGACAGGAGCCGTCAGTACGAGCGTCAGCCACGCCACCGCCGCGCAGGTCAGCCCCGCCGCAAACTTGACCCACGGGGTCGGGTCTTGGATTTCGCCAGTGCGCCGGCGCGTTTCTGAAGATGGGAGGGACATCGGTCTCTAGGAATGGTGAAATCCAAGACCTGACCCCGAGAAGTTGGCCTCGTAGCGCGCGTTGAACTCGGCCCACGTGAAGGCGTGACTCTGCCCGCCCAGATGCTCGAGCACATAGGTGGCCGCTACGGCGCCCAGGCGGGCGCAGACCACATGATCAACGTGGTCAGCACCGAGCGACAGCCCCTTCATGTACCCCGCGCGGAACGCGTCTCCGACACCCGTCGGATCGACAATCCGCTTGGGCGGCACCGCGGGAACGTCTCGGCGGCCGGCCGAGGTATAAATCGAACAGCCGTTCTCGCCTCTGGTCACGACGAGCGCCTGAGTGTGCTCGAGCACGGAATCCTCGTCGATCGAGGTCTTCTGACGAATCAACTCGAACTCGTAGTCGTTGCAGATGACGAGCGCGGACCCTTCGAGCCCATCCTGCAGCTCGGGGCCAGACATCCGCGCGCACTGCTGACCGGGATCCCAGATGAACGGGACACCGAGCGTGCGGCACTCCTCGGCGTACTGCACCATCGCCCCGGGGTCGTTCGGCGAAATGATCGCGAGCCGGCAGTCGTCCACGCCGCGAAACGAGAGCTCACCCGCATGTGCCATCGCGCCCGTGTAGAACGACGCGATCTGGTTGCTCTCGGTGTCGGTACTGCAGAAGAACGACGCCGTGAACTTCCCCGGCACCTCGCGCACGAGCGACGTGTCGACGCCCGCCGCCTCGAGCCAGCGGCGATAATCGTCGAAATCCTGCCCTGCCGTCGCCATCAGCCGCGGCTTCTCGCCGAGCAGCGCCAGCGTGTAGGCGATGTTCGGGGCGCAGCCCCCGCGCCGCTTGTCCATCGAGTCGACGAGAAAGCTCAGGCTCACCCTCGACATGTGCTCGGGCAGGAAGTGCTCGGTGAACTTCCCGGGAAACGACATCAGGTAGTCGAACGCAATCGAACCCGTGACGACAATGCTCATGGCGGTGACACGATCCTCTGCACGACGTTCTTTACAGACATTTCACAAGAGACCAGGGCGTCAGAAGATACATTTGCAACCAAAACACCCCTGATCTCCTGATCTTCTGTTTTCTACTTGACACGCAACCCAACCCGCTAATGAGATGCGAAGTACTTTCCGACAATCGGCGCGAGCTCCCGCTTGACGTCAGCGGGCACGGCGTCGGGCCTGGTGATGATCGCGTGCTTCAGCGCGCTGGCGCATTCGCAGGTCCGCTCGAACGGCAGCGTGCCGACCGCGCCGGCGATGACGTGCTGCGCCATCTGCGCGTTCTGCATCAGGTTGCCGATAATCATCTCGACGGTGACTTGATCGTGCTCGGGGTGCCAGGAATCGTAGTCGGTCACGAGCGCGATTGTCGTGTAACAGATCTCGGCCTCGCGGGCGAGCTTGGCTTCCTGGAGGTTGGTCATCCCGATGATGTCCATGCCCCACGACCGATAGAGCCGCGACTCGGCCAGCGTCGAGAACTGGGGTCCCTCCATGCACACGTAGGTCCCACCCTTGTGCACGGTCGCGCCGGCCGATCTGGCGGCGCCAAACGCAATGTCGCTGAGGAGCGCACAAAAGGGATGCGCGAACCCGACGTGCGCTACGAGGCCGCGGCCGAAGAACGTCGAGATGCGCCCGCGCGTGCGGTCAAGAAACTGATCGGGAATGACGAGGTCCATCGGCGTGTACTCCTGTTTCAAGCTGCCGACGGCGCTCGCCGAGAGAATGTACTCGACGCCAAGCGTCTTGAGGCCGTAGATGTTGGCGCGAAAGTTCAGCTCGGACGGCAGGAGCCGGTGCCCCACCCCGTGCCGTGCGAGAAACGCCACTCGCTTTCCACGGAGCGTCCCAATCACATACGGGGCCGACGGCTCTCCAAACGGCGTCTGCACAGGCCGCTCCTCGCGGTCGGTGAGCTCCGCCATGTCGTACAGTCCGCTGCCGCCGATGATGCCGATCGTTATTGACATACGCAGTGCTGAATGCTGAGTGCTGAATGCTGAAGTAAATGCTGAACTTAGGTGCCGGAGTGAAGGCTGAATTGAATGCTGACAAACATCCTGCTCACAGTACGCGCTCGACGTGCTTGCGGCCGTCGACCTCGCGAATGTAGCCCGCCGCAACATCCGGATCGTGCTCGAAGAATATCAAATACTCGCGGTCGATGGCTTCCCGCACGAACGTGCGCTTGAAGCCGAGCGTCTCCATCGGGTAGAGGTCGTAGCCCATGATCCACGGTTCGTTCACATGGGCGGTGGTGGGGATGAGGTCGGCGGCGAACACGGCCGTCTCCCCCTGCGACTCGATGACCACGATCTGATGGTGCCTCGTGTGGCCCCCCGTCCGCACCACTCGGACGCCCGGCATGATCACATCATTGCCGGCGACGAGATCGAGAACCCCGGCGTCGGCGAGCGGCACAAAATTCTCCTTGAGATAGCTCGCTCGATTCCGTTCATGCGGGTGCGCCGCATCGTCCCACTCGGCGGTCCGGACGATGTAGCGCGCGCGGGCGAACGCTGGAACGAGTGCCCCGGATGGCTTCCGCGCCGTGAAGCCGCCCGCGTGGTCGAAGTGGAGGTGCGAGGCCAGGACGATCTCGACGGCGTCGCGGCTGACGCCGGCGTCGGCGAGCGAGTGGTCGAGGTTGCGCGATCGGTCGATCGCATACATCTCCACGCTCTTCTCGTCCATCTTCCCGCCGATCCCGGCATCGACGAGGAGGGTCTTCTCCCCTTGCACCAGGAGCGGACGCAAGCCGAGCCGGATGCGGTTCCTCTCGTCGGCCGGCGCACGCTTCTCCCAGAGCGGCTTGGGCACTACGCCGAACATGGCCCCGCCGTCGAGGCGGAAGCTGCCATCCCAGAGCGTCGTCAGCGTCAGATCACCGAATTGCATGGACATTGACCGAGGCCAGAGGCCAGGGCCGGAGGCCGATAGTCGGAGGCCAGAGGTCTGAGGCTGGAGGCCAGGACAAACTTGGACTACTCACTCGAAGCTCTTCCTGGCCTCTGACCTCTGGCCTCGGGCCTCTGTTTCAACTCCACAAGCACGCCCTGTGCGCTCGCGGGATGGATGAAGGCGACGAACGAGCCGTGCGCGCCCGGGCGGGGCTCCTCGTCGATCAGCCGCACACCTCTCGCTTTGAGCTGGCCGAGCGCCGCACGGATGTCCCGGACGCGCAGGGTGATGTGGTGGAGACCTGGTCCACGCTTCGTCACGTATCTGGCGATTGGCGAATCGTCGTCGGTGGGCTCGAGCAGCTCCAACGCAGCGTCACCAGCGGGGATGAAATGCGCGCGGACGCGCTGCGATGCGACTTCTTCGGGCGCCTCGATCTCCAACCCCAGGGCGTCGCGATAGAACGACAGCGCCTCGTCGAGGTTCGACACGGCAATCCCGACATGGTCGAGCACTGCTTCAGAACGTTCACGAGGCTCGGGTTCGGCAGGCTCGGTTCCCACGGCCCTCGCAAAAACATCGTCGACTGCCGAATACGGATCGACCTCGCGCGCGGCGATCCGGTCCAGCACCTGCTCGAACTCAGCTGGCTGGAACACGCGCCGCTCGACGTGCTGCACGAATCGCCGCGCGAGCAGCTCGCGCAGGCGCCACTCCGCGCGGGCCCGGCGCCGAGTCCCCTGCGAAAGAGACGCCTGCGCCCGGAACCGATCGATGTCCTGAAGCAACTCGGGCACGCCCTTGCCGCTCGTGGCTTCCGTCTTCACGATTGAGGGGCGCCATTCGCCGGCCGCGAACGTCTGCAACGACAGCAGCGTCTCGATCGACGCGACCGCGCGATCTGCGCCTTCACGATCGGCCTTGTTGACCACGAAGATATCGGCGATCTCCATGATCCCGGCCTTGAGCGCCTGAACCTCGTCGCCGCTGCCCGGCACGGTCATCACGATCGAGATATCGGCCGTTCGAACGATGTCGACTTCGTCCTGCCCGACGCCCACGGTCTCGATGAGCACGACGTCTTTCCCGGCGGCGTCGAGGACGAGCGCCACTTCGCTCGTCGCCTGCGCCAGCCCTCCGAGATGCCCGCGGGTCGCCATGCTGCGGATGAACACGCCTGCGTCGCCGGCGTGCGATTGCATGCGAACGCGGTCTCCGAGAATCGCGCCGCCCGTGAACGGACTCGTCGGATCCACGGCGACCACGCCGACCGTGCGCCCGGTGACGCGGATGGCCGCTGTCAATTTGTCGACGAGGGTGCTTTTGCCGGCGCCCGGCGGGCCGGTGACGCCGATCACATAGGCTCGCCCTGTGTGGGCGAAGACACGGCGCACGAGCTCGGCGCCCTCCGGCGACTCATCCTCGATGAGCGTGATGGCGCGGGCAATGGCGCGGGGATCACCCGCGAGCACGCGGTCGGACAGCGAGCGCTCGGTCACTGGGCCAGGAGCTGGCGGGCGATGACGAGACGCTGTATCTCGCTCGTGCCTTCGCCAATCGTCAGCAGCTTGACGTCGCGGAAGTATTTCTCCGCCGGGTAGTCCTTCACGAAGCCGTATCCGCCGTGGATCTGCACGCAGTCGTCCGCGGCCCTGACCGCGATTTCGCTCGCGAACAACTTCGCGATGGACGATTCGCGCGTGGTGCGCGCACCCTGATCGCGGAGGTAGGCGGCCCGATACGTCAGCAGGCGCGCGGCTTCGATCCGCGTCGCGTTGTCGGCGAGCTTCCACTGGATGCTCTGGAAATCGGCGATGGGCTGGCCGAACTGCCGGCGCTCTTTCGCATAGGTCAGAGCCGCCTCGTACGCGCCCTGCGCCAGGCCCACCGACAGCGCGGCGATCCCAATCCGCCCACCGTCGAGCACCTGCAAGGTGTTGATGAACCCCTGCCCTTCTTCGCCAAGCAAGCGGTCGGTCGGGACGCGGCAGTTGTCGAAGATCACCTCGCTCGTGTCGCTCGCGCGCATGCCGAGCTTGTTCTCTTTCTTGCCGGCCGACATCCCCGCCGTCCCGTGCTCCACGATGAAGGCCGAAATGCCGCGGTGCCCCTTCGTCCGATCGGTCACCGCGATGACCACCATCACGCCGCCGATCCTGCCGTGCGTAATGAACGTTTTGGCGCCGTTGATGACCCAGCACTGCCCCTGACGCGCGGCCGTCGTCCGCATGCCCGCCGCATCGCTCCCGGCACCCGCCTCCGTGAGCCCCCAGGCGCCCCACACCTCGCCGTGAACGAGCCGCGGCAGGTACTGCTTTTTCTGCTGGGCGCTCCCGAACATCGAGATATGTGCGGAGCACAGTCCGTTGTGCGCCGCGACCGACAGCGCCACCGCGGGACACACGCGCGCCAGCTCTTCGATGCAGATGCAGTAATCAACTGCCGACAACCCGGCGCCGCCGAACTCTTCGGCGAACTGCACTCCCGCCAGTCCGAGCGCGGCAAGCTTCGGCAGCAGATCCGCGGAAAACTGCTGCGCCTCGTCCCATTCCATGACGTGTGGACCGATCTCCGACTCCGCAAACTCGCGGACCGTCCGGCGCAGCAATTCCTGCTCTTCAGTCGGGCGAAAGTCCATTGAAATGAATGTATCACGGGCGGTTCGCGGTTCGCGGGCTGCGGCCTGCGGACTGCGCGCCGCGAGCTGCGGACTGCGGTTCTCAGCTATCCTGATGCATGCGGACTCTCCGGATCTGGCTCTTCCTTTTCGGCCTCGCGCTCGTCGCGCCCTCCAGCGCGTCGGCGGACATCACGGCGTTCCTCGGCACCAACCCGACACCGGTGAATCGCGTCACCACAGGGTTTGGGGTTGGCGTGGGGCTCGTGATCGTCGGATTCGAGTTCGAGTACGGGCACACGCGTGAGAACCTCGACGAGCTCGCGCCGGGCCTCAGGACGTACATGTTCAACGGGCTGCTGCAAACACCGATTCCGATAGCGGGGATGCAGTTCTACGGGACGGCCGGCGGCGGTGTGTACCGGGAGACGCTGAACGACGACTCGGAAACCAACGTCGGGATCAACGTCGGGGGCGGGGTGAAGGTGACGCTCGCTGGCCCGCTGCGGTTGCGATTCGACTACCGCATCTTCACGCTGCAGGGCGACCCGCGCCACTCGAAGCCGCAGCGCTTTTACGCGGGGCTGAATCTGAAATTCTGAGTCGGAGCAAGGGACACGAACTGGCTGGCTTCGTGTCCCTCGTTCGTGTCTGCCCTACTTGATCGGCGTCAGATTCAGCTTGTTGTACGGCGCGGCGAACGCTGTGGAGAACTTCTTGAACATCTCCTGGGTCTCCGGCGCGCGCAGCTCGTCCGGCGTCATGACCTTCTGGAGGGTCGCAAAGAACTCGTACTCACCCTTCGGGCCGGTGGTGGGGTCGGTGACCACCACATACAGCGCGTTCTTCTCGGCGCCCATCGGCTCGGTCGCTTTGTAGACCTTGAAGTTGGCGAACTGCTCCTTCAGGGCGGCATCCGTCGACTTCTCCAGACCAGCCCGAAGCTTGACAAGCATCTCTTCGAATACTGCGGTCGAATCGGGTTTGATCTGGATCAGCAGGAGGCCGGCGGGCGCCGAAAAAAAGAGCTTCGGCTCGGTTGGCGCCGGGGGCTGAGCCGCCGCCGGCGGCGTAGCGGGGGTTTGAGCAAAGAGCGCCGCCGGGGCGAGCGCAACCACGAGAAGCATCGGGGCACAGGTCGTGAAGGGGCGACGCATTCAAACTCCTCCTTAAACGATCACAAAAAGATAGAGACGAACACCTTAATTGAAAACGAAAGGCGACACTTTACCGTACCCGCCGTCGCGGGGCTAGCGCCGAGGGACGGTCGGGGCACACAAAAGACTGGCGCGACGGCATTTCAGACGAAAACTTGCATGACTTCATTAGCAACAAGCATACCCTCGCGCGTCAGCCGCAGGCGCGCACCCTCCCGGCGCAGCACTCCGGCCTGGAGAAACGGCTGAAGATCGTCTCGGTAGCGGGCCCAGACGTCGATACCGTAACGCCTGCCGGCGCGATCGATGTTTACGCCCTCGGTAAGTCGAAGGCCGGTAAAGAGCGCATCCTCGAGCCGCTCGTGGTCGGTCATCGAGCGGACATCAACGGCAAGGGGCTGTCCGGCCACCACCCGGCCGACGTACTCACCTGTCGCCGAGACATTCTTCCACCGCTCGCCGCCCCGCGTCGAGTGTGCGCCGCACCCGAGCCCGAGCCATTCGCCGTCAGTCCAGTACTTCACGTTGTGGCGAGACTCGCGCCCCGGGCGGCAAGCGTTCGAAATCTCGTACTGACGATATCCGGCCGCGTCCAGAGACGCCAGCCCGCCCAGGTACATCTCGGCCGCATCCTCGTCGGGTGCCTGCGACCAGCCCGCCCGGGCCATCTCTTCCTTGAGCGGCGCGTTGGGATACAGCTCGAGCAAGTACAAGGACACGTGATCGGGGCCCATCTCGATGAGCCGGTCCACGCTCTCCGACCAGTTGCGGGTCGACTGCTCCGGCAGCCACATCATCAGGTCGAGGCTGACGTTGTCGAAGCCGGCGGCCCGGGCCTCTCTGAACGCCGCCCTCGCCCGATCGGCCGAGTGGAGCCGGCCGAGCCGCTGCAACTCGGAGTCCCTGAATGATTGGACACCGAAACTGACGCGATTGACGCCCGCGGCGCGAAACCCCTCCATCCTTTGGACGCTCGACGTCTCCGGGTTGGTCTCGAGCGTCACTTCGGCGTCCGGGGTGACCCCGAATGTCTGTCGGCAGGCCTGGATCAACCGGCCAATCTCTGCCGGCTCGAGGAGCGACGGCGTGCCGCCCCCGAAGTACACGGTGTCGACGAGCTCCCCACGCCCTGTGCCGAGGATTTCGCGCTCGAGTGCGCCGACGTAGCGGTCCTTGAGGCCACTCTCGAACAGCCCCCGGTTGAAGTTGCAGTAGTTGCAAATGGACGAGCAGAACGGGACGTGAAGGTAGAGGCCCAGCGTGCTGCCTGCGGCTCCGACACCCGTGGTGTCGGTATTGTCTGTGGCTCTAGCTGCCAGCTTTGCCCCCCGACCACCCAAGCTCGCCGCGGCCGGGGTGCTTCAGCTGCGCTCGCACCTGGCCTTTTGCCCGCGAGGGCAGCCGGCTGCGCTGCTCTCCCATGACTTTCCATTGCGCGAGCAGATCCTCGACGCCGCCGTTGGGCGGCAGCAGCCGGTAGTCAGCCCCGCCGTACTCGATGAAGTCGCACATCTCGTGCATTCGAGAGTACATCCGGGAGCCGACCCGCACCTGCAGGGAATCGAGCGCTTCGATGTCCGGGTTGTCTTCGTAGTTCGACGTGAAAATCGTCGTCAACCGGTTGTTGTAACGGGAGTTGACGATGAAGGTCATCGTCTCTTCCACCCACTCCGACGTTTTTTCCTTGCCGACATCGTCGAGGACGAGCAACTGGACGGAGACGAGCGGCTGGAGAATCTCTATCTCGGCCGTTTTCGTGACGGGATTGTACGTGCTCCGAATCAGCCGCAGGAGGTCCGAGACCTCGTAGAAAATCCCCTCGCAGCCCCGGCCGAGCGCGGCCCTGAGCGCCGCCACTGCCAGATGCGTCTTACCGATGCCGTGCGGACCGATGAGGCACAGCCCCTTGGCGCTCGTCGGGAACGCGTCGGCAAACCGGCGGACGGCGCTTACGGCGTTGGTGAGTTTCTCGTTCGGGTAAACCTGGAAGTTCTCGAAGTCGCAGCGCCGATAACGTGCGGGGATTCGCGCCCCTTCGAACAATCGCCGAGTGTGCTCACCCTGCCAGCACTCGCAGCGCACGACGCGACGGATGCCGTCGACATCGACAGGCTTCCAACGAGTGTCGTCACAGATTGGGCAGGACATGAAAATTCTGAATGCTGAGTGCTGAATGCTGAAGTGAAGTACGAATGGGTTGATTGTAACTGAACCGGCCTTCCCAATTCGACCTTCCGCCTTCATTCGACCTTTACTTCAGCATTCAGCATTCAGACTTCAGAATTGCTCTTGGTGCGGACGAGGTCTGTGGGCGATGACTTGACGAGCGCCGTGCCGAGCCGCTGCTCCCAGTCGCCGATGCCTCTGGACAACTCGCGCTTGACGTAGTCCATGAACTCGTTGACTTCGTGCTGCATGGCCTCCATCTTCCGACGCATGTTGAGGATGATTTCGACGCCGGCCAGATTGACGCCGAGGTCTCTCGTGAGCGAGAGGATCGTCTCGAGCTGCTCGAGATCGTCTTCCGAGTAGAGCCGGGTGTTGCCTTCCGTGCGGGAAGGTTTGAGCAGGCCCTCACGCTCGTAGAGCCGCAACGTCTGCGGGTGAATGCTGTACTTCTGCGCCACCGCGCTGATCATGTAATAGGCTTTGGCGCCGGTTTTCTTTGGCATCATGAACCTGGCACTTCGGTTCGAGCGTCGAACTTGCCGAACAGCCCGCTTCTGACATCGTCCGTGTTGATTCGCCCGAACTCGCGCATGAGCTCGAGCGACGGCTCATCGAGCCTCTGCGGCAGGACGAGGGTGACCTCGAACAACAGATCACCGCGCCCGCCGACGGCGGTCACCAGCCCTCCCCCGCTCACACGCAACCGCTGACCCGCACGCGTGCCGGCGGGGATCCGAAGCTTGACGGGCCCCTCCAGCGAAGGCACGTCGACACGGGCACCGAGCACCGCCTCGTGCACGGCCACCGGCAGGACGCACAGCAGGTCGTCGCCTTCGCGTCGGAACCACGGGTGGGGCTGGACGTGGACCGTCACATACAAATCGCCGGAGCGGCCGCCGTGCCGACCGGCGTGTCCCATCTCGACCACGCGAAGCCGCCCGCCGTCGGTGATCCCCGGCGGAACCGCGACGGTGACCGCTTCGCCGCGGACGCCGCGCCCCTGCCCCGCACAAACCGCGCAACGTTCCCGTGTCTGCCGGCCTTCGCCGCCACATGCCCCGCACGGCTTGGCGAACACCATGTGGCCGCGCGCCCACCGGATGTGACCGGCACCCTGACACTGGCGGCACTGCGCCTCGGCGATCACCATCTGCCCCGCACCGGCGCACGCCCCGCAGACCACCTGACGCGTCACCAGCACCTGCCGCTCGACGCCGTGGACGGCATCGGCAAACGACACCGTCAGTGACGCGTGCAGGTCCGCCCCGACTTCCGGACGCACCGGCCCACCGCCAGGGACCGGATGCAGCACGTCGGCGAACAACTCGGTGAACGTCGATGCCTGGGGTCCGCTCTTCGCGGCGGAGAAGTCGAACTCCGAGAACATGAACGACGCCGACTCGGACCGCGGACCGCCATGCGTCCCCGCGGTGTCGTACTGCCGGCGGCGTCCTGGATCGACGAGGGTTTCATAAGCCTCGACAATCCGCTGAAAGATCTCCTCGGCGGCCCGGTCACCCGGATTGACACCCGGATGGTACCGGCGCGCAAGCCGGCGATACGCCCGCTTGATGTCCGCGGTGCTTGCCTCCAGCGGCACGCCGAGGATGACGTAGAAGTCCATGGCTGAGGGTTGTTCGGAGCGGCTCAGGACTCAGGGCTCAAGGCTCAGGCAACCCTCCGACCACCGACTCGAAGATCTTGCTTGAGCCCTGAGCCTTGAGCCCTGAGCCCCTGGTTATTTCTTCTCTTCTTCGACGACTTCAGCGTCGATCACGTCACTCGTGTCTCGATCGGTACTGCCCGGGGCTCCGGCTGACCCCGTAGACGGACCGCCGGGCGCCGCGCCGCCAGGGGCGCTCGCGTTGCGATACATCGCCTCGGCCGCTTTGTGCTGCGCGGCGTTCAGCGCTTCGAGCCGACGCTTCATCTCGTCGATGTCGTTCTTCTCGATCGCCTTCTTGAGCTCATCGATGGCCGATTCGATCGGCTGACGGTCTGCCGCCGCCAGCTTGTCGCCCGCATCCTTGACCATCCGCTCGGCGGCGTACGCCGCCTGGTCCGCCTGGTTGCGCGTCTCGATCTCTTCCTTGCGCTTCCGGTCCTCTTCGGCGTGCGACTCGGCCTCACGCATCATCCGATCGACCTCCTCCTTGTTGAGACCGCTCGAGGCCGTGATCGTGATCTTCTGTTCCTTGCCGGTCGCCTTGTCGGTCGCCGTCACGTTGACGATGCCGTTAGCGTCGATGTCGAATGTGACTTCGACTTGCGGCACTCCGCGCGGCGCCGACGGCAGCCCGGACAGGTGGAACTTGCCGAGCGTCCGGTTGTCGCGCGCCATGGGCCGTTCGCCCTGCAGCACGTGCACCTCGACGCTGGTCTGGTTGTCGGCCGCCGTCGAGAACGTCTCGCTCTTCTTCGTCGGGATCGTCGTGTTCCGCTGAATGAGCGGCGTCATCACGCCGCCAAGCGTTTCGATCCCGAGCGAGAGCGGCGTCACGTCGAGCAACAGCAGATCCTTGACTTCGCCGGCGAGCACACCGGCCTGCACGGCCGCGCCGATCGCCACGACCTCGTCAGGGTTGACGCCTTTGTGCGGTTCCTTGCCGAAAAGGTCCTTGACGATCTGCTGCACGCGCGGAATCCGCGTCGAGCCGCCGACCAGCACGACCTCGTCGATCTTCGACGAATCCACGCCCGCATCGGCAAGCGCCTGCTTGGTCGGGCCCACGGTCCTCTGCAGCAAGTCGTCGACGAGCTGCTCGAACCGCGCGCGCGTGAGCTTCTTGACCATGTGCTTCGGACCGGTCGCATCCGCCGTGATGAACGGCAGATTGATCTCGGTCTCCATCACGGTCGAGAGCTCCATCTTGGCTTTCTCGGCCGACTCCTTCAGGCGCTGAAGTGCCATCCGGTCCTTGCCGAGATCGATGCCTTCGTCTTTCTTGAACTCGGCGATGATCCACTCGATGATGCGCTGGTCGAGGTTGTCGCCCCCGAGGTGCGTATCGCCGTTGGTCGCCTTGACCTCGACGACGCCCTCGCCGACTTCAAGGATCGAGATATCGAACGTGCCGCCGCCGAAGTCGTACACGGCGATCGTCTCGTCCTTCTTCTTGTCGAGGCCGTAGGCCAGCGCCGCTGCCGTCGGCTCGTTGACGATGCGCGCGACTTCGAGGCCGGCAATCTGGCCGGCGTCCTTGGTCGCCTGGCGCTGCGCATCGTTGAAGTACGCAGGCACCGTAATGACCGCCTTCGATACCGGCTGGCCCAGGTACTCTTCCGCGGCTTGCTTCAGCTTTTGCAGAATCATCGCAGAGATTTCCGGCGGCGGATACTCCTTGCCGCCGGCCTTCACGCGGACGTCGCCGTTGCTGGCGCGCACCACGGAATACGGCACCATCTTCATCTCTTCGGAGACCTCGTCGAACTTGCGGCCCATGAAGCGCTTGATCGAGAACACGGTGTTCTCGGGGTTGGTCACGGCCTGGCGCTTCGCGACCTGGCCGACCAGGCGCTCGCCGGACTTGGTGAAGCCCACCACCGAGGGGGTGATGCGGCTGCCTTCAGGGTTCGTAATGACGACCGGTTCGCCGCCTTCCATGACCGCCACGACGGAGTTGGTCGTCCCGAGATCGATTCCAATGATCTTGCTCATGTGCTCAGTTCCTCTCGTATCCGGCCAGTGTCAGTTCGGTCTGCCGGCCGCCAAAAACTTTATAACGTTGCTAATATATAATCTTAGTCTTTCGATGTCAACATGAGCCCGTTGATTCGCCGTAAGTCGGTGCTATACTGGCTCTTGCCAGCCCACGCCCCTCGACGAGGCTCAGGGCGATCCTGAGCCTCTCGAAGGATCGCTTCGCTTCAGAGGTCTCTATGTCCCGCCTGGCTCTTGCGGCCCCTCTTCTCTTGTGGTGCGTCTGTGCTCCGGCTCCGGTGAGCGCCCAGGATGCTGCGGGCGAGTCTCCGGCGCACATCTCACTCATCGACGGTGCGGCGCTGCTCGAGCGTGACGGACGCTCGGAGTCGGCGCCGGCATCGATGCCGCTGCTCGCCGGCGATCGCGTCCGGACACAGAACGGGCGCGTCGAGATTCTGTTCAGCGACGGCAGCACGCTGCATCTCGATACGAGCACCGTGGTGGACTTCCAGTCCGACGAAGTCATTCGGTTGCTCGACGGACGCGTCCGCCTCAACATCGTGTCCGCCGCCGCGGCCGGCGGCCGCAGCGTGGAGTACCGGGTCGATGCGCCGTCCGCCTGGGTGCAGATCGTCCGGCCGGGTGAGTACCGGATTTCGGTCATCGGCCCGGGGAACGACGCACGCGAGGCAGAAGTCGAGCTCGCCGTGCTGAGAGGCGCCGCCGACCTCGTAAACGAAGACGGCCGCACGTCGCTCGGCGCCGGCGAGCGGGCGTTTGCTCGCGCAGGCGCGCGACCGTCAGCGTCGTACGTGTTCAACTCGGCGTCGTGGGATGCGTTCGATCGCTGGTCGGAAGGCCGGCGCGACTCGCGCCTCGGCGTCTCGGCGCAGTACCTTCCCGACACCGTGCAGCCGTACGCGGCGACGTTCAATCAGTACGGCTACTGGCAGAACGAGCCTACGTACGGCCAGGTCTGGTATCCGCGCGTGCGCGCCGGGTGGCGGCCGTATTACTACGGACGCTGGACGACGCTGCGGCCCTGGGGATGGACCTGGATTGGATCGGATGCCTGGGCCTGGCCGACCCACCACTATGGGCGATGGGGCTTTTCCGCGGGTTCCTGGTTCTGGATTCCCGGCCGCACGTGGGGACCCGCATGGGTGTCGTGGGCGTACGCTCCGGGGTACGTGAGCTGGTGCCCGCTCGGGTGGAACAACCGCCCGGTGCTTGGTTTCGCGAACGTGGGCGTGTATCGCGGATACCGCTACGATCCCTGGAACGCGTGGACTGTCGTGCCGCATCGAGGATTCGGGCGCGGGTACGTCAACGTGAACGTGGTCACCTCGACGCGGATCGACGTGCGAACCCGCAACGCGTTCGTCGTGCGCGACGCCGCGCCGGATTTCCACGGGTACGCGGTGCCCCGTTCGACCGCACCGATTCGCTCGGTTGGAGTACGTGGCGTCCAGCCCGCCGGAGACAACACGGCGATCCGAGGGTCTCGCAGCGCGCCTGGAGCCGCGCCCTCGTCGACTGCCGATCCCACCGCGGCATTCCGCACTCGCCGTTCATCGTCTGCCCCGACGAGCGGATCCGGCTATCCAGCGCCTTCGCGGGAGCCACGATCGATATCGTCCTTACCATCGCCGACCACCCGACCAGGGGCGTCCCGGCCCGGTGACACGAGTGCGTCAGACGCACCGGATGCGCGTTCCAGCGCAGTGCCGGAGACGCGTTCAAACAGTGAGCGTCGCGCCGTCCCACGAGACGTCGGTCGCCCCGCACCCTCCGAGTCGTCGGTTTCGCCGTCACGAGGTGCTCCAGCCCAGGAGACCTACTCGCCGGGCACCAGCAGCCGGCCGGACATCTATCGTGCGGTCCCACGCAGCGAGCGGCCCGGCCGTCAGGACAACGACGTCTACGCGCCCCCCGCGTCTTTACCCGGCGGTAACGCACCCGAGCGCGGCTATCGCGCGCCGTCCCAGGAGGCGCCTGATCGCGGCCAACGGGCAATCCCGAGATCGGCGCCCGACAACAGCGGCCCCCCCCCCGGATATCGCTCTCCGGCTCCTGAAGGCAACCGAGCGCCTGAGGGTTACAGATCGAGGCCGGGCCCGGAGCGGAGCGCGCCGGCGCCATCTGGACCGCCGCCGCAATCTGCTGCGCCGTCGCGTCCATCGGGTCCGCCCTCCGGTTCGTCGGGCGGCGGTGACTCCCGCTCGCGCAGCGGCGGACAATCGAGCGGTCGAGCCGTACCCCGCGGAGGGAGAGGATAGGTATCAAGTTGAGTCTCGCTCGTCGGGTGGGGATCGTCGCGCTCTTCCTGCTGGCTGCGGCCCTGGGAATCGCGACGGGGGTCATCTTTGCATACGCCGGCGACCTTCCTCGGATCTCCGCCCTCGACGATTACGCGCCGAGCACGATCTCGCGCGTCTACGGTGCGCGGGGCGAAATCGTCGGCGAATTCGCCATCCAGCGACGCGAGGTCATTCCGTACGAACGCATCTCCACGAACCTCGAACAGGCGATCCTCGCGGCCGAGGACGATGGCTTCTACCAGCACGTCGGCCTCAGCATCCCGCGCATCATCGTCACGCTCATCAAGGATGTCATCCAGCGTCGCATGCACGGCGCGAGCACGCTGACCCAGCAGCTCACGCGCAAGCTGTTCCTGACCGACGACAAGACGCCGGAGCGGAAGATCAAGGAAGCGATCCTCGCGATCCAGATCGAGAAGCGCTACACGAAGCGCGAGATCTTCACGCTGTACTGCAATCAGATGTACTTCGGCCATGGCGTCTACGGCGTCGAGGCCGCGTCGAGGCTCTATTTTGGCAAGTCAGCGAAGGACGTGTCGATCGAAGAAGCGGCGCTCATCGCAGGCATCCTGCAGGCCAACGTCCGCCAGAGCCCTTACGTGAATCGTGAAGCCGCGCTCCGGCGGCGCAACTATGCGCTCGGGAGGATGGCCGAGGTCGGCTTCATCACGGCGGCACACGCCGAGGAATTGAAGAAGAAGCCGATTGTCGTGCGTCCCGATCCGCCCGGCCAGACCTCGTCTGCCGCGCCTTACTTCCTCGAAGAGGTCCGCCGCGAGCTCGAGGGGCGTTACGGCGCCAAGCAGCTTTACGAGAACGGCCTGTCCATTCAGACGGCGATCGACCTCCGGCTTCAGGAGGCGGCCACGCAGGCGCTCCACGATGGCCTGCGGCGGATCGACAAGCGTCGCGGGTTTCGAAAGCCGCGGCGGAATGTCATCGCAGAAGGGCACACGATTGAGTCGTTCCGGCAGCCGCGCTGGGACCGGCCCATGGCCGCCGGACAGATCGTCCCCGCCGTCGTCACGGGCGTCGACGGCGCGGCGATTCAACTGCGCGTCGGGCCCACGCGCGTCACGATCGACCGCAAAGGCTATGCGTGGACCGGCAAGACGTCGCCGGCGCAGCTCGTGACGCGCGGAGACCTCGTCGAAACGCGGCTGCTCGCGACGACCGACGGGACCATGCCGTCAACGGGCACGCTGGAGCAGGCTCCCGAAGTCGAAGGCGCGGTGCTCATCCTCGATAACCGCACGGGCCAGGTCCTGACGATGGTCGGCGGGTACAGCTTCGAACGGAGCAAATTCAACCGCGCCACGCAGGCGTATCGCCAGGTGGGCTCCGCCTTCAAGCCGTTCGTCTATACCGCCGCGATCGATAGCGGCTACACTCCCGTGACGCTCCTCATGGACACGCCGGCCAGCTTTGGCGGCGGTGCGGGCCAGCCCGCCTACACGCCCCTCAACTACGACCGCGAGTTCGAAGGGCCGATCACCCTGCGACGGGCGCTCGAGCAATCGCGCAACGTGCCCGCCGTCCGCGTGATGGACCAACTGGGGCCGAACCAGGTGATTGCCTACGCCCGGCGGCTCGGTCTCGAGTCTCCACTGCCCCCATACTTGGCTGTCGCGCTGGGCGCGGCGGAGGCGACCCTCGTCGAAATGACGAGCGCCTATTCCGTCTACCCCAACCAGGGCGTGAGAATGCGGCCGTTCTCCGTGCTGAAAGTCAGCGATCGCGAAGGAAACGTCCTCGAAGAGAACCGGCCGGAGCCGAAAGATGCGATCCGCGCGGACACGGCGTTCGTGATGACCAGCCTGCTCCGCGGCGTCGTGCAGCGTGGCACCGCCGGTAAAGCCGCCGCCCTCAATTGGCCGATCGGCGGGAAGACCGGCACGACCGACGACTACACCGATGCATGGTTCATCGGCTTCGACCCGGACATCACCATCGGCGTGTGGACCGGGTTCGACCAGAAGCGCACCATGGGCCCCGCGGGGACCGGCTCGGACTCGGCGCTGCCCATCTGGATCGACATCATGAAGGCCTGGATCGGCAAACGCACCGAACCGCCGACCTTCGAACCGCCCGGCAACATCGTATTCGTCTCAGTCGATCGCGGCTCAGGCAATCCTGCGCTCGACGGCACGACGGGCGCCATCACCGAATCGTTCATCGCCGGCACCCAGCCGGGCTCGGGCTTCCGGCAGTAGTTACTCCTCGTCCGGAGCAGCCTGACCGAGCGTGCCCGCCGCCTTCTTCATCAGATACGACTTGATGAACCCGTCGAGGTCGCCGTCGAGCACCCGGTTGACGTCGCCGACCTCTTCCTTGGTCCGGTGATCCTTGATGAGCTGATACGGGTGCAGAACGTAGCTGCGGATCTGGCTGCCGAAGGCGATGTCCTTCTTCTCTCCGCCAAGCTGGTCCAGCTTCGCCTGCTGCTCCTTCATCTTCAGGTCATAGAGGCGGGCTTTCAGCACGCGCATGGCGGCGTCGCGGTTGCGGTGTTGCGAGCGCTCGTTCTGGCACGACACGACGATATTGGTCGGAAGATGGGTGATGCGGACGGCGGAATCCGTGACGTTGACGTGCTGGCCGCCGGCGCCGCTCGATCGATACGTGTCGATCCGAAGATCCTTGTCGTCGATCTCGATCTCGACATCCTCGGGCAGCTCCGGCCAGACGAACACCGACGCGAACGACGTGTGACGACGCGAGGCCTGATCGAAGGGTGAGATGCGCACCAGCCGGTGCACGCCAGCCTCCGCCAGCATCAGGCCGTACGCGTACTCGCCCTGGATGATGAGGGTCGCGCTCTTGATGCCGGCGTCGTCTCCGGGCTGGAGATCGATCACCTCGCGCTTGAAGCCGCGGCGCTCGGCCCAGCGCAAGTACATGCGCAGGAGCATCTCGGCCCAGTCCTGCGATTCGGTCCCTCCGGCGCCCGGGTGAATCGTCACGATCGCGTTCTTGCGATCGTGCTCGCCACCGAGCATCTTCTTGGTCTCGCCGGCATCGACCTGCGCCGACAGCTCGTCGAGGGCGCGGCCGAGGTCGTCGGCGACCGGCTCGCCGGCCTCGGCCCATTCGACGAGCACGTGGAGGTCGTCGATCTTGCGCTGCAGGGACTCGCTCAGCTGGACGTCCTCTTCGAGCCGGCGGCGGCGCTGCAGCAGCTTCTGCGCGCCCGCCTGGTCCTTCCAGAAGTCCGGAGCGGAGACGCGTTCTTCTATTTTTGCGAGTTCGACTGCGGGGCGAGCCGCGTCAAAGATGGCTCCGCAGGTCGCCGGCGCGTCGCGCCAGATCCTCGTGCCTGCGAAGCTGATCGTCCTGGTGCATGGAGCAATTCTGAATGCTGAGTGTTGAATGCTGAAGTAAATGCTGAACTATTCTAAACTCAATTCAGCCTTCAGCATTCAGAATTGCTTACGCGAAGCGAGCAGCGCGGCGGCCGTGAACGCGAGCGAGAGCCAGGCGATGAGATCTCCGGCACGAGTGTACAGCGTTGGTGTCCGGGTCAGCCGGACGTCGTCGACGAGCACGGTCTGCTCGAACAGGTTCGACTTCTGCAGGACCCGTCCGTACGGGTCGACGAATCCGCTGACGCCTGTGTTTGCGGCGCGTGCGAGATACCGGCCGTTCTCGATCGCGCGCATCGCGGCCTGATCCCAATGCTGGTAGGCGGCTGACGACCATCCGTACCATGCATCGTTCGTGATCGTCGTCAGCAGCTCGCTCCCGTCGCGCACGAACCGGCGGATCAGGTTGCCGTAGATGACTTCGTAGCAGATCGCGGTGCTCACCAGCCGATCGCCTACGGGCAGCAGCACGGGCTGGTCGCCCGGCGTGAAGTTCGAGACGGCTTCGACGATCGGGCCGACGAAGAACAGCAACCGCTGCAGGGGCACGTACTCGCCGAACGGCACCAGGTGCATCTTCCGATACACGACGCCGATTGATCCATCGGGCTTGACGAGAAACGCGGCGTTGTACAAGCGGTTGTCTAGCGCGTCGGGCGTCGCGTCTGGTCGCACGCGCTCGATTTGATCGCTGCCGATGAGCAGGGTGGCGCCCGTCTCGCGGGCAAGGCGGCGGACCAGGTGCCCCCGGAGATCCTCCTCGAAATACACCGGGAAGGACGACTCAGGCCAGAGAACGAACGTGGCGCCCTGCGCCACGGCCTGCCTGGTCATCGCCACATACCGGCCGATGATCTCGTCGCGCAGCGCCGGATTCCATTTGTCGTCCTGGGCGATGTTGCCCTGCACGACGGCCACGCGAATCGCGTCGCCCGACGCGGTAAGCGACCCCTGGGCGATCCGCCAGCGGCCCCACAACGCACACGCTGCTACCAGGCCCACGACGACAACGGCCGTGGTCCATCGCTGCCTGCGGCCCGCATCCACGAGGAGCAAGGCGGCGGCCGCCGACGTCGACGCGAGCAGGAAGGACAGGCCGTACACGCCCGTCACGCTCGCGAGTTGCGCGATGGGCAGCACGCTCACCTGGCTGTATCCAAGCAGGGCCCAGGGAAAGCCGTCCCAGACGTACTGCCGGCCGAGCTCGGTTGCCACCCAGACAGGCGCAGCGCACAGAACCGCAGCGGGGACGCCAAGCGACGTCCGAAGCCGCGCGACGGCTACAGCGAACGCCGCGGGAAAGAGAGACAGATACGCGACGAGGAGCCCGGCGGCAAGGAGCGCAATCGGCGCCGGCAGCCCGCCGAACGTCGTCATCGTCTCGACCAGCCAGTAGAGCGTCCCGGAGAAGTAGCCGACGCCGGTCAAGAGACCGAGGAAGAACGCGCTGCGCGTCGTTCGAGGCGCTCGCGAACGCACGAGCGCCGCGCTCGGACGTACCAGAGCAACGATGAGCGGAGTCAGGGCCATCCACGCGCACGCGGGATGGCCGTACTTCGGGAAGCTGAGCGCCAGCAGGACGCCCGATAGAATTGCTAGCGAAGAATCCAGGGCTGGAACTGTTCTTCTTTCTTCAGGCGTCCGGCGATCTGCTCCGCCTGGGAACGGTCTTCGAACCTGCCGACCTGCACTTTGTAATTCTGCACCGGTGCGCCGGCCTGAGGCGTCACGAGAAACGCGGGATAGCCCTTGGCGCTCAAACGCTGGACGACCGCCGTCGCGGCCGCGCGATCCGTCAGCGCAACGACCTGCACCGCCCAGATGCCCGTCCGTGTGGGCGGCGATGCCGGTGCAGCAGTCACAGGAGTCGCGGGAGCCGGCTTCGGCACGGTCTCGGCATTCTTCACTGCTGGCGGCGGCGCGACTGGCGCCATCTTCGGAGCGTCGGACGTAGTGCCAGGCTCCGGCGCGGGCCGCGTTCTGAGATTCTCGGACACCGGTTTGTCGCCGTTGAGGCGATCGTTGTACGTCAACGGTTCACGGGGGGCGGGCGCGGGCACGTCGATGATCGGCGCAGGCGGTGTCTCCACTCTCGAAGAGGCGGGGCTGGCACCGGACGTCGAGGGCGAGGCGGCGTTGGCGCTCAGCGCCTCGCCTCGAACTCCCCGCCCGACGAGCACACCACAAAGAAAGATGACGACAGAGACGACGGTCGTCGCCATGAAGAGAAACACGAGCTGTTTTCCGCTCAGTTGAATCTCGTGGAACCCGTCGTCTGCGCCGTCGTGTGATGGGTCTGTCACGGCAATGTCCTCAGCGGTCCTTCCGAATCGAGCCAAGCATGCCCAGCAGCTCGATCGGCAGTGGGAAAACGATCGTGGAGTTCTTCTCGGACGCTATCTCGGTCAGCGTCTGCAAATATCGCAGTGTGACCGTGACCGGTTCCCGCGCGATGACTGAGGCGGCCTGGCTGAGTTTTTCAGACGCCTCTAACTCGCCTTCCGCGTGAATGATTTTAGCACGCTTCTCGCGCTCGGCTTCGGCCTGCCGGGCCATCGCGCGCTGCATATCGGCGGGCAGGTCGACGTGCTTGACCTCGACCGCCGACACCTTGATGCCCCAAATGTCGGTGTGCTCATCGAGAATCTGCTGCAATTGTCGGTTCAGTTTGTCTCGCTGCGACAGAAGGTCGTCGAGCTCGACCTGCCCCAGCACGCTGCGGAGCGTCGTCTGCGCGAGCTGCGATGTCGCGTAGTGATAGCTCTCCACCTCCACGATGGCACGGCGAGGATCCATCACCCGGAAGTACACGACCGCGTTCACCTTGACCGACACGTTGTCCCGGGTGATGACGTCCTGCGGCGGCACGTCCATGACGATCGTGCGCAGACTGACCCGCATCATGCGATCGATTGGCGCGAAGACCAGGACGACGCCGGGGCCTTTCGGTTGCGGCAGAAGTTTGCCGAGGCGGAACACCACGGCGCGTTCGTACTCGTTCAGGATCTTGATCGAGCTGAAGATATAGAACGCCACGATGGCGAGAACGATGAGCAATGGCGGTGCGAATAGCACGGGGTTCATTCCTTTGGTTATGAGTCGCGTTCTCCCCCGGCGAGCGGCACGGCAGGCGCCGCGCGATCCGGCCGAACGGTCAGGAGCAGCCCCTGGAGCCCGACCACGCGGACCATATCCCCAGCGGTTATCGGCTCGGCTGCGGTCGCAGTCCAGATCTCACCCCGCGTCCGGACCCGTCCCGTCCCCCCAGGGTCAATCGCCGTCAGGGCCTGCCCCATACTCTCGAGCATGCCGTCCTCACCCGTAATCGGCTGACTGCGCTGGGCTTTGACGGCCAGTTGCACAAGGAACAGGATGATGGCGGAGAGCGTCAGCGTCACCGGAACAATCAGCCGCAACCCCACCTGGAGCTCTGGCAACGGCGAGTCCATCAGTAGAATCGACCCGAAGAACAGGCTGAGGACCCCGCCGACCGCGAGCAGGCCGAAGCTGGTGACCTTGATCTCCAGGATGAGCAGGACGAGCCCGAAGAGGATCAAAAGCACCCCCACGTAGCTGACCGGCAGCACCTGGAAGGCAAAAAACGCCAGCAGCAGACAGATGCCGCCCACCACTCCGGGCAGGATCGAGCCCGGATTCCACAACTCGACGGTGAGGCCGAGCGTGCCGAGCATCAACAGCAGATAGGCAATCTGCGGGTGGGCGACGGCGCTGAGCACCTGCTGCGCCCACGTCATCTCGACGGTGCGCCGCTCGGCGCCAGATGTGCGCAGCGTGTGACTGCTGCCGTCGAAGCGGTGGATGGTCCGGCCATCGAGCTTCTTCAGCAGGTCCGGCAGGTCTGTCGCGATAACGTCGATGAGCGGCGGATCGGCCGTCGCCGCTTCCTGCTCGGTGTACGTCCGGCTCTCGGTGACGGCCTGCTCCACCAGCGCGACATTTCTCTTGCGCTGAGCGGCAATCGTCCGGGCGTATCCCGCGACGTCGGACGTCATCTTCTTGGCCATGGTGTCGTCGACCTTCTGGCCGTCACCCGACACGGGATGGGCAGCGCCGATGTGGGTGCCCGGGGCCATGGCCGCAACGTCGGCCGCGATGGTGATGAGAAACCCAGCCGACGCGGCGCGGCTTCCAGACGGCGAGACGAACACGACGACCGGAGTCTTCGACTGAATGATGGCCGTGTTGATGTCGCGCGTCGAGTCGACGAGGCCTCCCGGTGTGCGGAGCACGATGACGAGGAGATCTGCGCCGGCGGCATCGGCCTGGGCGATCGCGCGGCGGATGTAGGCGGTCGCGATCGGATGGATGATGCCGTCGACTTCGGCGGTATAGACGATCGGCGTTCGTACCCCGGACTGCGCAGAGCCCGGCGCCCCCATCGCACGGAGCGCGGACGCGGCACCGACAGAAAGAGAACCCAGCAAGAGGCCGAGGGCGAAACAGGCTCTGGCGACGCGCATCGGCGTCCTCCTGACTTGGCTACTCGCTACCGAATCTCCGACAGCAACCGTTTGGCATCGGCCGACGACGGGTCGAGCGCCAGCGCCCGCTGCGCTTCCGCGCGGGCGTTGACCGGATCGCCGATCTTCACGTACGCCTCGGCCAGATACATGTGAGCCGGTGCCTGATCCTCGCTCCAGATCGAGATCTTGAACGCATCGACTGCATCTGCGGGACGGCCGCCGCGCAGGTGGATCCGGCCGATGAGCAGGTGCGCCTGGGCCTCGTAGGGCGACAGGTAGACGGCCTTGCGCAACTCCGCGAGCGCCTCACGATCCTGCTCGCGCTCGAACAGGCGCCGGCCCTGTCCGAGATGGAACTTCGCCAGCTCGCGCTGCTCGCGTTGCGCCGAGCTGACGATCGTCTGATCGGCACGCATCGCCCAGGAACCCTCGGGGTCCAACCGCATCCGCTCCAACCCGGGCGGAACGACGGTCCGGTTCTCCGCGGCGCGGCGGTCGAGCTCTTCGTAGCGCGACGAGAGCCGTCGCGCGAGGTCGCGCTCGCGCGCCGATTCGACGGTGTTGCCGGTTGCCTGAAGCCCGACGGCCAGCATGTAGTGCGCGTCGACGTCGGCCGGATCCCTGCGCAGGGCCTCTCGCAGCCAATACAGCGCGCTCAGGTAGTTGCGATCGGATGCGTACGCGTACCCGAGGTTGAACATGTAGTCGGGGTCGGGGTCGGCGTCGGTGGCCTTGGTCAGATAGTACGCGGCCGAGCCCGACTGCGTGGTCGCGCCCCGGCGGAGGACCAGGACGCCGAGGTTGTTGAAGACGGCCGCGCTGGCGGCCGGTCCCGCTGCGGACGGTTCCAGCAACGCCTTCAGCAGGCCGAGCGCTTCGTCGTAGCGTTTCAACTCGATGAGCGAGATGCCCGCGAAGAAGCGCGCCTGGAACGCAGACGGGGACGTAGACGGCACGGCGCGCACCGTGTCGAGGGCGGCCATGTGGTCCGCCTGTTCCGTACGGACTTCCCACAGCGCGAGGCGCGCGCGGTCGAAGCTGGGCGCGTCCCGAAGCGACGCTTCGAGAAACGAGGCCTGCGACACGGGGCTTTCCGCCAGCAGTCCCTTGATGTAGTTCTCGAACGCGTCGAGCGGAGGATGAGGAACCGACGTCGCGCTTGACGACGACGGCCGAGTCGCGCCGCGTTCGAGCCGGACGGCGAGCCGTTCGAAGATGCCGAAGAGCTCCGTGAGCTCTCCCCGCTCGGTGACCTCGGGCTGCAGGCGTCCGGCATCCAGACGAATGCTCCGCGCCGTGACCGACAGCGTGGTGCCGTCGACTCGATACGATCCCACCACGACGTCAGCGGCCCCGACCAGCTGTCCGACCTTGATGATCGTCGCGCGGCTGAGCGATCCGGACACGGGCAAGTACAGCTGCTCAAAGGCGCGCACGCGCTGGGATCGGACGATCGCGGCAGGACCACTGGCCCGAAGCCCGTCGGTCAGGAGCACAGCGGCCGCTTCGCTCAACCAGTGAAAGCGGGGCTCGTCGCGCGCGTTCTCGAACGGCACCACGAGCACGCGCGTCACGGCTGTCGCTCCTGAGGCGACGGAGCCCGCGGTCTGCGCGGTCGCGGCCGTCGCGATGCCGCACGAGACCAGACACGTCAGCAACGCGCGGGACAGTAAGGTGATCTTGGTCATGCTGCAGCCGTTTCGCTGGCTCTCGCGCCGCGCACCACCACCTTCAACCGACAACCCTTCCCCCGGCTGGCCGCGCGGCACTCGTGCACCTGGGCGTCAGCGCGAAGCGAAAAATGCTGCAGCACGCGGGCGATCGCAGCCGCATAGAACCCGCACAGAGGCACAGCGGTCGCTTCCCGGGTTTCGCAGAAGAGCGACCCGCGCAGCTCAATCGACGCGGTGCCGCGTCTCAGTTTGACTTTGACGCGCGACCCGGGATAGGTGGAACGCACGAGCGCCCGCGCGGTGCGGAATGCGCCGCGCATCCGCAACACGGTCGGAAGCGCGCGGATGACGCGTCGCTCGAGGGTCGACATGCTGCTAACGGTCCAATCCGCGGCGTATTCGCCGGCGCACGCCGTCGTCCGATTGTACGCCTCGCCTTCGAGGCGAAGAAAGCTGAGCACTGCCGACAACGGCGCGAGCCCGATCGTGCCCTCGCGGAGGCCAGGCACGCTGAGCCAGTTCTCGTAGAACTCGAGACGCTCCGGCAGCACGTCGGCGATCGCCTGGTGGAGGCTCGCTACGAGCACGCGACCGATTCTCGCGTCGTCACTCATCCGCGCTCACCAGGCTGATGTCCGACGGCTCTGATATCGTGTGCCTGTCATGACCGCACGAACGCCCCTTGCGGCGGCCATCCTCACGGGCGGACGCGCAGCGCGCATGGGCGGCCTCCGCAAGGCTGCGCTGGCCATCGGCGGCCGACCGATCATCGAACGCCAGCTCGCCGTCCTGCGCCAGGTCGCGGATCCGGTGTTTCTCGTGACCT
>Ga0184612_10000101_pt1 | contig 38229 bp, 55 predicted proteins | sample PLM3_60_coex_FD_133163 | JGI IMG/M metagenome (GOLD analysis project Ga0184612, IMG submission 133163) | Groundwater sediment microbial communities from an aquifer in East River, Colorado, USA - PLM3_60_coex | ecosystem: Environmental > Terrestrial > Soil > Riparian zone | place: USA: East... | reverse complement strand
GGACTTGGCGTCTCGGTTGGGCTGGGCTCCGGACTTGGGGTCTCGCTGGGCTCCGGACTCGGCGACTCCTCAGGACTCGGCTCTGGACTCGGCTCTTCGGCCGGGCTGGGCTCGGGACTGGGCGGCAAACCCTCGTCCACAACCAGGTCTCCGAGGATGGCTGTGACCGCCGCGGCGCCCTCGTCCGTGACGCTCGGCAGCAGCGGCGGCACCTCCGCCGCGATCGCCGCATCGAGTCGAGTGACGTCGGCCCCCGATGCGATCGCCTTTGCGCGCTCTTCAGAGAGGTTGCGTGCGTTCTCTGCTAAGACCTCGGGGGACATGCCGACCCTCATGCTCGCCACGAGGACTGCCAGCGCGGAGTAGCCATTCGTGAGGTGCGCGGAGGCTGCCGCCGTCCCCGGGTCCCCAGAGGTCGGCGGTAGTTGGATCAGCCCGCGGCCAAGAAACAGCGCGAGGAGGATCACGGAGGCCGCTGCCGCGCCCTGCAGGCGCTCGTACCAGCGACCCTGCCACCCTCTCGACTGGTCGACCGCTGGAGGATCGGTTGGGGGCTCCCCGCTCCCTCCGGCTGCCGTGGCCGCGCCCGCAATCGCCGGCTCCCGTTCCGTCCGAGCGTGTTGCGGGACGGGCGCGCCCCGGCACAGCCTTTGCAGGACGGGCCCCAAGTCCTGGATGCCGACCCACTCTTCCACGAACGCATCGGCGCCGCGGGACGGACCGCTCCACGCCCGTTCCGGCTCAGGCGTGATGACCACGATCTTCGTGGACTCCGAACCCTGACGAACCCGCTGGATGAGGCCCTCATCTCCGATGGCCGCGAGGCTCTCGTGGATGATCAGCGCGTCGGGTCGCTTCTCGGCAGCCAGGCTCACGGCATCGTCGCCTCGGGCAACCAACGCCACCACCTGGCACCCTCCCTCCTCGAGGAAGAAGCGCACCAGCTCTCGGTGGAGTGGTTGATGAGCTGCGACCAGGACCCTGAGGGGCCCAGAGGTCGCTCCGCCTCGCGAACGCCGGTTCGGACGTGGCATCGCTACCTACTCCCACCTCCATGCGCAACCGAAGGCCCCACCAGCTCAAAGGTGGCGTCCCTAACCCTCGTCACCTTAGACCCTCCGCTGGAGCCCGGGAAGTAGCCCCGTTGTGCCTGAGCAGGCACGGACAGAGGGTTCAGCGAGGAGTTCCGGGGGCGGGGTAGCATGATTCATCCGGAAACAGGAGGTGATCGGCATGGGCATACTCCTCATCCTGATCGGACTGGTCGCGGGCGGCGTGGTGGCGGACTTCCTGGTCGAGAACGACCTCGCCACGGCCCCCGACCAGACAGTCGCCCTCTTCGGCGGCTCGTTCCGCCTCTCGACACCCGAGGTGGTGCTGGGAGCGGCCGTCCTCGGAGCTCTCAGTGTGCTGCTGGTGATCCTTGGCGTCGGCTTCCTCCGCGGAAGCTGGGGCCGCCGACGAGCCCTCAAGCGACGGCTCGCGATGCTCGAGCAGGAGAACGCGTCGCATCGCGCGAGGGAGAATCTGGGCGCCGGCGTCGTAACGCTGCCGTCAGAAGAATCGGAAGCAGTCACCGGCGAGCCTCGTTAGCGCAGCGCGACGGATACGCCTCTCGGCCAAGGCGTCCCTTCGATGGGACGACTCTGACAGGTGCGTTCCCGTTGGAAAATCGGCCGCACGGCCGTCACCGTGGTGAACCTGTGCTGTAACCGTGATGCCCCCAGAGGCTCAGCTCCGGATCCGGGGAGAGACGGTCGATCACCAGGGATTATCGTGCGGCGTGCGAACCTTTGCCCTAGGCGATTCGACCGTGTCCGAGCACCCTCGCATGGCCGGTCCGACCTCGTTCCCTTTACCATTCCCTAGCGGTTCAGCAGCGCACATCCGATCCGAGGGAGCCGGTGGAAGCGCGAGCGTCCGACAAGGCCACGCCGTCACGAGCGGAAAACCGATCGGCTCCGTCGGAGCCCCCGGTCCTCGCCTCGCTCATCCAGCCGCTCTCGCCGCTGGCGCTCCAGGTTCGCCGGGTCACCGGCGCCGTGGTCGGGCGTCCCGTCGAGCTGGCGGCGATCCAGCAGGAGATGGCCGTGGCCCGAGGTGGCTCGGTCGCCGGGATCACGGTGGAGGGCGAGCCCGGGATCGGGAAGACCCGCCTGCTGCTGGCCGCCGCCGAGATCGCCTCCGCGCAGGGATTCATTACGATCGCCGTCGCCGCCGACGAGGAGATCCAGGGCCCGTTCCTGCTGGCCCGGTCCATCTTCGGATCCCCCGAAGGGGTCGCTGCATCCTCGGGGACGCCGGCGGCCGAAGCCATGGAGCGCGGCCTCGGCGCGCTCTGGGGACGCGACGACCCCGGCCTGGACAGCCTTCCGCCGGACCAGAAGCTTCTCCGAGCCCTGGATCTCGCGGCCATCGCCGTTCGGAGCCTGGCCGCGCAGCGCCCACTGGCCTTGCTGATCGACGACCTCCAGTGGGCCGACGACGACAGCCTCCGGCTCCTCCGCTACATCGTCCGGGCCGACGCGAGCAGCCCGGTCTTCCTCATGGGCGCCATCCGTCCCGAGGAGTTCGCGCTCGTCACAGAGGCCGTGAACCTCGTGGCGGACATGGAGCGACTCGGCATGGTCCGCCGCCTCAAGCTCAACCGCTTCACCCAGGTGGAATCGGCCGAGTTCCTCCGGCAGGTCCTGGGCGGCAGGGTCGACCCGGGTGCCGCCGCAGCAATGCATGCGCAGGCGGAAGGCGTTCCCTTCATCCTCGAGGAGCTGACGCATTCGTACCGCGACGCCGGGATGGTTCAGGAGATCGACGGCACGTGGACCCTGGCCAAGAACGCCGACCGCCTGGTGCCCTCGGCCGTGCGAACCCTGATCTCGCGTCGGGCCGCCCACCTCCCCGACGAGACGAAAGAGCTCCTCGCGGAGGCCGCCGTCCTCGGCCGCCGCTTCAGCCTGAAGGACCTTGCGGCCCTGAGGGAGAAGCTCGGCGATGGGGAGGCCTCGCTCGACGCACTGGATGAAGCGATGGCCCCCGCGGTTGCCGACGGGCTTCTGGTTCAGCACGCGGAGGACTCCGCCGCCGACTACAGCTTCTCGCACAACCAGGTCCGGGAGTTCGCGTCGGCGGCACTCACACCGGCCCGTCGGCGGGCCATCCACGGCAGCATCGTGGACCTGTTGCTGACCGGCGAGCCGGCGCCGGAGAGCCTCCCGCTCCTGGCCCACCACGCGAAGGCCGCCGGCAATGCCGCGATCTGCGTGCGGTTCTCCATCCAGGCCACCCGCAACGCGCTCGGGGCGAACGCGCCCGAGGAGGTCCTCCGGGTCGTCGACCTCTCGCTCCCCGCCGCCTCGAGCTCGCAGGACCGGTTGGCCCTCCTCCAGGCCCGCGACGAAGCCCTCGACATGTTGCGGCGATCGAACGATCGGCTGCAGGGCCTGGCGGAGCTGGCGGCGCTGGCCGAAGCCATGGGCGACGCGCACCTCGAGATGGACGTGCAGCTTCGTCGTTCCGCCGCCCTTCGCCTGTCGGAGGAATGGGATCAGGCCGCTGAGCTCGCTCGCGGGGTCCGCCATCGAGCCGGCGAAGCAGACGATCGCCGCATCGAGCTGGCGGCCTGTCTGGAGCTCGGACAGGCCCTCGTGCATGTCCCGCTGGGGGAGGCCTTCTCCATCTCGACGAACGACGTCGACCTCGACGCCGCCGAGGAGGCGTACCTGGGAGCGTCGGAGCTCGCCGAGGGACTGAAGGACGAGGCCAGCCTGGCCGCGGCAACGCGCGAGCTCGGCGTGATCACGATGGCCAGGGGGAGGGAGTGGTTCGTCGAGCGGGTCATGGCCGGCGAGCACATGCAATTCGTCGCCCGAGTGGCGGCGGGGGAACCACTCCAGGAGGTCCTGGAATCGTTGCCCATCGCGCCGGTCATGAAGGAGGCGGGGGAGCGGTTCGAACGAGCGCTTCAGCTCTTCGAGCGGGTCGGAGACCGCCGGGGGGCCATGGCCTCGGTCATCGCCATGGCGTACCTGAGCTGGGCGCCCGACATCCACTTCGGCTCCGGCGCCGGCCGGCACATCGAGGAGATCCGCCGCCTGTCGTCCCGGATGGACACCATGGCGAAGGAGAGCGAACGGGCGCTCGCGGACGCCCAGATGCTCTACGGAGCCCACGTCTTCTCCAGAGCCAAGGTCGTTCCCGACCTGGCCGTCTCCCGAGGCCAGGAGGCGTTCCGGCAGGCCCGTGTGATCGGCGACCGGGCCCTGGAGTTCCTGTCGGCCGGCGGAACGGCCCTCGCCCACCTCGACCTGGGAGAACAGGAGGAGTCGAAGACATGGCTTGACCGAGCGGCGTCCGTCGCGACCGAGGCCCCCACGCCCTTCCGGGCCCGCATGCTCGAGACGTGGCGCGGGACGCTCAGCGCTTCGGCCGGGGACGCGGCCGGCATGCGGTCGCACCTGGAGCGAGCCGTGCAGTTCGCCACGGAGCAGGGGCTCTCGGCGGCGAGATGCGAGGCGCTCGCGCACCTGGCATTGGAGGCCGCCAGGTTCGGCGCGGAGGGCAAGGACGAGGAGCTGCTGTCACTGGCCGAGAGCGCCGCGAACGAGGCCAGGGGCCTGGCGGAGCTCCTCGAGGGCCACGCGCCGTGGGATGCACAGGCGCAAGCCGCCCTGGCCCGGGTGGCATTGGCCCGAGGGGATGAGGAGGAAGCGGTGCGCGGGGCCATGTCGGTCATCGCCGCGCTCCAGTCCGCGCTGCAGGAGGACGTCCACGTCGAGGTCTTGATCCCGGTCGCCGAAGTCCTGATGGCGGCAGGCAGCGAGGCCGAACAACAGCTCATCCAGTTCTTCCTCCAGATGATGCTGGCCTTGACCGCGCAGCGCACCCTGGACGAGGAGGTGCGGGTGCGATGGTTCCGCGGCCCGGTCGGTCGCCGCCTGGTCGAGCTGGCGGGACCCCTGGACGAGATGGCCATGCGGCCGGCGGCCGACGATGGTCATGCAGTGGACGAGCGCGACGCGGAGCTCCTCAAGCTGCTGACGGAGGGCCTGACGAACAGGGAGATCGCCGAGCGGCTCGGCGAGGAGGAGCAGGCCGTGGCTCGCCGGCTGGCCGAGATGTTCGCTCGCATCGGGGCGCCGTCGCGGTCCGAGGCGACCGCGTTCGCCTTCCGGGAACGTGTGGTGTAGATGGCGGAGGCGGCATGCTGAAGGCTCGGGTGGACCGGCACCGATGCGTGGGGGCCGGCAACTGCATCACCATCGCGCCGACCGCGTTCGATTGGGTCGAAGGCGATTACGCCAAGGCCGACGTGCTCGACGTGACCACGATCGACGAGGAGCAGCTCCGCGAAGCCGCGCTGTCCTGCCCCACGCAAGCGATCGCGATCGAGGAGGTCGACGAGCTCCTTCCGTGGCAGCTGCGGGGGAAGACCGCACTGGGCCGCGTGCAGAAGACGTTCATGTTCACGGACATCGTCAAGTCGACGAACCTGGTCGAGGCCCTGGGCGACGAGGCGTGGGAGGCCCTGCTGAGGTGGCACGACGTCGCGCTGCGGTCGCAGTTCTCGGCGCACCACGGCCAGGAGGTCGTGGCCACCGGGGACGGGTTCTTCGTGGCCTTCGACTCCCCGGACGACGCGCTCGCCTGCGCGGTCGCCATCCAGCGGCGACTGGCCGAGCACCGGCAGACCGCCGGGTTCGCTCCGCCGGTCCGGATCGGCCTGCACGCGGCGGGCGCCACCCAGGTGGGGACGAACTTCACCGGCAAGGGCGTGCACGAGGCCTCGCGCATCGCGGGCTTGGCGGAGGGCGGGGAGATCGTGGCCAGCCTGGAGACCGCAGCGGGGGGACGGTTCCCGACCTCTGAGCCCCGGACGGCCGACATCCGAGGGATGTCAGAGCCGATCGAGGTCGTCCACGTTGAGTGGAAGTAGCTCGGTCGAGTTCTGCGAGTGTCGGAAGGGGAGGGCGGCGCTCGCCGCCCTCCCCTTCCGACCGATCCGATCCTTGGCCCGTGGTGGCGCTGTGGATGTCGTTGTTCCCGAAGTTCGCCGGGCAGTCACCGGCCACGGCGCCCCGGGAAGGATCCGGTGCCCGCGTCGAACGAGGCCTTCCTCCACGCGTCCATCGCCGGGCAGTCCGCCGTGTTCTGGACGTCGGTCCACACCCCGGCTCCGTAATCGCGGGTGGCGATGGCGTAGACGTAGTCGCCGAGGAACTCGTTGTAGATGATCCGGCCCTGCGTGGTTCCCCTGACGTCGCCGGTGGGTCCGCTGAACTCGGTGGTCCAGTTGCCCGGCGCGCCCGAAGAGTCCAGCGGCGAGGACAAAAGCACCCCGTGCTCCAACCTCGCCGTTCCGGTCGTCGTCTCGTCGATGGGCGTCGTGATCCCCATGTAGACCACGTACACAGCTGACCCGTCGGGAGCGATGGCCGGCGCCGAGTACGCGGACCGGTCGTCCGCGAGAGAGATCACCGTCGGCGTGGACCAGCTGTTCCCTCCGTTCGTCGAGTACGAGAACAGTGTCTTCTCCTGGTTCAGCCCGTCGGCTCCGTCGCTCCAGGCGTCCACGATCTCGTTGGTCGCGTCCGCACCCGTCGGGGCGCCGTTCGCGATGTCGATGCTGGGCATCGCCGCGAGGTCGGTCCGGGCTCCGGCCACCCCGTCGTACACGCACCGGCCCTCGAGGACCTCGACGAACCAGCAGGCGTCGTTCATGGGCAGGACGTCACGGGGCTTGCCCCACGTCTTGCCCCATCGAACGACTTGATCATCTGATGGAACCCGAGGCCGGGCGTGCCGGCGGTGAAGTGGGTGAAGAACACGTACACCACGCCGTGGCTGTCGGTCCGGACGGTGCATCCCTGATGGGACCCACGGGGGGTCGCCGTTGACGGGGACGCGACCTGCCGGGTGGTCCAGGTCATCCCGCCGTCCTGGGACACCCCGACCATCGGCTTCAGCGGGAAGTTGAGGCCCCCGCTGAAGCTGTGGAAGTCCGTGTAGCACACGTACGCGTTGCCGAAGAAGTCGCTCGTGGCGGCGTTGTCCGCCCACACCTGCTCCTTGTCCAGCCCGGCGGTCGGGCCGACGTTCTTGTCGACGAAGTAGGGCCGAGACCAGTTCGACTGGTCCTGGTAGTTGGAGGCGGACAGGTCGTCGAAGTGGGAGACCACCACGCTCGTGGTGGTGTTCTGGCCCTCGGTCCCGATCGTCGTGTCGGTGAGGTTCGTTGCGAGCGTCGAGTAATACAGGCGCGTGCCGTTGCTCCAGGAGAACGAGCCGTCGGTGCCGGGCTTGGGGCCGAACGCCACGCCGGGGTCGCTCCGAGACCGCAGGCCGTTCTCGTAGAAGTTCGGCACCGTGTGGATGTCGCCCACGGTCGGCTGGCAGGGGTTCGTCGGCGAGTCGGTGAGGGGGTCGCACCCCACGGCGGTCAGCCCCTGGTAGGTGGGCTGGTCCCAGGTGTGGCCGCTGTCGAACGAGAAGTACACGCCCTGCAGACCCACGCCCAGGTTGAACGTTCCTAGCGGGTAGGAGCACGCCCCGGTGGTGGAGGCGTCCTTGGAGCAGGCCTGCATGTCCACCAGGTCGTTCGACCCCGCCACCAGGGTGGCCGGGTGGAGGGGATCGACCGCCAGGGCCGGCTCGTTCTGGGCGTTCTGCGGGTGCAGGCCGGTGGGGCTGCCCTCGCTGACCAGGGCCTGCAACCCCGGCGCTGTGTGCCTGCGGGAGGCCCACCAGGGACAGACCCGCGATCAGGCTGCCCGCGGTGGCCAGTATCAGAAGCGGTCGTTTCGCAACGGCCTTCATTCGCGGCTCCTTCAGGCAATCGAAGCACGTCCCTCGCCGGGGGACGGCGAGGGTCCTCACAGCCGAGTGGTGGGCGGTGCGCGATCGGTGCACAGCAGCAGCTTCGCGGTCGCGGCCAACCAAGCTGGGGGAGTTCCCACGCTGCCTCCCGTGGGCGCTTGTGAACGCTCAGGGGAAGTACTTCAGACCCGTCCCGAAACGCGCAAGTCGCGTCGCGTCCGGACTAGACTTCGCTCGAAGCGGGGAGGAATAACCGTGGATGAAGTCTCCGAGCGCCTGCTGAAGGCCATCGACGAGTGCGAGCGCGTCGCCGAGGCCGCGACTCCCGATGAGGCCGCCCGCACGTTCGACGAGGCGACGCTGCAAGTCTTCTGGCAACGCTGGCCCAACGTCAGCTCATGGGCAGGTGCGCTCTGGCGCCGGCTCAACGAGGACCTCGCCGACCCCGCGAAGCCGCTCGAGGACTCTGAGTTCCACGAGGTCGGGGGCGAGGGCGGCTGAAGCCGCCCACCGAGGAGCAGCTATGGCCACGCTGAAGCAGATCATGACGGCCGAGGTCTTCTCGACCACGGGGGCCGTGTCGGTCGCCGAGGTGGCCAACAGCATGGTGAAGGGCCGGTTCGGATCGGCCGTCGTGATGGACGGTTCCTGGCTCGTCGGCATCTTCACGGAACGTGATGTGCTTCGCGCGGCGGCTTCGGGGGCCGACCTGACCTCATCGCCCCTCTCCGAATGGATGACCCGGGACCCGGTGACCTCCGGTCCCGACATGGACGCCGATGATGCCGCCGAGATCATGATGGGCCAGGGCTTCCGGCATCTGCCGGTCGTCGAGGGAACCACGCTGCTGGGCATCGTGAGCCTCCGAGACATCCTTAGGGTCAGGATCCGCCGCCCGCAGCCATAGGCCGTTCGGTAGCAAGGAGTCGTCATGGATCAGCGGTGGCGGATGAACAACCGTCGATTGGTGGCGATCATGCTGTTGGTTCTGGGCGGCGCTGCGTGCGGGTCGGGGCCGCCCGTCCTCGGCAGGGAATTCCAGAGCAGAGCCGTGTCCGTGTGCCAGGCGACCCTCGCACAGAAGAAGGCGCTGGGCCCCTTCCCCTACTCGGACTTCAACCCGACCCGGCCCGACCTGTCGAAGCTTCCGGCGATCGGGCGGCTCGAGGTGAGGACGGTCACGATCTTCGAGACGTGGCTGGGCCAGATGCAGGCGCTTGCCCAACCGCCCACGGGACAATCGGCATGGGCCGACGTCATGAAGGCGTTGGAAAGCCACGTATGGATCATCGTGGAGCAGCAGGCGGCCGCCCAGCGCGGCGACGGCCAGACCTTTACCAAAGACTACTACGAGGGCAACAAGGCGCAGGACGAGATGGAACGTGCGGCCGATGCCGCCGGCGTCCAGGCCTGCGCAGACGCAGCGGGTGCCTAGAGACATTGAGAACCCTGGAGCCCCGGACCGAGTTACCTCGCCTGTATGAGGCGGGCACTGACGGAGCGCTAGCGGCTGGCTTCCGTTTCCTTCCAGACCTTCTTGGGGTCGTGCTTTCGCCCCTTTTCTAGGAAGGTGACCAGGTCCGGGTCGGGGTTGAAGGGAGGCGGCTTATCCTCCGGCTTCGGGGCAGGCTGATCTTGTGTGGGTTCGGGTTCCTTCTCCATTTGTCTCCTCCTACTCAGTGTATCCCGAGTCCAATGCCGATCAGAAGCACCGCCGCTGCAAGCGCAATCATCGCGCGCTTCAGGTGCGAGGCCTTCCGGTGAAGGATCTCAGCCATCCGCTCCGCCATGTCGATCAGCATTTCGACCACCTGAAGGAGGGTGAACTCGGGCTGGAGTCGAAATGCTGAAGTTGCGCGCCACGTTCAGCGCGAATCTCTTCGCGAACTCCTTCCAGCGACCGCACGCCTTTGAGCCCAGCCATGACTGATGTCACGAAGTACGGACCAGTGGACCGGCCGGATGACCCGTCTCAGACGGTGATGACCACCTTTCCTCGGGCGTGCCCCTCCTCCAGATACCGGATGGCCTCGGGGACCTCGCTCAGCGCGTACGTCCTGTCGATGACCGGTGTGACCTTGCCGGCTTCGATGAACGCCGCGAGGGTCACCAGGTCCTCGTTGGTCTCCTTCGTGGCGAGCAGTCGCAGCCGCTGGCGCACGAAGGGTGACGACGCGAGCGCCCGCACGAGGCGGTCGATGCCTGCGAACCGGCCCTCGCCGCTGCTGAGCACGAGCGTGCCGTTCGGGGTGAGCGCGCGTCTGCAGGCCGAGGGCGACGCGGTCCCTGCCAGTTGGAAGATCACGTCGTAGCGCTGCCCACTCCGGGTGAAGTCCTCTCGGGTGTAGTCGATGACGTGGTCGGCGCCGATCGAACGGACGAAGTCCATCTTCATCGTGCTGCAGACACCGGTGACGCCGGCCCCGAACGCCTTGGCGATCTGCACGGCGAACGTGCCCACGCCTCCCGCCGCACCGATGATCAGGACCTCCTGGCCCGGCTGCACGGCCCCCGTGTCGCGCAGCCCCTGGAGCGCCGTACACCCGGCCATGGGAAGGGTGGCGGCGGCCTCGAACGACAGATCGGCCGGCTTCGGCACGAAGTGGCTCTCGTCGGCAGACACGTACTCGGCGAACGCACCTTCACACCAGCCCAACACCTCGTCACCCGGTCGGAACCGCGTTACGTTCTTGCCGACCGCCTGGACCTGCCCGGCGGCGTCCGTTCCCCTCATCGGCTGCTTCGGGATGAGCAGCCCGTACCCCGCCGTGCGGACGATGAAGGGGCGGGCCCGCAGGACGTGCCAGTCCTGAGGATTGACGGAGGCTGCGTGCACACGCACCAGCACGTCGCCATCGCCGGTCGCCGGGCGCTCGATCTCCCTGAGTTCGAGGACATCCGCTGAGCCGTAGTTATCTTGGACGATCGCCTTCATGGTGTCTCTCCCTTGTCGAGAACTCTCCTCGGCCGCCAGGATTTGGGGGATGGTTCCTGTTGACGGTGACGAAGCCCTTCTGAACCGTCTCCCCGCACGTACGCGACGTGATCCTACTTCCAGGGAACATCCGACCCCGCGGCCGAACTCCGTTCCTGGGCGGCGTCATAGTTGTGCCAACACAAGAAGGGCTACTTGCGCAGCTCTCCGAAGTCATGGTGAACGGGCCCGACGACGTCTACGTGGAGCGGAAGGGGCGGCTCGAGAAGGTGACGGACGGTCTGTTTGAAGGGGAGGAGGCCGTCCTGGAGGTAATGGGTTAGGAGATAGGGAGGGGCCGAACGCCGCCCCCCTTCAGGGCAACCCCATCGCGCTTGGTGTCTTGGGAGGGCGAACGCGTCCGGCGGCGTCCGCCGTTCGTCCTGCCGGTCGCCCCGAGGGTGATAGAAAGGCCGGATGAACGCCGTCGCATGTCTGGCAGGCTCGGGCTTCGTCGGCGTCCCCCACGGCGTGGAGGTGCCAATCGCCACAATGTTCGCCCGCAACATCGGGTTGCGCGGCGGCTCCGCGCCGGTGCGCGCTTACATCCCCGAGCTCCTCGACGATGTTCTCGAGGGCCGGACCCATCCCGAGCATGTCTTCGACTTCGAGACTGACCTCGATGGCATCGCGGAGGCGTACGCCATGGACGAACGCCGCGCGGTCAAGTCGCTGGTGCGGGTGGGGACGGTCTGACTGAGAGCCGAACGCACCATCGGGCCGCCGCGGTTAGCGCCGCAAGGCGAGTCATTCTCGGATCCATGACTCGGACCACGAAGGAGAAGCCGACATGACAGCGTGGACCAGCGACGAGCTCACCAGGATCGCAGCAACAGATGAGCTGCAAATCGCGTCGCGTCGGCCCGATGGCACGCTCCGAAACAGCGTGACCATCTGGGTGGTCCGAGACGGCGACGACCTGTACGTCCGGTCCGTGAACGGCCGCGCCGCGGCGTGGTTCCGCGGCACACAGGTTCGTCACGAAGATCGCATCTGGGCCGGTAGCGTCGAGAAAGACGTCACGTTCGTCGACGCCGACGACGAGATCGACGGTCAGATCGACGACGCGTACCGCGCCAAGTACCGGCACTACGCGGCAAGCATCATCGGCCACATCGTGAGCCCCGAGGCTCGATCAGCGACGATCAGGCTCGTGCCGCGCTCGACCAGCTCCTAGTTCATCACCAGTGCACAGAAAGGTGAGAATGACACGCTCCAGCATCGATGACGCCGCGCCTGACGCGACTGACGCCGGAGGTCTGCGACGCGTTGACTGATGTCGAGGATCACACGACGCGGGAGGACGAGGTGTCGCTACATTGACGATAGACAGACTGAGCACGGGCAGCGCGTCACACCCCTGGAGCTCTTCTTCGATCTCGTTGTGGTGTTCGCGATCACGCAGGTGACGAGCTTCCTCTCTGACAACCCGACGTGGGGTGGTCTCATGCGGGGCCTGCTGCTGCCCGTCGCGCTGGAGGTACCGGCCCTCATCGCTCTGAGCCTCGTTACGATCATCTGCGCTTCCCTCATCGCCTACGAGGCGATCCGGCACCGAGAGGCGCGCGCCTGGATCCGCAGCCGGCGGGGCGCGATTCACGATCGAAGAAGCTTCCATGGTCTACCGTGCCGAAATGACCCGCCGGAGGGGCCGCCGTTCTCAACCAGGAGGCCCATGACGCTAGGCGCCGCGCACCAGCGCCGTACGCCAGCCCGCCGGGTGTGGGTCGTAACTGAAACGGCGACGGCAGCGCACGCGCCGCCCTTCCGGGAATCGGCACGAGCTACGGCCTACTTGCCGGGCACCCGGCACGATCACCAACGCGCTCCGCCCCGTCTTGCTCAAGCTAATGGAGGGGCCCGAGGGCCGTGAGCTCCTCTTGCGGGAGTTGGAGCAACGTGACGAGCACATCCGGGCCAATCACCCACAGCCTGAGGGAGTCAGTGATCTGCCAGATGCCCAACGGCCGAGCCGTCCAGGGCGCACAATGGCGATGGAGAAAGGTTCGCCAACCGCATGAGCGACTCTGACACGCGCTCCGAGCCGGTGGCCGATCGGCAGGAATGGCTCCGGAACCTCCGGCGGGAGAACGAGCAACAGGAGAACGCCTTGGCCCTCGAGTACGACGCGTTGTGGGGCGAGATCGAGGATACGCACCGGGCGTTCGTGGACCGGTTCCTCTCGATGCTCCCGGCCGACGGCAGGGTGCTCGACGCGGCCTGCGGCACCGGCAAGTACTTCGCGATGGTGCTCGACAGCGGGCGCTCACTTCTCGGCGTGGACCACGCCGGCACTTATCTGACCAACGCCGGGGCGAAGTTCTCCCAGGTCGCCACCGAGAAGCACGACCTGCAGGACCTCCCGTACCGGGACGAGTTCGACGGTGTGATGTGCGTGGACGCGATGGAGTTCGTTTCCCCCGAAGACTGGCCGGGAGTCCTGAATCGCTTCCGCATGGCCCTCCGCATTGGTGGTTGGCTGTACCTGACGGTGGAGCTGGTTCCTGAGGATCAGGTGCGTGCCGCCAACGAGGAAGCCCGCGCTTCGGGCCTCCCGGTCCTGGAGGGGGAGGTCATCTGGCACGAGCCCGACGACTACTACCACTACTACCCCCCCATGGAGCGGGTTCGGGCGTGGCTCGCCGATGCTGGGTTCGCCATCCAGGAGGAGGCCGAGGAACCCTGGCACGAGGAGGGTTACGCCTATCACCACGTGCTGGCCCGCGCGGATGCCCTGCCGGGCTGAGGAACGTGACGTCGCTTGCTCGCACCGTCGCGCGAACCCGGTCGCCGCTATGAGCGTTGGAGCTACCCTCCGGACCCCTCAGCAACCGAGAAGGGTCTTTTGCCTAGATGACTGAGACCATAGTCGGACCTCTGACAGCCCGACCGGGGATTGTCGAACTGGACGCTTCCATCTCGTCTCCGGGAAGCACAGACTGCGGCTATGGCCGGGACCGCGCCGGCCGGCACCCGCCGGCTGAGCGCGCAGGAGCTCGCCGCCGCAACGCCCGCGACGCGGAACCGATACGCCGACCTGCTCCGGGTGGTCTCGATCTTCGTCGTCGTCCTGGGGCACTGGACGATGGCGGTGCTGGCCTATCGCGACGGGAAGTTCGTGGGCCAGAACCTGCTCGAGATCGACCCCTGGACGCACATCCTCACCTGGATCTTCCAGGTCATGCCGATCTTCTTCATCGTGGGAGGGTTCACGAACGCGCACTCGTGGCGATCGGCCAGCGAGCGCAGCGTGAGCTACGCGGACTGGCTCCGCGCCCGATCCGCGCGGCTGCTCGGCCCGGCCCTGATCTTCGTGGCGTTCTGGACCATCCTGCCGATGCTCGCCGTGGCCCTTGGGCTCATCTCCTCCGGTATGGCCCGCACCGGTGGGCGCGAGGTCGCCCTGCCCATCTGGTTCCTGGCGGTCTATCTGCTGACGGTTTGCCGCGGCCCCGCCGCTGCTCGCGGCGCACCGGCGGTTCGGGGGCGTGCGTGTCTTCGTCGTCCTCGCAGTGGCCACGGCGGTCGTCGATGCGTTGCGGTACGGGCTCGACGTCCCGTTCGTCGCGGTCCTGAACTACGGGTTGGTGTGGCTCGCCGTCCTCGAGCTCGGGTTCCTGTGGCGCGACGGCGCGCTCACGAGCCGCCGGTCGATCACGTGGGCCATGGCCGGGGTCGGGCTCGCCGTCATTGGCCGTGCTCACCACGTGGTTCGACTACCCGGTCTCGATGATCGGGCTGACCCACGCCGAGCGCTCGAACACCCTGCCCCCGACGTTCGCCCTGCTCGCGCTGGGGGTGTGGGAATGCGGGGCCATGCTGCTCCTCCAGGACGCCGCCAACCGGTGGCTGGCCCGGCCTCGGGTGTGGCTGGGGGTCGTCTATGCGAACAGCATGGTCATGACGTTCTACCTGTGGAACATGACCGCGGCGGTGCTTGCGGCCGTCATCCTGCTTCCCACCGGGTTGTGGCCACAGCCCGAGACTCTCAGCACCGCGTGGTGGTGGCTGCGGCTGGGGTGGGTCGCGGCGTGCGCCGTCTGCCTGGTGCCGTTCCTGTTCGCGTTCCGGTGGGCAGAACGCCCGGGCGCGCCGCCGCCTCCTGCGCGTCGGGGATGGGTCGGGCTGGCGACGTCGGTCGGCGGAGCCATCGCGGCGTCGGGCGGCATGGCCATCATCGCCGACGAGGCGTTTCCCGTGCAGGGAGAGGTCGTGGCGGAGCCTGCCCGGGGCGTCCTCTTGCTGGTGGTCGGCGCTCTTCTCCCGGGTCAACCCGCTGAACCCGCTGCTGCGCAGTTCCAAGCCGGTCGGCTGAACCTCCACGAACGTCGAGGAACACAGGCCTTCGATGAGGACTGCCTCGACGTTACGCGGAGCGGGCAGGGCGCAGACGGGGCCCGCGGCGGTTCTCGGCAGTGGCCGTGAGCAGTTGCTGTACCCGCTGGTGCGATACGCCCAACAGCTCCGCAGCATCCCGGAGCGAGAGTCCGGCCGTCTGCGTAAGGTCGCGCGCAGCGCGCGCCACCGCATCGGAGGCTTCTCGCTTGGCTTTCATGCTTCGGTCGCGGCTGCTGCGAGCCAAACGAAGCTCCCTCCGGATCGCCGTGGGGAGGCGGACCTCGAATCGGAGCTCAGCCTCTCGAGCGTCGTCCACCCAGAGCTCGAGCGCTTCCCGGATCCGGCGCCGGACTTGCTCGAGTGTCCGGCCATGCGTATGGCAGCCGGGCACGGAGGGAACCCGGGCCAGCCACGCGACGGTCTCGTCCCGCTCGATCACGACCCTGTAGCTCATCGCAGCCACTTCCTCCCCAGGCACGGTTCCAGGTCCCGCTCGATCACACGCAGTGTCCCGGGTGGGAGATCCTCCCCGGCATGCACCGGTACGGTTGTTTCACAGTCGTCGCACCGGACGCGAATATGCGACCCACGCTGTCGCCCGACGCCGCAGCCAAGCTGCCGAAGCAATCGAAGAAGTCTTCTTCCCGTCATGATGGCATGCTGTGGTGCTACTGTCTAGGGCAGTAGACAAATAGTGCCCTCGGTGCGGGAACGTATCAGGTCCCTCTGACACGGCAGACCGCATGACCTTGAGGCTTGCACCTCTTTGAGACTCAGCCTGGGCGGCTACTTCCTCGAGTTGTGGTCGACACGACGCCTTGCGACGGCCCTGCCCCCGTGCGAGCATCGCGGGCGCCCGGCCGGTGTCGCTCGAGGAGTCGTCATGAATCAGTCTCGGCGGATCGAGCACGGTCGGGTGCTACTCATCGTCCTGGTGTCCTAGGTAGCGCCGCATGCGGCTCGCGGCCGGCCGTCCTCGGCAAAGCGTTTCAGAGCAAGGCCGTGGCCGTGTGCCAGGCGGCCCTTGCCCAGAAGAAGTCGCAGGGCCCCTTCCCGTACCCGGACTTCAACCCGACCAAGCCCGGCCTGTCGAAGCTTCCGGCCATCGCAGCGGTCGAGGCGACGACGGTGAATATCTACGAGACGTGGATGGGCCAGATGCTGGCGCTGGGACAACCGCCTGCGGGGCAGGCGGCATGGGCCGACGTCCTGAAGGCACTGAAGAGCCACGTCCGGATCATCGTCGAGCAGCAGGCGGCCGCCCAGCACGGCGACGGACAGACCTTCACCAAGGACTACTACGAGGGCAACAAGGCTCAGGACGAGATGGTGCGTGCGGCCGATGCCGCCGGCGTCTCAGTGTGCGCCGACGCTGCGGCTGCCTAGATCTGCGCTACTCGAGGGGTCCGACGCTACGCCGCCGCCGATGCGGACCAATCCGCACGAGCTCCTCCAACGGTTCCTGGCGGTCAGTCTGAGCGCTGCGCGGAGATCCTGCGGCCATTCCGGGACCTGGGAGTCGGTGACTTCGTGATGCTCTCGCGTGCGCCCGCCGACGAGCGCACGATGGAGCTGTTCGCCAAGCAGGTCGCCCCCGCGATGCGGGCGTAGCGCCTACCTCGTCTCGGAATCGGGCCTGCCGCCTTTGACGATCTCCTCGGTACCGCCGGGCACGGGCTCGGGAAGATCAACTGGCGGTGGGTCCTCAGGCGCCTCGTCTTCCCTCAGAAGATTCGAGTTCGCGGTCGACAGCCTTGCGCATGCGCGCGTCGCCCATGAGGTTGTCGATGAAGTGGCCGAGACTTTCGATGTGCTCGGTTCCGCCCGGAACCGGGCGCGGAAGCTTCGCTTCACCCTCCGGGAACTCCAGCTCGCTACTAGTCTCCTGCTTGGCCATCCTCAGATCCTCAACCGGTTCCAGAACAGAGCGTAGATCAACTTCGTGGGGAACCTGGCGGGACGTACAACGATCTGAGCGAGCTCATGACCCTGGCCGCTCAGGGCAAGGTGGCCCTCCACACCCAGACCTATCCGCTCGATGCGGTCAACGACGCGATGGACGACCTGGACGGGGGACGGCTCCAGGGCCGGGGCATCCTGATCCCGTAATCGCCGGACGGGCCCTGGGCAGGGCCAGAGTGTGGTACAGGGCCGTCGCGTTGCGCGAGCGCTCTCCGGACTGTTATACTGCGTATAACTATGGCTCGGTCTACGAAGAGGACATCCAGGGTGGTGGCGGTGTCGGTCCCGCCCGAATCCGCCGAGGACTTCGAGCGCATCGCGCGCCAGGAAGGAAGGAACAAGAGCGAGCTGTTCCGCGAGATGCTCCGGGTCTACGGGGCGTATCGGGAGACCGGACGGTTCGAGGCCCTCCAGCGCTACGGCGCCACTCGCGCACGCGCTCTGGGCATCCGCGACGAGAAGGACGTGGAGCGCCTGATCCGAGAAGCCCGTCGCGGGTGAGGGTCGTCCTCGATACGAACGTCCTGATCTCGGCCTTCCTGTTCCCCGGGGGTGCCCCCGAGGCGGTCTACCGACTTGCTCTCGAGAGTCGCATCGAGCTCGTCACCTCTCGATCGCTTCTCGCGGAGTTCGGGCGCGTCCTCACGGCCAAGTTCGGGTGGGAGGATCCAATGGCCGAGGAGGCGGTGGCCCAGATCGCCCGGATGGCCATCCTCGTTGAGCCCGCCCAGACCGTGTCCGTGGTTCAGGCCGACCCGGCCGACGACCGGGTGCTCGAAGCCGCCGCCGAGGGGAAGGCCGAGGTCATCGTCTCGGGTGACCGGCACCTGTTGCGCCTCGGGTCCTGGCGAGACATTGCCGTACTCGATCCGCCCACCTTCCTCGCCGCTCACTTCGGCCACGAGGGCGGCTGAATGGGAGCGACCGGCGTGCCCCCCCTTCGATCGGTTCGATCTAGCCCGTGGTGGCGCCGAAGATGTCGTTGTTGCCGAAGTTCGTGGGGCAGTCCCCGATCGCCACGTGACTCTGGCCGGAAGGCGCGAGCCAGCCGATGACACGCCTCCCCGCCGCGCGTCAGTGAAGGTCGGCGACGGACGCTCGGAAGGGATCCACGACTCGCACCCCATCGAGGTCCATCCCGTGCTGCAGATCCTCCGTGAGGATCACCTCGCAGTCCGCGACATGGGCGGCGGCCACGATGAGCGAGTCCCAGAAGGAGAGGCCGAACCGGTCCTCGATCGACCAGGCGACCTCGAGACCATCGACGTCGATGGCCGCCGGACGCCAAGCCGAGAGGTCCTGGACATCCGCGCGGGCCGCATCCTTCTGGAGTCCTGGGCGGAGCTTGTGCGTGACGGTGACGTAGTACTCCTGGAGCACCTGGATGCTGAGCCGCCCGTCGCCGGTCTCCCACAGGTGACGCATCCACTCCGCGGCGCGGGCATGCTTCGTCGGGTCCGAGGTGTCGCGCGCGTAGACGAGGACGTTCGTGTCAACGAAGACCGGCACGGTCGTGAAGCTCCTCGCGCGCGGGGTAGCCCCCGCCCCCCGAGAGGTCCGAGCCGGCTCGCGACAGGTACCTGCTCATCGCCCCGGCGTAGGCGACCTGGCCCCCCATGCGCTCCCGCAGGAGCTGGCGGATGAAGCCGGAGACGCTCATCTCGCGTCGGGCCGCCTCGATCCGCGCCCACCTCGCGGTCTCCTCGTCCAGGGTCACGGTGATGTTCTTCATGACACGATTCTCGTGTTACACGGATCTCGTGTCAACCCCAAAGCCTTCGAGCTACCGAAGGTGACGCGGACGTTCATCCCGGCAATCCGCCCGAACCAGATGCCAGGGGTGATCGGGGTCCATCTTGCCTCGGGTGCGGCTACCATGGCGGAGTACTCACCCTGCTGCTTCGGTGGCAGGGCGCGAGGCCGCCTGCGGGCGGCCTCTGCTTTTCCGGGCTACCAAGCCTGCGGACGCCTGATGACGCCGCGGCCGTCGCGGAGGGTCGGCGGGAACTGGCTCGCTGCAAGCAGTCCCTGGCGGACGCGCCGGTAGAAGTCGGCCGGAAGTGCGCTGCGACGGACACGGGGTCGCGGGATCGCCACCCCGACGGCGAGACCTAGCTCCCTGCGCACAGCATCGATCGGGGCCTTGAGGTCGGAGTCGTTCGAGACCACGACAGCGATCCCGTAATCACCGCGAAACCCGTCGACGAGAAGGAACGTGGCCAGGTTCACGTCCGACCCCTTCTCCTCAGTTCTGAGGACGTCGACCGTTCGGGCCAGGCCCGGTTGCGGTCTGGCCACCGGCAGCCGCACGGCATTGGTCAGGAATGACCCGTAGTGCACGGTGAGGTGCGGAATGGTTTGCAGGGCTCTGATGTACGCTTGCTGACGCTGCTGCTGCCCTGGGTCCCAGGGTCTCGACTCCACGATGGCGGTGAAGTACCGGATGCGCTTGATGGTGTAACCGGGAAGGAGCAACCGGCAGAAGGTGTCGAGGTCCAACCACTTGTACGGTGTGTCTTTGAGGCAGCCGTAGTAGAGATTGAAGGTATCCACATAGACGTTTGTGATCAACTCGCACGACTTGTACCTCGCGCCTCTGACATCGAGGCGATGCAGCGCTTGCGGCGCTGGCTGCTCGTGTGGCTCTAGTAGCGCAACGCCGGCGCCAGCAGCAACACGGGCGGGCTGAGCCGGAGCGGGCCAAGCGGCTGGAGGCGCGCTACGCGGCCGCCCCCACGCCGAGGCCCTGCATCACCTGGTGCGCCGCCCGCTCCCCGCTCTCGACCCCTCCGTTCAGGTAGCCCTGGCTGTGGGTCGACGTGTGCTCCCCGGCGAAGAGCAGGTTCCCCTCGCGCGTTCCGAGGTAGCCCCAGAAGTCCGTGTACTGTCCCGGCCCGAACCCCGCGTAGGACCCGTGCACCCAGGGGTCGTCCACCCACGAATCCAGGTACGCGATCCCGTTGTACGCCTCGCGGATGCCGGTGACCCCCCGGGCCAGGGCGTCCAGCGCCGTATCGACGATCGCCGAGGGCGCCACCCCGTGCGCCTGGCTCGTGGGGTACCCGGCGCCGGCCGCTCCGCCGTTGTAGATCGTGATGACGGGCGTCTCCGGATGGGGGTCGCTCTGGCCGTACGTGCTGTCCCACGTGCCGAACTCCGGGTCGTCGCTGCGGAAGCTGGCGCTCCAGTTCACCTCCGCGAGCGGCCGGTTCAGCTGGAACTGGAGCTTCGCGTTCGTCCCCATCGCGAGCGTTCGGATCGCCCGCCGGCGCCGGCGGGAGAGCTGGAGCCCGCTGGTGTCGATCTCGCGCAACACGGTGAACGGCAGCGCCAGCACCGCGAAGTCGGCGACGACGTCGCCGGCCTCTCCGCCGAACCGCAGCCCGAACCGCCCATCGGACCGGGTCCAGATGGCTTCCAGCGCCCGTTCGGGGCGGATCGTTCCCGACGGGAGCTCCTCGGCCAGGCGCTGCACGACGACGTCGTTCCCCCCGTCCACGCGGAACTTCTCGTCGGCGCCCGGATACGGGAAGATGTAGAACTCGAAGAAGTTGATGGCCGAGAGATCCACGCCGTCCAAGCCCCAGAATCCGGTGTTGGACCGCTCGATGGCCCGGCCGAGGAGGGACGCGGAACCCCCCGGCAGGTTCGCGTCCAACCACTCGACCTCCGTCATGCGGTCGAACTCGATGGCCTCCGGGCCCGCCTTGTCGTAGAAGTAGCGGCCGACGCGCCGGTAGTCGGCCCGAAGCCGGTCCAGGAACACGCCGAAGTCCGCGAACACAACGTTCGGGTCGCGGAACGCGCCGTCCAGCCACAGGTAGCTGTTGTCGCCGGCCGGGAACGACTGCGCCTCGGTGTCCACGAGCTCGATGCCGAGCTCCCTGGCGAGCAGGCGGATCTGGTGATGGCGGCTGTCGATGTACTGGCCGCCGTGCTCCGCAGTCTGGCCGTTCGCGAAGACGCGGACGGTCCAGCATCGGCCGCCCAGGCGGGACTGCGCCTCGTACACGGTCGACGCGATCCCGTGCTGCGCCAGGCGGTAGGCGCACGACAGGCCTCCCAGCCCGGCCCCCACGATCCCGACGTTTGCCTCGCGGGCCCGCGCCCCGGGAGCGCCCCTCCACCCGAGGACCGAAGCGCTCAGGACGCCTGCGCCGAGCGTCGCGCTTCGGGCCAGGAAGGCTCGGCGCGACATCTCGCGCCCTCGCGCTTCCCGGGACCGCTCGAACCTCTCGAGCACCTCGAGCGGGTGTTCCCCGGGCCTCGCCGGGGTGGCGGCGTACACCGCGGCGAGCCTCCGGAGCTCTCGAACGAGCGGATCACCCAGGGCCGGCATCGCGTCCTCCCTTCGTCAGGTCGGGAGCATGCCGGCATGGTGTCACGTCCTGGCCCTCTGGCGCCAACGGGATGCACGCGCCGCGAACAGCCGAAGGCCCCGATAGCATCCGCGGGATGCAGATCTTCGAGGGGCAGCTCCGGTTCGGGATCCACGCCGGCCAGCAGAACACCGACTTCCCGAGCTACCTCGCGATGTGGCGCAAGGCCGAGGACCTCGGCCTGGACTGGGCCTCGGCCTTCGACCACTTCCTGCCGATCTTCTCCGACCCCGAGGGGCCCGTGCTTCGAGGTGCCCGTCTCGGATGCGAGGCCTCGTTGTGGAGGATCCCTGCCATGATGATAGAGTAGTCACCTGAGTGACCACCGGAGGACGAGATGGCTGAGATAGGGATCAAGGAGTTGAAGGCCGCGGCGTCGCAGGTCATCGACGCGGTCGAGGGTGGCGCGGCTTACGTTGTGACGAAGCGGGGGAAGCCTGCCGCGGTGCTCCTGCCGATCGACGAGGCCGAGGACATCGTGCTCGCCAACGCCGGCGAGTTCGTCCGGATGCGGCGGCAGGGGCGGACCGCCTACAAGGCTGGTCGCACCACGGGGCTGCGGGACCTTCGCTGACGCCCTATGAGGTCGAGCTGGCACCGACGGCTGCCAGGGCCTTCCGGAAGTTGCCCGATGATGTCCGCCCCAGGGTTCGCGAGGCGCTCGAAGGGCTCGCGGAGCAGGCGGCGGCCGGCAAGCGTATCGGTGGCAAGAAGGTGAAGACCATCCGGGGTGTATCGGATTCGTTCCACCGCCTCAGGGTTGGTGACTACCGCGTCATGTACGACGTGATCCACGAAGACCGCGTCGTTCTCGTCCTCGGGATCGTGCCCCGTGGCGAGCTCGAACGCTGGCTGCGCAACCGCTGAAACATCGCCCGCAGCGAGCCGGGAGTCGGAGGAAGTTGTCGCTGGGCGAGTTCTCGCCTAGGTCGACAGCCTTGGACGTGAGTAGCCGTTCTACGAGGTGGGTACTTAGCGAGCCGAGAAGCTTCAGCTAGGCGCCGACCAACTCTCGGACCGGTCAGTCGGTGGGACCGCTCTCGAAGCCCAGGGAGAGAATCACCCGCGGAGCCACGGTGGCGGAAGCTACCGCGCAGTACTGACAATCCCGAAAGGATAATCCCCGCCAATCCGAGGCTTGTGCCTCGGAGGGCGAGGAGCATTACCCAGAGTATACCTCCACGACGCGGGCCAGGAAGTGAGGTACGTCACACGCTGACCGCGACCCCCGATAGCATTCCCGTCGTGCAGATCTTCGAGGGACAGCTCCGGTTCGGGATCCACGCCGGCCAGCAGAACACCGACTTCCCGAGCTACCTCGCTATGTGGCGGAAAGCCGAGGACCTCGGCCTGGACTGGGCCTCGGTGTTCGACCACTTCCTGCCGATCTTCTCCGACCCCGAGGGGCCGTGCTTCGACGGGCAGACCCTGCTCGCCGCGATGGCCGCGCACACGTCGCGGATCCGGTGCGGGGTGATCGTGACCGGGGTGACCTACCGCCACCCCGCCGTGCTGGCGAACATGGCCGTCACCATCGACCACATCTCGGGCGGCCGGCTCGAGCTCGGGATGGGCGCCGCCTGGTACGAGCTCGAGCACGAGCAGTACGGGATCTCCTTCCCGCCGATGGGGGTGCGGGCCGAGATGCTCCGGGAGGCCGCACTGATCTGCAAGTCCATGTGGACGAAGAAGCGGACGACGTTCGAGGGGAAGCACTACCGGCTGAAGGACGCGCTCTGCGAGCCCAAGCCCGTGCAGTCACCGTCGATCCCGCTGTGGGTGGGCGGCATGGGGGAGCGGCGGACGCTCCGGGTGGTGGCCGAGGTGGCCGACGGGTGGAACACGTTCCTGATGCCCGAGGAGGAATACCGGCACAAGCTCGACGTGCTGGCCGGTCACTGCAAGGACTTCGGGCGCGATCCACGGGACATCCGGAAGCAGCTCGGGATCTCGGTGATCCTGGGGGAGACCGAGGCTGAGGCCACGGACCGGGCGAAGGAACGCGCGGCGGCGATGCGGACGAACCCGGACGAGCTCCTCCAACGGTTCATGGCGGTCACGCCCGAGCGGTGCGCGGAGATCCTGCGACCGTTCCGAGACCTGGGAGTCGGCGACTTCCTGATGCTCTCGCGCGCGCCCGCCGACGAGCGCACGATGGAGCTGTTCGCGAAGCAGGTCGCTCTGTCGCTCCAAGGGTAGGCCGCCGAAGAGCCTGCAAAGCTCGGCTGCTCGTGTGGCTCTTCGCGATTTTCCTGACCTCTGGATGTCAGAGCGTCCCGCTACGTTCCTCCGGCTCTCCCTCTCGCATCCGTTCGCGTCAAGTAAGCCTTGACATAGGGATCAGAGGCGAGCTAGTGTGGCCGAGTATCCGGAGGTCGGGACACGGGAGGTGAAGCGTGCGTTCCTCGCCGCCCTCCTGAGCAGCATGCGCAGGCAGGCGGGCATGGATCGCGCCGCGTTCATACGGTTCCTGCGAGGGTAGGTAGGGCATTGACAACGGTCGGCGTTCTCTTCGAGCGGATCCCCGAAGGAGGGTGGCTCGGTACATGCCCGACGGTCCCGGGCGCCGTGGCGTACGGGGAAAACTTGACGAAGTGTCGCCGCAAGCTCCGAGACGCCATCGAGTCGGTCCTCACGTACGCACCGTCCGACGACCTGGAAGACCTGGAGGACTCGGGGGCCACAGAGGCCCGGGCTGAGCTCTGGGACGTGCGGCTTCCCGAGCGGCCGGCGGAAGACCTGGTGACGCAGGCGGAGATCGCTCGGATCGCCGGGGTCAGTCGCCAGGCGGTCAATCAATGGGTTCGGCGGGGAGATTTCCCGCGTCCCTTCACGCGAACCGCAAGAGGCGCCGCATGGCGGCGCGACGACATCCTCCACTGGCTCTCCGTTGGGCACAGGGTGGTGGGCCGCCCTTCGGCGCGGGTGGCTTGGCCGGTCGGGGCGATTTCCCGGCGCGGGGCGAAGACGGGCTGAACAGGCTAGGGCGCGCCGCGCGCGTCACATGCGTCAGCGGGAGGAGCGCTTCTCCATGTCGGCTCGGAAGCGCTTTTCCGCATCGGACTTAGCCCCGCGTTCCAGATACGTGACGAGCCTCGGGTCGGGATCGAACGGAGGGGGCCTTTCCGGCTCGGCTGCGGGCCCAGTGGGCTCATCCGATTCGGGCTGAGGTTCCTTCTCCATGGCTTCCTCCCTTGTCAGTGTATGCCCAAACCGGCGGCCGTGAGAACGGTCGCGACGGCCAAAGCCAGCATTGAGAGCTTCAGCCGTAGCGCTTTGCTCGTCACGGTCGCTCTCGCGCCTTCTGCCATGCCGATCTGAGTGTCGATGAGCCGAAGTCGCGCGAAGCCTGGTTCAGCCGCGAGGTAGAGATCACGCAGAGCCCGCAGATCGACGTGCCAGTATCGACGGGGCCAGAAGGACCAGAGCGCAAGCATCCCGCTTACCACGGCCGCGACGCGTCCCAGGTCAACCAGTAGTTGCCTGCCGCCCGGCGTGAGCGCCACGATGGCTCCCGCGAAGCCGAGGACGATCCCCGCCTTGGAATCGAGGGAATCGAAATGGGTGAGTTGCATCTGTCGCTCCGACTTGACCTCCTCGGCCACGATCTCGAGGGAGCGGACGGGTTGTTCAACCATGTCCAGACCATAGCGTGGGGGTATGACATGCGACCGGCCGGTGCGCCTGTCGGGTTCGAGGCATCGTGACGATGAGGCGGCTGACCTTGGTCTCGGACCTCTACAAGCTCGCCCACACGGCGAACACCCTGGACGCGCTGGCCTCGGGGAACCCGACCGGATCGGGCGGCGGTCCAAGAACATCATCCTGGGCCGGTCCTGGCCCGCGAGGGCGTGTGGCGAGCCCTTTGGCGATGAGCGTCTGCCAGTCCAACCTGCCTGGATGGGAGGGGCGAGCCGACCACGTACCCTTGCCGATCGGATGCGCATCGACACCGACTTCGAACCGCTCGTCACCGAGCGCCTGGTGCTTCGCCGGTCGCGGCCCGAGGACGCCGAGACGATCTCGGCCTACCGAAGCGACCCCAACGTCAACCGGTACCAGGGGTGGAAGCGGACCGACCCGGAGGGGGTCCGGAGGGAGATCGAGGAGATGGCCGGCCGGGCGCCGGGCGAGGCCGGAGGGTGGGTGCAGCTCTCGGTCGAGGAGCGAGGAAGCGGGGTCCTCGTGGGCGACGTGGGGCTCACCCTTGCCGAGGCCGAGCCGGGCGTGATCAAGGTCGGCTACACGATCGCGCCAGAGTTCCAGGGTCGCGGGTACGGCACCGAGGCGGTCCGTGCGCTCGTCGCGTACGCGCTCGACACGCTCGGCGCGGACGTCGTGCGGGCGTACACGGACGCGGAGAACGTCCCCTCGATCCGGGTTGCGGAGAAGGTCGGGATGCGCCTGGTCGAGCGCTTCGAGGGCCGCGACGGCGACGAGGTGTGGGTGGGCCTGCGGTACGAGAAGCGGCGTGAGGCGCGGGAGGAGGGGTGAGCGAGCGTCGTATGAGACTGAGGACCTAGGAACCTTCGGCCGCCGGTTCATCTGACTCCTCTGCGGGCTGGACATCGACCCAGACGTCGGGCCCGACCACCTCGCGGACCATCGCCTCCATCGCGAACCGCAACCGTGGCAGGAGCTCGTCGGCGGCAGGTGTCGGCACGGCCACCTGGAGACGGAGCAACACCTTCGACATGAACTCCGTCGGCGCCGAAAGAATCATGCCCCCGAACGGTGGTGTGTCGGAGAGATGGGTCCCCAGAAGGTCCAGCGCCATCTGAGCGAGCTCCCATTTGGCGGCCGGGTCGAGCACGGCGTACATGTCCGCGAGGCAGGCGCGCTCGGACTGAGCAGCTCCTGGGGGAGCCCGGCGAGGGCGGTCCGCACGATCTGGATGGCCGCGGCGAGCATGCCGGCGAGCTCCGGGTCCTCGAATGGGATCGTCTCGCCCTCGGACTGCAGGGCTTCGGCCAGGTGGACGCGGCACCGGACGGCTGAATGGACCACGGGACGCTCGCAGTCCGGCTCGATGCAGGAGATCGTAGCGGGGGAAGCCGCGCCACTCTCGGGGGTTCGGGGGGAAGTCATCTCGGGGCTCCTCTTCTAGGGAAGTCGTTACCAAGGATGCAGGATGGGTCTGACACGAACAAGTGTTCGCCGCCGGAGGGTTGCTTAGCATGCCACAGCATCACGGGCGCAGCCGATGAACCACCTGCTCCACGAGTTCGAGCACGAGCAGTACGGGATCTCCTTCCCCCCGATGGGGGTGCGGGCCGAGATGCTCCGGGAAGCCGCGCTGATCTGCAAGTCGATGTGGACGAAGAAGCGGACGACGTTCGAGGGCAAGCACTACCGGCTGAAGGACGCCCTGTGCGAGCCGAAGCCGGTGCAGTCCCCGTCGATCCCGCTGTGGGTGGGCGGCATGGGGGAGCGGCGGACGCTTCGGGTGGTGGCCGAGGTGGCCGACGGGTGGAACACGTTCCTGATGCCCGAGGAGGAGTACCGGCACAAGCTGGAGGTGCTGGCCGGACACTGTAAGGACTTCGGGCGGGATCCGGGCGACATCCGGAAGCAGCTCGGGATCTCGGTGATCCTGGGGGAGACTGAGGCGCAAGCCGAGGACCGGGCCAAGGAGCGCGCGGCGACGACACGGATCGACGAGGACCAGCTCGGGGGACGGTTCCTGGCCGCGACGCCGGAGCGGTGCGCGGAGGTGCTCCGTCCGTTCCGCGACCTCGGGGTCGGGGACTTCCTGATGCTCGCGCGCGGCGACGTCGGTCGGGGAAGCCATCGCGGCGTCGGGCGGCATGGCCATCATCGCCGACGAGGCGTTCCCCGTGCAGGGAGAGGCCGTGGCGGAGCCGGCTCTCGGGGTAGCCTCCTCGCGGCCGGCGCTCTGCTGCTCAGGGTCAACCCTTTGCGCCCGCTGTTTCGCAAGCCACAGACTGTTCGATAGGGTGTCGGCCGGGGCAGTCCTCATCGACCAGCATCGGTGGGTCGAGCACGGTCGAGTACTACCCATCGTCCAGTTGGTTGTGGTCGGCGCTGCGTGCGGCTCGCGGGGCAGGTCCTCGGTACGGGTTTCAGAGGGCCGCGTGCGACGGCTATTCCCGTAGCCACAGCGGCTCATGCTAGAGCTCCACTCGTTCGTGCTGGACGAACAGGAACCCAGTGTCACGGGGTTCGGCTAACCTGATTCGGTGGGACGAGGTGGGGTACCTCGACTTCGTTGAGGTGTGAGGCGAGCATGGCCAAGGGCAAGAGGAAGTCCACGAAGCCAGTCGAGACGCGCGGCGGTTACCCGGCGGGCGACAAGCTCGTCTCCGAGCTCAAGCCGCCGCCTCCGGGGCCGGCACCCGGGGCCAAGCAGCCGGACAACGACCTGCAGAAGAAGTAGTTCGGCTTCACAGCCGTCTATCCGGCCCGCCGGCGAGCCGTGGTGGTCGGCTTCTTAGAGGCACGGCCAGGGCTCGGACGGCCCCTGGCCATCCCCGCCGTCTCCTCCGCGAGCCGGCTCGCCACCTTGGCCAGAAGCGGCACCGAGGCGGAGGGGCCCAGGGCGAGCCCCTGCTCGATGAGCTCGCGCGCGAGCGTCGTCGGGCCCTTCCCCTGGCTTCGCGCGGCGATCTCGAGCTCCCGGAGGAGCTCTCGAGGCATCCGGATCGAAAGCACCGTGGTCATGGCCCTCGGGCGGCGGTCCACCTCGACAGGCGTGGCCTCTTCCCACATCCGTTCGGCTTCCTCGCGGCTGATGTCTCTCATCGTTCCTCCCGTCCGGCACCGCCAGATCCCTTCGCCCGGATCGATCGGATCCAGGATCACGAGTAGCCTTCGGCCACCGCGCGTACGTCCTCGTACCAGGAGTCGACCGCCGTGCCTTCGTTGCTCCCGCCAGCGGAAGTCAGCGTCGGGATCATCCAGGACCACATCCTCAACCTCCCAGCTCTGAACCCGGTGCTTCTTCCAGAGCTTCTCGAGGATCTGGTTGTCCCACCGCAGCTCCTAGATGGCAGGACGCACTACGAATCGTAATACATCGAGCTGGCCACGTCGAGACCCTAGGTAGAGGCACCGACATCCCGGCCGACGGTCCGGGCTGACTCTTCCCCACACGGAGGGCGCCAGACGAGTGGGCACCGAGGTCCCAAGATACTCGCATTATGGGTGCTATCATCCGAAGTGTGAGTGAAGCCCCTCCGGGGCTCCTGCCCATCTTCCGGTCCCGCCATCAGCTCGAGCTCCTCGGGTACCTGTTCGTGCACGCGGGTTCCGCCTTCTCGATCGCCGAGCTTGAGCGCCGAACGGGCATCCCCCAGCAGACGATCTCGCGCGAGGTCGATCGCTTGGTCAAGGCGGGGCTCATCTCGGTTCGGCCGGCCGGCCGGATGAAGCTCGTCGAGGCGGCCGCCGGCTCCTCGTACTTCCCGGAGCTGCGGGCCCTTCTGCTCAAGGTCGCTGGACCCGCGGTCGTGCTCAGGGACATGCTTGCGAAGGTCGTGGGGGTCCAAGAGGCGTATATCTTCGGATCCTGGGCGCTCCGCTACGAGGGTGAGCTCGGCCCCCCGCCGGCAGATATCGACGTCCTAGTCGTTGGGGATGCCGACCCGGACGCCGTGGAGGCCGCCTGCGTCGAGGCCGGTCTCCGCCTCGGGCTCGAGGTGAACCCGGTCGTCCTCTCTCAGGGCGAGTGGCGGCGTTCGCAGTCGGGGTTCATCCGCCAGCTCCGGCAGGACCCGATCGTTCGGCTCCTCCCGGCCGAGCAATGAGCTCCGATGTCGAAACGCTCGTCAAGGAGGGCCGGATCGAGCGCGTCGAGGCCGACCGCGCTGCAGCCATCGACAAGCTCGAAGAGGCGAGGCGCCATCTCGACTCTGCCTCGGTGATCTTGGAGTCCGATTCCCAGGGCGCCTACGCGCTTCTGTACGACGCCGCACGAAAGGCAATCGACGCGCATATGCTCGCTGCCGGCTATCGGGCCAGCAAGAGCCGCCTGGGAGGGCACGAGGCCACCGCCCGCTACGCCACCTCGGTTCTCGGCTCAGGGCCTCACGGAGAGGACGTCCAGCACTTCGATCGCATGCGGAGGAACCGCAATCGCTCGGAATACGGCATGTGGCAGGTAGGCCGCTCGAAACTGGAGGCCGACCTCGACCATGCACGCGGCATCCTCCAGGCCGTGGGCGAGCAACTCAGGTGATCCAAGCGGATGACGGGCGAAGACATGGCGGAAGCTTTCGTGAAAGCCCTTGCGAAGATCTTTCGGATCGTTGGTACGAATCCCAAGGGCCGCTACATCCGGCCCAGCAGGATTCCCCTCCGTGGTCGAGCGTGAACTTGGGCGCGTCTACTCGTCGTCCAGCTGCTCGATCGTCGCCCTCGAGAGTGGGCGTTCGTTTCGCAACCGCGCTCCTGTCCTTTCGGCCTCGCGAATGACCCGGAGCACGTTTCGGCCGGCGATCTTCATGAGGTCCTCGTCGCGATAGCCGCGGCTCGCGAGCTCCTCGAACAACGCCGGATAGCGCGACACGTCCTCGAGTCCCTCTGGCATGGTCGGCGCGCCGTCGAAGTCGCTCCCGATGCCGATGTGATCGATCCCCGCAACGTCGCGGACGTGGTCGATGTGGTCGGCCACGTCGGACACGTTTGCCGCAGGGCCTGGGTTCGCCTCGGACCATGCATCAATCGCGGTCCGCACCGCCTCGGGATCGTCGGGATGCTCGCCTCGGAGCCGCCGGTCTTCCGTCCATGCCGTTCGGCTGTATTCGGCGCCCTCGGCCGCCACGAACGACGGCACGAACGTCACCATGACCACGCCGCCGGTCCGACCGACCAGCTCGAGGACGTCGTCGGGCACGTTCCTGGGCACGTCGCACAGGGCTCGGGCCGAGGAGTGGGAGAAGATCACCGGCGCCTCACTCACGTCGAAGGCCTGGCGCATGGTGTCGTCCGAAGTGTGGCTGAGGTCGACCAGCCAGCCGCACCGGTTCACCTCGCGGACCACCTCCTCGCCGAACCTGGTCAGTCCGCCGTGCGGGTGGTCGCCGGTCGCCGAGTCGGCCCACGGCGTGTCGTCGTTGTGCGTGAGCGTCAGGTAGCCCATGCCGAGCTCGGCCATGACTCGGAGCGTCCCGAGCGAGCCGCCGATGGAGTGGCCGCCTTCGACGCCGATCATTGACGCGACGCGTCCATCGGCGGCGATCCTCTCGACATCGTCGCCTGACCGGGCGAGCTCGAGCCGATCGGGGTTGCGGCGGACCATGTCCAGGAGCGCGTCGATCTGCTCGAGCGTCGCGGTCACGGCCGCGTCCGCCGGCAGGTCCGAGGGCACGTAGACCGACCAGAACTGGCCGCCCAGGCCGCCCGCGGTCATGCGCGGCAGGTCGGTCATGAGTGTCGGATCGGCCGGATCGCGGCCCTGCCGGAGCTCCCACAGCAGGTCGTTGTGCCCGTCGATGAGCGGGGCGGCACGAAGGAGGTCGAGCACGGCGGGCCGGTCCACTACACGCTGAGCCCGGCCGCGTCGGCCAGGAGGTCCACCTGGTCCACGTCGGGAACGCTCGGGGTGAAGATCAGCTCGTCGGCTCCGAGATCCCGGAACGCGTCGATCCGGGCCCGCACCTCGTCGGCCGACCGCGCCGCCGACTTCGCGACCCACTCCGCCCGTTCGGAGATGAACGCGTAGTACGCGAGGAGCTGGCGGATCGACTCCTCCTCGTGGTCGCCGAGTCCGAAGTACGTGAGGCACACGACCCGCGGTGTCCCGGTCCCCCCGGCCTCGCCGTAGGCGGCGCGGAAGGCCTCGACCATGCCCGCCGCCATCTCGGGCGGGGCGCCCCCGATGGTGAACCCGCCGTCCCACCGGACCGCGCGGCGGGCGGCGCGGGTCGGGTCGCCCCCGAACAGGATGGGGATCCTCCCCCGCGTCGTGGTCGGGCCGAAGGGCTGGGTCGCGCCCTTTGGCGGCCGCCCGGCCCAGCTCTCGTGGAGAGCCTCGAGCTGCTCGTCGAAGCGCTTGCCTCGGGTGGCGAAGTCTTGCCCGGTGGCCTCGAAGTCGTCTTGCCGCGCTCCGACCCCGAGCCCGAGCGTCAGCCAGCCGCTCGAGAGGCGGTCGACGCTCGCTGTCAACTTGGCGAGCCGGGCGGCGTCGTAGGTGGGGGCGAGCAGGACGTCGGTCAGCAGCTCGATCCGCTCGGTGACGGCCGCGGCGGCGGCGAACGTCGCCAGCTCGTCGTAGCCGGGCCAGGCCACCCGGCCGATCGAGGCGAGGCTGGAGAAGCCCCGGGCCTCCGCACGGCGAGCCCATCCGATCAGCGTGGGCCCGTCCACGTCGAGCAGCGAGTTGCCGATGCCGATCCCGATGTCCACGCGAGCCTCCTTCGGTGTCCCGTTCCAACTCGGTGTTCGGACCCTAACGGAACGTGACCACTTCACGTTCTCAACGAGCGTTACCTACCGGTCGTCGGCTCCGCTACGTGATCACCTCGATGACGTCGTCCTCCACCACCTGGTGGTCCCGGCCCACGAGCTGACCGGGGAATCGGGCCGACGAACCCCAGACGTGCCCTCCTCGGCAGGCCGCTCCGAGCCCGGCGTGCAGGGCCTCCGCGACGTCGGCGACGGTGGCTCCGGCCCGGACCGCGAGCGGATCCACATCCGCCGACCCAGGGCGCCGGGTGAATACCCGAAGCAGCCCGGTCAGCTGCCACACCGCCTCCCGGAACCCGTCGAGGCTGGCCTCGTCCAGGATGGAGACGCCCATCACGCGAAGGTCGGGGATGGCGTGTCGGAGGTGCTCGATCGCATCCGGACCGGCCTCGTCCAGCTTCGTTGCCGCAAGGAGCGCCGTGCGAGCGATCCCCGCGGCCGCGACCTCCGTTCGGGCCTCACGGAGCGGATCGAGGGGAGCGGTGGCATCGTGGCAGTAGACGATGGCATCGGCGCCCCGAAGCACGCCGAGCAGCGCCCGGCCGCCGCCTCGCCCCTCGCTCGCGCCGGCGATCAGCCCCGGGATCTCGACCAGCTGGACCGGTAGGCCGTGGATCATGGTGAGGGCCGCCACCGGGCGGAGCGTGGTGAAGGGGTAGTCACCGGTCTTGATCTGGATGTCCGAAAGGGCCTGGAGGAGCGAGGACTTGCCGACGTTCGGCGCTCCGACCAGCGCGACCTGCGCGACGCCCTCTCGGCGCACAGCGATCGAATCGCGATGCACGACGCGCGAACGCGTTCGGGTCTGTTCGATCTCGCCCATGACCCATTTGCGGATGTCGGCGTACGGGCCGTTCTTGTAGTCGGGCAGGTCACCCAGGATCGCGCGGAGCTCGCGGACGCGCGCGACCCCGTCCTTGCCGACGAGTCGTCGCTTGATGATCTGCATCTGGACCTGATGTGGCATGGGCACGGCATGGACCTCCTTCGCGTGAAGCGGGAGGAGGCGAAGGCCCGGCCGGTGCGGTGTCGGTGCGAGGGTGCGACCGCGACCGCACGGCTGTGAACGATGCGCCTGTCCCGCTGCTTCCCCCGACGCTGTTTCGGGAAACAGGGGACTAGCGGGTCTGTCTACCGACCCCCAGGCACCAGCGAGTTTCAGGGCGGAGAGCCACGGCCGGAGAATACACGCATGGCGAAGGGTACCGTGAGGACCTTGATATCGTTTCCGGTATCAGGGGCCAGGCATGAAAGCGGGATCGATCCTCCGGGAGGCACGGCGGGCCGCCGGGCTGACACAACGGGAGCTGGCCCGCCGGGCGGGCGTGCCACAGCCGGCCGTCTCGCGGATCGAGCGGGACCACGCCTCCCCTCGGTTCGACACGCTCGACCGATTGCTCCGGGAATGCGGCAAAGGGCTCGAACTGGTCGAGCGGCCTGGTATCGGGGTGGACCGGACACTCATCCGGGACCGCCTCCGCCTGTCGCCGGGCGAGCGGGCTCGGCTGACCGCGCGAGAGTGGGAGCGCACGCGAGCGTTCGAACGACGCGGGCGCCCGCGGGCGTGAGCTTGAACCTCGTTCGACCCGCTCGAAGGCTGAGACCGACGTCTACGCGTCCGTGGGTTCCGGGTCCGACTCCACGATGTGGTCCGGTGTGTGGTGCGCCGCCGGGATGGACCCCAGCCGGCCCGCCTGGTAGTCCTCGAACGCCTGGAGCAGCTCGTCTCGCGTATTCATCACGAACGGCCCATACCAGGCGACCGGCTCTCGGATGGGTCGGCCGCCGAGCAGCAGCACCTCCAAAGCCGGCGAGCGCGATTCCTGGACGGGAGCGGCCTGGAGCGTGATCGCCTCGCCTGGACCGAACACGGTGAGGTGCCCGGTGGCGATGGGCCGCCGTTCGGGACCGACCGTGCCGGCACCTGCCAGCACGTAGGCCAGGGCGTTGAACTCGGGGCGCCAGGGAAGTTCCAGATGCGCCCCGGGCGAGATCGTTGCGTGCAGCATCGTCATCGGCGTGTGCGTCTGGCCAGGTCCACGGCGGCCGGCCACATCTCCCGCGATCACACGCACGAGCGCGCCGGCGTCGGGGGACGCGAGCAGGGACACCTCGTTCGCGCGGAGGTCCTGGTACCGGGGCGGCGCCGACTTCTCGGCCTTCGGCAGGTTCACCCACAGCTGGATCCCGTGGAACAGACCACCGCTCGCCACCAGGCGCTCGGGCGGGCGCTCGATGTGCAGGATCCCCGCGCCTGCCGTCATCCACTGCGTGTCGCCCTCGCCGATCGTGCCGCCGCCACCGTTGCTGTCGTGGTGCGTCACCTCGCCGTCGATCAGGTATGTGACGGTCTCGAACCCGCGGTGGGGGTGCCACGGCGTGCCCTTGGCCTCTCCGGGCGCGTACTCCACCTCACCCATCTGATCCATGTGCACGAAGGGGTCGAGGTCGGTGAGGTCGGCCCCGGCGAACGCCCAGCGTACCGGGAACCCCTCTCCCTCCAGGTCGTGCGGAGCGAGCACGACCTCGCGGACGGGACGCTGCCGCGCGGTCTCAGGAACGGCCCGGACCCGTTCGAGCTTGGTGATGTCGGAGGCGGTGATGGCCGGCATGGCTGGTACTCCCTTCGTCACGCGGGGGGTTAACACGCGCGGCCCGGGGCTCTATTCCTTCGTCTCGCCCTAGCGCTCAGCTGCCTTCGGCCGGCACCGCGCGGATCGTCGGTATGTAGGGCGCGGGGTCCGGGGTTCGTGGGAGCCGGAACAGCGCCTCCACCCGCTCGATCGGGAGCAGGTCCACCGCGTAGGCCTCAAGTAGCCGGGACTGGAGCTCGACCGGGTGGAGGTCCGCCGGCTTGGACCGGCGCCCGTCGGGGATCTGGATCCCGCCCCGGTGCACGTCGCACAGCGTGTACAGCCGCCGGAACAGCGTGTGCACGGTCACCGGCTTCCCCGGACCCGGCTCGAACCACGCGCACATCGCGCACACCAGCCGGAGCCGGGACGGATAGGCGAACGCCGCCCTCCACCCGAGCTCGTGCTCCACCATCCGGCCCCACAAGGACACCGTCCCCACCACGGGCGGCGGGGGCCACGCCGGCCGGGGCCGGTCCATCGATTCGAGCGATCGCGCCGCGTAGACGCCGCACGTGCATCCGGAGTCGGGCGCGTCGTGGGGCCGGCGGAACAGCGACAGGATCGGCGATGCCCGGCACCGGGCCTCTAACGGTCGCCGAGGCAACCAGGCGTCGGGGCCGGGACGGGCGGGATGAAGGAGCGGTGAGCCCGCCTCGTCCACGGAGAGGTTCCAGGTCCGCCAGCCCTCGATCGGCTCGGCCAGGATGTCGACGTTCGCGGGATCGGCCGTCATCTCCACCCGAGTATGCGACGCCGATCGGTCTCCCGCTGGACCAGCGTGCACGGCGTTTCCGCACGCGGTGGGGAAGAATGGCGTATCCTAAAGGTTGTGGCTGAGAAGAGCGTCTACCGAACCGAGCTCGGAAAGGTCTTCCGGATCTCAGAGCATGACGACGGTGGGCTCTCGGTCGAGCTGCTCGAGCTGACCCAATGGGTTCCGGGGCCGATCGGAATGGCAGGGCTCCGGATCGCGCGAACCACGACTCGGCTGACCGCTCGCCAGATCCTGGCGTTGCCCCAATAAGTAGGCTCCCTCCCGAGTGACTCGGGTCTTGCCTGGGTCGAGATGTGAACCTGCTATGGTGAATCCCTCGGGTGACGGCCGAGGGTTCGCGTCGAGCGACAGTCCGGTGGCGTCTCGCAAGCTCCACCCGCCTCTCGCCCCACGGAATCACCGTGGTCTACAACAAAGGGGAGCCATCCCATGTCGGGACGGAGCGGGAGGAGCAGTACCCTGATCGGCCCACCCGATCACGGGAAAGAGGCCGAGTCGCGTCCCTCCGCGGGGCGCATCTGTACAGAGGATGGTTGCTCGACGATCCTCTCGACCTACAACTCCTCGAAGGTGTGCTGGCTGCACGCGGAGCCGGCGTACCGGCACCCTCTCTACCACTCCTCGACCCACCGATGAGTAGCTGGGCCTAACCGGCCCTGGCTCTCGGCGGCTCGGCCGCGAGGTGTGAATAGGCCTCGGCAAGGTGCAGGACGACCTGTGCTTCGCCCTCTTTCTCGACCTTCGGCACGAGCGTCGCGATCCTCTTCGCGATGGCCTGGCGAGCCCTCGCAGCTACCAGCGCCGCCTCCGCCTGCACGTCCCCCGGTTCTCCCATCTCGTGATCACCCCCCGGCCGATTCTAGGGTGCGGGTCGGAGCCGGGTGCTTGAACGGCGGCGATACGCCGGTAGTGTCCGGCTCCAATGGTGGACGCGGGGCGCGTGGGGCATTGAGCCGGCGGAAAGCCGGCTGGATGGGCATCGGGGCCCTCGCCGTCGTCCTCTCCCTGGTCGTGGGCGTGCTGTGGGCGCTCCGGTCGCCGAGCGTGCGAGCCCGCTCCGCGAACGCGACCGACCGGGCCGGATCAGCAGCTTCTTCGCACTACGACCTGACGGTGAACCTTCGCGCCGTTCAAGGCCGGGGGCCCGCCGGCGTCATCGCGAAGCCCGGCATGCTGGCTGCGCCGGCGGCCGCCGTCGAGCGGACCATCGCCGAGCTCTACGACATCGGCTTCGTGGATCCCGGCCTGTGGGCGGGAGGCCGGTTCCCCTCGCTCGCCGATCCGTTCGCCCCCGAAGCGAGGCAACGGGTTCGGGCCCACGTCGCGGACCTCACGCTGGGCAGGGCTGCCGGGACGCTCCAGGCCGTCAGACCGACCCGAGCCCGGCTCGACGTGCGGTTCATGCTCGACCGGGCCAGACATCCCATCATGGCCTTCGCCCACATGGACTTCACGGGAGTCGGCCTGGCCGACGGGGCCGAGCTCGCCATCAGCCACGAGGGCGACTACGTCCTTCGTCGCACCGACGACGGTTGGCGGATCGAGTCGTTCCGGGTCAAGAGCCGCGTCCCCTCATCGCAGCAGATCCGTCAGCAGGTGCGCGAGGCGTCGCTGTCGCCCGCCCTTCCCTCGAACGGCCTGCTGTTCGTGCTGGTGATCGGGAGCGACGCGAGGCCCGGCCAGTCGATCTCGTCGGGGACGCGAGCCGACGCCATCCACATCGTCGGGGTGAACCCGAAGCGAGGGCTTGTCTCAGTCCTGGGGATCCCTCGCGACTCGTACGTGTCGATCCCCGGGGCGGGGACGGGCAAGATCAACGGTGCCCTGGCCATGGGCGGGCCCGAGCTCATGGTGCGGACGGTGAAGCAGCTCACCGGCATCCCCATCACCGCCTACGTGCTGACGGGATTCGCCGGGTTCGAGCACATGGTGAAGGCGGTCGGGGGGTTCTCGATCGACATCCCATACGCGATGGACGACAGCTTCTCGGGAGCGCATTTCCGGCAAGGCCCGACGCACCTGTCGGGACGTCAGGCCCTGGCGTTGGCCCGCAACCGGCACGACGCACCGGGCGGGGACTTCGGCCGGTCCATGAACCAGGGGCGCATCATCGTGGCGGCCATGCGGGAGTTCCTGTCGGATCTCCGCAGGGACCCACTCACCGCGCTCCGGTGGGGCCTGGCCGCGGCCCGGTTCATGCAGACGGACCTCAGCCTGACCCAGATGATGGAGCTCCTGCTGGCCGTGCCGTCGATCGCCGACAACGCGGTTCGGAACGAGGTCGTCTTCGGGGGCGGGGCCATGGTGGGAGGTTCGAGCGTGATCCGCCTCGGTGGCTTCGCGTACGCGAAGTTCCGCGACCTGCGAACGGACGGAGTCCTGGGGCGGTAGCCGGAAGCCGGCGGGTACGGAGCTAGCCGGTCTCGGCGGCGGAGTCTTGGGCGGGGGCGGGGTTCTCGGCCCCGGGCCTGGGGGCTCGGCTCTCCCGGGTGGGGGTCGGCGGCAGGCCCGCCGTCTTGCTGATGTACTCCTCGTCGGCCAGCCAGTCGTTGGGCCCGGCCGTGGGGTCGTTGAGCCTGGCCTTGCGGGCGTCGCGCCGCTCCTCCCTGGCCTGGCGTTTCTTGGCCTTCACCTCGCGGCGTTGCCTCTTCCCAGGGGTATCAGGCATGGAGACATGCTAGCCGAACGGCGAGAACGCGACCGGTGACCCTCGGCGAAACGAGGATCACCGATCGGGGAGCGGGGGGATGCAACGTCGTTCCATCCCCCCGCGTTCTCGGTGTGCCTGAAGGTTGCTAGGAAGCAAGCTTCACGCTCGCGGCCTGCGGGCCCTTCTGGCCCTGCGTGACCTCGAACTCGACCTTCTGTCCTTCGTCGAGGTTCTTGTATCCCTCGCCGGCGATGGCGCTGAAGTGCACGAACACATCG
>Ga0184612_10000100_pt1 | contig 38266 bp, 35 predicted proteins | sample PLM3_60_coex_FD_133163 | JGI IMG/M metagenome (GOLD analysis project Ga0184612, IMG submission 133163) | Groundwater sediment microbial communities from an aquifer in East River, Colorado, USA - PLM3_60_coex | ecosystem: Environmental > Terrestrial > Soil > Riparian zone | place: USA: East... | reverse complement strand
GGATCTCCTCGCCCGATTCGAGCGCGACCCCGACGGCTCGACCGCCGCGGACGATGACGTTGGCGACCGGCGCCTCGGTCCGGATCTCGGCCCCGAGCGCCCGCGCGGCGCTGGCGATCGCGTTGCTGACCCCGCCGGTCCCACCCTTGGGGATCCCCCAGGCCCGGAACGCGCCGTCGATCTCGCCCATGTAGTGGTGGAGCAGGACGTACGCGGTCCCAGGGCTCTTGACCCCCTGGTACGTGCCGATGATCCCGGAAGCCGACATCGTGGCCTTGAGCGGGTCGGTCTCGAACCACTGGTCGAGGAAGTCGGACGCGCCCATCGTCATGAGCTGGACGAAAACGGCCTGCTGGCGTTGTGGCAGTTGCTGGAAGCGGCGGGCGAGACCGGCCAGCGGCATCATCGGCCGTGGATCCATGCTGGTCAGGTCGGGCGGAGTGATGGCCAGGATCGGCTTGATGAAGCGGGCCACCTCGACCATGAGCTGCCCGTATTCCTCGTACGCCTCGGCGTCGCTCGCCGACCACCGTCGCAGCTCGCGGATCGTCCGGCCGTGGTCGTTGACCCGCCACAGGTAGTCGCCACCGCCGGCTGCCGGGCCTTCGCCCTTGCGCAGCGGTGTGAAGGTGCCGTCGAGCGGCAGGATGTCGAGGCCATGCTTCGGCAACTGGAGGTCACGGATGATCTCCGGGCGGAGCAGGCTCACGACGTAGCTGAAGACCGAGAACCGGAAACCCGGGAAGATCTCCTCGGTGACGGCGGCACCGCCGAGCACGTGGCGCTTCTCCAGGACGAGGGTCTTCATCCCGGCGCGGGCGAGGTATGCCGCGCTGACGAGGCCGTTATGACCGCCACCGATGACGACCGCGTCGTAGGACTGGGCCAAGGGATGCGCCCTCCGCGACTATCCAGACTGCATACGTTTGATGCAAAGGATACCCGACGAGCGATCGCGGGGACGCTCGAGCGACCCGTCGGTGACACCCCGTCGGTAGTCATCCAGTCTGCATAGGATTCCTGCATACTGGACCCTCGCCGAGCAGGAGGACATCGGGCACGTGAGCGTCGGGACCGCCTTCCATCCGCGCACATCACCGTTGAATCGGAAGATGCAGTGGCGCGAGTGGTCCGGCTACTTCGCGTCGAGCGTCTACGCCGACGCCCACGACATCGAGTACAACGCGATCCGCGAGGCGGCCGCGCTCATCGATGTCTCCCCGCTCTACAAGTACCTCGTATCGGGGCCCGATGCCCTCCACCTGGTCGATCGGGTCATCACCCGCGACGCCACGAAGCTCGCGGTCGGAGGCGTGGTCTACACGCCGTGGTGCGACGAGAACGGCCAGGTCGTCGACGACGGGACGGTCCATCGCCTCGACGAGCGGCTGTACCGCTGGACCGCCGCGGATCCGCAGCTCCGCTGGCTGCGCCAGAACAGCACCGGACTCGACGTCACGATCACCGAGGAGACCGAGACGACGGCCGCTCTCGCGCTGCAGGGGCCGCTCTCGCGCGACGTCCTCGAAGCGGCGACCGGCGAGTCGTTCGCCGACCTCCGCTACTTCCGGCGTCGGGGCTCCAAGATCGGCAAGATCGCCCTCGACGTCTCGCGGACCGGCTACACCGGCGACCTCGGCTACGAGCTGTGGATCCCGACCAAGGGGGCGGTCAGGGTGTGGGATGCGCTGATGGCCGCCGGGAAGGCGTACGGCATCCGGCCGGCGGGGATGCTCGCCCTCGACGTCGTCCGGCTGGAGGCCGGGCTCATCCTGCTCGAGGTCGACTACACCTCGGCCCGCCACGCGATGAACCCGGAGCAGAACTACTCGCCCGGCGAGATCGGGCTCGGGCGCCTGGTGAGCTTCGACAAGGGCGACTTCGTGGGTCGCCTGGCTCTCGAGCGCGAGGCGAAGGCGGGCGGGCCAGCGCGCCGGCTCGTCGGTCTCCAGCTCGACTGGTATGACATCGAGGGGCTGTACGACGCGCAGGGCCTGCCACCTGCCATCAGCCCGACGGTGAACCGCGCGCCGGTACCGGTCTTCGCGGGCGGACGGCAGGTCGGACGGGCCACGAGCCACGGTTGGAGCCCCATCCTCAAGCAGGCCATCGCGCTTGCGTCGGTCGGACCCCAGTTCGAGGCGCTCGGGACGGCCGTCTCCGTGGAGTGGACCGTGGAGGGACGCCGCGGACGCGTCGGGGCCACGGTCGTCGAGTTGCCGTTCCTCGATCTGCCCCGCAAGCGAGCCTGACCCGGGCGCCCGCCTCTCGGGCGGGCGGGTTGTCACCTGACCGAAACGCCCCGATGGACCGCCTGCCGCCCATCTGAGAGGCCGCAGCCGCCACGATCGTCGACATCATGGATACGACCGACGCGCGGCGTCCCGACGGCCGGATCGTCGCCGACGCCGTGGCCTGACCGGCCCACGAGCGGCCGTCCTGACGCTGCTGTGCGTCATCTCGACCCTGCTATTCGCGACCAGCACGACCGCTCGCTTCCCCGAACCACCCGGGTCGCCCTCCCCGGGCGATCCCCACCCCATCGTCCCCTCGCCACGGGCGAATGACGTGCCGGCGCTGACCGCCGCGCTCCCCACAGCGGAGCGCCTCGAGCCCATCCCCGTTTCGCGCGGACCGAGCGCTCGTTCGCCCCACGGCCGACACCGGATCAGACGACCGTCGCCCGCTCGGTGTCGAAGGTGCCGCCGCTCCGCCTGACCGGCCATCACGCGTACGGCAGCGCGACGTGGTATTGCCTGAGCGGTGTCAGTCCATGCCACCAGGACTACGGTGACGGGATGTACGCGGCGGCCGGGTCGGCCCTCCGCGTCGGCGACTGGCGTGGCCGACGCGTGCAGGTCTGCGGGGCCGGGACCTGCGTCGTCGTCAGGTTGATCGACAGGTGCGCCTGCGGCGACGGACGGATCATCGACCTCTACAGCGATGCGTACCGGCGGCTCGCTCCGCTGTCCAGCGGGGAGTTGCGGGTGAAGGTCAGCTGGTGACGAGCGGCACGTCGACGACGTGCTCGGCGAGGAACCACACCTGGAGCTCGTGACGACGGAGGACGTCGCTCATCAGGACGTCGTTCGTCCCCCAATCCTCGGACTCCTCGGTGGTCTTGATCCCCTTGCGGACCTTGCCGATGATCGTCTCGTGGGCGCGCAGCGTCCGGTCGATCATCACCGCGACCTCCTCGGCGCCGTCTGGCGGCCGCGGGATGGTCGTGAGCTCGGCCGCGTGCCGCGGATCGCCGACGGCGATCCCACCGAGGCTCTGGACGCGCTCGGCGAGGACGTCGATGACCTCGTTCTGCTCCTCGGCATGCTTGTCGAACAGCAGATGGAGCTGGTAGAAGGTCGGACCGGCGACGAGCCAGTGGTGCTTCTTGTACAACGCGTAGAGCACCATCGAGTCGGCCAGGATCTCGTTCAGCAGTCGGCAGCTCGATGCCTTGGCCTCTTCCGCCAGGGCGATGGGGAGCGACCGAAGGGTGCCGAACCGCTGGATCTCCGGGCCGCTCAGGTCGAGCTTGGGTTGCGGCGATCGGCGTCGAGCCTGGCCGTTCGTTCGCGACGGGGCAGGGGTCTTCGGGGCCATGGCGAGTCTCCAGTAACGGGTCATGAGTATCTGCCCGATCACCGCCTCGCCGGCATGCCGCAGGAGCCGCGGGCATGACAAACCCGTTACGACTGGGGCGATCGGCGCCGGCGTCGGTGCCGGGCCACTCGTCAGGGGATGCGCACCCGTCCGTCGAGGTCGATCGGGAAGAACGGATTGTGAGCGACCTCCCAGGGATGGCCGTCCGGGTCGGCGAAGTAGCCCGATGTCCCGCCCCAGTCCATGACGGTCGCCGCCTTCAACAGCGTCGCGCCGGCCGCCACCGCGGCGTCCAGGGACGCGGCGACGTCTTCGGGGGCGTCGACGTTGATCGCCAGGGTGATCCCGCCGAAACGAGCTCGTGGCTCGGCCGGGAGATGGGCGTCCTCGGCGAGTTCGTGCCACGGGAAGAGGCCGATGTGCGAATCGGCGGTGCGGAACCAGGCGATCTCGTCGCTCGACGCGCTGCATCGTTCCCAGCCGAGCGCCGCGTAGAAGGCGACCGAGCGGGGCAGGTCGGCAACACCGAGCGTCACGATGCCGAGTCGAGCGGGGATCGTCATCTGAGGGTCCTCCGTGCGAAGGCCTCGAGGCGGGCGAGGGCCTCGGGCAGGTCCGTCCGGCCGAAGCCGAGACGGAAATGGTTGCCTGGCTGGCCGAACTGCGAGCCGGGGAGGATCAGCACGCCCTCGGCCTCGACCAGCTCGGCCGCCCAGTCGTCGATCCGGACGCCGGGGACGGTGAGTCGCGGGTACCCGATCGACCCCCCGCGCGGCCGGACCCAGGTGAAGCGGTCTGCCCAATCCTCGAAGAACGCATCGAGGAGCTCGAGGTTCGCGGCCACGATCCCGCGCGATCGCGCGACGACGCTGTCGCCGGCGCGGAGCGCGACGATCGCGAGGATCTCCGACGGAGCGGACGAGCAGATCGTCGTGTAGTCCTTGAACGCCGCCAGCCTCGCCAGGAGGTCGCGGTCGTGCGTGGCCAGCCAGCCGATCCGGAGCCCTCCCATCGCGTACGCCTTGGACATGACACCGAGTGAGACGCCACGGGGCAGGACGTCGGCGCCGGCCGGGAGCCGGTCGGCCTCGTCGAACTCGAGGCCCCGGTAGACCTCGTCGACGAGGAGATGCGCGCCGGTCTCGGCGGCGATGGCGACCACACCGTCGAACGTCGCCCGGCCGGCCAGCATCCCGGTCGGGTTGTGCGGAAGGTTCACGACGATAAGGCGTGTGGCCGGGGTGAGCTGTCGGCGAAGGAGATCCAGGTCGAGCGCCCAGCCGTGTGCCTCGGAGAGCTCGTGCAGGGTGACGTCGGCGCCGGCCGCGCGGGCCACCTCGTACAGGCTCTGGTAGCCGGGCCACGTCACGACCACGTGGTCCCCTGCGCCACTCAGCACGTTCATGAGGCAGAAGACGGCTTCCTCGGCCCCGGCGAATGTCAAGACCTCGTCGGGTTCGATGCCGTCGTAGAGCGTCGCGATCTCGCGGCGCAAGAGCGGATGCCCGGTGGATTCGGTGTAGCCGAGGTGGAGGCCGTCCCACAGCGCCCGTGTCTCGTCGTCGGCGAGGGCCAGGAGCTCGGCCATCGGGAAGGGCTGGACGTCCGAGGCGCACAGCAGGTGCTCGACGGCGAACTCCCAGCGTGCGAAGAACCGCTCGAGGGCGAAGTCGGCGATGCGCATCTACGCATGATGGAGCACCATGGCCGGTGTGATCGCGACGCCGTCGCGTCGCCGGTCGAGGTGAGATCGGAGGTCGTCACGTATGGCGTCGATGGTTCGATCGGCCTCGAGAGGCATCCAACGGGTCGCCTCGATGATCCTTCGCCTGTTCCCGGGGCCGCCATCGGACGATGCTCCGCCGCCGGACATCGATGGCCGACGACCGACCGATGCCGATCTCGCGAGGATCAAGGTCGACATGGAGCGGAAGAACGGCAAGGGCGGCTACCGGTAGGTGCCGGGCGACCGCCGCCGCGGGATTCGGATCGGCCCGATCCGCCCGGACCCTCAGCCGGCCCTCACCGGTAGCCGCACGAATCCAGGGTCCACGCGGAACACGTCACGGATCCGGTCGGGCGTCAAGACGTCCTCGGCCGACCCGTCCGCGACGATCCGGCCCTCGTCGAGGAGCACGAGCCTCGGGAAGAAATGCGCTGCGAGCGCCAGGTCGTGGAGGACCGCGACGATCGTGGTCCCGTCGCGCTCGTTGAGGTCCACCAGCAGTTCCATCGCGCCGACCTGGTGACGCAGGTCGAGGTGGACCGTCGGCTCGTCGAGGACGAGCACCGGGGCGGCTTGCGCCACGGCCAACGCGATGAGCACGAGCTGGCGCTCGCCGAGCGAGAGCTCGCGGGCGTCACGCCCCAGCAGGTGACCGACCCCGACCCGCTCGATCGCAGCGGCGATGGCCGCGCGGTCGGCCGGGCGTGCGCCGCGGAACGGGTCCTCGTGCGGCAGCCTGCCGAGCGCCACGACCTCTTCCACCCGCGTCGCGAACGGCAGGTTGGCCGCCCCCGGGACCACGGCCAGGCGGCGCGCGACGTCGATGCGATCGAGTCCCTCGACCGGCACCCCGGTGAGCCGGATCTGGCCCTCGTCCGGTCGCAGCAGACCGGTCGCGACGGCCAGCAGCGTCGACTTGCCCGCGCCGTTGGGTCCGATCAGCGCCACCCGCTCGCCGGCCGCAATGGACAGCGTGACCTCATCGAGGACGCGACGCTCACGGTAGGCGACGGTGACGCGATCGAGCTCGAGGATGGCGCTCATACCTCGTACCCCGTGCGCGCGCGGCGAAGGATCAGCAGGAAGAACGGGGCGCCGATGATCGCCGTGACCACGCCGACCGGGATGCCCCCGGCGACGCGCGCGATGATGTCCGCGTAGGCCAACAGGGCAGCCCCGCCGATCGCCGAGAGGGGCAGGACGAGCCGCGCCGAGGGCCCGACGAGCAGGCGGACGACATGCGGCACCACGAGCCCCACGAAGCCGATGAGGCCGCTGATGGCGACCGCGGCCGCGGTGACGAGCGAGGCGAGGGCGAGCAGGATGCGGCGTTCGCGCCGGACGTCGATCCCAAGGTGCGCGGCCGCCTGCTCGCCGAGCAGGAGGCCGTTGAGCGACCGGGCGCGGAGGATGATCGCGACGCTCGCGATGAGGATGATCGGGAGGGTGGCCAGGAAGCGTGGCCAGGTCGCCCCATCGAAGCTGCCCAGCAGATAGGTGAAGATCTGGCGCAGGGCGGCTCCGGACAGGTACATCGCCATCGCCAGGCCGGCCGCCAGGAGCGACCCGACGGCATAGCCGGTCAGCAGCAGGCTCGTGAGCGGGGCGAGTCCGCTCTGTCGCGACAGCTTGTACACCATGGTGATCGACGCCAGCGCTCCGATGAACGCCAGCCCCTGGATCAACCCGAACTCGAGGATGACGAAGCGGACCGGGATGAGCACGGCGATGGCCGCGCCGAGGGCCGCGCCCGACGCGGTCCCGAGCACGTACGGATCGGCCAGCGGGTTGCGTAGCAGCCCCTGGAAGGTGGCGCCCGCGACGCCGAGCGCGCAGCCGACGAGCATCGCCGTGAGGATTCGCGGCAAGCGCAGCTCGACGACGATCGTCTCGGTCGCCTCCGACCACGTCCGCGGGATCTCGAGACCGAGGATCCGATGGGCGAGGATCGCGATCGTGTCGGCGGGGTCGACCGCGACCGACCCGACGCCGACGCCGAGCACGAGCGCGACGAGGAGCGCGACGACGCCGACGGCGACGAGGAGGAGCGGCCGATCTCGCACGCCCTCGAGCCGCCCGACCCGAGGCCGGGTGGTCGACAGCGTCCCGCCGCGCGTCGTCATCGCCTGGCTCAGCGCATGATGGGCATCGGGACCGCCGAGGGCAGCACGAGGTCCGGATGGATGGCCAGCGCCAGTTCCCGGAGCCCTTGGACGAGCCGGGGACCAGGTCGCGTGATGATGATGTCGTTCACGGGCCGGATGGCGTCGGTCTTGACCGCCGTCATGACGTTCCAGCCGGAGCGCGCCTTGACGTCCGCGGCTGTCACCTTGTACGCGGCATCGCCGAGGAGGATGAGCTCTGGATCGGCGGTGATCAGCTTCTCGAGTGGGATCGCGAAGTCAGTCGTGCTCCCGGTCGTGATCGGATCGCCGCCGGCCAACTCGATCATCTGGACGTACACGGAGCCATCCGCGACGGTGTAGATGGGCCCAGTCGACACGTCGATCTCATAGAACGTCCGTGGCTTGTCGAGCCCCGCCGTCACCGCTGAGACGGCATCGATGTCGGCCTGCATCGCGGCGGTCATGTCGCCAGCCACGTCGGACAGCCCGACGGCGGCCCCGATAAGCTCGATGTCCTTGAGGGCACCGGCAAGGTCGGGCGCGTAGACGACGAGCACCGGGACGCCGAGCGTCCGCAGCCGGGCGATCGCCTCGGGCGGGTTGAAGAAGTTGCCGCCGGCGATGACGAGGTCGGCCTCCATCCCGACGATCTTCTCGACGTCAACGGCGGTGTAGGTCGCGACGTCGGGGAGGGCGACCGCCGCCGGCGGATAGTCGTCGAACTCGGTCGTGGCGATGACCCTAGGGCCTGCCCCGAGCGCGAACAGGATCTCGGTCGAGGCCGGCGTGAGAGAGACGATCTTCTGCGGCTCGGATGTGATCATGACCGACTTGCCCTCGTCGTCGGTCAGGGTCGTCGGGAACGCCGGGACCGCACTCGCACTCGGCGTCGGAGCTGCGGTCGCCGAAGGTGTCGCCGTGGCGACGGCGACCGGCGAGGGGCTGGGCGAAGGCGACGATCCGCCAGCGGTGCTGCAGGCGGCGAGGATCAGCACGAACGATGCGACGAGGGCCAGCGATCGAGCCGATTGGGATGCCCGCGAGGCGGACTGGGACGGCGGGAACACGGGGACGGGACCTCCGGGAGATGGATGAGGGATCGGAGGGGGTCGCGACAAACGCAACCCCTCACTCCGGGAACGGGTCCGAAGGAGGGGTCTAGCCGGTGGAGTGCACGGTCCTGCCTACCTTTCTCTCGAAGGTTCGAGCATGCACCGTGAGGTCGGCGACCGGACTAGCGCCCTCGGGGGGCGATCACCGTAGCGGGACTGTGCCGGGATCTCACCGGCTTCGCGACCACGCGGTCTGACAAAGACTGTCGGTGGCACGGTATCACGGCGGGCGCAAAGCAGGACCAATCAGATAAGCGCCGGATAAGGCGCGCCATTCACCATGGGCGCCTCGCCCTCCTCCCGCCACCTGTCCATCCGCCGGAGGAGGTCTCGACATGGTGGAGTCTCGATGGCTGCGTTGGATCGGACCGGGCGTGATCGCCCTCGGCGCCTTCGGGTTCATCGCATCCACGACGCACGGTGCCGGCGACCGGCCATGGGCGCCGCGCGCCTGCGCAGGCCAGGCCGGCGACCTGATCGCTGCGACGAGACGTCCCGGTCCGAACCGGCCGGCGGACGTCCGCACTCAGGCATGGTTCCGCATCGACCCCTCGCTCGATCGCGACGGCGCGTTGCACGGCCAACGGCTCGCGATCGGCGTCGGTGGCGACCGCCTGCAGCCCGATGCCAAGCTGGCGCCCGAGTCGTTCGCGGCCGGCCCATTCGGGCGCATCGTCCTCGTCGGTTCGGATGACGGCGCGCGTTCCCGCCTGCACGCGTTCGATGTGGCGACCGGCTGCGCGTGGCTCGTCGGCGATGAGCGCGATGTCATCCGCCGCGCCACGATCGACCCGCCTGGTGCCGGGATCTACGAGACTCGTGTCGACCGCCAGAGTCGGGCCGACCTGGGGGTCTGGCTGCGGCCGCTCGACGGCCGCGGTCCGGCCACGCGGATCCTGGCGCCGCTCCCGGCCGACGGCCGCTTCGGCCGGACGTTCTCCACCGAGTTCACGTGGGATGTCGACGGGAGCCGACTCGCGGTCCAGGCCTGCGGCGAGGTCGCGTGCCGGACGCGGCTCATCGCACCACGAGGTGAGCCCGTCGTGACGCTCGACGCCCCGGGCCTCGGCGTCCTGCTCGGCTTCGATGCCGCCCGGGTGATCATGTACGGCGCCTGCCGGGGGATGCCATGTCCCATCCTGTCGGTCGATCCGACGACCGACGATCGCCTCGTCCTCGAGTCGAACGGCGGACCGGCCGTCGTCGTGGACACGGCAGACGGCCCGCGGCTCATCCTGGAGACCTTCGCGCAGACCGGCCGTCGGCTTCGGTCCGTCGCGCTCGATGGCTCCGCCGCCTACGACCTTGGACCGCTCCCCGATGGTCTCGGTCTGCATCCCGGGGCCGTGGGCGCCGGAGCCGGCACGCTCGTCCCGGACGGTTGGGTCCTGCTCGCACCGGATGGACGGCTTCCTGTGGAGTCGACCTCACTCCGCCCTCAACTCCGCCGCATCGCGGACGGCGTCACCGTCCCCCTCGATGAGGCCATCCGATGACAACCGTGCGACGATCCCATGCATCCCGCCCGGTCCGACGACTCACGTCCCTCGTGGCGGCCCTCGCCCTCGTACCCCTCACGGTCGGCGGCGCCACCGCGCACGGCCCGGATCCCATGCTCGGCGGCGGGCTGTTCGCGCAGAACCAGGACCTTCGATTCCGCTGGCGGGCCGGCTCCGAGCCGACGGCGGCCATCAAGACCGCGATCAAGGCGGCGGCCGCCGATGCCAACGCCACCCGGGCCTCGAAGGCCGCGACGTTCGCCTACGACGCCGCGGGGTCGAACCCGATCGGGTACGGCCTCGGCGCGACATGCGGCGTGAACGGCATCGCGTGCTTCACGCGCAGCGCTCCAACTGGTTTCACCATGTGGCTCCGCGAACAGGGCCACGTCTTCGATTGGGGCACGCTGAAGTGGTGCCAGGCGTACGCGACGCCGCCGAGCGGCTGCTACGACGCGGAGACGGTCGCCCTCGATGAGTTCGGTCATGTCGAGGTGCTGAACCATCACGACAACTACGCCGACGACTCCGACTATCTCGACGCCGTGGTACAGACCTACTCCCGAACCAAGCCGTCGGCCGGCTGGAACATGCATACGTTCGGCCGCTGCGACGTCGCGACGCTCCAGCTGCAGTACGACATGCAGACGTCGATCGCGAAGTATTCGACCTGCCTCGACCTGGCGACGGTGCTGACGCTGAGCGCGTCTCCGGTCTCGATACCGTTCGGCGGCACGACGACCCTGACCGCCACGCTCAAGGTCGTCGACAGCGATCCGTACGGGCGTCTCGGTGGCAATCCCGTCAGCGGTCGGGTCGTCACGCTCCAGCGGCGCGCCCCGGGCGCGGTGACGTGGATCACGGTCGGGACGATGCCCGCCGGTGGCATTTCCGGGACCTACGTGCTCGCCCAGACCCTCCAATCGGACATGGAATACCGCGCCGTCTTCAAAACGCCCCTTGACGAGGGGATCAACGGCAGCACGTCAGCGACGGTTCGCGTCTACGTCGGTTATTGCACGGCCGTCGGTGGTTCCTCAGGCGTGATCGACGCCCCGTGCATCTGACCAGGAGGATGCTGCGATGCCCGATCGACCCATCACACGAACGCTGCTGGCGATCCTGGTCGTGTCGTCACTGGCGGCGACCTGCCAGGCCACCGGCTCGACCGCTCCGAGCGGCACCTCGATCGGCTCGCCCGGCACGACCGGGCCGGCCGCCTCGCCCGGGCCGGCCGCCACGCCCGCCGAAACGGCAGGTGCCCCGCCGTCGGCGGTCGCCTCACGCCCAACGGAGCCGCCCGCGGCGTCGCTCGCCGCCGAGGGTGGCGACCCGGTCGCCGGCCAGCTCGGGTCGTACACCTGGCTCACCGGTGGCTCGGACAGCCCCTGGCTGCCAGGGGCGCCGATCGATGTCGGAGCGCAGGAACCGCTGACCGTGACGATCGGTGATGGCGTCGCGGTCGTCGAGTGGTCCGCGCGTCGGACGACGGCCGGGTCCACGAGCGGTACGGGCGCCGTCAGCCTGGGCCGCGGCGGGCCACCCGTGGCCTTCGCGGCCCCGGGGCCGGGGACGTGGTCCGTCCAGGTCACGATCCGGTTCGCCGATGACCTCGGCTCGGCTTCTTACTACTGGCAGATCGCGGCGCACTGATGGATGCGTTCGGCGTGGCACACTTCCCCCGCCGATGCCGACCCCGACCAGGCCGACCAGCTCGCCGACCCGTCGCCTCCAGCGCTTCGCGGTCGCGCTCGTCCTGGCCGCGACCGTGGCGGCCACCGGCTGCTCGAGTCCCCAGCCATCGCGGGACGCGGCGCCGGACGGGCTGCTCGCACTCGTCGCGGGACCCGACGAGACGACGACCCTGACGGGATGGGACGCCCGCGGTGGGGCCGGCGTCCCCATCCGCCTCCCGGATGGCGACACGGTCTGGATCTCCGCCGGACTGGCCGATGTGCTGGCGGCTACGACCGTGGCCGGCAAGATCGCCACCAGCGATCCGCTCCACCTCGGCGAGCCACTCGACTGGCGACCTGTCACGGCCAAGGGTCTGACGGGCGAGACACCCGACGGACCGTATTACTTCGCGACCTGGGACGAGGAGGGCGGGCGGTTCGCGGCGCTGGCCGGCGACCTCCTGGCGGGCGACGCGATCCGGGTCGTCCTCATCGATCCGTCGGCCCGGTCGGCATTCGAGATCCCGATCGATCGCCCTGTCGTTGCGGCGCCGCCCGCCTGGATCGACGGCGATCGGCTCATCGTGGTCACCGGTGACACGGGCACACCCACAGCCGCCATCGTCGACACGACCACCGCCGAGCTCACCGATGGACCGAGTGGCGCGCGCCTGCTCGCGACGTCGGTCAACGGCCGTCGCGTCGCGACGATGGCCGGCCAAGGTGCCCCGGTGGTCGTCCGCGACACTGCAGGCTGGCTGAACGACGACGGCTCGTCGATCGCGTCCATCACACCACCGAGCGGCTCGACGACGGCGATCGCGTTCGCGCTCGACGCGACCGGTCAACGTCTCGCGATCGCCTGGGCGTCGAGCGACGGCGCGGTCAGCCTCGCCGTGCACGACGGTCGGTCGGGTTGGCGCCGCGTCTCACAGCCGAAGATCGGATCCGCGAGGGGCGCCGTCGTCGCCTGGCTACGCTAGCCTCGGAGAAGGCCCGCGCCCTCCCGCGCCGCGCCGATGTGCTCGAACCGAGAATCGTGGCGCCGGACGGTGCCGGCGAAGGCGGCGTCCGAGCACCGGAGCGAGCGCACCCCAAGGTGCGTGAGCGAGGAGCGCAGTGCGCCAACCTGCGCCGGCGCCGTCCCGCGCCGCGCCGGTGTGACCGCCTAGGTCAACGCGGGCTCTGCAGGGGCGAAGATCGAGACCTGGGCGTCCTCGGGCAGCATGACGCCGAACACTTTCTGGAGGGCCAGGAGGTGGGCGCACGATGCCCAACTCTCGAAGTAGTGGCAGGTGCATCGCCACTGACCGGCATCGAGCGAGACGTGATGAGTGTCGTTGTCGCCACGGAATGTGAGCGAGAGCCGGTCGATCGTGATGCGATCGAGCTCTCGCGCGTAGCGATTCGCCTTCTCGACCTTGCCGATCAGGGAACTGTGCATCGCGGTGCTACCTCCGTCGCCCTCTCGGGCGCTCGCGGGGCCGCCGTCCGGTCATGCACCTCGACCGGTGATGGCGGTCGCGTCCTCCGAAGGGTACACCCGCGGGCGTCCCACCACATCCCCGAAAATCGTCCAACGACCTACGGAGCGCTCGTCCCCTCGCGACCGAAGTCGTCCTCGAGCCGGACCACGTCGTCGAGCTCGGGGGTCGAGACCTCCATCAGCTCCGTCCGCTCGATGGCCTCGTAGCGGTGGATCCGCCCGGTCGGGATGTGGCGATGATCGCCGGCGACGAGCTCCTCGACGTTGACCGCGCCGGTCTCGTCCTCGAGGTACAGCCGGAGGCGGCCGGCCGCGACGAAGATCGATTCGTCCTTCACGAGGTGGCGCTGCAGCGACAGCCGCCTGCCCGCCTCGATGACGAGGACCTTGCCGACGTACCGATCCGTGTGCGCCCAGATGAGCTCGTGGCCCCACGGCTTCTCGACGCGCCTGGCGGTCTCGCGCGGTCCGCTCGTCATCCGCCACGGACCAGGCGCTCGCCCGCGACGAGCATCGCGTCCTGGATCGCCGCCGAGGTCGCCTCGGTATAGACGCGGACGAGCGGCTCGGTGCCGGACGCCCGGACGAGCAGCCAGGATCCGTCGGCCAGCCAGAACTTGAACCCGTCGTTCGTGTCGAGCGGGAGCGTCCTGACGACGGGCCGCCCGGCCAGTTCGGTCGGCGACTGCTCGCGGAGATCGACGAGCAGGTGGCGCTTCACCTTCGGGTAGTCGGCCCGGTCCACGTGGACGTCGATGCGCCGGTACCACGAGGGGCCGGCGATCTCGTGGAACCGCTCGATGGCGCGCGACACCGGCCAGCGACCGGCCGCGCGCTCGCGGAGGAACAGGTCGAGCAGGAGCAGGTCGGCATACACGCCGTCGCGTTCGGGGAGGTGCATGCCGAAGCCGAAGCCGCCCGACTCCTCGGCACCCATCATCGCCCCGGTCTCGATCATCTTCGGGCCGATGAACTTGAAGCCGACCGGGGTCTCGAAGGTCTCGATGCCGTAGTGCTCGCCGAGGTGGGCCGCCATCGAGGTGTTGTTGATGCTGACCACGACCGGGTCACGCAGGCCGCGATGCTCGGCCATGTAGTACATCAGCAACCCGGTGACCTGGAGCTGGTGGACGAACGTCCCGCGCTCGTCCGCGGCGCCGGCCCGGTCCGCGTCCCCGTCAAGGAACAGGCCCAGGTCGTACCCCCCGCCGGCGAGGATCGCCAGCGCCTCGTCGACGTTCGGGCGGATCGGCTCCGGGTTCACCCCGCCGAAGTATGGGTTGCGCTCCTGGTGGATCTCGTTGACCCGGATGCGCCCACCGCCGAGCAGCCGCGAGATCCAGCCACTCCCGGCGCCCCACATCGGGTCGACGAGGATCGATGCGTCGGCGGCCTTGAGCGAATCGAGGTCGACGGTCGTCCGGACGAACCGCTCGTAGCCGTCGTACGGATCGAACCGTTCGACGAGACCGGCCGCCTCGGCGTCGGCGAACGGCCGGCGATCGATACCGACCCCGCCGTTGACCGCGAGGCGCGCCTCGATGACGCCGAGGATCTCCGCGCCGGCCGCCGCGCCGGTCGGTGCCTTGACCTTGAACCCGTTGTCGACCCACGGGTTGTGGCTGGCCGTGATGACGATGCCGGCCGCGGCGCCGCGCTCGACCACCTCGAACGAGCTCATCTGCGTCGGCACCGCGTGGACCGCGTACGCGACCGGGATGTCATGGGCGAGCAGGATCTCGGCCGCGGCCATCGCGAAATGCTCCGACGCGAAGCGACGGTCATAGGCGACGACCACGCCCTTGGCCGTTTCGCCGCGGTCGACGACGTAGCGTGCCACCCCGTCGGCGCATCGGCGGACGTTGTCGAAGGTGAACTCGTCGGCGATCCGCGCACGCCAGCCGTCGGTCCCGAAGACGATCGTCGTCGGCGCCGGGGCCGCGGCCTTCAGGGTCAAGGTCGATCCTCCGGTTCGGAACAGCGCTCGAGGAGCTGCTCGACGAGCGCCCGGTCGGGGCCCGTTCCGCGCAACACGGCGATCGGCTGCGCGGCGGTCATCCTACCGCGCTCCGGCGGCGCGATGACCCCGAGACGCCCACCGATGCGTCGCACGATGAGATCGTCGCGCTCGACCTCGACGGTCTCGCCGGCCTGGACGACCGAGCCCGATCCGCGGGCTCCGATCGCGGCGAGCAACGCCGACCACGAGCCGAGGTCCGACCAACCGACGTCCATCGAACCCATGACGACCTGACCACTCTGGGCGGCACCCTCCATCACGGCATAGTCGATCGAGACCGGACGCTGGATGGCCTCGTAGGCCCGTTCCAGGCTCGTCGCCGTCCCGACCATCGGACCGAGCGATTGGAGCAGTCCCGTGTACCGTTCGAGGGCAGCCCGGATCACGCGCCGCCGCCAGAGGAACATCCCGGCGTTCCAGGCAGCGCCCTCCGTCTGCGTGGCCAGTTCCTCGGCGCGTTGGAGGTTCGGCTTCTCTTCGAACGCTGCCAGTGGGTACACGACGAGGCCATCGATCTCTTCGCGCTGGGCGAGCTTCGGGATCAGATAGCCGTACTCGGTCGCTGGACGTGTCACCTCGGTGCCGAGCGTCACCAGCGGATCGGCGATCCCGACGGCGCCTGTCGCCAGATGGCGGGCGGCCTTGTCGAGGATGTCCCGGTAGAGGTCCTCCCGCGCTGGGTCGATGTGGGCGTCGGCGGGCAGGACCAGCATCACCTCGTCGTCGTGCCGCTCGATCGAAAGGGTCGCCAGCGCGATGGCCGCCGCGGTGTTGCGACCCATCGGCTCCAGCAGGAGCGGCGCATCAGGGACCTGTGCCCGGACGAGCCGCTCGTAGCGGCGGTCGGTCACGATCGTGATGTCCGACGTGACACTCCTGACACGGTCGACCGTGGCCCTCAAGAGCGACCGATCGTCGAGCAACGGCAGGAAGGGCTTGGGGCGTTCGGATCGGCTCAGGGGGTGGAGGCGGGTTCCGCCACCGCCGGCCAGGATCACGGCGTACATGCCCTCGTAGTCTAGGGCTGGACGCGCCGCTCAGGAACTCGGCCGGGTCAGGCGGAACAGGAGGTGATTCTCGATCTCGTCCTTGATGCGCCGACCAGCCCGCGTCAGGAGGCGACGGTCTGCCGCTCGGGGGTGGGCAGTCCGGCGTCGGCGGCGAGGAGGGCGGCCTTGTCGGTGCGCTCCCACGGCAGGTCGAGGTCCGGCCGCCCGAAATGGCCGTACGACGCGGTCTGGCGATAGATCGGCCGGCGCAGGTCGAGCGCCGCGATGATCGACGCCGGTCGCAGGTCGAAGTGGCGTTCGATGAGCGTCTGGATCGACGTGTCGTCCATCCGTCCGGTCCCGAACGAGTCGACGCTGAAGCTGATCGGCTTGGCGATGCCGATCCCGTAGGCGACCTCGACCTCGAAGCGGTCGGCGATCCCCGCCGCGACGACGTTCTTGGCGACCCAGCGGGCGGCGTAGGCGGCCGATCGGTCGACCTTCGTCGGGTCCTTGCCGCTGAAGGCGCCGCCACCGTGACGGGCCATCCCGCCGTAGCTGTCGACGATGATCTTGCGCCCGGTCAGCCCGGCGTCGCCCATCGGCCCGCCCGTCACGAACCGGCCGGTGGGGTTGACGTGCATGATCGGGTCGGTCTCGCGCAGGTCGTGCGGAATCGTCGGGAGGATGACTGCCTCCACGATGTCCGAGCGCAGCCGCTCGGTACGGACGTCCGGGTCGTGCTGGGCGGAGACGACGACCGTGCGCACTCGCTTGGGGACGCCAAGCTCGTACTCGACCGTGACCTGCGTCTTCCCGTCGGGGCGGAGGTACGGCAGCTGCCCGGACTTGCGCACCTCGGCGAGGCGCCGCGCCATCCGGTGGGCGAGCGCGATCGGCAGCGGCATGAGCTCCGGTGTCTCGCGGCAGGCGAACCCGAACATCATCCCCTGGTCGCCGGCGCCGAGCTCGAAGGCGGGCGCCGCGTCGTCGCGGATCTCGAGGGCCGCGTTCACCCCCTGCGCGATGTCGGGCGACTGCTCCTTGACCGACACCAGCGTGCCGCACGTCAGGTAGTCGAAGCCGTACTCGGCGCGGGTGTAGCCGATGTCCCGGACCGTGTCTCGCACGACGGCCTGGAAGTCGACGTAGGTCGAGGTCGAGATCTCGCCCAGGACCATGACGAGGCCCGTCGTGGTCGCGGTCTCGCAGGCGACCCGGGCGTCGGGATCCTCTCGGATGATGGCGTCGAGGATGGCGTCCGAGACCTGGTCGCACATCTTGTCCGGGTGGCCCTCGGTGACCGACTCGGAGGTGAACAGGTATTGCGCGGCGTCGACGATGCTCATGGGTGCCAAGCCTAGCACGGCCCGCTCGGGTCGCTCCCCTTACGCGTCGGAGCGCACGGCCTCGAGGTCGAGGTCGCGCTCGATCCGTCGCAGCACCTCGTCGCCGATGATCCCGTCGTCGCGCAACCCGATGACGGCGTCGCGCTCTGCGTCAAGGACGGCGTTTCGGATCTCGAAATGGTCCAGCCGCTCCTGTTCGGCCTCGTCGCGAGGCTCGTCCGGGTGCGGCCAGACGTGGGAGGCCTCGTGCTCGTAGCGCGATCGGAGCTGGTCGATGAGCTCCTTGTGACCCGGGTACTCGATCTCGAGGTCCGACAGTCGGTTGAGGGCGGCCTCCACCGCGGCGAGCCGAGCGTGGGCTTCCTCGGTATCCGGACCGGTCGAGGCCACGACCCCGAGGCGACGCACCAGCCAGGGCAGTGACAGGCCCTGCCCGACGAGCGTCGCAAGGATGACGCAGAACGTCAGGAAGATGACCAGGTCGCGCTGCGGGAACGGCGCCGGCGTCAGCGGCAAGGCGAGGGCGGCTGCCAGCGACACGGCGCCACGCATGCCCGCCCATGACACCACGAACACCACACGGGCGGGCGGGTACGGATCGCGGGCGCGGAGCTTCGCGCTCAGCCGGCGAGGGAGATAGGAGGCCGGGAAGACCCAGACGATCCTGGCGAGGATGACGGTTGCGCTGATCGCCACGCCCCAGCCGATGAGCTGGGCCGGCGGGAAACTCGACAGGCTGTCGAGGATCGACGGCAGCTGCAGCCCGATGAGCATGAACGCGAAGCCGTTGATCGTGAACGTCACGATGTCCCACACACCGCGACCCATGAGCCTGGCCGTCGGCGACAGCGTCCGGGCTGCACGTCGGCCGGCGATGAGTCCCGCGACCACGGCGGCCAGGACACCGCTCGCACCGAGCGCCTCGGCCGGCAGGTAGGCCGCGAACGGGGCGAGCAACGAGACCATGATCTCGAGTGTCGGGTCGGACGTCCGCCGCCAGCCCTCGGTCAGGACGAACCCGACCGCGACCCCAACGAGGACCCCGCCCAGCGCGACCGCGACGAAGGAGATCCCAGCCTCGGTCAGCGAGAACACGCCGGTCATCGCGGCCACGACGGCGAACCGGTACGCGATGAGCGCCGAGGCGTCGTTGATCAGGCTCTCGCCCTCGAGGATCGTGACGACCCGCCGCGGCACGCCGAGCCGCCGGAAGATCGCCGTGGCGGCGACCGCGTCAGGCGGCGCGACGATCGCGCCGAGCGCGAACGCTGCCGCGGCCGGGATCTGGGGGATCAGGGCCTGGGTGACGACGCCGACGACGACCGTCGTGAACAACACGAGCCCGACCGCCAGCAGCGCGATCGGGCGCAGGTTCGCCTTGAAGTCGCGGATCGGCGTTGAAAAGCCGGCGCCGAACAGGATCGGGGGCAGGAGCAGAAGGAAGACGAGGTCGGGCTCCAGCTGGATCGGCGGGAGCCCGGGCAGGAAGCCGATGACGACGCCGCCGAGCAACAGCAGGATCGGATAGGCGACGCCCACCCGTCGAGCGACGTACCCGAGGCCGACCGCGACGACGAGCAGTCCGAGGACCAGCTCGATCGGGCTGATCTCCATCAGTCTGCGACGGACGCCTCGGGGACGGTCACGCGGGGACGCGGGTGCCGTTCGCGCCAGGCATCGAGGCCCGGCATGTCGAGCGCCTCGAGATCGTCGGCAGGCTCGAAGCCGAAGACCTGTCCGAGGAACGACAGCCTCGCCTCCAGCGTGCGCCGGATGGCCACAGCTCCGCGGAACCCATGGCCCTCGCCCTCGAACGCCAGGTAGGCGTACGGGATCCCGTTGGCCGCCAATGCCGCCACCATCGTCTCGGCCTGCGACGGTGGGACGACCCGGTCGTCCAGACCCTGGAGCAGGAGGACCGGGCTCGAGATGTCGCCAGCGGCGTGGATCGGCGACCGTTCGCGGAAGAGGGCGGCCCCCTCCGGGTACGGGGCGAGCAGCCGGTGGTCGTACTGCGACTCGAACTTGTGTGAATCGAGCTCGAGCATCTCGAGGTCGCCGACGCCGAAGTGGCTGATCCCCGCCGCGAAGACGTTGCGGAAGGCGAGCGCGGCGAGGGTCGTGTAGCCGCCGGCGCTCCCGCCCTCGACGGCGAGGCGCCACGGGTCGACGTCCCCGCGGGCGACCAGGAACCGAGCGGCCGCGACGCAGTCGTCGACGTCGACGATCCCCCACTGGCCGTCGAGGCGGCGGCGGTACTCGCGGCCGTAGCCCGTGCTCCCGCCGTAGTCCACGTCCACGACCGCGATCCCGCGGCTGGTCATGAACTGCCGGGTGAGCTCGAGCGTGGTCAGCGTGTTGGACGTCGGGCCGCCGTGCAGGAGCACCAAGAGCGGCGGACGCTCCCCCTCGGGAGCGGCGAACTCGGGGTTCGTCGGCGGGTAGTAGAGCGCGTGGGCGGTCCGGTCACCGGTCGTGGGGAACTCGATCGGGTCGGGCTGCGAGATCGCCGCCGGGTCGAGCGTGACCGTGCTCGCCCGGCGCAGCACGCCCGCCACGGCCAGTGTCTCGGGATCGAACCGGGCGACCACCCAGGGGTCGGTCGGGGCGCCGGCGAGGGCAACGACGCCTTGCGGACCGACCCGCACGCCCTCGAGCTCGGTGAACGGCACCTCGACCTCGTCGACGAGCTCGCCGGGTGCGATGTGGAACACGTGGTCACGCCCGTCCCGGCGGGCGACGGCGACGATCGCGCCCGAGGCAAGAAACCCGTACGTCGAGCGGTCGAAGATCCACGCCGGGTCGGCGAATTCGGCCTCCATCGGCGCGAGGGGCTCCAGGCGCGGCCCTTCGACCAGGCGGTAGAGGTTCCACCAGCCGCTCCGGTCGCTGATGAAGTGGAGCGTCCCGTCGGGCGCCCATTCGGGCTGCACGATCGACTCGTCGGGCGCGCCGGCCGCGAGCGTCGACGTTCCGAGGCTCCCGTCGTGCTCGATCGGGGCGACGCGCAACTCGGTCGCATCCCACGGCATGTCCGGGTGGTCCCACTCGAGCCAGGCGAGGCGCCCGCCGTCCGGGGAAAGGCGCGGTGCGGCGACGAAGTCCGGCCCCTTGGCCAGGACCGTCGGATCGCCGCCGTCGAGCGGGATGGCGACGATCGTGTTGACGACGGCGTCCGCCTTGTCGCCCGCGCTGTGGTCCTCGCGGACCGCGTAGAACCGGCGGCGGGCGAGGTCGGCGCGGAGGTCGGCGTAGCGCCACGGACCCGCCGGGGTGATCGCCACGGCCTCGATGGCGCCTGGATCGAGCCGGTAGAGACGTCCGTCCGAGAAGTTCGAGAACACCACGATCCCACCAGCGACGACGTACGAACCGCCGCCGTACTCGTGCGCGCGGGTGCGGACGTTGAACGGCGACGGTGTCAGATCAGCGGTCGAGCCATCCGCGGCGGCACGGACGAGGACGCGTCGACCGCCCTCGATGGGCCGGCCCTCGAGCCAGTAGACGTCGTCGCCATCGATCCACGGTTCGCCGAGCACGACGACGTCGCCGACGACGTCCTCGATGCGGACCAGCGAACGCCAAGCCCCGAACGGGGCGATGGTGCGATCGAGCATCCGGTCAGGTGCCGTGCCGCCACGACGCGACGTACTCCGCCTGCTCGGGCGTCATCGGATCGAGCTCGATGCCGAGGGCGGCGAGCTTGAGGCGGGCGACCTCGGCGTCGATCGCCTCTGGGACGACGTAGACGCGAGGCTCGAGCTCCGCGTGGTGGCGGGCGACGTACTCGGCCGACAACGCCTGGTTGGCGAAGCTCATGTCCATCACCGCGGCCGGGTGACCCTCGGCGGCCCCGAGGTTGACCAGCCGCCCCTCGGCGATGAGGTTGAGCTTTTTGCCGCCCAGGTCGAACTCCTGGACGTTGTCGCGGACCTCACGGACGTGGCCCTCGGCGAGCGCCCGGAGCGCGGCGAGGTCCAGCTCGGCATCGAAATGGCCGGAGTTGGCCATGATCGCGCCGTCGCCCATCGCCTCGAAATGCTCGCGCCGGAAGACGTTGATGTTGCCGGTCGCGGTGATGAACAGCTCGCCCCAGGCCGCCGCCTCGCCGGCGGTCTTGACCTGGTAGCCGTCCATCAGCGCCTCGAGCGCGCGAACTGGATCGACTTCCACCACCGCCACGTGCGCCCCGTGTCCCGCCATCCGCGAGGTGATCCCCTTGCCGACCCAGCCGTATCCGGCGACGACGACCTTGCGCCCGGCGATGAGGATGTTCGTCGCGCGAAGGATCCCGTCGAGCGTGCTCTGGCCGGTCCCGTAGCGGTTGTCGAAGAGATGCTTCGTCTGCGCCTCGTTGACCGCGATGACCGGGAAGCCGAGGGCGCCGTCGGCCGCCATCGCGCGCAGCCGGATGACCCCGGTCGTCGTCTCCTCCGTCCCGGCGAGGACCTCGCCGACCTGCGCCGGACGACTGCTGTGGAGGAGCGAGACGAGGTCGCAGCCATCGTCCATGGTGAGCTGCGGATGGGCGTCGGCGACGGCCTCGAGGTGCGCGTAGTACGTGTCGCGATCTTCCCCGCGGCGGGCGTAGACGGCGATCCCGTACTCGGCGACGAGCGCCGCGGCGACGTCGTCCTTGGTCGAGAGCGGGTTGCTCGCGGCGAGGACGACCTCGGCACCACCCGCCTTGAGGGTGCGCATCAGGTTGGCCGTCTCGGTCGTGACGTGCAGGCAGGCGCCGATGCGCAGGCCGTCGAGCGGCCGGTCACGCTCGAAGCGTTCACGGATGAGGCGCAGGACGGGCATCTCGCGCTCCGCCCATTCGATGCGCCGGACGCCTTCGGCGGCGAGGCCGAGGTCGGTGACATCGTGGGCGATCGGCGTTCGGGCGGTCGTCATCGACGGTCGATCTCCTTGCGGTTGAAGAGGCGGCGGAGCTGTCCCGTGAGGTTCGGCCACGGTGAGCCGAGCCGGTGGACGAGTCGCTCCTCGAAGCGGACGTGCTCCAGGTAGCCGAGGCGACGGTACGCATTGAGTGCCGGCGGGTTGTCCGAGCGGACGTTGAGCACGACCTGGTCGCACGTCCGCAGGAGCTCCGCGGTGACGGCACCGGTGACCGCGGTCGCGAACCCCCGACCACGGTAGTCGATGTGGGTCAGGACGTTGCCGACGACGGCCAGGCGGGCGCCCGGACTGACCACGTGGGTACCGGCGGCGGCCACCAACTGGCCGTTGACGCGGAGCCCGTAGTACACGCCGTCGGCGATGGCGCTGGCAGGCAGCCACGAGGCGAAGCCGAGCTGGTACAGCCGGTTCAGCTCCCCGATCTCGACCGGGAGCAGGCGCTCCACGGTCGCCGGGTACGGGTGGAACGTGGCACGGTCGACCCACATCCGCACCATCGACGGCCCCGCGTCGACGCGGTAGGCGGTCTCGATGGCGGGCAGGACGGTGGCCGGCGCCGCCACGTACGCGACCCGCGGCCGGATGAGGTCGCGGAGGATGACCGCGATGCCGTCCTCGCGACCCATCGCGAAGAGCGGCTGCGGGGTCGGGCCGTTGTATTCGAGGACGAGCGCGACCGGCTCCTCGTCGTCCCACGCCACGCCCCAGCGCGTCCGCGCGAACTCGCGCTCCTCGAGGTCGCAGATCGCGTACGCGGCGTAGAGCCGGTCGCGCTCGAGGAAGGAACGCAGCAGGGGCTTGTCGATCGTGGCCTTCGCGACGATCGCCCCGCGTCGCCCGACCGCGACGGTGGCCATCAGCGGGCCTCGACCGGCGCGTCGGCCGGCGTCTGGACCGCCTCCGCAGTCGGGACGGTCCTGTCGACTACGGCCGCGGACCCGGTCGTCCCGGACTGGGCGTCCGGCGCCGGACCGTCCGCCGCCGGGTCGTCGGGCGCGGGCCTCGCGATCGGGCGAAAGCCCGGCGTCGCGGCCCAGCGCGCCCCGGCACGTTCCGACGCCTCGTGCAGGCCGCTGTCGAAGGGCGCCCGCACGACGCCCTCCTCGGTCACGAAGCCGGTGATGAGGTCGGCCGGTGTGATGTCGAACGCCGGGTTGCGAACGTCGGTCCCGGGCGGTGCCACCCGGACGCCTCGGAATTCGAGGACCTCGTCGGGGCTGCGCTCCTCGATCGGGATGGCGGACCCATCCGGCGTGTCGAGATCGACCGAACTGGTCGGGGCGCAGACGTAGAACGGGATGCCATGCCGCTCGGCCAGGACGGCCAGCGTGTAGGTCCCGACCTTGTTCGCGGTGTCCCCGTTGGCGGCCACCCGGTCGGCGCCAACGAGGATGAGGTCCACCTCGCCGGCGGCCATGAGGTGCCCGGCGGCCACATCGGGGAGCAGGGCATGGGGTACGCCCGCCTGGACGAGCTCCCAGGTCGTCAGCCTCGCCCCCTGCAGGTACGGTCGCGTCTCGTCGACCAGGACGTGGAGCTCGCGACCGGCGTGATGTGCCGCCTGGACGATGCCGAGCGCCGTCCCGTACTGGCCGCACGCCAGTGGCCCGGTGTTGCAGTGGGTCAGGATGCGCAGCGGCCGGCCCTCGGGCGTCGGGAGGATCTCGAGGCCGAAGGTCGCCAGCCGGCCGTGGTCGGTCGTCGCCTCGAAGACGATGGCGTCGGCCTCGGCCCGCATCGCGTCGGCGATGGCATCGCCGTCCTCGGACAGTTCGCCGACCTCGGTGAAGCGGGCTAGGACTCGTTCGACGGCCCAGCGCAGGTTGACCGCGGTCGGACGGGCGTTGATGAGGGCGTTGGCGGAGCCGCGGATCGTCGCCTTGCGGGCATACGGCCGCCCGTCCCGCTGGTTCTCGGCACTGATGGCGAGCCCGATGGCCGCGACCTGGCCGATCGCGGGGGCGCCGCGCACGATCATCTCGCGGATCGCGTAGGCGACCTCACCGGCGGACCGGCAGGCGTACTCGACGACGGCGTCGGGGAGGCGGCGCTGGTCGATGAGGTAGAGCACACCGCCGTCCTCCCGGAACGGCGTGCGGAAGCCCGTCGGCCCGCTCGCGGCGAGGCCCGTGGCATCCCCCGCTCCCGTGGCCGTCGCTGCGCCATCGGGGTTCAGGATGACGCTGGCGGCCTCGGCCGAGGCCTGCTGGAGCGCCTGCGCGGCACCGGCCATCGTCGCGGCGGTCTGGATGATCTCGCCCGCGAACGCCCGGAAGAACCGCCGCCGACCCATGTCGACCGCGGGCGGTGGCGCGCTCGCCTCGGGCGCGCCAGGCGCGAGGGCCCCGTTCGCCTCGGGCGCCGCCGACCCCGTAGCCTCGGGCGCCGCCGACCCTGCCGCCTCGGGCGCCACCGACCCCGCCGCCTCGGGCGGCTCAGGCGTGTCGCTGGGAACAGTGGGCGGGTCGGCCAATCTCGGATGCTCGATGTGTGCCGTCGGTCAGTACTTGACGACGCTCGTGACGCGGCGTCCGTCCAGCCGGTCGCGTCCCTTGAGGAAGTCGAGCTCCACGAGGAAGGCGAGACCCACGACCTCGCCCTTGAGCCGCTCGACGAGCTCGATCGTGCCCTGCACCGTACCGCCGGTCGCGAGCAGGTCGTCGACGATCAGCACGCGCTGCCCCGGGGCGATCGCATCGCGGTGGATCTCGAGGGTGTTCGACCCGTACTCGAGCGCATATTCGACGGTGATCGTCTCGGCCGGCAGCTTGCCCAGCTTGCGCACGGGCACGAGGCCCGCATCGAGCTGGTAGGCCATCGGGGCGCTGAAGATGAAGCCGCGCGATTCCATGCCGACGACGATGTCGATCCGCTCACCCGCGAACGGCTCGAGCATGAGATCGATGGATTCCTTGTACGCCGCCGCGTCCTTGAGCAGGGTAGTGATGTCGTAGAAGAGGATCCCGGGCTTCGGGAAGTCGGGGACCTCGCGGATCTTCGCGCGCAGCTCGTCCGCAGACACGTTATCGAGGCCTCCATCGATTGGATCGCGGCGTCGCATGGCGTGCCGCGTGAGCGCCCGAAGTCTACCGCAGGCGTCCCGTCCGTCTACGACGGCGGTGACGCGGACGACAGGGCGAGCGCACCCGCCGGAACCGTTCGCGGACGCAGCCGGCCGGTGAGCGCGAGCCCGCCGAACCCGATGACGATGGCGATCGCGAACCCGACGGCCAGACCGGTCACCGATTCGCCCGTCGTCCGGACGCTCGCGGCGACCATGGCTCCGGTCAACCCGGTCCCGAGCGCCGTCCCGAGCGAGTCGGTCAGCGACAGCGAGCTCGTGGCCGCGCCCTGGTTCTCCGGGGATGCCTCGCGCAGGACGATCAGCGCCAGCGGCGAGTAGGCCAGGCCCATCCCGAGCCCCGACACGCCGAACGCGACGACACCGACGAGCCACGGGACGTCCTGGCGGAGCACGAGCATCATGCCGGCGAGACCCAGGATCGTCACGGCGAACCCGAGGCGTACGAAGTGGCGGGTCGGCCAGCGCGACGCCCAATGCGCCTGGATCCAGGCGCCGGCCGTCCAGGCGATCGTGGCGGCGGTGAGCGCGATGCCCGCCTCCGTGGCGGACAGGCCACGCCAGTCGACGAGGGTCAGCGCGACGAAGGCATCGACCCCGAAGAACGCGCAGGTGAGGATGCCTCGGAGGAGGATCGCTGCCGGCAGCACCGGGCGTGCGAGGAGCGTTCCGGCCGGCGTCAACCGGCGAAGGGCGAAGATCCCGATGACGAGGCCCCCGGCCGTGAGCGCGACCGTCGGGAGCGGCTGACCGCTCGTCAGCCCGACCGTCAGCAGGCCGGCGCCCAGCGCGACCGTCAACGCGAGCGGCAACCGGCCGCGGTTGGCCGCGGCCGCGCGATGCTCGTCGACGCCCGCCGGGACGGCGATGACGCGCAGCGCGCCGAGGGTCAGCAGCCCGGCGACGGCGATGAGCGGCAGGAGCCCGAGGAAGACGTATCGCCAGCCGATCGACTCACCGACCGCGCCGGCGATCGCGGGGCCGATGAGCCCGGGCAGGATCCAGGCGGTCGAGAGCGTCGCGAACATCCGCGGTCGGAGCGTGTCGGGGAGGGTCCGCCCGATGGCCACGTAGGCGATCGGCTGGATCGAACCGGCGCCCAAGCCCTGCACGAAGCGGGCGGCCACGAGCACGACCATCGATGGCGCCAGGCCGCCGGCCAGGAGGCCGATCGCGAACAGGCCGAGACCGGCCGCGAACGGCATGGCCAGGCCACCACGGTCGATCGCCCCGCCGACCACGACGATCCCGATGAGCGAACCCAGGAAAAACGCGGAGAAGACCCAGCCATACAGCTCGAGTCCGCCGAGTTCCTGCGCCACGATCGGCATGACCGTCGAGATCGCGAGCGCCTCGAACCCGACGAGGGTGATCGTCAGGACCAGGCCGAGAGTCAGGGCGCGACGATCGGGTCGCCAGAGGCTGTCCTCGGGATCGCGCCGGGGCAAGTTCACCACGTAAGCATGGCGCCACGGCCCCGAGTCCGCCTCGGCCGTCTGTCGCGGGCCGCGGGTGGACGTTCGTCGAGCCGCTCCGCTGAGCGAGTTCGGTCGGGGCTGGTAACGTGGGGGACGTGACCAGCCGACATCGGCGCTTCGCTCTCCTGGATGTCACGTTCGGGGGCGTCAGCCTGCCCGGGGCCACGGTCGACTGCTGGGATGACAGCGAGGGCAATTCTCAATGGAGCGCCCGCATCGTCACCCGCGTCGGGCCCGAGCTCGACGAAGGCGAGCTGACGGGCCGGACCGCCGATGGACGCTCGCTCTCCGGTCATGCCGTCGTCGGGGATCGGCAGGTCGGGGCCGGCGGGCGACGGGAGACCCTCGTCGAGCTGCACGGATCGGGCGACCTCCACGGCCTGGTCGACCCGCCGGCCTGACGACGACCCTACTCGACCACGGCCCGGCCGGCCTCGCGTCGCTCGAGCTCGGTGATGGACAAGCCGGAGATCACGTCGCGGGTCCGGACCACCACGAACCCGCGACGGCGGTAGAGCGATAGGGCCGGCTCGTTGGCACTGCCCGTCGAGACGACCATCGTGCGATCGGGGAAGGTGGCGTCGAGACCGTCGAGCAGCGCCGTCGCGACACCCCGCCGGAAGGCCCGCGGCGCGACGACCAGGCGGTGGATGTCGATCATGCCGTCGCCGAGCTCCCGCCACGAGACCGCGCCGATCAGCCCGCCCTCGTCAGACAGACCGAGCCAGTCCTCTCCCGCGGTCCGGAGTGCATCGAGCGTCTCGGTCAGGGCCGGGATCCCGTCCGACCCGATGAGCCCGGCCTCGACCGCGTAAGCGGCGCGCTGTAGCTCGAGGACGTCCCGGGCAACCGCCTCGTCGGCCAGGTCGAGGGGTGCTGGTCGTCTCACTCGCGGCGCAGACGCCAGATCGATTCGGAGGGCCAGCGGCGGGCCCAGGCGAGCTCCGCCGCTGAGCGGTACGAACTCGTCGCGTCGGGCGCCGGCCGCGGCTCGATGAGATCCTCGATGGCGAAGCCACTCGTCCGGAAGAGGCGGATCCATTCGCCGAAGGGCAGCTGGAAGAAGACGTCGTCCACGTCGTCGATGAGGTGCATCCCGAAGTAGTCGAGCGCGAGCCGGTCGCCGACCTCGTCGGCACCGAGTTGCCAGCAGATCGTCTCGATCGGCGAGTGATGGTTGAACGCGAACAGTCCGCCCGGGCGCAGGAGACGCGCGACCTCCGGGACGGTCCGATATGGGTCGGCGAAGGTCATGGCGCCGTGGTCGCAGAACACGACGTCGAAGGCAGAATCGGGGAGCGGGACGGACTCCGCACTCGCGTGGATGAGCGGGAACGTCACGCCGGCCTCGGCCATCAGCCGCCGGGCGTGCTCGAGCTGACGCCCGGAGACGTCGAGGCCGACCGGTCGGGCCCCCATTTGCGCGAGCGCGATCGACCACTGCGCGGCGCCGCAGCCGAGCTCGAGGATGTCCTTGCCCGCGACGTCGCCGAGGACGCGCAGCTCCGATTCGGGGATCTGGGCGGTCCCCCACGCGGCCCCGCCGCTCTCGGCGAGCTGGCTGCCGTGCTTCGTCTGGTATTCGTCGCTGAACGCGTCCCAGGCGGCCTCGTTGCGGACCGCGTGGTCGGTCAGCGTGGGGCGATCGTTCGGGTCGGGCATACGCCCACTCTAGGTGATTTCGGTTGAGGCGAGCTTGGGCCGAGCCCGTTGCCAAGTAAGGCCTGTCGATCGCTCAGGCGAGGCTGACGACACGTTCCGCTCGGTCGGCTAATGCTGCGTTGCCCTCGGTGGGACGATGCTGCCGGGAGTAGCATGTTCCTGACATTTCGGGCACAGGCCCGTCCCGAAGCCGTGACGATCCTCGTCGAATGCACGACCGAACGAGGGATTCACCCTCCGGAAGCCCGTATCCTCGGCCCAACCCCGAACTTGCCGGTAGGACCAGCATCCGAGCGCCCAAGGGATGAGGCCAACGGCACTGGCCTCGTGCCGCCGTTCAGCCGGCAGCCTTGACCGACTCGCGGGCCGCGGTCACGACGGTCACCGGCACGAGCACCGAGCCGCGCAGCCGGGTCGGGACATCCTGCCCGAGCCATCGCGAGATCCCCGCCGGCAACGTCGACAGGATGATCTCGTCGACCGGGTGTCCACGGAGCGCGTCCTGGACGGCCTCGATGGGATCGCGCGACCCGACCTCGCCGGACACCTCGGCCCCGAGCGACAACAGGTGCGCCATGAAGGCCTCGAGCCGTTGGCGCGCAACGGCACGTGCCTCACCCTCGTCCCAGGTGAACCCGCGCTGGACGGGTGTCGCCGGGACGACGACATGGAAATCGGTCGGTTCGCCCGGCGCCATCAGCTCGTCGATGACCTTCGCGAGCTCGGGACTGGCCAGCGTCTGGTTCCCGACCACAAGATAGGAACGCATGGGACATCTCCTTGGGGCGTGCGGTCCTGTGCAAGACGGTACGCCTCCTAGGCAAGCCTGGATCGCGGCTACCCCGTCGCGACCGACAGCCGCGCGACGACGGCCTGGGTGAGCGTCCAGCCCTTGAGTGGGTTGACGGGCAGGCGCAGGCGGACCTGGTTGGAAGCGAACGTGACGTCGCCCGGTCGAAGCCCCGGCAGCGACGGACCGTCGAGCAGGTGCATCGCGGTGGCCCGCGTGAGCCCGGCCCCGAACCGAACGACGAGCCAGCCCTCCTCGCGCGAGATCGAGGCGACGCCCGCGGCCTCGGCCGCAAGGCGCAGCTCGGCGACCTCGATGAGACGGGCGACCGGGTCGGGCATCGGCCCGTACCGGTCGAGCACCTCCTGGCGGAAAGCGGCCAGATCGCCGCCGCTGCGCGCCCGCGCGAGCCGCCGGTAGAGCTCCAGCTTCTGGGCCTCGTCGGGGACGTAGTCCGTCGGCAGGTGCGCCTCGACCGGCAAGTCGACGATGGCCTGCGGCGCCTCGACGATCGGCGCCCGACCCTCCATCGTCGCCTTGCGTGCCTCGACCGCCTCGGCCAGCAGGCGCGAGTAGAGGTCGAAGCCGACCGCGGCCATATGGCCCGACTGCTCCCCGCCGAGGATGTTGCCCGCGCCACGGATCTCGAGATCGGACAGCGCGATCTGGAAGCCGGCGCCGAGCTCCGAGGCGTTGAAGATGGCCTGCAACCGCTTGCGCGCCTCGTCCGAGAGGCGTTCGCGCCGGCGGTACAGCAGGTACGCGTAGGCTCGCCGCGACGACCGGCCGACGCGGCCGCGAAGCTGGTAGAGCTGGGCCAGCCCGAGCGTATCGGCCCGATCGATGACGATGGTGTTGGCGTTGGGGATGTCGAGCCCGGATTCGATGATCGTCGTGCAGACGAGGACGTCGGCGGCGCCGTCGGCGAAGGCGATCATGACCTTCTCGAGCGTACCCTCGGCCATCTGGCCGTGGCCGACGACGAAGCGGACCCCGGGCAGCATCCGGCGGAGCTGGTCCGCCTGCGCCTCGATCGTCTCGACCCGGTTGTGGACGTAGAACACCTGCCCGCCACGGTCGAGCTCGCGCAGGATGGCATCACGGACGAGCCCGGCCGACGCCTCGGCGACCCGGGTCTGGATCGGCAGCCGGTCCTCCGGCGGCGTCTCGATGACGCTCAGGTCGCGGATGCCGGCGAGGGCCAGGTTGAGCGTCCGCGGGATCGGCGTGGCCGACAGGGTCAGCACGTCCACTTCGCGCTTGAGTTGCTTGAGGCGTTCCTTGGCGGCCACGCCGAAGCGCTGCTCCTCGTCCACGACGACCAGACCGAGATCGCGGAACCGGACGTCCTTGCTGAGCAGACGGTGCGTCCCGATGACGATGTCGACGGTCCCGTCGGCAAGGCCGGCGATGGTCCCCGCCTGAGTCGACGGCGCGACGAACCGCGACAGCAGCCGAACTTCCAGCGGGAAGGCCGCGAAGCGCTGCGAGAACGTCGCGTCGTGCTGGGCGGCGAGCACGGTCGTCGGCACGAGGACCGCCACCTGCTTGCCGTCCTGGGTCGCCTTGAATGCCGCGCGCAGGGCGACCTCTGTCTTGCCGTAGCCCACGTCACCGACCACGAGGCGGTCCATCGGACGGGTCAGCTCCATGTCCGCCTTGACCTCGACCGAGGCGCGCAGCTGGTCGATGGTCTCCTCGTACGGGAACGAGGCCTCCATCTCCGCCTGCCACGGCGAGTCGGGGGCGAACGAATGGCCCTGGGCGGCGGCGCGCGACGCGTACAGCGCAAGCAGCTCCTCGGCCAGGTCGTCGACCGCCTTGCGGACGCGCTGCTTGGCGCGCAGCCATTCGGTGCCGCCGAGCCTGGAGAGCGCCGGGCGCTCGCCCCCGGCGTAGCGGCTGATCCGGCCGATCTGCTCGACTGGCACGAAGATGCGGTCGCCGCCGGCGAACGAGAGCTCCAGGTAGTCGCGGTCCTCGCCGGCGCCGCCGCGCCGCAGCATCCCCTCGTAGCGCGCGACGCCATGATCGATATGGACGACGAGGTCTCCGAGCGTGAGGCGCTCGAGGATGTCGCGGGGCACGATGCGCCGGAGCGCCCGCGGGCGGCGGATCCTGACGGTCCCGAACAGGTCGCGGTCGGTGACGAAGGCCAGACCGTCCGGCCCGCCGGCGAAGCCGCCGTTGAGGCTCCGGTCGACCAGGGCGATGGCCCCCGGGGGCGGCGCCTCCCCTACTCGCCCGACGACGGCGACCGAATGGCCGGCCTCGCCGAGGAGGTCCGCCAGACGGGGCGCCTGATCCGAGGCGAGGACGATCCGGGCGCCCTCGTTGCGCCAGGTCTCGATGGCCTCGGCCAGGCGCCCGGCACGGCCGGCGGGCAGGACAGGCTCGCGCCAGCCGAACGGATCGCCCGACGACAGCGCCCCGCGGGCCATCGCGACGTCCTCGGGCGGGACGGATTCCCAGGTGAGTTCCAGGGTCCGCGAACCCACGAGGCGACCCTTCCAGTCGCGTGGTGGCAGATAGGTCGACGGCCAGTCCTTCGGCAGCTCGCCAGCTTCGACGAGTTCGCCCCGGCGCTCGTCCGCCTGGCGCCACAGGAACTCCGCCGCCTCCGCGATGTCGCCCGGCTCGTCGAGGACCAGCAGGGTGCCCGGGTCGATGTGGTCGAGACCGGTCGCCGGGGCGAGGTGGGCGGCCCAGACCTCGGCAGCGTCACCGACCGCGAAGGCGCGAGTCGCGGGGGGTGCGATGGCCGGAGCCGGTCGGACGAGGTCCGCTGGATCCCCTTCGAACCGGGCCAGGTCGCCCGAGAGGCGTTCCGGCAGGCGCGCGGCCGCGCGCCCGAGGCGTTCGCGGATCGCCGCCGCACCGCCGCTCGGCAGCAGGAACTCGGTCGCCGGCAGCAGGACGGCCCGCTCGATCGTGCCGACGGTCCGCTGGTCGGTCGGGTCGAACGACCGGAGCGAGTCGATCTCGTCGCCGAAGAACTCGATCCGGATCGGCAGCGGCATCGATGGCGGGAAGACGTCGACGATGCCGCCACGACGCGCGGACTCGCCGCGCCCAGCGACCTCGGTGACCGGCACGTACCCAAGATCGAACAGCTCGTGGAGGAGGGCGTCCTGGTGGATGCGAGTCCCGAGGCGCAGCTCGCGAGGCGCGGCGGGCAGGTCGGCCGGATCGAGCGTGTGCTGGAGGAGGGCCTGCACGCTCGCCACGAGGACGCGGGCGCGACCGCTCCGCCACGCGGCGAGCGCGGCGACGCGTGCCGCGGTCTCGTCGGCGATCAGCTCGCTGCGTTCGTAGGCGAGTGACGTCCGCGGCTCGAGGATCGAGACCGCCTCGGAATCGCCGAGCCAGGCCGACAGCTCCTCGGCGACGCGGTCGCCGATCTCGGCATCGCGGGCGATCCAGACCAGGCGCTCCCCATCGGCGGCCAGGGCAAGGGTCGCGGCGAGGTAGCTCTTGGCGCCGTGCGGGACCGCCACGAGGCCGACGTGGCGACCGGTCCGTGTCGGGTCGTTTCCCGCGCGTCCAAGGCGCTCGCGGAGGGCGGCGAAGGTGCCGGTGGCGGCAAGTAGGGGCGGGAGCGCCGACAGGTCGGGGATGCGCTGGCCGCCTCCCTTGCGAGCCGGGGCGGCGGGTGGCTTGACCGGCGCGCGGGGCGCCGTCGGTGGGCGGAGGGTGTCCGCGACCTCGGCGTCCACCTCGGCGACGTCGAAATCGACCTCGTCCTCGCCGGAACGCGCCGCGTGACGGGCCGCGAACTCGGTCGCCACACGTTCGGCGATCCGACGGTCACGGCCGCGCCGGCCGCGCATCGGCGTCTCGGGCACGGGTCAGGCGTCCGAGCCGGGACCGGCCGGTCGGATGCGACGCCAGCCCGTTCGCGTTCGGCGGATGCCCTTATCGTCGGGCGGCCCGTCCACCTCGCCGGGCGCCGCCAGGCGCGTCGTGTCGGCCGGGCGCAACTCGAACATGTTGAAGCGGTTGGCCGCCTTGTTGGTCCCTTCCCGAGCCCACGCCTCGACGGCGTCGGCCGCCGCGTCGAGCAACTCGTCGAGGCGCTGCTGCTCGTCGGGCGCGAAGCGGGTCAGGACATGATCGACGGCGTTGCGGTCCGGTTCACCGATCCCGACTCTCAGCCGGCTGAACTTCTCGGTCCCGAGCTCGTCGATGATCGAGCGCAGGCCGTTGTGGCCGCCCGGACCCCCGCCTTCGCGGAAACGCAGCTTGCCGAACGGCAGCGCGAAGTCGTCAGCGACGACGAGGAGGTCGGCCAGCGGCGCATGCTCGCGGGCCAGGACCTTCCGGACGGCCAGCCCCGAGTCGTTCATGTACGTGAGCGGCTTGACCAGCGTGACATCGAGCCCGCGGAAGCGGCCCATGGCGACGTTCGATGCGTCGCGCTGCCGGCCCTTGCCCGTCCAGCCGGCCCGCTCGGCGATCCTGTCCATGACCAGGAAGCCGATGTTGTGGCGGGTGCCCGCGTACTGGGATCCGGGGTTCCCGAGCCCCACGACGACCTTCAAGCGACCCTCCGCAGACAGCACGACAGGGCCCATTCCCGCTCCGGGAGGGCCTGTGGGGATGGTAGCAGGGTGCCCGCTCCGGAGACTCCGGGTGCCGGGTCCGGCGTGAAACCCTCAGTAAGCCTCGGGTAAGGCCACGGGGGCACGATGGAAACGCCCGACCCCCGACCGACGACCCGGCCATGAGGGAATGCTTCGGCAACGAACTACGGCGCCGAAGCATTCGTCGAGGGGAAGCGATCGCCGGCGTGGTCTGACGGGCCACAGGAGGAACCCCACATGAATACCGTTGCCGACAACGCGTACATCGCCTACCGGTCGCTGCGAGGGCGCCTGTCGAGGACGCTCTGGCCGCCAGAACTCGACCCTCTCGGTGCCCTCCTCATTCGGATGATCTGGATGAATGGGTCGTCGGTCGGCATCGCGCACATGCGCGCCCAACTCGCCCTCCCACGATCGACGCTATCGACAGCGCTGCGGCGGCTTGAGGATGACGGATTGATCCGGCGGTATCGGAATCGGGTGGATGCACGGTTTGTCGACGCGACGCTCACCAGGGCTGGCTCGATCGTCGCGCCGGCGGTCACCGACCTCATCACTGAGCTTGAGATCGACGTCCATGAAGCTGCCGGAGGACAAGCTCGCGGAGGCTTCGATCGAGTGGCGTCGATGCTCGCCGCTATAGACGAGGACGCCGGCCACTGATTCCCTGGTGCCCTCGATCCGCTGGACCAAGCAGCCGACGTTCGAGGGCGCGCATCGCGGCCTCCTCCGCGGGCGCGGCGTGGTCCCAGCCACAGATGTGGAGCGCACCGTGCGTGGCGAGGAGGCGGAGCTCGTCGGCCGCCGACCAGCGGACGTCGCCGGTCTGGCCACCGTGGCCCGCCGCCGCCTGTGCGATCGCCCGCTCGACCGAGATGACGATGTCCCCGAGATGTGGCCGACGACCGGGCGGCAACGCAAACGTGCCGGCCGTGCCGGACGCCTCGGCGTCCCGGTGCGAGACACCTGGGTGCGACGGGAATGCCTCCGGCGGCATGAGCGGGAACGACAGGACGTCGGTGGGTCCGTCCTGGCCGAGGTGCGTGGCGTTGAGCTCCGCCAGCTCGTCGTCGTCGGCGAGGATGAGCCCGATCGAGGCCGGCGAAGGCGCCCCAGCGGCGGTCACGGCCGCGACGACGGCCCGCGCGAGCGCCGCGGCCGCGACCGGCGGGACGACGCCGTCACGCACCGTCAGGTCGACCCGCCACGGGCCGAGGTACACCGCCCGGGTCACGAGGCCGAGCCGGCCCCTCCGGCCCCTCCGCCGCCTCGGCTTCCGCCGCCACCGCCGGCGGCACGTCGCGACTCGAGTTCCACGACCGTGTTCTGCGGGTAGGCGACGCGCGTGTGGTACATCCCGAGGAGCTGCCCGACGAACGCCTCGCGGATACGCTCCAGGTCGCGCAACGTGAGGTCGCACTCATCGAACTGGCCGTCGGCCGTGCGCTCCTCGATGATCCGGGAGACCATCGCCCGGATGGTCGGCTCGTCGCGCGACGCAAGCGACCGGACGGATGCCTCGACCCCGTCGGCGAGCATGATCAGGGCGGCTTCGCGCGACTGCGGCTTCGGGCCGGCGTGGCGGAACTTCCGCTCATCGACGACGACCTCAGGCGGTGCCAGTTCCTTGGCCCGGGCGTAGAAGTAGCTCATGATCGCCGTTCCGTGGTGCTGCGGGATGTAGGCGATGAGCGCCTTCGGCAGTCGGGCCTTGTAGGCGAGGTCGATGCCGTCGGCGACGTGCTGCTTGAGGATCCCGGCGCTGACCTCCGGGTCGAGCTGGTCGTGGATGTTCTCCCCGCCCGCCTGGTTCTCGATGAACGCGAGCGGGTTCGCGAGCTTGCCGACGTCGTGGTAGTACGCCGCCACGCGGGTCACCAGCGGATCGGCGGCGATCGCCTCGGCGGCACGCTCGGCGAGGTTCCCGACCATCAGCGAGTGGTGGTAGGTGCCGGGCGTCTCGACGAGCAGCCGGCGCAGCAGCGGCTGTGACGGATTGGCGAGCTCAAGAAGCTGGAAGACGGTCAGGATCCCGAACACCGACCCGAGGACCGCGAACGTCCCGACCGTCGCGACCCCCGACCCCGCAGCCGAAGCCGCCGAGGCGAACCACAACTCGAGGATCCCCTGGAGGTCGTGCAAGCCCAGCAACGAAAAGACCGAGACGACCACCACGTTCACCACGAAGACGGCGAGCGACGCCTGGACAAAGACCTGGAGTCGGTCGCCGCGACGGACGGCGATGACCCCGGCCATCCCGCCCAGGAAGATGTAGGCCGTGTACTCGAGCGAGCCTCCGTTCACGGCTCCCCCGATGAGCGCGACCATGGCGATGACGATGGTCGCCATCGACGCATCGAGCAGGATCGCGAGGAGCATCGCGATCGCGGCCGTCGGCAGGAAGTACGGGAGCGTCGGTCGTCCGGCGGTGAGCTTGAGGGCGAGCGTCGCTCCGACGACGAGCAGTCCGATCAGGATGAGGACGTTGTTCCGATGCCAGAGACCCGGTCGGAAGCGCCAGATCCACGCGAGCAGCATCCCGACCACCAGGACCGCGAGGGCCAGCCAGCCGCTGAAGCTCGCGAGGTCCGGTAGCGCCTCGCGCATCCCCAGCGCGTCGATCTTCTCGATGTCGGCGGCGGTCAGCGGCGACCCGTTGCGGACGATGACCTCGCCCTGGCGGACCTTGACGCGGACGGGGGGGACCTCCGCGGCCGCCTGCGCCCGCGCCGTGGTCGTGAGCGGCAGGCTCAGTGAGGAGTTCGGGACGACGAGCGGCCCGATGAGCTCGGCGGCGAGCATCCGTTCCTTCTCGTCGAGGCCGCCGGCCATCCGGCCCGACAGGCGGAGCCGCGCCTCCGCGACCTCGGTGTCGCGTAGCTCGGTGCGCAGGGTCGCGTCGAGCACACGGGCCGACTCGGTTCGGACGACGGCCCAGCGCGCCGCGTCGAGCGCCGCGAGCGTTTCGCGCGCCTGATCGGAGAGCCCAGTGACCGCGGTCTGGAGCAACGTCGCCCGCCCCTCGGGGCTCAGATCGGTCGAGAAGGTGGTGTCGACCCGCGACACGCGGTCCACGAACGCGAGCTGCTGTGCGGCCGCGATCGCGATCGCGTTCTCCGTCGTGAAGCTGTACTGGAAGGGCACGGCCGCGCTCGCGGCGCCGCGCACCACATCGGTCTGAACCTTGCTCTCGAAGTCGGTCGCCCGTGTCGCGACGATGTCGCGGGTGGCCAGCTGGCCTTCCACGACATCGAGCCGCTGCTCGGGCAGGATGTCGGCCCCGACGACCGCGGTCAGCGCCACGATCAGGATCGCTGCGGCGATCGCCAGGCGCGGCAGGTCCCGTCGCGTGAAGCGCGTCGGGTTTTCGATCCGCTGGGTCAGCACGGCACTCGCATCCGGGAGGCGCTCAGTGGGTCCCGACGTCGTGGGCGGCGAGGTCGGCGCTGGCAAGCGCCTGGACGACGAGTTCGCTGACGCGCTTGCCGTCGGCGCGGCCGCGGGTCCGCGGCGTCAGCCAGCCCATGACCTTCCCCATGTCGCGGGCCGACGACGCGCCGGTCGCGGCGATCCCCTCGCGCACGAGGGCGGCGATCTCGTCCTCGGTTAGCGCCTCGGGGAGGTACTCGCCGATGATCGCGATCTCGGCCTCCTCCTTTGCGGCGAGATCTTCGCGGCCGCCGGCGCGGAACGCCTCGACCGACTCGCGACGCGTCTTGACCTCGCGGCTGAGCACCGCGAGGTACTCCTCGTCGGTGAGGGGCCGTCCCTGGCGCTTCTCGACGTTGTAGGCGGCGCTGACGACCATCCTCAGGACGTCGCGGCGCAGCCCGTCACCGGCACGCATGGCGGCGGCGATGTCGGTCTGGACGCGATCTTGAAGGGACACCGGGTCTGGCACCTCGGGCGGGACGGGCCACCGCGGTCGCGGTGGGCCGCCGGTGGGCCCGCGGGGGGACGGGAGCTGGGTCGGGCTGGGCCCGCTCAGCCGACCTGCGTTCGGGCGTTCTTCTTGCGCTTGGCTTCCTTGCGCTTGCGCTTCACGGAGGGCTTCTCGTAATGCTCGCGCCGGCGAGCCTCGGCGAGGATGCCGCTCTGCTGGATCTTCTTGTTGAAGCGACGCAGGGCGCTTTCGAACGTCTCGTTCTCACCCACTCGGACTTCTGCCAATCCCGGTTCACCT
>Ga0184612_10000099_pt1 | contig 38820 bp, 21 predicted proteins | sample PLM3_60_coex_FD_133163 | JGI IMG/M metagenome (GOLD analysis project Ga0184612, IMG submission 133163) | Groundwater sediment microbial communities from an aquifer in East River, Colorado, USA - PLM3_60_coex | ecosystem: Environmental > Terrestrial > Soil > Riparian zone | place: USA: East... | reverse complement strand
GCGCCCTCGTCGCGCTCGAAGGGCCGGGGCTGCCGGCGTTCCGTCGATCGACGCTCATCGAGGAGGGCAACATCGATCCCGATCGCATCCGCAGCTACGCCATGCTGACGGTCGACGAGGCCGGCATCCTGCAGGACATCGTCGAAAAGCCGGATCCGGAGACGTTCGCGCGCGACTTTGCACGCTACGGAGACGAGGTCCGGGTCAGCATGAACTGCTGGCGGTTCGGGCCGTCGATCTTTACGGCCTGCCGCAGCATCGAGCCCTCTCCGCGCGGTGAGCTCGAGCTGCCCAACGCCGTGCGGTATGCCGTGCGGGCCATGGGCGAACGGTTCCGCGCGATTCCGGTGGACGCCGGTGTGCTGGATCTCTCGCGCCGCGAAGACATCGCCGTGGTCGAACGACGGCTGTCGGGCTTCGAACCGCGGCCCTGATTGCAGTCCACACCGCTCATGATTGCGCCGGATCTGGCACGCGCACTCGAAAAGGCCGGCCTCAGCGAAGAGGCCGCGAGCGGCCACGCTTCCCGATTCGCCTACGTGCTCGCGAGGTTTGCGCCCGAGCGCCGCGACCGCGAGACGTGGGACGCCTGGTACGTTCCCGGCCGTATCGAAGTGCTCGGCAAGCACACCGACTACGCAGGAGGCCGCAGCCTCATCTGCGCTGCAGAGCGAGGATTCCACGTCGTCTCTGCCCCCCGCACAGACAGACGCGTGGCGCTGACCGATGTCGGCCGCGGCGCCGCGCTGGTGCTCGATCCGGCCGAGCCGGGACCGGACGTCAGCTGGGCGACGTATCCGCTGACGGTGTTGCGCCGCCTCTCGCGGAACTTCCCGGAGATGATCCGCGGCGTCGACCTGGCCTTCGAGAGCGACCTGCCATCGGCCGCGGGACTGAGCAGCTCGAGCGCGCTCATGATTGCGGTCCTCCTTGCCCTCGTGCGGGCGAACCGCCTCGACAGGACCACCGCCTGGATCGAGAGCCTTCACAACACGAAGGAAGACCTCGCGGCGTTTGCGGCCACCATCGAAAACGGTCGCGCCTTCCGCGCGCTGGCCGGTGAGGGCGGTGTGGGCACCGAGGGCGGCAGCGAAGATCACACCGCGATCCTCTGCAGCGAGCCATCACGGGTGGCGCAGTATGCGTTCTGCCCGACGCGCCGCGAGCGGTCGATCCCATTTGCGGCCGGGCTCCTCTTCGCGATCGGCGTCAGCGGCGTGGCCGCACGCAAGACCGGCGAGGCGCGTGACGACTACAACCGCGTGTCCCGGAACGCCGCGCGCGTGCTCGAGCGGTGGCACGAAGAGACTGGCCGGCGCGACGAGTCGCTCGCCGCTGCGGTCGCGACTTCGACCGACGCCAGCGGGCGACTGCGCGGTGTGCTCGAAGGCGACCAGGAGTTGGTCGACCGGTTCGACCAGTTCGTGGAGGAGAGCACCGAGCTCGTGCCGGCGGCCGCCGACGAGCTCGAGCGCGGCAACCTCGACGGATTCGGCCGCACGGTCGCGCGTTCGCAGGAGCTCGCCGAACGGCTGCTTCACAACCAGGTGCCAGAAACCGTGGCACTCGTCCAGACCGCCTGCGAGCACGGCGCGTGGGCGGCCTCGGCCTTCGGCGCCGGATTCGGTGGGAGCGTGTGGGCCCTGGTCGACCAGTCGAGCGCGCACGCCTTCCTCGATCGGTGGCAGAATGCGTATCGCACCGTGTGCCCCGCTGCCGCCGCCCGCTCACGGTTCTTCCTGACGAGACCGGGGCCGGCGGTCGTGCGGCTGAGTGACGACGTGTGACGGAGGGCACCTCCGTCCTGTCGGTCGTCCTTTCTGAAGTCGTCCGTTGATGAAGCGGAGCAGGAGCACCACATCCATGTCTGACTCGAACAGCACCCACCCCGATCGCCGTACGTTTTTGCAGATCGCGGGGGCCCTCGTCGGCGCGTCGGTGACGGGCACGGGCGCCCAGGGCACCCCGGCGGTTACCACACAACCTGCAGGAACGCTCTCGGCCGGCTTCGCGGCGCCCCCCATCCCCGAGGTTCGCATTGGATTCGTCGGGGTTGGAGGCCAGGGCGGATCGCACGTCCGCAACATGCTGGGTGTTCCAGGAGTGCGCATCACGGCGGTCTGCGACATCGCGGAGGACCGGGTGAAGCTCATGCAGAAATGGGTCGTCGCGGCCGGTCAGAAAGAACCGACCGGCTACGCGCGCGGCCCGCGCGACTTCGAGCGGTTGTGCGAAACCGAGGACCTCGATCTCGTCTTCAACGCAACGCCGTGGGAATGGCACGTGCCCGTGTGCGTCGCCGCGATGAAGAACGGCAAGCACGCCGCGACCGAGGTGCCGGCAGCCATGACGCTCGACGACTGCTGGCAGCTCGTCGAGCACGCAGAGAAGCACCGCAAGCACTGCGTGATGATGGAGAACTGCAACTACGACCGCCCCGAGATGATGGTCTTCAACATGGTCCGACAGGGTATCTTCGGCGAGATCCTGCACGCAGAGGGCGGTTACCTGCACGACCTGAGGAGCATCAAGTTCGCCAACCGCGGCGAGGGGCTCTGGCGCCGGGCCTGGGCATCGAAGGTCAACGCGAATCTCTATCCCACTCATGGCCTTGGCCCAGTCGCCAACTGCATGGACATCAACCGGGGCGATCGGTTCGAGTACCTCGTCTCGATGAGTGGGCCGTCACGCGGGCTGCAGGCCTGGGCGCGGGAACACTATCCCGCGGACGCACCGCAGCGCTCCGAGAAGTTCGTGCTGGGGGACGTCAACGTGTCGCTCATCCGGACGGCGCGCGGCCGGACGATTTACGTCAGCCACGACACCAACCTGCCTCGGCCGTACAGCCGCATTCACCTCGTGCAGGGCACGAAGGGAATCTTCCAGGGCTACCCGGACCGCGTGTACGTCGAAGGCCGGAGTCCCGAACACCGCTGGGAAGAGGCAAAAGCCTATCTCGCGCAGTACGATCATCCGCTGTGGACCGACCTCACCAAGACGGCCGAGGGCGCCGGCCACGGCGGGATGGACTACATCGAGGACTACAGGTTGATCAAATGCCTTCGTGAAGGTCTGCCGACCGACATGAACGTCTACGACGCGGCCGCGCTGAGCGCCGTCGTCCACCTCAGCGAGCGTTCGAACGCGCACCGCAGCAGCGCGGTGGATTTCCCTGACTTCACGCGCGGACGCTGGCGATCGACTCAACCGTTAGGCGTCGTGCGCGCGTAACGTTCCGAGTCGCGGCGCACCGCAACGCTTCAGCTGTAGCGACTTTGCACGGCCGCTCCAGGCGGCCTTGCCGATTCGTGTGAGTTTTGCAGACCATTCGCTGACCCTTCCGTGCGCGTTCCGTAAGACCTACATCATCTCCACGGATTCTGGGGAAACGCTGAGCCATCGTATCCCGGTTCTTCCAGCATTTCTGCGTCGGCACCGTGATTGCGGGTGATGCGTGTCACCACTGCGAATCGAAAACGGTCGTTCGACGATCGGCACGATCATCGAAGAAGGAGAGCTGCGGGAATGACGCGAAAATCCTGTACGTTTGCTGCCGCGCTGATCACAATCGTCACAAGTCTGGTGACCTTCGCGTGGGCGCAGGGACCGGCTGGTGGCGTCGAGCATTTCTGGGGACCGCGCTACACCGCTCCATCAGTTCCGGCGGTTCCGGCAGTGCCGGAAACTGCGGCACGGCGCCCGAGTCCGCCGCCGGACCCCGGAACCGTCGACGCGATGCACCACTGGAATAGCATCGCGATCGACTCGAGCGGTCTCGATCACACGCCTGTCGAGGCAGGCGATCCACGCATATTCGGGGAGCAGCTCGGACCGGGACGCTCGAGCCGTGCGATGGCCATCGTCCACATCGCGATCTTCGACGCCGTGAACGCGATCGCGAAGCGATACCGGAGCTACACGGAAATCCCTGACGCGTCGCCCGGGGCCTCGATGGACGCCGCGATCGCGCAGGCTGCGCACGACACGCTCGTCGCGATGTTCCCATCGCAGAAGGCGCATTGCGATGCACTGCTCGCCGACGAGCTCGCGAAGATCTCCGAGGGTCGCGGCAAAGAGGAAGGCATCCGTGTCGGCCAGCGCGCGGCGAGGGCGATTCTGGCACGCACGGCGGATGACGGCTCCCAGCACGCAGAGCCGCGGCTGGGCACAGACTTCATCACGAGCGATCGGCCGGGCAAGTGGCGCCAGGATCCCATCAGTCAGCTTCCCATTGCCCTTGGCGCGCACTGGGGGGACGTCGCGCCGCTCGTGCTGCGGGACGTGGAACGATTCAGGGTGCCGCCGCCACCGGCGATGACCAGCCGGGCGTACACCGAAGCGTTCAAAGAGGTCAAACGCCTTGGTGGAGACGGCGTCACGACGCGAACCGCACGCACGGAGGATCAGACGCGTGCCGGCATCTTCTGGGCCTACGACGGCACACCGAGCCTGTGCGCGCCGCCGCGGCTCTACAACCAGATCGCCATGGCGATCGCGGATCAGATGGGCACGGATACCGTCGACCTCGCGCGGCTGCTCGCGCTCGTCAACGTCGCGATGTCGGATGCGGGTGTGGTCAGTTGGGAGTCGAAGTACTACTATCAATTCTGGCGCCCAGTGACAGGCATTCGCGAGGCAGACAGAGGCACCGGTTCGACGGGCCACGGAGACGGCAACCCGCTCACCATTGGCGATCCTGAGTTCTCGCCGCTTGGTGCGCCAGCCAGCAATCTCCAGGGACCGAACTTCACACCGCCGTTTCCCGCGTACCCGTCGGGGCACGCGGTGTTCGGGGGCGCACTGTTCCAAACCCTTCGCAACTTCTACCGGACCGACGACATCGCGTTCACGTTCGTCTCCGACGAGCTCAACGGCGTGACGCTCGGTAACGACGGGATCGCGCGTCCGCTGCTGCCGCGCACGTTCAGCACGTTGTCAGAGGCCGAGGAAGAGAACGGCCAGAGCCGGATCTATCTCGGGATCCACTGGGCGTTCGACAAGACCGAAGGCATCGCCCAGGGCCGGCGCGTCGCCAACTACGTGTTCAGCAACGCTTTCCGTAGACGATAAACGACAGGTTCAAGAGGTTCAGAGAGTCTCTGAACCCTTTGAACCTCTTTTGAACCGCTCAGGATTCACGCAACGCAACGACAGGGTCGACCCGTGCGGCACGGCGGGCGGGTAGCCAGCTCGCGAGGAGGGCCGCGGCGGCGAGAATCGCGGCGGCGGTGCCGAGGCTCAGGCCGTCCAGCGTTCCGATGCCATAGAGCTGGTGCCGGAGCGCATGGCCGACCCAGACTGACAGTGCGAGCCCGGCCGCCACGCCAGTCAGCGTGAGCCGCACGCCTTCCGTCAAGACCAACGATCGCACGTCCCTCGTCCTGGCGCCAAGCGCCATGCGGACGCCAATCTCCCGAGTTCGGCGACCGACGAGGAATGCCATAGTCGCGTAGAGGCCCGCCGTCGCCAGGACGAGCGCAACAATGGCGAGCGTCAGCCCGATCGCCATCGCCATGCGCTCGTCCGCAATGTTGCGCTCGACCTGATCGAGCAGCGTATGTGCACGCACAACGGGAACTGCAGGGTTGACGGACGCCACGGCTCGCCGCAGATCGTCGAGCCGCGCCGCAGGATCTCCAGCAACGCGCACGTGGAGCACGCCGGAAGTTGCGGGCGCCTGCGCCAGCGCAACATAGAAGGACGGGTTCGGCTCTTCCCGGACCATGCGATAGTGCACATCGGGCACCACGCCAATGACCTCGACGCTGAAGGGCTGCCGGCGATCGAAGCGGACGAAACGCCCGACGGCCAGGCCGTCGGGCCAGAACCGACGCGCCATCGTTTCGTTGACGACGATCCGCTCCGGTTGCCCGGCAACGTCGCGTTCGTCGAATCCGCGCCCGTCACGAAGTGGAAGGCCCAGCGCCTTGAAGTATCCCGGCGTGACCCGCACGAAGTTCAGTTCCATGTCCTCGTCCGGACGCGACGTGTAGCCGGCAATCTCGACGGTCATGCGCGATCCGCCGAAGGCCAGCGGCATCACGTGCGCCACCGCCGCGCTTTCGACGCCCGGAACCGCCGAGGCCGCGCGAACCGCTTCGTCGAAGTAGGCGACCGCTGCGACGCGGGACAGCCGTCCCATTTCCGGCGAGACCTCCAGAACAGCTACGCCCCGCGGATCGAAACCGAGCTCAGTGTGGCGCAACCGGTCGAGCGTCCGGACGAGCAGGGACGCGCCGGTCAGGAGCGCCATCGAGAGCGCGACCTGCGCGACTACGAGGGCGCGCTGCGCCGATCGCCGTGACGTCGTGGCCGCCCGGCCATCCGCAAGGCTCTCAGGTCGACGGCGCACGATCTGCCACGTCGAGAATAGTCCGATGACGAGCGCGGCGACGAGCGAGAGCAGCAACGCCGCCGCGAGGATACGCCCGTCAACCGGCAGGCTCAGCGAGACCGGCTGACCGTACAGCGCAATCAGCGAGGCGGCACCGTTTTTCGCCACGACCGCGAGGCCGAGGCCGGCGACCCCCGCTATGAACGCCATCAGCAATGGGTCGATGATGACGAGCCGTACCAGCTGGCTGCGCCGGGCGCCCAGGGCCGACCGAACCGCAAGCTCGAGGCGGCGCGCCTCGGCTCGCGCCAGCTGCAGGTTGGCGACGTTCAAGCAGGCGACGAACAGCACGAGCGCTCCAGCGATCATGAGAAGCAGCATCGGAGACGCAAGCATCGCCGATAGCATCGAATCTCCGCGCGCGCCGGGCCGAAGGAGCACCGGCTCGACTGGACGGCCCGTTGATTCCCGCACGCGGCGCAGAATCCCGTCGAGCTCGAGGCGCGCAGACTCGACGCCCGTCCCCTCTCGCAGACGGCCGATGACCGTGAGCCAGGAAACCGTGCGGCGACCGAGATAGTCGCCTCCCGACAACGGTCGCGAGTGCGACAAGGGAACCCAGAAGGCGCTGCTCTTCCCCACCTGCATCCCACCGAACCGCGCGGCCGCTACACCCACGACCGTGTACGGCTGGCCGTTCAGCCTGATCACCAGATTCGACAACGAGGCCGCACCGAAGCGGTCGCGCCAGAGAGGCTCCGAGATGACCGCAGCCGGCGGAGAGCCGGCACGGTCATCGATATCAGCCAGCGGGCGGCCCGTCCGCAGGGGTACGCCGAGCGCCGCAAAGAAGTTTCCGGAAACAATCTCTCCTTCGACGGACGTGGCCCCTTCCGAACCGGCGACCGTCGCTTCGACGGATCCATACGCGACAAGGCTGTCGAGCGCGCGTGTGGTGTCGCGCAAGTCCTGATAGTCGGGGTACGAGAAGTTGTGATTCACGCCGGACTCGCGCTGCATGAGCAGGACCACCAGGCGATTCGGATCGCGCAACGGGAGTGGCCGGAAGAGCGCCGCATCCGCTAGCGTGAGGAGAAGGATGTTCAATCCAAGTCCAGCCGTCAGCGACACGACCGCGACGAGGGACATCAGCGGCTGGCGCCTCAGCAGGCGGACGGCGAACCGAAGATCGGTGGCAAGGCCATTCAACATACGAGCTCCATGTGGGCTGTCGGCGGCGGGCACCGATCGTGGCTGCAGAAGACGACGGCGGAGGTTGGATGCGACCGACCGGCAGGTCTGTGCCCAGACCCACCGGCAGGCCGCGCGCGGATCGTCGGCCTCACGAGAGGCGAACTCTTCCACGAGGTCGCCGATGACGGCTTCGCGCTCGTCGCGCGCAAGCGACTGCTCGTGCAGCCAGAGCGCGATTCGGGACGCGTGTCTCATCCCCGGCTTCTGTGCGCGTCGAGCTCGACCCCCGCCCACATGCGCGTCAGCGCATCGCGGGATCGCTCGAGGGCCGCCGTGCCCGCCGGCCGCAGGTGAAAGTACCGTTTGGCCCGCCCGCCCCGCTGCGGCGTCGGGTCCGACAGCCGCGAGCTGACGTAGCCCTTGCGCTCCAACCGATCGAGGGCAGTGTAGAGCGCCCCTATCGCGATCGACCGACCGGTTCGCTGCTCGATTTCGCGGCGAATCGTCGAGCCGTAGGCGTCTGCGCTCAGGCGGACGACCGCCAGAAGCACCAGCTGCTCGAACTCGCCCAGGGCGTCGTTTCGACCCATTTCAACTGCATCGTAGAGGAAATCGACCAGGGAAGCAAGGCCCCTACGGCAGGACCGGTTGACTGCGGGCCTACATGAGGTGGGCGCGAACTCTTGTATGCTGAGGGCGGAAGAATCAAGGGATGACGCGCGTTCTGGCGGTGCTCCTTCTCCTCTGCTTGACGGCACTCGTGTCGGCGGACGGCTTTTTCTGCCCGGACGGCTGCCGGCAGGTGTCATCACCTGACGCCGCCGATCGGTGCGATGCGAGCGGAGCGTGCGTTCTCTGCACCGGTGGCTGCGCTCAGCCTGGACCGGCCGTCGCCTGCATTCTTCTTGCCGTCATCGGGGTCAGCACTGATTCCTCAGTGGTAAACGTCCTCGCTCGCTCCGTCCCGTCCGTCTACCATCCGCCTCGAACCTCCTGAACCCTCGCGGACGCGTTCTACCACACGACCACTCCTCGCCCGCCCGGCGACTGAGGAGTGGATTATGTCGTCCCTATTTCGGCGGAGGATCCGATTGATGAAGACATGCCTATTTCGGGCAGGCCTGCCAGGCCTGGCGTTCCTCGCCGTGACTGGGTCCGCGGTCGTTGCCCAAGCACCGGCCTCGCCGACGACCCTCCGCACGCCATGGACGCTCGAGGACGTCCTAGCGGCGGCGCTGACGCAGCACCCGGTCATTGAGGCGGCTCGCGCGCGGGTGGATGCCGCGCGAGGCAGTCGACGGACGGCCGAGACACTGCCCAATCCGATCGCCACGTACGCGGTCGAAGACACGTCCTTTCCAGGTCAAGGACCGACGACACGCCTCGAGGCTGAGCGATCAGCGTATGTCACGTTTCCGCTCGAGGCGTTGTTCCAGCGGCGGCCGCGCATCGACCGCGCCGACGAAGGGATCCGCGCGGCTGACGCCGAACTTGCGACAGCCGAGCGCCACACCGCCCGCGAGGTCGCGCGCACCTTCTACCGTGTGGCCTTGGGGCAGGTCGCGGTGGTCGCCGCCGAGGAAAATCGGGCGGCCGTCGAGCGACTGGTCGAGTATCTGCGCGTTCGGGTGGCCGAGGGTGCGAGCCCGGAGGCCGACCTGATCCGCGCGGAAGTCGAACGTGACCAGACGGCCACCGAGGTCACGCTGGCAGACGTCGATCTGGTGCGCGCCCGTTCTGACCTCCAACCATTTCTCGGAAGCCCGTCCCCGCCCTTGGACGCCTTGCGCGTGACCGTCGACGAGCCGTCACTCGCCGGTGCTCCGCTGGCGCCCATTGAACAGTTCACCCAACACGGTTCGCTGCGTCCAGAACTGGTCAGCGCTAGAGCGAAAGTCGGCGCCGCGCAGGCCGCGGTGGCGTACGAGCGACGGCTGGTCATTCGCGAAGCCGGCGCCAGCTTCGGTCTCAAGCAGACGAGTGGCGTGAATTCGATGATTGCCGGCCTGAGCGTGTCGGTACCGATCTTTGATCGGAACCGCGGTGAAATCGACCGCACGACCGCCGAGCGCCTGGCTGCCGAACGCGAACTCGTGTGGATCGAACGTGTGGTCACGGCAGAAGTGACCGGCACGTATGAGGTCGCGCGACGCCTGTCCGTGCGGGTCGCCGAACTTCAGCGCACCTTTCTCAGCCGCGCTGAAGAATCGTCGCGGATAACGTCGGCGGCTTATCAGGATGGCGCAGCCACTCTGCTTCAGGCGCTCGACGCAAGCCGAACGCTCGCCGCCGCGCGACTGAGTTACTCGCGGGCCGTTTTCGCGCAGCGGGAGAGCCTGTTCGAGCTCATGATCGCGGCGGGGTACGACCCGAAGACGCCGATCACCACGCGACTCGACAGTGAGACCCCGTCACCGAGGACTCCTGCCAATGGAGGTCAGCGATGACGTACCTGCTGTATTCATCGCGCCGGGCATTGCTGCTGTTGCTGAGCCTGATGACGCTTGGGGTAGCGACGAACTGCGGGCGGGCCGCACCGCCAGAGGATTCCGACGCACCGCGTGCACCAGCCACACCAGCTGAACTCACCCTGTCAGCCGAGCAAATCGGCCATGGTGGAGTGAAGTGGACGCCTGCCGCACTGTCGACCGTCACCGAGACGGTGGAGTTGCCGGGCGAGCTGAAGGTAGATGAGGATCACACGGCCCGCATCAGTGCCCCTGCTCGGGGACGACTGTTGGCGATTCGCGCGAATGTCGGTGATCGCGTGGCGCGCGGCCAGGTGCTCGCCGCGCTGCAGAGCGAGGACGCGACCTCGGCGCGCGCCGATCACGCGAAGGCGACGGCCGACCTCGGTCATCAGCAGGCGGCCCTGGAATACGCCCGGACGGCACGAGAGCGAGCCGAGCGGTTGCTTGCGCTGAAAGCGGTGTCACCGCAGGACGTCGAACGCGCGCGTACGGACGAAAAGGCCGCAGCCGCCGCGCTCGCGCAGGCTCAGGCAGAAGTCGAACGGGCGCGCACGGCGCTCGCCCTGCTCGATGTTGATCCCGTCACGGGTCAGATCCTGCTCAGGTCGGCGCTCGGCGGAGTCGTCCTCAGCCGCGACGCCGCCGCTGGCGCGGTAGTCGATGCCGGGGCCACGATTCTTGTCGTCACGAACCCGGACTCCCTGTGGCTTCAGGTCGCTGTCCCAGAACAGATCGCGGGCACGATTACGCCTGGCGCACGGATGCGGTTCACGGTTCCGGCATTCCCCGCCGAGGCGTTCGACGCCCGCGTGCACAGCCTGGCCACCGCGGTCGATCCCACCACCAGGTCCGTGCCGGTGCGTGCCGTCATCGCCAATCGTCAGCGACGCCTTCGGCCGGAGATGCTCGCCACCGTTCGCATGGACACGGGCGTCCCGCACTCCGGGGTGGCCGTTCCCGACGATGCCATCCAATCGCTTGACGAACGACCGGTCGTTTTCATTGCGGAGCCCGACGGCCGCGGCGGCGCGCGTTTCACGCGCCGTGACATTCAGGTGGCCGCACGAGCCGAGGGCCGCCGGCAAATCATCCAAGGCGTGAAGGAAGGTGAGCTCGTCGTGACGGAAGGGGCGTTCGCCGTCAAGGCGCAGTTCGGCCGCTCCAGGATTCAGATCGGGTAGGAGGGCCGACCATGATTGAACAGCTCATTGCCATGGCGCTGCGGTTTCGGGTCGCGGTCGTCGGCGGAACGCTCCTCCTGATTGGCGCCGGCGCGTGGGCGCTGGCCACGATCACCCTCGATGCCTTTCCGGACCTGACGCCGAACCAGGTCGAGGTGCTGACCGCGGCGCCCGGCTTGTCGCCGAACGAAGTAGAGAACCTCGTGAGCTATCCGCTCGAAATCGCCATGATGGGCCTGCCTCGGACCCAAGGCGTCCGTTCGCTCTCGAAAGCCGGCATCTCGGTCGTCACGATTGCCTTCGAGGACGACGTTGAGATCTTCTTCGCGCGGGCGCAGGTACAGCAGCGCATGCAGGAAGCTGCGGAAGCCTTGCCCGCGGGGCTGCACCCGACGCTCGGACCGGCGGCCACGCCGATGGGCGAGATCTTTCAGTATCTCGTGGAGTCTGACTCGGCCTCGCTCATGGAGTTGAACAACCTTCAGGAGTACACGATCAAGCCGCTGCTCCGCACGATTCCCGGGGTCGCCGACGTCAACACCTGGGGCGGGATGGTGCAGCAGTTTCATGTCGACATCGATCCGAACCGCCTGACCGGCTATGGGCTGACGTTTGACGATGTCGCTGGCGCCCTGGCTGCCAACAACAGCAACTTCGGCGCGGGGTACGTCGAAACCCGCGGCGAGCGCCTGACGATTCGCGGCATCGGGCGCGTGGCGAATGAGACCGATATCGCCAGCATCGTGCTCGAGACACGAGCGGGCGGGACGCCCATCTTCGTGCGCGATGTCGCGGCGGTGACGGTCGGTCCCATGCCGCGCGAGGGTGCCGTGTCGCGCGACGGCCGTGGCGAAGCTCTCGCGGGCAAGATCATCATGCTGAAGGGCTCCAACGGCCGCGAAGTCGTTCGCCGCGTCGAGGACCGCCTGGCCGCGATCAGACCGCTCCTGCCCGTCGGCGTGACGATCCGTCCGTACTACAACCAGGGTGACGTCGTCGATCAGACCACACGCACTGTCTTCACGAACTTGGCTGAGGGCGGGCTGCTCGTGGCCCTGGTCCTCCTGCTCTTTTTGCGCAATGTCCGAGCGTCCCTCATCGTGGCGTCCGTGATCCCGCTGTCGTTGTTGTTTGCCGCGCTGGCGATGAAGGAGTTCGGCGTCTCGGCCAACCTCATGAGCCTCGGCGCGCTCGATTTTGGGCTCCTCGTGGACGCGTCCATCGTCATGGTGGAGAACTTCGTCCGCCGGCTCGAACACGCGGGCGCCGTCACCGAGAGCGAGCGGCAGTCACTCTTTCGCGCCGCAGCATTCGAGGTCGGGCGGCCCATCGTCTTTGGCGTGGCCATCATCATCGCTGTGTACCTCCCGATCTTCTCACTCCAGGGACTCGAAGGCCGGATGTTCACGCCCATGGCGTTCACCGTCTGCGTGGCGGTGCTCGGGTCGCTGGTGCTCGCCTTGACGTACATCCCGATGATGTCGTCGTTTCTCCTTCGGCGCGTCAAGGAGACGCCGTCTCGTTGGTTCCAGCTCGTCGCGGATCGCTATCGCGGAGTGCTTGCCTGGGCACTCGGGCATCGGGCAATCCTCGTCGGTGCGTCCGTGGTCATGCTCGGCGCGGCGCTGGCCTCCGTACCGTGGTTTGGCACCGAGTTCATGCCGCAGCTGGATGAAGGATCGCTGCTCATCGAGACACGTCGTCTCCCAAGCACCTCGCTTCCACAAGGCATGGCCATTGCCCGGGAGGTCGAACGCACGCTCATGCCGTTTCCGGAGATTCGGAGCATCGTGACGAACCTCGGCCGTCCGGAACTGGCGACCGAGGTCATGGGACTCTACGACGGCGACGTGTTCGTCAATTTCAAGCCTGGCCAACGACCGAAGGCGGATTCGATCGACGCGTTCATCGAACGGATGGATGACGCGCTCAAAGATATTCCGGGCGTGGTCTACAGTTTTTCCGCGCCGATGGCGATGCGCCTGGAGGAGACGATTTCAGGTGTGCGCACGGAGCTTGGCGTCAAGGTGTTCGGCGACAGCCTGGCGGTGCTCGAGCAGAAGGCGGGAGAAATCGTCGCGGTCATCGCCACGGTTCGCGGTGCGGCCGACGTCGCCGCTGGCGTCAGTGCCGGTGCGATGCAGGTCGAAGTGACCATGGATCGACCGTCGCTGGCACGCTATGGCCTCAACGTCGCCGACGTGCGGCGCGCGGTCGAAACCGGGGTCGGCGGACAGACCGCGACCGAAGTCATTGACGGCCGCAAGCGATTCCCCGTCGTCGTGCGTCTGGCCGAACCCTACCGGGACACGCCTGACGTCATCGGACGGCTGTTGCTCAACACGTCCTCCGGGCAGAGGATCCCGCTGTCACAAGTCGCCCGGATTCAGATCGTGGAGGGGCCGGAGCGTATCAGTCACGAGGATGGCCAGCGCATGGTCATCGTCCAGAGCAACGTGCGCGGGCGCGATTTGGGGAGCTTCGCCGGGGAGGTCCAACGAGAAGTGCACCGGCGCGTGTCCTTGCCGGAAGGCTACTTTGTGACCTATGGCGGGCAATTCGAGAATCAACAGCGAGCGATGCGGCGCCTGTCGCTCATCGTACCGGCCGTGTTGGTGCTCATCCTTGGGTTTCTCTATGCCAGCTTTGGCAACGGCAGGCAAGCCGTCCTGGTGATGCTCAACGTGCCGTTCGCGCTGGTCGGCGGCGTCGCGGCGCTCTGGCTTCGCGATCTAAACTTGAGTCTCAGCGCGGCGGTTGGATTCATTGCGCTGTTCGGGGTCGCCGTCCTGAACGGCGTGGTTTTGGTGGCCTACATCAATCAGCTCCGCGAATCCGGGCGGCCGCTCGACGAGGCGGTCCGAACCGGTGCTGACGTGCGGCTGCGGCCGGTCCTCATGACGGCTCTCGTCGCCAGTTTCGGATTCCTTCCGATGGCCCTCTCGACCAGCCAGGGCGCCGAAGTGCAGAGGCCATTGGCCACGGTCGTGATCGGCGGTCTGGTGACCTCAACGGTGCTGACGTTGGTGGTGCTGCCGGTACTGTACGAGTGGCTGGAAGAACGCTGGCCGAAATGGACGACGCGGATTCGGCGAAGAGCCAACGCGAGAACGGACGGGTGATGCCAGTGTGTCAGACGCGTGCAGCGGTGCGCGGCTCATCTGCATCAGTCTCATCGACCGCGAAGACGGCCGCCGCCAGCCCAAAAAGAGGGGCCCTTTCGGACCCCCCCAACACTGCCACGATTGAGCCCTGAATCTAGAAGGTCAACCGAGCGCCCAGGAAAAAGCGCCGTGGATCGAGGAAACGAATCGGCTGCCCGAACGCCGTCCCGCCTGCGCCGGCCACGAGGTCCTGATCGCGGATCGAGTCCTGGTTGTTCAGGACGTTGAAGATATCCACGAAGAACTCGGTGCCGATTCCGGCAAACGGCCGCTTGTACTGCGCGCGAAGGTCGAGCTGCGCCCACGCCGGGTTCTGAAGCGATCCGATTGCATCGGACGTGACCCAGTAGTCGGTGACCCCCGCGTACGTGTAGGGCACGTCGACCTGCACCGGCAGATTGCGCTGCGAAGCCAGTGCCGTCCGGCTGGCGATCGTCCCGGAATTGTACCGGAACGCCGCGCCGAGCTCGATGCCAATCGGCCAGATGTATGAACCGGCGGCCTTGAACACGTGCGGGATGGTGCCGGGCTGCTTCCGGTACGTGTCAGGCGCGAGCGGATCCAGGAACAGGACGTCACCCTGGAAGTCCGCGTTCGAGTCGGAGTTCGTGTTCCCCTTCGCCCAGTTGTAGGTGTAGGAACCCAGCAGCTGCCAGCTGTTGCTGTACCGCTTGCGGAAGATCAGGTCGACTCCCTGATAGTTCCGCTTGCCCTCGTTGAGCGTGGCAATCACGAAGTTCGATCCGGGATTCTGGCTGTAGCCGAAGTAATCCAAGCCCAGCCACAACGACTGCGGATCGTCGATGGGACCGGAATAATCCGTGGTGCCGTTGGCGGCGTACGCAAACAGCGCGAGGTCGTAGTCCTCGAGGATGTCGCGCGTCCGGCGATTCGTGTAGGCGGCCTCGAAGCTCATGTTCTTGCCGAGGTCGACTTGATAGCCTGCGGTGACGTCGTCGGTGTAGGGCGTCTTGGTCGAAGGCGCGAAGAACGCATCCTGTTGCACGAGGCCGCCTCGTGTCCGGTAGGTGACCCAGTCGTTGTTGATGAAGACCTGCTCCTCGCGCACGAAACCGCTCAGCGTGCCCGCGAAGTTGGTCATGTTGTTACGGATCGGATCGTAGTAGCGGCCGTAGTAGCCGTACACCTTCTGCTTGCCATCGCCGCGGAGGTCGTAGGCGGCGCTCAGCCGGGGCGCCACGGCCCAGTCGAACGTGAAGATCTCCTGCCCCGTGCTCGCGACGTGCTTCCACTGCTCCGCGCGCAGTCCGACGTTGAACGTCAGGCGATCGAACGTGAACTGGTCCTGAACGAAGAAGCTGAGACCATCCGAGCGCGTCTCCTGCGAGCCCCGCTGCGACATGAAGGTCCGGTCGTAGTTGACCTTGCCATCGGGGTTGCCTACCGTGCTCGAAAAGATCAAACGCGGCCCCATTTCAGCGGACGTAATCGTGCCGTCGCCGTTCGCGTCGAACTGCGTGTAGAACTGCGCGCGGTTCGGCGACCGGTTGATCGTGTTGATCAGACCGTTGAAGTCGCTGCTGTTGTTCACGTTGAAGTCGCGGCCGCTGAACGAGCCGGTCACCAGCTCGCTCGCCGACAGGCCCGCCAATCCGTTCTGCAGCGAGGTGACGAGCTGGTCGTCCTGGTAGATAAGGTCGCGGAAGTTGTCGTTGCGCGACCACTCGAGGCCGCCCTTGAAGGTATGGCGATTCCATGTGTACTGCAGCGAGCCGCGCACGCCCTTCGTATCGCGCTGGTCGATGATGTCCTGGCCGAACCCGCCGAGCTGTTCATCGGCCAGCGTGCGGACATCCGTCGATCGATAGATGACCGTGTTCGACACATCGCGGATGGCCGAGAGGTCCGTGACTTCGCCGTTGTGCACGTTGTAACCCGCCTCGATCAGCATCGGGCCCTGCAGCCGGAGGTAGTTCGCGCTGTAGTTGTCTCCGCCTTGTACACGGGCACGGTCGCGGGCATTCGTCAGGTCGCGATCGCGGCGGCCGCTGATGTCGGTCGGATCGTTGAGGAAAGTAAAGCTGACCGTGTCGCTGCGCGTTGGCGTCCAGGTGCCTTTCGCGTAGCCCTGATCCTGTTCGTTCTTGACCGTCCGCAGAAACACATCGGTATCCAGGCTCGTGACATCGTCTTCGCGCTCTATGCGGCGGTAACTGCCGAAGAACCAGGCGCGGTCGCGGACGACTGGTCCGCCGATCGTGCCGGCGACATCGAAGGTCGAGAACTCCTGAAGGGCCGAGTTCTTGTTCTCCGCCACGAGGCCGCTGTTCTGGAAGAAGTAGTTACCCGAGCCGTGATATGTGTTGCTGCCCGACTTCGTGATGACGGTCGACAAGAGACCGGGCGTGCCGACGTACTCGGCCGGGATGCCGCCGGTCAGCACCTTCTGCTCCTGGATGATCTCGGTGTTCAAGTTGGAGCCGAACGTGCCCGTGACCGGGTCGGTCACGTTGATGGCGTTGAAGTAGTAGAAGTTGTCGCTCGAGACGCCGAGGTTGCCGCCGATGTCGCTGTAGTTGATGCCGGACTTCGACGCGGGGTTTCCGGGCGTCTGCGGATCGTCAGGAAGGACGCCGGGCACGAGCTGCAGGTAGCTCTGATACGAACGCCCGGTCGGGAGCGATTCGGTCAGCTGCAGCGTGATGTCCTGGCCGGTCGTCGCGCTGCGCGCATCGACTATCGGAGACTCGGCTGTCACCTGCACCTGCTCGGTCACACCGCCCACCGCAAGCGGCACACGGACCGTTGCGGTCAGCCCCGAACGCACGAGCACGTTCTCGTTGCGCGCGGGCCTGAACCCGGACAGCTCGGTCGTGACGATGTAGCGGGCTGACGGCACAAGTCCGACGAGCAAAGCCCGTCCTTCTCCGTCGGTCACCGCTTCGCGTTTCGTCACCGTGTCGACCGCGGTTGCGACAACTGTCGCTCCGGGGATCGCCAGGCCCAATGGGTCCTGGACCAGGACTTCGATCGTCCCGGTTTCCGTGACTTGCGCCACGGCGGGGTGGGCGACGGCCAGCAGTGCGCACACTGCCGCAGCCGCCGTCCAGAATCGTCTGATGGTTGTCACTGTATTGCCTCCAAGGTGAGGGCGCTCGTCCCTAAGGATCAGCCTCGAGGAGTTCGCGCTCGTGATCGTGATGAGGGATCGGCAGCACATCAGTCGTGATGAGGCGCCTGTTGCAGACGCGAGACGCATGTTTGCTGCCAGTCGCAGTCCACCTGTCGATTGGCCGCATTCGAACATCTGATGTCGTTCGTCACTCGACGCACACAACTAGTCACACCACTCGTCCCAGTACGGAACGTGGGATCCAAGAGCGGGACGGGGACAGATCCAGCATGTTGAACCGAGTGTTTCGTTTCTCTCGGGCTCTCGATGGCCGCCAACTCAGGCGTTGTCGCCGGACGCCCTTCCGATCGACAATCGGCCGTCATGAAATCAACGATGCTTCGCTCTGCGCTGGTGCTCGTCACGACCGTGACCGGCACCGTCCTGATCGGCGGCCAGACCAGGCGGCCGGTCGGTCCTGCCGACTATGGCAAGTTCGAGACGCTCGTCGCACAGCCGCGGGGCGGGCTCTCGCCCGACGGACGGTGGCTCGCTTACGGAATCAACCGGTCGAACCGTGAGAACGAGCTGCGCGTCGCCTCGGTCGCGTCGGGCGAGGCCAAGACGATCGCCTTCGGATCTCAGTCGACGTTCTCCGCCGACTCGCGCTGGGCGGCGTACGCCATCGGCTACTCGGAGTCGCAGGAGGAGAAGCTGCGCCAGCAGAAGAAGCCAATCCATCGCAAGCTCGGCACGCTAAAGCTCGCCTCGGGTGAGATGGCAACGGTGGATGGCATCGAGACCTTCGCCTTCAACGCCAGCGGCAGCCATCTGGCCATGAAGCGCTACACGCCCGAGCGCAAGGATCCGCCCGAACCCGCGCCCTCGACCGACGAGGCTCCGGCAGGGGCCACGCTCATCGTCCGGCATCTGGAAACCGGACGGGATACGACTTTCGGGAATGTGACTGAGTACACGTGGCAGGAGAAGGGCGGGCTGCTCGCGTTCGTCATCGGCGCAGACGAGAAGACCGGAAACGGGGTCCAACTCTACGATCCCGATACCGGATCGCTGCGCGTGCTCGATTCCGCGCCCGCGATCTACGCGGGGTTGACCTGGCGCAAGGACGCCAACGATCTGGCCGTCCTGCGGAGCGCGACAGATGATCGTCACGATGGCCCGACGCACGCGGTCCTGGCGTGGAAGGGGCTGGGGCCAATTGTGACCTACGATCCGCTGTCAGCGCCCGGCGTCCCCACAGGCTCGCGCATCGTGTCGTTCCGCCGGCCCGTGTGGTCCGACGATGGGCGGACGGTGTTTGTGGGAATCGGCAGATGGGACGAGAAGCTGAAGGAGACCGGAAAGGAGGCGGGAAAGGACGCGGGAAAGGAGGCCGGGAAGGAGGCCGGGAAGGAGGCCGGGAAGGACGCGGGCAAGGAGCCCGGGAAAGACGGAGACAAGGAAGGAACCAAAGACCCCGAGGAGCCGGCGGCAGTCGAGGTGTGGCACGCGCGCGACATCGACGTCATGCCGCGTCAGAAGATCAACGCGAGAACCGATCGACAGCGCAATACGCTCGCAGCGTGGCATGTCGACATCAACCGCTTCGTTCCGCTCGGCACGGATCTCTTCGAGCGCGTGGTCCCGATCAGGCGGCAACGGCTCGCCTACGCGGTCAACTGGGCTCCCTACGCGATGGAGCGCACGATCGGCCGGCCGTCGGCTGACGTCTCTGTCGTCGACATCGAGACCGGCGCCCGGACGAAAGTCAAAGACGGCATCGACGACCAGTACCTGCAAGCGAGCCCCGGCGGACGTTATCTCCTCTACCTCCAGGCGGATCAGTACTGGACGATCGACACGGCCACGCGCGCCGCGGTCAACATCTCGAAGGTGGCCCAGACGTCCTTCATCAACCGCGAGTCGGACTGGACCGTCAAACAGAAGCCGACGTTCGGCGTAGCGGGATGGACGAAGAACGACGAGGCGGTGATCCTGTATGACAAGTTGGACGCGTGGCGGGTGGCCGCGAACGGATCGGGCGCCACGCGGCTGACCGATGGCGCGACCGACCAAATCCGTCATCGTTATGCGAGACTCGATCCCGACGAAGAGTGGATCGACGCCAGCCAGCCGCTCCATTTCGGCGTCTTCGGCATCTGGACCAAGCGGTCCGGCTACGCGCGGCTCGATCCCGGCGCCGCGACGGCCAGGCCGCTCGTGCTGGAGGACAAGAGCGTCACCGGGCTCGCGAAGGCCAAAGATGCAGGCGTCTACGCCTACACCGTGCAGGCGTTCGACGATCCGCCGGACGTGATGGTCGGTGGGCCCGATCTGACGAGCGCGCGAGCCGTCGCCAAGACGAACCCGTTCGCCCGCGAATACGCCTGGGGCAGGTCCGAGCTCGTCGAGTACAAGAACGAGCGCGGTGAACGGCTGCAGGGCGCTCTCTTCTACCCCGCCGGATACGAACCGGGCAAGAAGTATCCGATGGTGGTCTACATGTACGAGCGGTTGTCGGACGGGCTCCATCGCTGGAGCAGTCCGTCCGATCGCGAACCGTACAACCCGGCCGTCTTCACGAGCCTCGGCTACCTCTTTCTGCAGCCCGACATCGTGTTTCGTCCCCGGGAGCCTGGGCTTTCGGTGGCCGATTGCGTCGGGTCGGCCGTCAAGAAGGTCATCGCGATGGGGAGTGTCGACCCGGCCCGCATCGGGATCATCGGGCACTCCTGGGGCGGCTTCGACACGGTCTTTCTCGCGACGCACACCAACCTCTTCGCAGCAGGCGTCGCGGGCGCACCGATTACCAACCTCGTCAGCAACTACGGCAATCATCACTGGAGCGCGGGGATTGCAGAGACCGATCACATCGAGACCGGCCAGCAGCGGATGGAGGTCCCGCTGTGGGAGGACCTCCAGGCCTACGTCCGCAACTCTGCAGTGTTCGGCGTCGGCACGATGAAGACGCCGCTCCTCGTCGCATTCGGGGACAACGACGGCACCGTGCACTGGCACCAGGGCGTCGAGCTCTACAACATCGCCCGGCGGGCAAAGAAAGACGTCGTGATGCTCGTCTACGGCGGCGAAGATCACAGCAACCGGCGGAAACCCAATCAGCTCGATTACCACCGGCGCATCGTCGAGTGGTTCGGCCACTATCTGAAGAACGAGCCGGCGCAGCCGTGGGTCACGAGCGGCGTGAGCTTCCTTGATCGCGAGCGGGAGCTGAAGAAGGCGAAAGGTGCGAAGGGATCATGAGGCAGCGCCTGCGGCCCGAGCGCGGCGCGAAGTCGCCGCGCGAGAGCGAGCGGGGGTGGGGCCCCGCGAGCATTGAGAAATGCAGACACACATGACGACATTACGACTGACGTGCATCGTCATCGCGCTCGCCCCTGTCGCGGCAGGCGGCACTCAGAAGGCAACGAAAGACTCCTGGCCCCAGTGGCGCGGGCCGTCCCGGACGGGCGTCCTCACGCTTGACGAAGCCCCGACGATGTGGCCGCCGGAGCTGAAGAAGGGCTGGAGCGTCGAGGTTGGCGAAGGCTATTCGTCACCGATCGCCGGCGATGGCCGGGTCTTCGTGCACGCCCGCCGCGATCCCGACGAGGTCGTGTCCGCCATCGACCTGGCAACGGGCACGGTCGCCTGGCAGCAGAAGTACCCTGCGCCGATGCAGAAGAACCCCTACGCGAAACAGATGGCCAAAGGACCGTACTCCACGCCGCTTCTGGCCGGCGGCCGGCTCTACACCCTCGGCACGACGGCGATCGTCTCGGCGTGGAACGCGTCTACGGGCGCGCTCGTGTGGCGCAAGGATTTCTCGCCGCGTATCGACACGTCGAAGCTCTTCTGCGGCACGGCCATGTCACCTCTTCAGACGAAGAGCGGGATCATCGTTCACATCGGCGACGATCGGGGCGGGTCGATCCTCGCGCTCGACCCGGCAACCGGCAAAGAGAAATGGACCACGGAGGTTCGAGGCCCTGGCTACGCGTCTCCGATCGCGGTCACGCTCGGAGGCGTGCCGCAGATTGTTACGATGACGACACGGTCGGTCATGGGCGTCGACACGACCACCGGAACGGTGCTCTGGGAGTTTCCGTTCGATGACGAGTGGAACGAGAACATCGTTACGCCGATCGCGACTGCGTCGGGGGTGATCGTCTCCGGCGTGCGTCAGGGCACGCGGCTGCTGGCCGTGGCGAAGTCAGGGAGCACGTGGGCCGCGACCGAGGCGTGGCACACGCCGGACGTCGCGATGTACATGAGCTCCCCGGTGCTCACGCGGGGGACGCTTTACGGACACTCGTCGAAGCGCAAGGGACAGTTCGTGGCGATGGATCCCGAGACCGGCAAGATTCGCTGGGCTACCGAGGGTCGCAACGCGACGAGCGCATCGGTCGTCGCGGCCGGCGATCATCTCGTCTTTCTGACGACCGACTCGCAGATGATCGTCACGCCTGTGGATCCGGCGGCCTTCCAGGAGGTGCGGCGCTACACCCTCGCGCCGAGCACGACCTACGCACATCCGATCGTGCTGCGCAATCAAGTCATCGTACGGGACGCATCGCACGTCACCCAGTGGACGTTGAGCCCGGGCACAATCTGAACCACACCCTCAATCCCGAGCCCTTGCGTCTGGCGCTGAATCGTCCTAGAGTCGAGAGCCGACGGTACCTAAGAACCTGTAGGAATGGGAGGAGAGCCAATGAAGAAGGCCGCCTTTGCACTCGTTGTGTTCTTCATCTGCGCATCGGCTGCGGCGCAGGAAACACGCGCACGAATGACTGGCACCGCCGTCGACGGGCAGGGGGCGCTCGTGCCCGGGGTCACCGTCACGGCCCTCAACACCGCCACCAACGTCTCGACCGAGGCGGTGACAAACGCCAGCGGAGTCTACACGATCCAGCAGCTGGTGCCAGGACCGTACAAGATCACCGCGTCGCTGCAGGGATTCAAGACCTTCGTCCGCGAAGGCATCGACCTGCACACCGCGGAAACAGTGAACGTGAACGTCCAGCTCGCCGTCGGCGGCCTGGAGGAAACGATCACGGTCAGCGCCGAAACCAGCCAACTTGAGTCCAACGAAAGCACGATCGCCCAGACCATCGAGAACAAGCGCATCACCGAGCTGCCGCTCAACGGCCGCCAGGTCTACATGATGATGCAGCTCACGGCCGGCACGATTTTCACGCAGACGACGTTTGGTGCGACCGGATTCTCCGGCACGCGCGCGTGGGACGTGAACGGATCCCTGTCGGTGCACGGCAGCCGTACCGGCAACAACGAGTATCTGGTCGACGGGGCACCGAACTCTGGAACGGGCGGCGGAACCGGCAACTGGAACTACGCGCCGCCGGTCGACGCGATCGAGGAGTTCAAGATCGGTACGGCCAGCGTGGACGCGTCGTATGGCCGCACGAGCGGCGGCGTGATCAACATGACGCTGCGCTCCGGCACGAACAACCTGCGCGGTTCCGGCATCGTCCTCCATCGCGGGACCTGGCTCGACTCGAACCAAATCCAGAACATCCGCAACAACATCTCGAACGAAGGGCACAAGTACTACAACGCGGAGGGCATGGTGAGCGGGCCCATTCGGCAGAACAAGACATTCTTCATGGGCGGCTATCAGGGTTTCTACGAGAATATCCCGTTCCCGACCACCAGGACGGTCCCGACCGAGGCGCAGTTGCGCGGGGATTTCTCGCAAACGACCACGGCCAACGGCACCCCGATCATCATCTACGATCCAGCGACGACGAGCTGCAACGCAAACTTCAGCACGTGCACGCGGCAGGCGTTTGCGAACAACATCATCCCGCAGGAACGCTGGCATCCGATCTCCAGGGCGCTGCTGCAGTACATCCCGAGGCCGAACGCGACGCCGAGCAACCTGGCGGGATCGAGCAACTTCGTCAGCTCGCCGAACATCGGCCGGTATCGGTACAACTCGTACCTGACGCGCATCGACCACGTCTTCAACCAAAATCACCGGCTGTCGTTCAGCAACAGCGGCAACTGGGGCATCGAGTTCCGCAATGAGAACGCGCTGCCGGAGCCCGCGATTCGGAGCGACAACTACCCAACGCATCGGAACCACTATCTGGTGACGGCGGACGACAACTACACCATCAACTCGTCGACCCTCTGGAACACCCGCGTCTCCTGGGACCGGTTCGATGAGCCGCACGACAAGATCTACGGCAACGTCGATCCGCAGCTGCCCTTCGCCGGTGCCTACCAGCTCACCGGGCCGCCGTTTCCGCAGATCAACCCCGATGGCTACGAGGGGATGTTCCCTCGGACGTTCCGCCAGCCGAAGAACGATGCCTTCTCCGTCAACAGCAACATCTCGAAGAGCATGGGGAAGCATTTCCTGAAAGCCGGCGGTGAGTATCGCGCCTATCAGTACTTCCGCTTCGACGAAGTCAATTCCAACTCGTCGTTCAGCTTCAACAACGAGTTCACGCGGCGCGACCCGCAGACCAACACAGGCGCGACCTCCGGCAACGGCTTCGCAACGTTTCTCCTCGGGCTGCCGACGAGCGGCAGCGTGGTCACGGGCACTCCTCGCACGGAGCAGTACAGCTACTACGCCATCTACCTGCAGGACGACTGGAAAGTCGGTTCGCGCCTGACCGTCAATGTCGGAGTGCGATGGGACTACCAGCCTGCTGTGACGGTCAAGGACAATTTGACCGTCTCTGGTTTTGATTTCAACGTCACGAACCCGCTGCAATCGCAGTTGCCGCAGGGCGCCGCGACGATCAATCCCGCAACACTCCAGCCGCTCCTGCTGTACGGCGGCCTGCTGTTTGCGAACCGCGGCGGCCCGGAGTCGCCGTATACGTCCGACAAGAACAACTGGCAGCCGCGGATCGGCGTCACGTACCGCATCAAGGATTGGCTGGGCGTCCGCACCAACTACGGCCGATCGTTCCTCGGTCTATCGAGCGGCGGTCAGAACGGCGTTTACACGACAGACTTCCAGCGGACCACGCCGTTCATCGCGAAAGCGCCGAACACCGTTGATGCGGGCACGCCGTGGGCGAGGCCGTTCCCCGACGGGTTCCTGCAACCGCTGGCCGGCGAGCTCGGGCTGCTCACGGCCTTGGGCACCGGCCCGACGATTCCCAACACGGACTACGAGATCCCGTACACCGATCAATGGATGGCCGGCGTCGACATTCAGTTGCCCTGGAACATCGGCCTCGATGTCGCCTACGTCGGGAACCAGGTGAGCAAGCTGGGCGTGACCCGGCAGGTCAACCTTCACCCCAAGTCTGAGAACGACAAGGCGATCCCGAGCCTCGGCGGCAACACCGGGTACCTCAACGTCACCTTCCCCAACCCATTCGCTGGCCTGGTGCCCGGGCAAGGGTTGAACGCGGCGACCGTGGCGCGGGGGCAGCTCCTGCGGCCTTATCCCGAGTTCACCGCCATTTCCATGAACCGGCTGAACCGCGGGTACTCGTACTACAACGCGCTCGAGGCGGTGGCCACCAAGCGCTACACCAACGGCGTGATGTTCGCCGTCAACTACACGCTGATGAAGCTCGAGGACGCGCTGAACTTCTTCACGGATTGGGACCAGACGCCCTACCGCGATCTGCAGGGCGACCAGCGGCGCCATCGGCTCGTCATCACCTCGCTCGTCGATCTGCCGTTCGGGCCCGGCAAACGGTTCGGCGGCAATACGTCAGGGGTGATCGGGACCCTGATCGGCGGCTGGCAGTTCAACACCATCGGCGAGATTCAGTCCGGAAGGCCCCTCGCGTATAACGGAAGCGCGATCCTGCTCGACCCCGACGTCGCGCTCTCCGGAAGCGAGCAGTCCTTCAACCGGTGGTTCGACAACAGCAGCACGGCCCTGAACAACCCGCGGCCGGACGGCACATTCGCGTGGAGCGTGCTCGGACCGAACGACTACCGGGTCATCAAGGGACGATTTCCGGACGTCAACGAGCCGACCGAGCCCCAGTGGTCGTTCTCGTTCTTCAAGAACAACCGGATCGGCAGCGACAAGAATCTCCAGATCCGGGTAGAGATCTTCAACGTGTTCAACGTCAGGGTGTACGGCGGACCCAACACGAACCCGACCCAGGGCAACTTCGGCATCGTCGACACGGCAAGCCAGGTGAACTTCCCGAGGACGATACAGCTCGGGGCGAGGCTGGCTTTCTGACGAATTCGTGTCCGCCTTCGCGCGAAGCGCTACAGAGAGACCTCGACGAAGCCCAACGGGCGTAGTCGGGGCGCAGGCGGAAGGCGGACACTACGAATCGTCCGGTTACAGGCGATCAGGGCTTCGCCGTCGAAGGAATTCGCCGGCCCACGATGACCGAACGACCGTCGGCGCTCTGGACCGACCAGAGGACTATCCAGGACTGCTCTCCGGCCGCAACGACCGGATAGCTGACGCCGTCGCCGTTGAAGATCTGCGGTGCCTCCGCCGCGCCGTCCGAGACGCGCCGGAACACGACGCGGCGGGAGTCTCCGGCGCGCTCGTCCCAGACGACGGCGGTGTTTGTGTGATGGTCGGCGGCAATCTGCGGATGCGCCGGGTCGGACTCGCCAGAGTCGAGACGGAGGCGCGGGGCAAAGGCGTCGCCCGACAGCGTCGAGTAGAAGATCCCCTTGCGCGGAGTGCTGCCCTCGACGAGCGTCGGCCACACGACGTGAATCCCGGCATGTCCGTCGGCGGCCATCGCTGGCCCGTCGTCGGGGCACGCGTCGATCTTCCAGCCGTCCTCGCTGACCCGGATGGGCGCGCCGAAAGTTGCGCCGTTGTCGGTCGACCGCGCAACGGCAATGTCGCGCAGGCTGCCCGGATAGATGTGTCGCCATGCCGCGTACACGCGATCGCCGGCGGTGACGATAGCGGTCTTGCAGCAGAAGCAGACGTTTGACGCGATCGAATGTTCGGATCGTTCGCTATCGCCTTTCCACGCGGCGTGGAAGATGTCCTGACGCGGGCCCCCGGCCGCGTGAGCGGACTTCGACGGCTGCTTACCGTGTTCGTGCGCCATCGGGGCGGCGTTGCGGCCGTCCAGCCAGACCACGTGCACGCCACCGTCGTATCCGAGCGCGAGGGAGTGCCAGCCCCGCGCGCCCGTCTGTGTGGCACCTGCGATGGTGACGGCCCGTGAGAACGTCCGTCCACCGTCCTTCGAACCGGCGTAGCGAATCACAGAGCGCCCATCCCGCCTCGCCGGCCACGCGACGTGTATCGCATTGCCGGCGCCGACGACCACTCGCGCGGCCTGCTCTCCCGAGGCCCGGCCGTCTCCGTCGATGTCGTTGACACGGACCGGGGCGCCGAACGTCGCGCCTTCATCCGTGCTGACGCTGAGGTAGATGTCCGGCGTGTCGTCGGTCGACGCCGTCCAGACCGCAGCGACGGTCTGGCCGAACGCCGCGACCGACGCCGCCGCGTTCGAGCGGCCGGCCACGGAGAGCGCGATCCGCGATGGCTCGACGCGACTCCCCGCTGGTGGTGGCGTCGGCTCGCTGCCGCAGGCCGTAATCGTCGCCGCAAACAAAAGAAGCAGCCGCGCCGCTCCGCTTCGTGTCCTGATGTGCATCGGATCTTAGAACCTCATGCGCAACGCAAACTGCCACGTTCGGGGATCCCCAACCGCGGTGATTTGGCCGAACGTCGGCGAGGGGTTCGTCGGATAGACACCCGAACCGAAGTTGGTGTTCCTCGTCAGGTTGTTGGTCCGGTTCGTGAGGTTGAACACTTCGGCCAGACCTTCCACCGACACGCGCCCGGCGATTCTGAAGGCGCGGCTCACGCGGAGGCTCATGCTGAAGAAGTCGCTGCCGACGCCGGTGTTGCGCGGGATGAACTCCCCGTCCACAATCGGGCGCCCGGCCGTGCCCTGAATCGTCGTCACGCCTGACGTGATGTTGAACGGCAGCGCCGAGTACGCCTGCAGCATGCTGCTCACCTGGAACCCGTGCGTGAGCATCTCCCACGCGTCCCGCGCCGGCTCCATCGAGGAGTTCACGCCGCCCGTGAAGACGAGCCGATGACGCTGGTCGTCGTCCGATCGGCCCCAGTCCTTCGAGAGATCGAAAGGATCGATGGGCGAGCTGAAGAAGTTCTCGCCAACGTTATTCATCGACTTCGACAGCGTGTAGCTGACGCGGTAATAGCCCCACGCGGCAGGCCGCTGCACGAACGACACGTGGAGGCCATGATAGTTGGAGTCGGCCACAGGGGAATACTGACTGTTGTTGGCGTAATTCGGGTTCGGGCGGCACCCGTTGTTCGTGCCGGATGCCACGCATGAGGGCACGTTCTGGTTGATGGAGATGATCAGATTGCTGCCCCGCACATACTGGTAACCAACGCTTACCGTATTGCGATCCCCGACCTGGCGCTCGACCTCGATGCTCGCCTGCGTCGAATAGCCGTTCTGCATGTCCCGATTCATCGTTGTCAGATTGACGAGCGTGACCGTCGGAACGACACCACTGAGAATGTTCGGGAAGACCGGCGCTCCAACCTGGGTAGGAGACAGGCTCACCGCGATCTGACGGAGACGGGCGAGATCAATCGTGTTCCCAGCCGACAGGATCGCGTTGGCGAGCGCGCGCAGAGGCACGCGATCGTAGAAAAGACCGGTGCTGCCGCGCACGATCGTGTTCCTCGATGCAAACGGCGTCCAGGCAAATCCCGCACGTGGCGACACGTTGTTCGTGTCCGTGTTGATCGTTTCGAGGAACTGCAGATCGTAGCGCAGACCAAGGTTGAGTGTCAGAGACGAGGTTGCTCTCCACTCGTCCTGCGCGTACAGGCCGACGTTCGCGTTCGTCTGAAACACCACACTCTCGCCAAAGGTCTGCGTGAAACCAGCATTGTTGTACGTACCCGTGAGAAAGTTCGCGAGCGACGAGAAGGCATAGGCGCCGCGGATCGAGCGCGGAAAGGTGATCTTGTCGTCGTTGTACAGAAAGTCCACGCCGACCCGCAGCGCGTGCGCCCCGGCCTGATGCGAGAGATTGTCGACGACCTGGTACATCTTGTTCAGGCGGCCGGTCGGGCTGCCAGACGAACTGCCGAACGAAGCCACCCCGGCGATGCTCACCGCAGGACCGATGGGATCGGTGGGAGGGGCGAGAAGATCGCCGTGGGCGAACTGCGCGCGCGTCTCGTTGACCGTGGTGGGCGAGAGGGTCAGCGTGTTGCTGAACGCGACCGTCTGATCCTGGTTGTCCAGCCCCGCCGATGCCGACGGTGCATTGAGGGCGCCCGCGCCGCGCGAGTTGCTGGACGTGACGTCATACAGGCTGTATCTCACGCTGAAGTGATCGTTACCATTGAACTGATGGTCGATCTTTCCCAGCACGTTCACGCTGTGAACCGGATTGGGATAGATGCCTGTCGAAACAGGCGAACCCTGATAGCCGACCGCGGCCAGCCGGGCATTGACGACGGCGACGTTCGCGTCACCGATCGTCGCAAGCCCCGTCTGATCCAAAAGGCGCTGCTCGGCGTTGGCAAAGAAGAACGTCCGGTCCCTGGAGATCGGACCACCCAGACTGCCTCCGTATTGCTTTTGCGACATCGGCAGCTTCTTGACGGAGCTACCTGGCGTTCGCACCAGGAGGGGATGATCGGCGTTGAAGATGTCGTCGCGGAAGTAGCCGTACAAATCTCCCCGTGACGCGTTGGTGCCGCTCTTGGTGACAACGTTCACGTAGCCGCCGAGCGCCCGACCGAGCTCGGCCTGCCCTCCGGATGTGACCACTTGGAACTGGTCGACGGCATCCACGCCATACGGCATGCCGCTCAGCCCGGCCGCATCGTCGTTGGCCGAGAGGCCGTCGACGATGAAGTTGTTCGAGAAGTTGCGCTGGCTGCCAATCGACAGGCCGGCGCCTGGCACCGCCGAGGTCTCGGCGAAGAGCTGCGTGCCGCCGACGTTCGTCGGCGAGACGCCGGGCACGAGGAGCGCGATGTCAAGGAAGTTACGCCCGTTGAGCGGGAGGTTGGCGACTTCCGTTTGAGAGACTGTTCCGGCGATCTGGCTGCGCGCTGCTTCGAGCACCGTCGCGGTGCCGCTCACCGTGACGGTCGTGTCCACCGTGTCGATCGCCAGCGCGATGCGAAGGTCGAACGCCGCACCGACCGTGAGGTTCAAGCGCCGCGTCGCGTCGGCGAATCCCTTGTGGCGCACCGCGATCTCGTACGGGCCGAGCCTCAAGTACGGAAACCGGAAGCGTCCTTCGGCGTCGGTGACGGCGTCGCGCGTGATGTTGGTCTCGGTCTGACGTGCTGAGACCTGCCCCCCCGCGACCACGGCACCTTGTGGGTCGGTGACGCGTCCGCTGACGCTCGCGTAGTTGACCGTTTCCTGTGCCGACACGCCGCCTGCCGGCACCGCACACAAGCCCATCAGAACGACTAGTCGAACAGATGGCAGGCGCCAGGCGCCATGCCGGCTAGACACATGCAGAGATTCCATGGACTCCTCCCTGAACCGAACGAACGTCGAGCCTTGACGACGGATCGAGGTCGGTTCAGGCGCGGGGGGGAGGGCCGGGAGGAACGGAGGAGACGAGAGACGCGGCCGGCTGCACTGCCGCAGGTGCGGATTCCGAGCCCACCGGCCGGACGAGCTCGACGAGGGCGGGCACGACTCCCCCGGTCGACAGCATCATGAAGACATCGTGCAGGTCGACGAGCGGCTGCACCGCGCAGTCAGGGTCGGCCGATTTCTGCCTGCCTGCCCGGTTGCCGTGCATCGGGCACACTTTCCCGGGATGCGAGCCTGCCGGGCAACAATCGTGAGCCTCCGCCCGCGTGCTGCTCGCCGCCGAGGGCTTCTGACAACAGAGCGCCGCCGGAACGAGGACCTGCATCACCAAGTGGCACAGGACCACGGCCAAACCCAGCGACGCGAGGTGCCGTCGGACGGAAGCCATCGACTGCCTGAAATTATACTGCACACCTCGGCATCGAACAGACCGTAGCCCATCAGGAGACAATGCGGGCATGATTCTCAAGATTCCGGTCATCTACGGATCGGTGCGCTCGGGACGGCAGGGCATCAAGGCCGCCCGCTTCGTCGAACGTCAGCTCCGCGATCGCGGGCACGACGTTACGCTCATCGATCCCGTGGATTTCAGCTGCCGCTCCTCGATCGCATGTTCAAGGAGTACACGCCCGGCACCGCTCCGGCCGTGCTCGAGCGGCTCGCCACGCTCTATCGAGGGGCCGACGCGTTCGTGATAGTCAGCGGCGAGTACAACCACAGCGTACCGCCGGCGCTCTCCAACCTTTTGGACCATTTCCTCGAGGAGTACTTCTTTCGGCCGTCGGCGATCGTAAGCTACTCGGCGGGTGCGTACGCTGGAGTCCGCGCCGCGGTCCAGCTGCGCGCAATGCTGAGCGAACTGGGCATGCCGAGCATCCCGACCACGTTCCCGGTGCCCAAAGTCCGCACGTCGTTCGCCGACGACGGCTCCGCAACCGATCCCGCGCTCGAAAAGCGCTTCGTCCGCTTCGCGACGGAGCTGGAGTGGTACGCGGAGGCGCTCAAGTCGCGAAGAGCGCAAGGGGTGCCTTACTGAAGGCGAGCTATCTCCTAGCTCCTATCTCCTAGCTCCTGCGATAGAATCTGACCCATGATTCGTTCAGTCCGACCAGCACCCGTAGCGATGGCCATCGTCGTGACGGGCGCACTCTTGGCTGCCACAATCGTTCAGGCACAGACGAAGCCGGCGCCCACGCCAGCGCCTGCTACCGCGGCGCCCGCCCAGTCGGCCGCGCTCCCTATTGGAAGAAGGCCGTGGACCGGTGATTTCGACGCGATGGTCAAGCGGCGCGTCATCCGCGTGCTCGTCCCGCACTCCAAGACGATGTATTTCGTTGAGGGTGGCCAGCCAAGAGGCTTGGTTTACGAAGCGTTCAAGGCGTTCGAGGACGAGCTCAACAAGAAGCGGGGCCCCCTGAAAGTCAACGTCGTTTTCTTCCCGACAACGCGCGAGAAGCTCGTGCCCGATCTGCTCGCGGGGCTGGGCGACGTCATCGCGGCCGGTTTCACGATTACTGCAGACCGGGACAAAGTCCTCGATTTCGCGATTCCGTCGACGACGAAACCGATCAGCGAGATCGTGGTGACGGGACCGCAATCGCCGCAGCTGGCGTCGACCAACGACCTGGCGGGCAAGGACGTCTTCGTGCGCAAGTCGTCGAGCTACTGGGAACATCTCGAGCAGCTCAACGCACGGTTCAAGAAGGAGGGGAAGGCAGCAATCGTCCTTCGCCCGGCGCCCGAGGATCTCGAGGATGAGGACCTCCTCGAGATGCTCAACGCAGGCCTCTTCGGCATCGCCGTCGTCGACGACTACAAGCTGGAAATCTGGTCGAAGATCTATCCCAAGATCAAGGCCCGCCCCGATCTGGCGGTGAGCTCCGGCGGGGAGCTGGCGTGGGCGTTCCGGCCGAACAGCCCGCAGTTGAAGACCGCGCTCGACGCGTTCCTCAAGACGCATCGCCAGGGCACGACGTTCGGCAACACGCTGATAAAACGGTACGTCGGCAGCACGAAGTTCGTCCTGAACGCGCGATCGCCGGAAGAGATCAAGAAGTTTCAGACAGTGGTGGACCTGTTCAGGAAGTACGCCGGAAAGTACGACGTCGACTTCCTGCTGATGATCGCGCAGGGCTATCAGGAGTCGCGCCTGGACCAGAAGGTGAAAAGCCAGGTCGGCGCGGTAGGGGTGATGCAGGTCATGCCACCGACCGGCAAGGAGCTGGGCGTCGGAGACATCTCGCAGCTCGAGCCGAACATCCACGCGGGGGTCAAGTACATGCGGTTCATGATCGATCGCTACTACGCGAAAGAACCGATGACGCCGCTCAACAAGGGCCTCTTCACGTTCGCGTCCTACAACGCAGGGCCCGCGAGGGTTCGCCAGCTCCGTCAGGAAGCCGGGCGCCGCGGGCTCGATCCGAACGTCTGGTTCAACAATGTCGAGATCGTCGCCGCGGAAAAGATCGGCGCGGAAACCGTTACCTACGTCAGCAGCATCTACAAGTACTACATCGCCTATCGGCTGGTCCTCGAGGACATGGAGCGGCAAAAGAAGCAGTAGGCACGGCTGAGCGGTTGCAGCCTTAATGATTTAAGGCATCGTCCAGTTGAGCAGGACGCCAAATCTGTCCTGCGGCTGCGCCTTGCAGTTGATGAGGAAGCGCTCACCGTCTCTGGTGTCAAACCCGTAGTCCCAAGGGGTGCCGTCCATGGGGGCGGAAGCCGCTGTTTGCGGGCACGCGCGGAAGAGGAGTACCGGTGCAGGTACGCTTCCGGTTCGGTTCAGATCGCCTGTGCGCGCGGCATACACTCCGACGTTGTTCTGGTCGCCCGACAGGTAGAACAACTCCTGGCCATCGGACCGCCACACCGGATCCTCGCCTCCGTTCTTCGAGACCTGCACCCTCCCCTCCGTGCCGGCGGGCCCGCCGGCAAAGCGGCGCACATAGATTTCGACCCGCCCCGTTTCGTCGGACATGTAGGCGATCCACTTGCCATCTGGAGAGAAACGCCCACCTCCTTCGCGGAATGACGTCGCCAGGAACGCGAACGGCTTGGGGTCTCCCGACGCCGAGGCGACCCACATATCCCTTCCGCCGAACGAGATCCACTTGCCGTCATGCGACCAGTCATACGCACCGCTCTCGTCTTTGGTCACGATCGGAGACTCGTCGCGCCCAGGATCCATCGACCTCTTGATGAAGATGTATCCACCGGCGCCCGAGGTGGCTCCAGCGCGATCCGAAGTGAAGACCATCTGTTTACCATCCGGCGACCAGACGGGGAACCAGTCGTTGGCCCCGTCAGTCGTCAGCCGGGCGGTGATCCCTCGACCGATTTCGGTGTACCAGATATCGCGGTTGCCATTCTGACGGTCGGCGCGATTGAACGCGACGAGCTTGCCATTCGGCGAGATTTTCGGCTGGTAGTAGCTGTCGGGAGGGCCGATCGTCCCCGTCGCTTCACCTTTCCGGTTGAACCACGTGAGCAGATTGTCATTCCCACCCGTGCGGGCGAGGATCACGCTCCCGTCGAGAGAGGTCTCGAACTGAGCCCGCACGCTCGCCGCGAGGTAACCGACGCGCTCCAGGACGGCGACAGGATCGCCGAGGAGCACCGCATGCTCAGTGTCGAACCGCTGAGCGAACAGCCCTCCGTCGCGATAGTACACCAGCGCTCCGACCGAGCCTTCACGCGGGGGGATATAGGCGGCGTTCGACTGAAGCGGCATCACGCGCTGAGCGCGACCGGAATCGACCGATCCGATAAAGAGGGCATTGTGTTCGCGCCGCTCGCACCGGTTTGTGTACAGAAACCTTCGCCCGTCCGGCAGGAAGAACGGACCGCGGTGTGAGTTTTCAGTGAGCGACCGATCCAGTGTGGTGAGCTGCGTCGGAGATCCCCCTGATTCGTGGATACGGAGCAACGGGTCCCGGTTCTCAGGTCGAAAGATGATGTCACCCCGCGCACCCCACGCGGCGTCCTGGAAGCCAGCCACTGACGCGATCGTCTGCGGCGGCCCGCCTGACGGGCTGACCTTCTTGAGTTTTCCGTCTGCGAAGAAGGCGATCCAGCGACCGTCCGGCGACCAGATCGGATCGCTACCGCCCTCGGTTCCCGGCAGCGAGCGACTCTCGCCGGAATCAAGCGAATGGATCCACAGCAGCCGGCGATCCGGCTCGGTTGGCCGCACGAACACGAAGAGCCGACCGTCCGGCGACGGCATTGGCAGCTCCAGTCCCACGCGATCAAGCGACATGTCGAAGCGGACCACGCGTTCGGATGCCGTTGCGCGACTGCTGTCCCGCTGGCGCGTGAGGGTCCATGTCAGCGCCGCCGCTCCGATGACGGCGACAAGCGCGACGCCGATCGCCAGCCCGCGTCGAGCTCGCACGCGGTGAACTGTCTGTGTGCCGGACACCGCAGGTACCGTGACCATCTCGTCGAGCCCGATTCGGACGTCACCAATGTCCCGCATGCGTTGTCGGGGATCTTTTTGCAGGCAGCGGTTGAGCACGCGCGCCAGACCCGCGGGGACGTCAGCCTGCAGCGCGCTCCAGTCGGGCTCGCGCTCCAGAATCGCCGCCAGCGTGTCGGTCGTCGTCTCGCGCGCGAACGCGGCGCGGCCGGCAAGCATCTCGTAGAGCACACAACCAAACGCCCAGATGTCGGTCCTCTTATCGATCGTCTGGCCACGCGCCTGCTCGGGACTCATATAGGCGGCCGTCCCGACGATGACACCCTCGCGCGTGCCGTCCAGGGTGAGAGTGGGCGAGCTCGGCAACGCCGCATCGGCCCTGTCAACGCCGGGCACCAGCTTGGCGAGACCGAAGTCGAGCACCTTCACGGTGCCCTCGGGGGTGATCGTGATGTTCGACGGCTTGAGATCCCGGTGGACGATGCCCTTTTCGTGGGCAGCGTCCAACGCGTCGGCGATCTGCCGCGCGATCGTCAGCGTGTCGTCAACTGGCAGGCCACCCGAGCGCCGACGTCCGCCGGACTGCTGGATTCGCTGGGCGAGCGTGTCGCCCTCGACGAGCTCCAGCACCAGCGCGCGCACGGCCCCCTGCTGTTCTGAACCGGATGCGGACTCGATGTGCTCGACCCCGTAAATCGCGGCAATATGCGGATGGTTGAGCGCGGCGAGCGCGCGCGCCTCACGTTCGAAGCGCGCGAGGCGATCGGGATCGGCCGTGAACTTCTGCGGCAGGACCTTGAGCGCCACGTCCCGCCCGAGCCGCGTGTCGCGCGCGCGATAGACCTCACCCATACCGCCGGCGCCAAGCGGCGCAAGGACCTGATAGACACCCAGGCGACAGCCGACGAGCGAAGCGGGTTGCGGATCGCTCACCATGATTCGACTTGGCTCCGACCAACAGACCGCATGCGCATATTGGCCACTGCCTCTCGGAGCCGAACTCATTCTATCCCTGCCCGCGCCCGAGCTCAGGAGGGAACATCTAGAGCTCGACCCGCCGCAACCTGAGCGCGTTGGTGATGACGGACACGGAGCTGAACGTCATCGCCGCGCTAGCCCAGATCGGGCTGATAAGGATGCCGGTAAAGGGATACAACGCGCCCGCCGCCACGGGCACGCCTACCGCGTTGTAGACGAACGCCAGAAACAGGTTCTGCCTGATGTTGCGCATCGTCGCGCGGCTGAGCCGCCGCGCGCGGACGATTCCCGCAAGATCGCCGCCGACGAGGGTGATGCCTGCGCTCTCGATGGCGACGTCCGTGCCCGTTCCCATGGCAATGCCCACCGAGGCTTCGGCAAGGGCAGGCGCGTCGTTGATGCCGTCGCCTGCCATGGCCACCAGGCGTCCGTCGCTCTGGAGACGCCGGATCACGTCGCGTTTCTCGTCCGGTTGAACCTCGGCAATCACCTCGTCGATGCCGACGGCCGTTGCGACAACCGCCGCTGTCGCGCGGACATCGCCCGTCAGCATCACGATGTGCAGGCCCTCGGCATGGAGCTGCCGAATCGCGTCCACCGTCGAAGGCTTGATCGGATCGTCGACGACCATCGCGCCGGCGAGGCGGCCGTCGACGGCCACGAACATGGCCGAGCGTCCTGTTTCGAGCTGACCGGGATCGATGCCATTCATCCGCAACAGTTTCGCGCTGCCCACGAGGACGGCGCGTCCTTCGATGCTGCCGGACACGCCGAGCCCGGTCCTCGACTGAAAGGCAGAGACGGCCGACCGCTTGAGACCGCGCGAACGCGCAGCTTCGACGACGGCCGCGGCGAGTGGATGCTCGCTCGCCTGCTCCAGCCCGGCCGCATACTTCAGCACGTCGAGATCGGAGAAGGGAGCGACGGCCGTGACGTCGGTCAGTCGGGGCCGGCCTTCGGTCAGCGTGCCGGTCTTGTCCACGACGAGCGTGTCCACTTTCTCGAGCCGCTCGAGCGCCTCGGCGTTCCTGATGAGCACGCCGGCCGATGCGCCTCGACCCGTGCCGACCATGATAGCCATCGGCGTCGCAAGGCCGAGCGCGCACGGACACGCGATGATCAGCACGGCGATGGCGCTCAGAAGGGCGAGCGCAAACCGCGGCTCTGGCCCCCAGACGTACCAGCCTGCGAACGCGGCGATCGACAGGACGACCACTGCCGGCACGAACCAGGCCGACACCGTGTCGGCCAGCCGCTGGATGGGAGCCCGCGTACGCTGCGCTTCGCCGACCATCCGGACAATCTGCGCCAGCACGGTCTCGCTCCCAACCCGCTCGGCTCGCATCACGAAACTGCCTGTCCCGTTGATGGTCGCGCCGGTCACGCGATCCCCGGGCTCCTTGACCACAGGCATCGGCTCCCCCGTCAGCATCGACTCGTCAACGACGCTGGTTCCCTCGATCACGAGCCCGTCGGCCGGAATCTTCTCGCCGGGCCGAACACGAAGGCGATCGCCCAGCCGGATATGCGCAACCGGCTCGTCGAACTCCTGGCCGTTGCGGATAATCCGCGCGGTCCGCGGCGCCAGGTCGAGCAGCTGCCGGATGGCTGCACTCGTGCGCCCGCGCGCGCGCAGCTCGAGCACCTGGCCGAGGAGCACCAGGACGGTGATCACGACCGCCGTATCGAAGTAGGTCTCAACCGCCCCATGGACACGAAAACCAGCTGGGAACGCTCGAGGCGCGAGAGTCGCGGCGACGCTGAAGAGATAGGCCGCGCCGATGCCGAGCGCGATGAGCGTGAACATGTTGGGCTGACGCGTGCGAATCGACGCCCACCCGCGCTCGAAGAACGGCGCTCCGGCCCAGAGAACGACCGGCGTGGAACAGACGAGGCCGATCCAGTTGATGACCGTCATCGCGCCGAGATCGATGGCGGTCTGCCCGAACAAGACCGTCGTGTGCCAGCCCCGAAACACGCCGAACATCTCGGCCATGGCGAGGAGGAACACCGGCGCGCCGATCGCCGTGGCGATCCAGAAGCGCCGCGACATGTCGACCAGCTCGGGGTTCGGACCATCGTCGGCCGAGATCGTCATCGGCTCGAGCGCCATCCCGCATTTCGGGCAGGCCCCCGGCCCGTGCTGGATGACCTCGGGGTGCATGGGACAGGTGTACAGCGCGTCGCTCGACGCTGCCGCCTGCTCCGCGCGCGGTTTCAGGAAGGACTCGGGATCCGCCCTGAACCGCTCCAGACAGGACGGGCTGCAGAAGTAATAGCGGGTGCCCTGATGTTCGTGCGATCCCGCCGCCGTCGTGGGATCCACGGTCATGCCGCACACGGGATCTATTGGCAATGGCCCTCTCCCGCGAGGTCGTCGAGGATCGGACAGTCGGGCCGGCGATCGCCGTGGCAGTGTTGCACGAGTTGATGCAGCGTGCGCCGCATCGCCTGCAGCTTCTCGATTTTCTGATCGAGCTCGTGGACGTGGTGCTGCGCCACGCGGCGGACGTCTGCGCTCGCGCGGCGTCGATTGCGCCAGAGGCCCAGCAGCTGTTCGATCTGCTTCATCGAGAAGCCGAGGTCGCGAGCCCGGCGGATGAAGCGCAGCGTGTGGATGTCGTTCGCGTCGTAAATCCGGTAGCCCCCATCCGTACGCCGGGCCCGGGCCACCAGCCCAATCGATTCGTAGTGGCGAATCATCTTTGCCGAAACGCCGGAATCCTGCGCGGCCTGACCGATGTTCATGGTGCAAGCATTAACCTTCCCATCATTAGAATGTCAAGATCGGAATTGGCTCTTTGCGGACGGACCGAGCCTGTCATAGCATCGCGGTCATGACGACATCGCCACTACTGACACCCGTGACCACGCCTCAGCTTCCCAGCCCGGTTGGGCCCTACTCCCCCGGCGTCATCGTCGGGAACCTCGTCTTCGTGTCCGGTCAGGCCGGCCGCGATCCGCGCACCGGACAGCTTGCCGACGATGTGGAAGCGCAGACAGAGCAGGCGCTCCGGAACGTCGCGGCGATCCTCGAGGCCGCCGGATCCAGCCTCAGCCACGTCGTGCGTTGCGGCGTGTTCCTCGTGAATATGACCGAGTTCCAGAAGATGAACGGCGTCTACGCCCGGATGTTCGGCGATCACCGGCCCGCGCGCACGACCGTCGAGGTCTCGGGCCTGCCGGGCGCTGGGCTGCAAGTCGAGATCGACGCGGTGGGAGTGCTGAGGTAGAACCTGTTCTCACGAACGCCTTCCTCTGTTGGCCGAGGCATTTTGAGCGGGGCCAGCCAGATATCGCACGCCCGCCATTGATGCTGCCGCAAAGCCTTTCACCGCGGAGATCGCGGAGCACGCAGACGGCAAGAGACGGATTAGACCGGTCGCACACGGTCGTTTCGGTGACACTCAACACAGGTATCGCGACCGCGGCCATCCGCAAGATCCGCGTC
>Ga0184612_10000097_pt1 | contig 39084 bp, 33 predicted proteins | sample PLM3_60_coex_FD_133163 | JGI IMG/M metagenome (GOLD analysis project Ga0184612, IMG submission 133163) | Groundwater sediment microbial communities from an aquifer in East River, Colorado, USA - PLM3_60_coex | ecosystem: Environmental > Terrestrial > Soil > Riparian zone | place: USA: East... | reverse complement strand
TTCTCAAGGTGCTGGCCGCTGCCGTGGGCGCCGCGGGTCGGCCCAGTGCCGTATTCGCACGTCAAAACCTCCCGGCCGCCGCCCAGCGCCCGCCCGCAACCATCCGGAAATCGACGCTCATCTCGATGTTGCCCAAGGAAGGCTCGTATGCGGAACGGTTCGCGGTCGGGCGCGAGGCCGGCTTCGAAGCCATCGAGATGCGGACCATCACCCGCGACGAGGAGGCAGCCGAGATCCGCGAGGCCGCTCAGAAGACCGGTCTTCGCGTGCACTCGGTCATGAATGAAGACCACTGGCGGTTTCCGCTCTCGAGCAGCGACCCTGACGCCGTCAACCGCAGTGTCCGAGGGATGGAGGCATCCCTCCGGAATGCCGCGTTATGGGGATCTGACACGGTTCTGCTGGTTCCAGCCGTCGTCGACGCCAACACGTCGTATCGGGATGCGTGGACGCGTTCGCAGCGCGTCATTCGCGAACGACTTCTGCCGGCGGCGCGCGACGCCAAGGTGATCATCGCGGTCGAAGAGGTGTGGAACAAGTTCCTGCTGAGCCCGTTGGAGTTCGCGCGATATGTCGATGAGTTCGAGTCGCCGTGGGTGCGGGCGTACTTCGATGTCGGGAACGTCGTGATCTACGCGTACCCGCAGGACTGGATTCGTACTCTCGGTTCCCGCATCGTGAAAATCCACCTGAAGGACTTCAACTTCGACCGGCCGAACGGCCGCTTCACCTGGAAGAATCTCGGCGAAGGGGACATCGACTGGCCCGAGGTGCGGCGGGCGCTGCAGGAGATCGGATACGCAGGCTACGTGACGACCGAGCTTCCCGCCGGCGATGCAGCGTACCTGAAGGATCTGTCAGGCCGCGTCGACCGGTTTCTCGCGGGACAAAAACCGGTGATCTAGTCCGTCCGCGGCACTCCGAGCGCCGAGCGCCGCCGTTGTCTCGCCGGCTTACCGAGTGAGCGCCGCCTGCAGCATGGCCCTGGCGTATCCAACGTTGTAGATCTCGCCAGAGAAGCCGCCTCCTCCCGGATACTGATTCCGGATCGGGCCGCGCTCGCGGTCGACGTCGATCGCGCGCGGGTGTTCGGGGTAAATCGCGCGCGAATACTTCTGCCGCACGAGCTCTTTCATGACTCCGAACATGTCCACCTGACCATCGTCGAGGAATACCTCGGTGTAGTCCACGTAGGGCTTTCGGACCACCACGTTGCGGAAGTGGACGTGGTTGATGCAGTCGCGTTCGCTCAGATAGCGGCAGACCGCTACCGGGTCCTCGCCCATCTCGCGCGTGACACCGCAATCGAACGTCATGCCGTTGAACGGGCTCTTCACCAGGTCGAGATACTGCTTCCAGTGCTCGAACGTGGCCATGATCTGCTCGGACCCGCGGCTGAGCGGCACGGGCGGATCGTTCGGGTGCAGGGCCAGACGCACGCCTGCCTTCTCGGCCTCCGGCACGACTGCCTTCAGAAAATGTTCCGCGCGCTTCAGCTGAGCTGCGCGCGTGTGGGTGCCCACACCGTCGCGGGGCGGGAGAGTTTTCGACAGCTCGTAATCGTACGCGGTGTATCCGGCGCCCGCCCGGCCCGACTCTTCCTTGTAGCCCTCCATCAGCCGGTTCGCGTAGAAGTTGTATTCGATGACAGGCAGTCCGGCCTTTCCAGCCGCGCGAATGGACGCAATGACGTCGGCGATTTGCGCATCGGCGGCGGGCCTGCCCCAGATGACGTCGTCGAAGCCGGAGATCATCATGTTGCAGAGCGTGAGGCCGCCGGCCTTGAACCGGTCGATTCGCCCACGAACGTCGGCCTCCTCCCAGGGAATCCTCGGACCGCCCGTGAGGACGTGATCGACGCCGATTTGCTTCACGCGTCGCATGCCGGGCTCGTCCACAGTTGCCCAGAAGCCGAGACAAATCTTTGGCGTGTCCTTGCCTTCGGACGGCATCTGAGTGAATGCGGGTCGAGTTTGAGCGGACGCCGTTGGCGCGGACGACACGAGGGCAGCCGTCCCGATTGCCTGCAGCAGGTTCCTCCGGGAGACGCCAGAGCTCATGGTGGCCCTCCTTTTTCAATGCTCGCGGGGCCCCACCCCCGCTCGCTCTCGCGCGGCGACTTCGCGCCGCGCTCGGGCCGCAGGCGCTGCCGACTCAACACCCGCGCGCAGGCCAGCCCCAGTCCGGCTCGCCCACCTACGCTGTCTCGCGCGGCGACCTCCGCCTTCGCCAAGGCTCCGGCGGACCGCCGTAGCTTTAGCGGAGGCTGGTCGCGTCGCGCTCAGGCTGCAGGCGCTTCTCGGGTGCGTGACGTGACACATCCTACATCCGCGCTTGCCTTGACGCGAGTGCTGGAAACACAGTAGCGAGAACCATCGGTATGCCTGCGCCAGAACAGATGTTCGCTTCCGGCCCCTTGTCGAGGTCAGGGTCCGAGCTCGCACAGGCTCTCGAGGCTCGTCTGCAGCACGAGCCCCTGACACGGTTTGCTCCGGCGCCTACCGGTGCACTGCACCTGGGCCACGTCGTGAACGCGGTCTACGTCTGGGGGTTGGCGCGCGCCCTGGGTGGGAGAGTGCTGCTTCGCATCGAGGACCACGATCCTCAGCGCTCGCGACCCGGCGCGGAGCGCCTCCTGCTGGACGATCTGGACTGGCTGGGGTTCACTGCCGACATCTACCCGTCGGAGGCCTATCGACGTGGAGCGTGCGACGGCAGGCAGAGCGAGCGGGATTCGCTTTATCGCGAAGCCCTTGCTCCGCTCATCGCCGCCGGCCTCGTTTATGGCTGCCGGTGCTCCCGGGCGAAGCAGATGGTTACGGACCCGCCCTTGCGAGCACCGCGGGTCATCCTGCCGAACGTCGATACGCTGGGACATGCCGCGACAAGGGCTTTGCTCCGGAGAACGGCGTGGGTTGGCGCCTGAAGCTCGATCCAGCCGTCGAAGTCTTCGAGGACGCGCTGCTCGGACGTCAGGAGCAGGACCCCTCGGCGCAATACGGAGATTTGTTGCTCCGCGATCGACTGGGCAACTGGACCTACCAGTGTGTCGCGGCAATCGACGATGCGGTGCAGGGTGTCAACCTCGTAGTGCGCGGACACGATCTGCTCTCGTCAACCGGACGGCAGATTCGCCTGGCCAGGCTCGCAGGCCGCAGGACTCCGCCGGCATTCGTGCATCACCCGCTCATCATGAAGTCGGCGACACAGAAATTGAGCAAGTCGGACGACGACAGCGGGATTGGAGACCTGAGGTCGGCAGGGTGGAGCGCCGCGCAGGTCATCGGCTGCGCAGCGGCTCTCGTGGGGTTGGTGCCCGAGCCTCACCCGCTGACTGTGCAGGATCTCCGGGGACTCTTTTGTCGGGGCCGCGACGGTGGTTAGAAGAAGAAGATCACTCCTATTGCCGTGCGCGATCCGAAGGTCTTCATTTTACTCTCAGCGAGAGACAAGTCCGACTCGATCTGCTGAGTGAGGTACTGAAGCCCGGCCTCGCCAAAGACGCTGAACCGCTCGTGCAGCGAGTACTGTGCTCCGAACGATCCGCTGAATCTGTGTCCGGTGAAAGTAGATGTGTCGAAATCTAGGAGGTCCGGCGAGTCGACGGACACGTCGCTGTGACGATACGAGTAGCCTGGGCTGACATACGCGCGTACCTTGTCCCACCGTCGGACGTAGAAGAGTCCGCTGATGCCTATCTCGAACGTCAGCCCTTTGGTGCTGATGTCCCCGAATGTCGAGTCCCGGTCGCTGGTGGTGCGGATGAAGCTGATTTCCGGCCGTAGCGCCAACCGGTCGGACACGTGATACACGAATCCGATAGAGGCTGGATAACCCATGCTGATGCCGGCGTTTCCCTTGTCCTGAGCGGCGGTGCGACCGGCAACGGAAAGAAACACGACCATCGAAAGAACAAGAACAGCGGCACGCGGTATCTTCATCGTGAGCCTCCCGAAAAGCGAGCGAGTGTCATAGGAAACCACACAACCGCGCCAGAAAAGCCTGAGAAAGGATGAAAAACGCTGAGAGACACTCGGTTGAGTTCGCGATGTTGGGGCCTGTCGCCCGGCAGTGTGGACAGAAGAGCATGGACCGGATCCGCAGATCCGCGCTCTTCTGTCAGCGAGGCTACTTCCGCAGGTTCTCGTTGAAGAAGTCCACCGTCCGCTGCCACGCCAGCTTCGCGGCGTCCGCGTCGTACCGCGGCGTCGTGTCGTTGTTGAATCCGTGCTGCGTGCCCGGGTAGATGTAGGCCGTGTATTTCACGTTGCTGGCCTTGAGCGCGGCCTCGAACTCGGGCCAGCCCGCGTTGACGCCCTGGTCGTTCTCGGCGTACTGGATCAGAAGCGGTGCCTTGATCTTCGGGACATCGGCAGCGGCCGGCGGTCGTCCGTAGAAGGGGACGCCCGCCCCGAGATCGGGTAGGCGCGTCGCCAGCATGTTGACGATGCCGCCGCCGTAGCAGAAGCCGACCGCGCCGATGCGCCCCGTGCACTCTGGGCGCGCCTTCAGGAACGCCGCCGCCGCGACGAAATCCTCGCGTGTCTTGGCCTGATCGAGCTTCGGGAAAAGCTCCCGTGCCTTGTCCTCGTCGCCGGGGTAGCCGCCGAGCGGCGTCAGCGCGTCGGGCGCGAACGCGACGAAGTTGTCGAGCGCCAGGCGACGGGCGATGTCTTCGATGTGCGGATTCAGCCCGCGATTCTCGTGCACGACGAGGACGCCGGGCAGCTTGGCTTTCGCGTTTGCCGGGGTCACGAAATACCCCTTCATCTTGCCGGTGCCCTGCGCCGAGTCGTACTCGAGGGTCTCGGTCTTGAGGCGCTTGTCGTCCTTCGGCACCTGTTGGGCTTCGGCGAACTTCGGGTTGAGCGAGTCCAGAAGCATGGCCGCGGTGACGCCGCCGACGGCGTACTTCTTCGCCTTGTCCAGAAACCCTCGACGATCGATGGCGCCGTGCACGTACGCGTCAAAGAGGATGAGCAGGTCCTGATCGTAGTCTGTGGCCTTCGTGCGATTCATGTGCGCTGACCTCCAGGCTGAAGAGCATACCCGCGAAAAGCTCGAGCATGCAAAGTGCGTCCGACCCGCGAAAACGCGTTAATGTAGCTCCCACCGACAGGAGGTGTCATGGAAGGGATCCTTGGTCGCTTCGCTCCTCAGATTTACGCGCTCCTGCGTATCGTCTCGGGCTTGCTTTTTGCCTGCCACGGTGCGCAGAAACTCTTCGGAGTGCTCGGGGGTCAGCAGGTGCCGATCATGTCGCAGTTCGGCCTGGCCGGCGTGATCGAGCTCGCCGGCGGGTTGATGATTGCGGCGGGCGTCTTCGCGAGCCTGGTGGCGTTCATCGCCAGCGGCGAGATGGCCGTGGCGTACTTTCAGGTGCACGCGCCGCGCGGAGTCTGGCCGCTGCAGAACGGCGGCGAGCTCGCCGCGCTCTATTGTTTCCTGTTCCTCTATGTCGCTGCGCGCGGCAACGGGATGTGGAGTGTCCAGGGCGGAAAAAAGAGATAAAAGACGAGGTCAAGGTAAGGTGGAGATGGAGATGCCGATGCTCACACGCAGAATCGCCGTGCTCGCCGTGCTGCTCACGGTTCCCCTGAGTAGCTCAGGGACCGGCCACGCTCCCGCCGCGCAAGCCTCGGCGGCCGGTGCAGCCGAAGTGCGGACGTGGTACTTCTACACAGTCAAGTGGGGCTCTCAGGACGAGTTCCTCGATCTCTTTCAGCGGAACCACTATCCGGTGCTGAAGGCGCGGATGGAGGCCGGCCACTATGCGTCGGTCCGAACCTATACGCCTCGCTACCATGGCGATGGCCGCGCCGACTGGACGTTCGCCGTCGAACTGGTCGAGCGGCCGGGCTCCACGGGCATTCCGACCGAAGCGGAGATCGTCAAGAAGCTGTATCCGGATCAGGTCAAATTCCGCCGCGAAGAGCAGCGGAGGTTCGAGCTGCTCGTAGCCCACTGGGACACCCCATTGACGGCCGTGAACTTCGATACGCGGGTACCAGCAGCGCGGTAGTCTCCGGGATCGGGGATCCCTGGTCCCTGATCCCTGACTGACGTCACCTAACAGTTCACTCTCCAGATGATCTGCCCAATGCGTCCACCCGGGTCGAAGGTGGTGTTGATGTCGGTGTAACCGCTCGTGATCTGGAACGCCGTGGTGTTTGCGGCCGGCGTCACGTCGAACGTCGGGTTGAAATTGATGTTATCGAGCGCGTTGAGCAGATCGAGCTGCAAGTCGAAGCTCGCGGTACGGCCGAAGGGGAAGCGCTTCTTGAAGCTGAAGTCGAACCGTGTGAAGAGCGGTCCGCGGACGTAGATGTTGTGCGGCGTCCGGCAGTCGCCCTGATAGACGGCGACGCAGCCAGGCGCGCTCGCGGGCGCGATATAGCGGCCCGTCGGCACGCCGTCGGCCGAGTAGCCGGTGGCTGACGTCGGGTCCGTATTCCACGCCCGGCGCGTGTTGTCGATGATGTCCTGCGGTAGACTCCAGACCACGACCGAGCCCGACGCGTCTCGAATCGTCTCGACCCTGAACGCGCTCTTGAGCTCGTCCTCCGTCATGCCGACGAGGCGCGACGCATCATCGATGCGGAAGTCCCGGACCTGGACTCTGCCGGTTCCAGAGAACTCCCAGTTGCCGATGAGGCCGTTCAGCCACGGGTTGATGTGGGTGCCGAACCGCTTCCCCCGGCCCACCGGCGCCTCGTAGTACCACGTCGTCTTGAACGCGTGCGGGACGCCGTCGTCGGCCAGGATCACAGCGCGATCGCGGCGCACGGTGTCGAGGTCGGTTTCGTACGTCCTGGCGTAGGTGTAGTTTGCCGACGCGGTGAGGCCGCGCGACAGACGGCGACGGAAGTCGATCTGCAGCGCGTCGTACTGCGTCGTGGCCGCATCGCGCGTGATGTTGGCCTGGTCGACGTCGGGGTTCAGCACGAAGAAGTTCGCCGGCAGTCCCGCCGCAAGCGCGTTGGCCCGGAACGTCGCGTTCGCGTGCAGGTCGTTGCCGGCGTCGATCGGGTCCGGTTCGTACTCACCGAGATGGCCCGTCCATGCGCTGTTGGTGAACTGCGTGACGCCGCTGTACGCAGACACATCATCGGCACGCGACGCGGGAATCCGGGCGAAATACGCCAGATAGGTTGGCAGCGGCGACGTGCCGGTGCCCGGGCCGCGATAAGCAAACGAACAGGCCGGGCTGCCTGTGGTGCCGCAGCCGGCGGCCACGTGCGCGCGGAGGTTCGCCTGCGCGAGCTTGAACTCGTCCAGGAATCGGTTCTCGATGACGTTGATCTCGTTCCAGATTTCAGTGGTCCAGCCGTTCACCAGCCGCGTGCCGACGTACCGCACGTCTATCGCCATATCGTTCGAGATGGCGCGCTGCAGGCCGATGCTCCACGAACGGGTGTTTGGAACCTTGATCAGTGGATCGAAGATGTTGATGTCGTCGCCGTTGACGAGCGACGGCGTGAGCGGATATGCAGGACTCTCCGGAATTGGGGGCGGTCCGAGCCGGTGCTGTTGGCTCAGCGTGATCGGCCAGCTGTCGCCCGCCAGGACGAGGTTGCCCTGGTTGCCCGAGCGATTCGCGTTGATCGCGGCCCCGGGGTTGGCGCTGTAGAGACCCGTGAACCGGTCCATCCGCTCGCGAGTGAACGCGACCGAGTAGCCCGCACGGATCGTCGCCTGGTCCGGATCACCGAGCAGCGCGCGCAGCCAGCCGCTCTGCACGTTCGGGCGCCAGGCCGCACCGATGTTCGGGGCGAAGTTGTTCCAGTCGGTCTCGTACCCGGGATTGCCACTGTCGTACTTTACGTACTGAGGCGTGATGCCGGCCAGCGTTCCGGGCTGAAAGAAGTTGCACGCGCGCCCGTCGGGGCCGGACCCGAGACCCGAACGGCCGCAGAGATCTGCCAGAGTCGACATCGAAAACGAATCGTTGAGCGGCTGCATCGGAAGCTGCAATTCCCAACGCACGCCATAGTTCACCGTGAGAGTCGGCGTGAATCGCCAGGAATCCTGCGCGAAGAGTCCGAGCTCGTTGAGGCGGACGCGCTCGGTTCGCGGGCCGAGATACTCGTAGCGGTTGGTCGCCTCGCTCAGCCGCGCGGTGCCGTTGATGGCGGTGATCCTGCCGGTGAGCAGGCCGTAGAGCGCCCGGGCGTCGGTGATGTTCTGCGTCGACGCCCCCGGAAGAGTGGCGGTCGAGAACATGGCACTCGCCGGATCGAAGTTCGCGTCGGTGCCGAAGGTAATCTGCGGCGCCGCGCTCCACACCGTGCGCGCGTGGTTGACCTGCATGAACGAGCTGCCGAGGCTGAAGCTGTGCGTGCCGCGCAGCCAGCTCAGGGTGTTGTCGATATTCCAGTTCGTGGTGTTGCGATCTTCGAGTCCCGTCAGGTTCCCTGGAGGTGTCAGACCGAACATGTTGGCGTTGTTGTTCCCGTAACTCCAGCCAAATCCACCCTGCTGGTCGAACATGTCTCTCGTGACGTTGGTCGAGAACTCGAGCGGCGACCACTGCCATCCGCCTCTCAGCTCGTTCACCAGGGTCGGCGACAGCGTGGAGCGCAGGCTCGTCGAGCCCACCGTTCTGTATGACGGCGAGATGCCAAAGTTGGGGAAGCCGGGGAACGGCGCGTCGTTGTTGTTGAGGATGTCGGGTCTGGTCACGAGGCGGCCCCAGGAGTAGGACCCGCTCAGTCGGTGGTTCGACGACAGATTGACGTCGACGCGCCCGGTAGGCGCGTGTTGCTTGTTCGTGCCGGCGCTCTGATAGAAGTACTGCTGCGTATTCGGGTTCGTCAGGTCCGTGATCGTACCGGTCGTGCCGGCCGCGGCCCGAATGCTCGCCAGCAACCCGCGGGTGATCGGGTCGAGCGTCGCGAGCTGATTGTTCTGCTGTGCGAGCGTCAGAAGATTCACCTCGCGTACCTGCTGCACACCGCCCACCGTGACGTTGTAGCGGAACCATCCCTCCTGGGCGCGCGGGTGCAGAATCGTCCGCGTTCGGGACGCCTCCGTCGGTTGATAGAACTCTTCCATGTTGAAAAAGAAGAACGCCCTGTTCCGGCCGTTGAAGAACCCTGGGATGACGATGGGCCCGCCCAGCCGTCCGCCGTACTGATGAACGACGACGTCGTTGCGCTCGAGCCCGCGGATCTTGTTGAAGTAGTAGTTCGAGTTCAGGTCGGGGTGGCGGAAGTAATGGTAGATGCTGCCGTCGAAGTTGTTGGTGCCAGAGCGGGTGACAAACGAGATCTGCACTGCGCCAAGCGCGGCCTGGTCCGCCGTCGGCGTCGCGCCGGTGACTGTCACTTCCTCGACCGCGTCGAGGCGTGGTGTGACCATCGAGAAGAAGCCGTCACCGGACTGGAAGTTGTTGTTCACGTTGACGCCGTCGTAGGTCACGCTGATCGCGTTCTGCGGCAGGCCGCTGATGGTGGATCCGCGGGGCCCGGCTGAGGTTTCCACGCCGGGAAGGAAGACGACGAAGTTCAGCGCGTTGCGCGACACGAGCGGCAGGTTCGTGATCTGCTCGGTGGTGATGGTCGAGGACACCGTCGCCGACTGCGTCTGCACGAGCTCGGTCCCGCCCCTGACTTCGACGGTTTCGCTGAGGCTCCCCACCTCGACCGTGGCCCGGATGCTGCCTGGTGTGGCGGCCAATAGCCGGACGTCGTTGATCACGGCCGTCTTGAACCCCTCGAGCGCGACGGTGACGGTGTAGGTGCCTGGATCGAGCACGGGGATCGAGAACGCGCCGGCCGTGTTGCTCACGGTCTCGAAGGTGCTCGCCGTGGCGTTGTTCCTGACGGTTACCGTGGCGCCGGGCACGACGCCCCCGGCGGCATCGACGACAACGCCGGCCAGCGACGAATTCGCACTCCCCTGGGCCAGCGCGACGCGGGCAGAGCAGAGCACAAGGGCCACGGACAAAACGAGACGTAACGCTTTCATTGACTCTCCTGACGCTTTGAACCTTCTGAACCTCTTGAACCCTCTGAACCTTTTGAACCCTCTGAACCTTTTGAACCTCTTGAACTTTGTGGTTACCAGTTCAACCTGAACACGATCTGTCCGAGACGTCCCCCTGGATCGAACTGGTTGTTGAAGTCCCGGTACGACTGATCCGTCGTGAAGATGTTCGCGCCCGCGCCCGGCGAATTGTTCGCGGCCGTCGAATGCGGCAGGAAGTTGACGTTGTCGAACACATTGAGGAGGTCGAACCGCAGCTCGAAGTTCACCTGGTTCTTGATCGGGAAACGCTTGGTCAGCCCGATGTCGAACCCGCCGCCTTGTGCGTGTGCGAGTGGGTTCGCGCCGAGCGCGAACACACACGCCAGCATCAACCGAGTGAGGCTGCGGTTCATGAAGTGCTCCTCCCGTTCACTTCCCGTTGGTGTGCAACGTAGCTGCTGACCGAAGACCCAACTCTAGGAAGCCCAACGGTGTGGAGCAACACAAATGGGCTGAAACTGGGGACGAATGGGGCGATCGTCGCGGCCGTTCGTGGCGCGACAGTGAGTGCTTGTCAGCGGAGCGCGACCGTTCGTCACACCTTCCGCGGCGTTGGTCACTTTCTTTTCGTTGGGACGCCCGGCACCCCAATCGCGAGATGATGACGTCCTCGGCGACGTTGCAGCGCCCAAGAGCCCTTCACCGCCGAGAGCGCCGAGGCCACAGAGAACCATCCTTGTCACCGCTGCTTGCGCCGCGCGAAGCGCGGCGGCCTCCGGCGGCCTCCGGCCGGCGCGCAAGCAGATTCGCACTGCCATGGCTCCGCGGCCTCAGCGTGCTCAGCGGTGAAGGGCTCTTGGACGGTGCAAACCTCGGGTTGGCTCAGTCCTCGAGCACCTAACGACTGACGCACAAGCATTTGTGAGAGATGACTTCCAGCATCTGCGACACTGTCAAAAGCTCCGCAGATTCTCCCCTCCGTTTTTTCGGACAATTTTGTCGGGCGTCTTGAATTTCTTGACAATCATGGCCCGAGGGGCTAATTTGTCCGGACTTGGGCCAAATGCACGACGAATAAGGGCCAAAAACAAGGCGCCAGGACGTTACTGAAATTCCTGTTGCGGCACTCTTGACGGAATTAGTTCGGCTCTAAGACTAATGCGCAAGATCGACCCCGTTCGCTTTCAGGTCGCTACCCAGGGCACCTCGCGTGAGATCAACCGGCAGATCGTGCTGAATCTCGTCCGCGCGAACCAGCCGATCTCACGCGCCGACCTGGCCCGTACGATGGGCGTGCGCCGCGGCAGCGTCAGCCTCATCGTCAGCGACCTCCTCCTGAGCGGCCTCATCGTCGAAGGCGCCACCGGCAAGACCGTGCGCGGGCGCAAGCCCACGTTTCTTTACATTGACTCGCGCCGCCGGACCGTCGTGGCCGTCGATGTGCGGGCAAGCCAGACCTATCTGATGCCGGCCGACCTGCTCGGCAAGCCGCTCAGCGGCGTGGTCGGATTTCCGACCGTGCGCGATCCGAAGGCGCTTGCTGCGGCGTTAGGCGTGCGGATTCGAGCGTTGCTCGCCGACCATGGCGGACTCGCCGCCTGCGAAGGCGTGGGCGTGGCCATCCCCGGGATGATCGAGCACTCGACCATGCGGGTCCTGCATGCCCCGACGCTCGGGTGGCGGAACGTGGACGTCCACGACCTTCTGGCGTCGGCGATCGGCCTGCCGGTGCAGATCGAGAACTCGGGCCGGGCGTGCGCGCTGGCGCAGCTCTGGGCGATGCACGGCGGCACGTCGACATCGGCCGGGGATTTTGTCTTCGTGAGCGTCTCGGACGGACTGGGTCTCGGCGTCATCGTTCGCGGAGAGCTCCTCCGAGGCCGGCACAACGTGGCGGGTGAGTTCGGACACGTGCCGCTGACGATGGACGGGCCGCGGTGCTCCTGCGGCGCGTTGGGGTGCTGGGAAGCGTATGTGTCCAACCGCGCCACGCTGGCCCGCTACTTCGGGCGGCCCGCGGAGTCGGATGAACCTGTGCCCGCCGACGAGCGGACGTTCACCGTGGAGGACCTGATTTCGCGCGCCCGGCGCGGCGACGCCAAGGCTCGAGCCGCGATACAGGCGACGGGCCGCTACCTGGGCGCGGGCCTCGTGTCGGTCGTCAACGTCTTCGACCCGACGCGCGTGTATGTCGGCGGCGAAATCACCGCGGCGTGGGACCTCATCGAGGGCGACGTGCGCGCCGCGTTTGCCGAGCGCGCGCTGACGCCGGCCGCGGCCGCGACCGAGATTCGTCCCGTCGCTGCGTCGGAGTATCCGCGTCTTCAGGGCGCCGCCGCGCTCGTGACGGCGCCGGCGTTCGCGGCACCGGTCGTGGCGTAGCAGGAAGTCGTACTGGTCGAGAGTGTTTCTCCGGTGCGGGAGGACTGTTCTGGCCTCCGTGCCGGCCGGCAGAGTCGGTAGCGCAGCAGGTCACAGGATGACGGTCTCGGGAACGACCAAACGTCGGGGGAGTGACTCATGAATGCCGTATACACCGTTGATGACGTCGAGAAGCGCGCGGCAATGGAGCAGGTCCTGCAGAGTGCGACCTTCCTTCGCGCGAGCCAGGTCCGCAACTTCCTCCGCTATATCTGCGAGATGGAGCTGGCGGGTCGGGCCGCGGCGCTGCACGAGTATCTGATTGCAGTCGAGGCCATGGGGCTGCCGAGCTCCTACTCGACCGACGACGACTCGAGCGTCCGCCGGCGCGCGTATGCGTTGAGGCAGAAGCTCGACCGGGTCTATGCCGACGAGCTGACCGAAGCCAAGGTGCGGATCGAAGTGCCGAAAGGCAGCTACGTGCCGCGCTTTGTTCCGGTCGAAGCGGCGTAACCGCCGTTCGCCTGTCGAAGCGGCGTCACGGCGGCTTGCCGGTTGAAGCGGGCGGCCGCAGTAGTCAGGCCACGGCTTCTAATCGATTGTTCAAGGAAAGGACCGACCGCCGTTACCGTGAGGTAGCAGTGAGTACCGTCCCGAGACTCTTCCGCTTACGTCCAAGTAGTGTGCAATGGACGTCGCGCTTTACACGGGAGGAGCGCCTTGATCACTCGCTATGCTCGGACGGTGGCGACCATCGTGTCGATTCTCGGGGCGGTCAGCTTCATGGCCGCCATAGCCGGTCAACAGAACCAACCTCCGACGGTGCCGGGGCTCTATCATCCCGATCCACAGCACCTTTGGAACCGGCTCCATCGTCAGCTACATGTTCGGACCACTGTCGACGGCCGGGAGTTCGGGCAGGATGAAGTAGATCCGCTCCTCTGGGACGACACCAGGCATCTACTGAGCGGGCCCTCCCATGCTCGGGCACTTCGTCTGCTCGACGAGTTCCTGAACACTGACGGCGAGCGCCTGATCACCGATCCGCTCAAGCGAGCGGTCCTGCAGCACGATCTCTGGGCCGTCTTCGACTGGGCGGTTGCGACACGATTCGATGACCGCGACGCGCGCGAGCGCGACGCATTGTCGACGCGCCTTGGGCGAGTGATCCGCCGGCTCGCGCTTACACGCTATCAGGTCGATCATCTTCCCAACTCCTACGCCGAAGCGGCCCGGTCGGATCCGTCGCTGCCAGCCGACCTGGTCGGTTCGCTAGGGAACTGGCTGCCGGTCGGCGGTCTGGCACCGATCGCCCGCCATCACGCCTCCGGGTTGAGCCGGTCAGCCTTTTCGGTTCATTGGTGTGTCCCCGGAGGGACCGGGGCAACCGCTGCGTACTTGAAACAACTCTGGGAGTTTCCCGCACCGTTCGTGCTCGATGCGAGCGTCGAAGGTGAACTTCGCGCAGCGTTGAACCCCGCGCTGCCCTCCGTACCGAACGGCACCCGGCTAGCGCTCATCCGCACGATGCTGCTCATCGATCAGACTGGCGCGATCGTTCCGACGAACCTCGTCGAGAGCATTCAGTTCCACGTCATCGGTCGGGTCCACACGTTCTCCGAGCACAAAATGCAGCGCGTGAGGCTCTTCGCGGGTCAGGCTGGCGGTCTCCGTGCCGTCGGACCCGTCGATCGCAGCTTCATCACGTTCTCGTCAAAAGGAGAAGACCCCTTCGAGCACGAAAGGCATTCTCCGAGCGGGGAGGTGACGTTGAGCGGCTGTGACAACTGCCACAATAGTCGCTTCCGTCCCGGTGTGGAGTCGGTCCTGAGCCTCCGGGCCATCCTGAAGCCCGAGTCGCTTGTTGACACGCGCCATCCGCGCTGGGCGAAGTGGTACCCGCAGTCGTCTGCTGCCGTTACAGCGAAGGGATCTCGTGCGGAGTGGGGGCTGCTGCGTGGGATCTGGCAGTCGGTCCCCCGGTAGCGCAGATCTCACGGATCTCGTCTACATGAGACGCGGAGCTGACCGCAGGACTGGCGCCTACTTGAACCGGCGCGCGTCGATGGCGTAGCGCCGGACCTTGTAGTTGAAGATTCGTTCGGTCGTGTCGAGCAGGCGTGCGGCGTGGGCCCGATTCCCGCGCGTGGTCTTGAGCGCGTCCTGCAGGAGATCGCGCTCGAAGGCGGCGACGCTTTCGGTCAGGGACTGGCGCTGCACGGTGTCGGACGCCTCAGCGGTCTGGAGCGTCGGCGGCAAGTGGTGGCCGTGGATGACGCCGCCGTCGCAGACGAGCACGGATCGTTCGATCGTGTTCTCGAGCTCCCGCACGTTGCCCGGCCAGTGATACGACGTCAGCATGTCGATCGCCGGCGTTGATACCCGCCTGATCCTCTTCCCATGCTCGCGTGCGTACTTCTCGACGAAATGGTCGGCAAGCAGCATGATGTCCGGCTTGCGCTCCCTGAGCGGCGGCGCGAAGATCGTGAAGACGGCGAGCCGGTAGTAGAGGTCGGCGCGAAACCGGCCTTCCTCCATGAGCGTTTCGAGCGGCTGGTGGGTCGCGGCGATGAGCCGGACGTTGATCTTGATCGAGGTCGTGCCGCCGAGGCGTTCGATCTCGCGTTCCTGCAGCACGCGCAGCAGCTTGACCTGCGTCGACGGGTTCAGGTCGCCGATCTCGTCGAGAAAGAGCGTTCCCCCTTCGGCGAGCTCGAACCGGCCCTTCTTTGCGGCCTGCGCGCCGGTGAACGCCCCGCGCTCGTAGCCGAAGAGCTCCGACTCGATCAGCGATTCGGGCAACGCCGCAGCGCTGACCTTGATGAACGGCTTCTTCGCGCGCGGCGAGTTGTAGTGGATCGCATGCGCGATCATCTCCTTGCCTGTTCCCGATTCGCCGCGGATGAGCACGGTCGTGTTGGTCCTTGCCACCTGCGCCACCTGCTCGTAGACCTGCTGGATGGGGGCGCTGTTGCCGATGATGTTGCGGAACGCGTAGCGCTCGCGCAGCTCGTCGCGCAGGTGCTCGTTCTCCTCGGTGAGCTTGTGGCGGTCCGCCTCCACCATGCGGCCGACCTTCACGGCCTGCGCAATCATCGACGCCACGACGCGGTAGAACTCGAGCGACCGCTGGTAGTCGCGGTCGGCCTTGAAGGGAAGCACGACTTCAATCGTGCCAGCGGGCCGGCGGCCGAGCGTGATGGGCACGGCGACGAACGACAGCTCGCGGTGATCGGCGCGCGCGCGATCCGTCGTCGGCGGCGCAAGGTTGGGCTCCTGGCTGACGCGGGGCACGACGACCGCCTTGGCCGAGTCCATGACGCGTTCGGTGACGCCGCTGCCTTCGCCCCGGTTCCGTCCGCGCTGACCCGGCAGCTTGATGCCGCTCGCCGCCTCGACGTGGACGTCCTTGCTGTCCCGGTCGACGAGCATGACCGCGCCGCCCGCCACCTGGTGGCGCCGCTCGAGGATGTCGAGCACCGAATGGAGCGCCGCTTTGAGGTTCAGCACGCCGGAGAGCGCCTGACTGATCTCGAGCAGCGTCGCCAGCCGCCGGGTTTCGTTCGTGTGGTCTTTCGCCTGACTGACACTCGCGTGGGGCATGAGTGGACAATCTTACAGGATTGTAGGACGCTCCGTCAGCTGACCCTCAACCCTAGGGAGTCCTCGCGGCGACCAGAGCGGCAGGGAGGCCCACGCCGAACATGTGGATCAGCAGGCCATTGACGCGCACGACCAGGGGCGTCGGTCCGGACCCGAGCACGGCGGCCGACATCGGGACAACGATCAGGTTCATCACCGCGTACACCGCCAGGCCGTACAGCAGCCCGTAGAGCCACGGGCGCTGGTTGAGCGCGGGGATGAGGCGCGCCGCCACGAGGTAAGTGGCGACCACGCCGAACGCGATGACGAAGTGGAGCAGGAGGCCCAGGAGCGCGGTCCGCATCCCTCCCTGATACGCGGCGCCTCCCAGCACGCCCGAGGCGATGCTTTGCAGGATGCCGATGGGCTTCGCGCCCCGCAGACCGAAGAAGATGAACGCGTCCAGAATGTCGAGCAGGCCGACTGCCAAGGTGCCGACGACGAGCGCACGACCAATGGAGAACGATTGCGACACGCTCCTACTCCTGTCCTATTCGAGGCCACGCGCCGTCCGCCATGGGCACGGACGTCAGCCGGGCTGGATCGACGACCACATGTCTGACGCGTTGCCGCTTCCATGTGTAGGTGATGTGGACTTTCCCGTCGGACGTCTGGATCACTGCCGGGTATGAGTACTCGCCGGGTTCGCTCTCGAGGACGAGCGCCGCTTCCCACGCCGTGCCGTCGCGGGAGAGCGCAACGTTGAGCGGCGATCGCCCCTTCGTGGTGTGGTTGTAGACGATGAGGTGCCGTCCGTCCCGAAGGGTTGTCGCGTCAGTCCCCGCGCTCGGATTTGGCAGCGTGGTCACCGTAAGGGGTGTCCACGTCTTTCCGCCGTCCTCCGACCAGGTCTGGAACACGCGTCCGGACCGTGATCGGCCCACGGCCTGTAGCCTGCCGCCGGAATGCACGAGGATGCTCGGCTGGATCGCGTGAAGCTCGGGCGCGTCGGTGATGACGGCCGGCCGCGCGACAGTCCACGTGCGGCCCGCGTCGAGTGATCGTTCGAAGTGAATGCGCCACAGACTGGGCTTGTCGTTGGACTCGGTGCTGCTCGGGCTGATCATCGTGCCGTCGGCCAGGCGCACCGGCTTGTTCTTGACCGGACCCAGAATCCCCTCGGGGAGCCGCTGACCCTCGCCCCAGGTTTGTCCGGCGTCGCGGGACGTGCGCACGACGCCCCACCAGTTCCGTGGATCCGGGCCGACCTTGTAGAAAAGCGCGAGCGAGCGGTCCGGCATTTCGAACAGCACGGGGTTCCAGCACGGGTGCCGCGTCCCGTCAGGCTGGGCACCAGTCGCGACCTCGAAGGGTGCAGTCCACGCGCCCTTCACGTGCCTCGAGACCCAGACGCCGACGTCCGGCGCGCCTTCGCGCGTGCCGCCGAACCAGGCCGCCACCAACCCTTCGCGAGTCTCCGCGATGGTCGACGCGTGCACGCTCGGAAACGGAGCCGTTTCGAAGAGGAACTCCGACTGGACGATTCCCGCAGCCGCGGCAGTGACCTGCGCGGAGAGCGGCCGCGTCGCGACAGTGTGATCGGAAACCGCGAGGAGTGCAGCGGCAGCGATCCCGGCATATCTCATGAGCTCACCCACAAAAGCGGCTGACGTATGAAGAAGTTTCGAATGACCTCGTCGACGGTCGGATCCGGGTTCAGCCGGCGCCAGAGCGTCAGATATTCCTGCCGCCCGAGTGCCTGGCCGCCGAAGAGGAGCAGGCAGTGTCGCACGGGCCACTCATCAAAGTACATGACGTCAGGAGGATACTTCCAGGCGCGCTTGTCCTCGATGTAGGGCACGAGGAACGACAGCGCCTTCGCGACGCCACGGCCGTCCGGTGTTTCGAACCGCCACAGGTTGTCACCGCTCATCGCGAGGATTTGGCAGACCGTCGCCATCGCGTCGAGATTGAAGAGGGAGTAGCCGTACGGCTTGGTTCGCCGGAGCTCTTCCGGAAAGCTGCCGTCGGGTGCGATCTGGCCGGGTACGATCACGGTCTTGAACCGCTCGCGGCAGAACGCGGTCAGATCCGCTCGGTTCGTGTACCGCGCGAACTCGGCGACCTGCATCACCCAGCAGGTGCCGTGGTTGTTTTTCGCATCCCGCTCGGCCTGCCCATACGCGTGGGTTGTCATCCAGGTCAGGTACTGATCGAACCAGCCACGAACGCCGTCGCGTTCAGCCGCCGGGAGGGCACCGGCCCGCTCGAGGAGGCCAATCGCGCGGACGACCTCGACGAGGTGGAGCGTGTCGATGATGCCGATCCCGCGGCCCGTGAAGCGTCCACTGATAGCCTGCGCGTAGAGGAGATGCGGGTTCATGCGCGTCTTCTCGTCGAGAAACCAGGCACGCAGGTGGGTTGCCGCGTGCGCCGCGTACCGGCGATCGCGCGAGAGCGACCACGCGGCGGCCAGTGCCGGCACGTGCAGGCTCAAACGAATGAGCGCGTGGCGGTGCGCAACGAAATTGTCGGGATTGGTCAGCCCATCCTTCTGGATGTAGGGCCCGCCCGGGTTGGCAGTGTCCGGCCACCAGTAGTCGCCTTCCGAAAAGTAGTCGTGCAGGCCGCCGGCGCTCCTGGTGCTGCGGGAGGCGGTGATGGTCACCGGTTTTTCCGAGAGGTATCGGTTGGCGGCACGCAGCACACGCGGCCGCTCGATCGCGGCCAGATCGAGCGAGGCTGATACCTGGCCGAGCCATGGCGCGGCGGCGATCGAAAACAGGAAAGACCGGCGTGTAGGCATCGTCGCTACCGCGGCTGCTGCTCGTAGTTGATCAGGATGACGAGGTCTTCGTCACCGGCCTGCTTCAATCCGTGCGAGCTGCCAGGACGCGTGAGCACGGCAGTCCCAGGCGTGACGTCGAAGCTCTTGCCGTCGATCGTCATCACGCCGCGGCCGCTGAGGACATAGTAGATCTCGTCTTCTTTCTGCTCGTGATAGCCGATGCCCGAGCCCGGCTTCAGCGCGCGCTTCCGGAACACCATTTTCAGGCCCGGGGCTTTGGCAAAAAACGAGTAGCCGATCGTTTCGCCTCCGCCCTTGTGCGTGCCTGGCTCGCTCTTGGCGACATCTGCGTCGCGCTCGAGGATGTAGCCGCCAGGCTTTGTCTGCGGCCCAGCTGACGCCTGCGCCCAGGACGCTGCAAGGACCACCAACACCAGAATGACCGAACGACGGTTCAACACGTGGCACCTCTCTAGCACGCGCCGACGGCATTCACGAAGGGCACGATGACACGATGCTCACGATGACTCCTCTCAAGAAACATTCATCGTGTGCATCGTGATCATCGTGACGTGGCCGTTTGCCCGTATCCAAACGATTAGACCTCAAGCACTCCATACCGGCCCATCGGGATATCGGTAGTGGTCGCGCGACTCTTTCTTGATCTCGGTGCTGTAGCCGGGTTGCTCAGGCAACATATACCGGGCCCGCTCGATCACCACCGGGTCGACGAAGTGTTCGTGCAGATGATCCACGAACTCGGTCACGCGATTCTCCATCGTCCCGGTTACGGCGATGTAGTCGAACATCGACAGGTGCTGCACCAGCTCGCACAGCCCGACGCCTCCTGCGTGGGGACAGACCGGCACGCCGAACTTGGCCGCCATCAGCATCACCGCGAGGTTCTCGTTCACGCCGCCGAGGCGGCAACTGTCGATCTGGCAGAAGCTGATCGCCTGGGCCTGCAGGAGCTGCTTGAACATCACGCGGTTGGCGCAATGTTCGCCCGTCGCGACGCCGATCGGATGGATTGCGCGTGCGATCGCGGCATGACCCAGGACATCGTCGGGGCTCGTCGGCTCCTCGATCCAGAGCGGGTTGAACTGGCTGAGGTCCTTCATGCGCGCAATGGCTTCGCCGACGTCCCACCGCTGGTTCGCGTCGACCATCAGCGTTCTCGTCGGACCGATGGCCTCTCGCACTATCCCGACACGACGCGTATCGTCTCTGGGATCGGCGCCGACTTTGACCTTGAAATGCGTCCAGCCCTCGGCGATGGCCTCACGACAGGCGGCGCGCACCTTGTCGTCCGAGTAGCCCATCCATCCGACCGATGTCGTGTACGCCGGATAGCCGGCCCGAAGCAGCTCGGCTTCGCGATCGCTCCTGGTCCGCGCGAGGCGGTCGAGCATCTCGAACGCTTCTTCGGGTGTGAGGACGTCGGTGATGTAACGGAAGTCGATGCACGACACCAGCTGCTTAGGCGTCATGTCCGCCAGCAGCTTCCACACGGGCTTCCCTTCGACCTTGCCGTAGAGATCCCACACCGCGTTGACGATCGCCGCGAGCGCCAGGTGGACGACGCCTTTCTCGGGTCCCAGCCACCGCAACTGCGAGTCGCCGGCGAGCCGCCGCCAGAAACCACCGAAGTCTTCGGTGATCTCGTTGAGCGTGAGGCCCACGACATGATGCCGAAACGCCTCGATCGCCGCCGCACAAATCTCGTTGCCGCGGCCAATCGTGAACGCAAATCCATGACCTTGAGGACCGCCGCCCGTCTTCAAAATGACGTACGCGGCCGAGTAGTCCGGATCGGTGTGCATCGCGTCGGTGCCATCCTGCGTCCGCGAAGTGGGGAAGCGTAGATCGAATGTTTCGAGGGACTGGATTTTCATTTATGGGACAAGGCTCAGGGCTCAAGGCTCAAGGCCTGGCAAAGTGCTTGATGTTCCAGGTTCGGTAGATTATCAGCCGAGATCATAGAAAACTTCGGGTGTTCACGTTGGCGGACCAGCGCTCTCGATGGTTTTGCTTGAGCCCTGAGCCTTGAGCCCTGAGTCGTGACACTGTCAGTGTCTTTGCCTCCACCTGTCCAACGCCACAGCCAGCACGATGATCGCGCCGGTGACGATTTGCTGCACCCAGTTGGGCAGGCCTCGCTGCGCGCAGCCAATCTGGATAACGGCCATCGTGGCGGCACCGAGAATCGTGCCTGGCACGGTGCCGCGGCCTCCGGCGAGGCTGCCGCCGCCGATGATGACGGCGGCGATCACGTCGAGCTCCAGGCCGTCCGCTACGGTCGGGTCGCCGACCGACAGCCGCGAGAACTGGAGCACGCCCGCAACTCCGGTGAGCGCCGCGGCGATCGTGTAGACGGCGACCTTCGTGCGGTCGACGGCCACGCCGCACAGCCGCGCGGTCCGCTCATTGGATCCGATCGAGAACAGGTGCCGGCCGAATCGCGTGTACTGCAGCGTGATCGCGACGGCCAGCGCCAGGATTGCGACGAGCCAGATGCCCCCGGGTACCAGGAACCCGCGTCCAGGTTCGAGCGTCCGTAGCATGTCGTTCAGCCAGGTTGCCGGCGCCTCCAGTCGCCGCTCGCCAGACAGACCCTTGGCCGTGCCCCGCACGAGCAGCATCATGCCCAGCGTGACGATGAACGGGACAACGCGGAGACGGGTGACGAGGAGGCCGCTGATGAGGCCGCAGATCGCTCCCGCGCCGATTCCCGCTGTGGCCGCGGCAATCGGGCCGTAGTCTGCGCCGAGAACGAGCGCGATGACGACCGTGGTCAACGCGACGATCGATCCAACCGACAAGTCGATCCCGCCCGCCACGATCACCATCGTCATGCCGAGTGCGGCCGTGCAGACGATCGCGGTCTGTCTGGCGATGAGCTCGAGGTTGTTGCCGCGAAAAAACTGTGGACCGACGAGAAGCCCGAAGACAATCGCGACAAACGCGAGGCCCAGGAGTGGGCCTCCCGATTCGATGATCGTCTTCGGCTTCACCTACGCATCTCCGGCACCCGTCGCTTCGAGCATGAGTCCGTGCTCCGTGAGATCGGCGACCGGTCGCGGCTCGCCCAACCGGCCGCGGCACATGACTGCGATGCGATCGCAGAGGCCGAGCAGCTCCGGAACGTAGCTGCTGATCATCAGGACGGCGCGGGGTTCGCGCTCCGCTTGCTGGCGCTCCGAGTCGCCCGTCGCCTGGCGCTCGGAGTCGCCGGTCGCCTGGCGCTTGGAAACGAGGGCATCGATGAGCTCGTAGATCTGCGCCTTGCTCGCCACGTCGATGCCTCGGGTTGGTTCATCGAGGAGGAGGACGTCGACGTCGTGATGGAGCAGCCGCGCGATCGCTACCTTCTGCTGGTTGCCACCCGAGAGCTCGGCGACCGGCTGGCGTGGGCTGCGAGATTTGATCTGCAGACGGTCCATCCACCGGGCGGCTGCGCGATCCTGGGTTCGTGGAAAGACCATCGGCCCTGGCCCCAGGCCCTCGAGCCGCGAGAGCGTCATGTTGTCGGCGACGGACAGGGCCGCGGCCAGGCCTTCTTCCTTGCGATCCTCGCTGAGAAACCCGCAACCCATTCGCCAGCGTTCATTCGGTGCGGCCGTGCCCGACCACGCGCCGAGCCGCACGCGCCCCGTGCGCACCGGTTCGAGGCCGAACAGCCCCCGAAACAGCCGTGTGCGCCCGGCGCCAACCAGTCCCGCAATCCCGATGATCTCGCCGCGGTGCAACGTAAATGTCGCGCCGGAGGGACCGAAGTCTGAGACGTCGAGAATCGGTGCACCCCGTCGACGAGGCGACCGCGGATAGAGTGCGTCCACGGGTCGGCCGACCATCAGCTTTACGATGTCTGGTGGAGCCAGGTCGGCCGTCATCCCTCCGCCCGCCATCGTGCCATCGCGCAGGACGAGAATCCGGTCGGCGACCTCCTTCACTTCCTCGATGAAGTGCGAGATGTAGACAATCGCGTGGCCCGTGCGCTTCAACTCCGCGATCAGGGCAAACAGCCTCTGCGTGTCCGCCTGCGACAGGCTGCTCGTCGGCTCGTCGAGCACGAGGACGCGACATCCGACGGCGAGCGCCCGGCCGATCTCGACCAGTTGCTGAGCGGCAGGGGAGAGCGTCCCTACCGGCGCATCGACGGAGATCTCGGGATGTCCGAGCCGCCCGAGCACCTCCTTCGCCGTCCGTCGCATCTCGGCGCGGCGGATGAGCCCAAAACTCGCGGGCTCCATGCCGAGCAGAATGTTCTCGGCGACGGTCAGGTGGGGCGCGAGCGACAGCTCCTGGTAAATCATCGCCACGCCGGCCCGACGCGCGTCGAGCGGGTGCGCCGGTTGGTAGGGTGCGCCATCGAGCGTCATGCGGCCGGCGTCGGGCTGCAGGGCGCCCGACAGGATGGCCATCAACGTGCTCTTCCCGGCGCCATTCTGGCCGACGATGGCGCAGACCTCGCCTGGGGCGACCGACACGTCAACGCCATCGACGGCGGTGGTAGCGCCGAAGGCCTTGCGAATGCCGCGCATCTCGAAGCGCGGCGTGCCCGAGATGGCATCTCCCATGCGCGTGGCGTCCTGTAGGGGCGGTTCGCGAACCGCCCCTACCTGTTGTTCTTCAGCCAACGGTCCAGGTCAGGTTTCAGCAGTTCCTTGACCTCGGGCGTCTCCATATCTGCGCGCGAGACGACCCGCACGCCCGTGTCGATGCGCCGTTCGACGCGCTCGCCTTTGATCTGCGCGACGATAGTCTTGACGCCGAGATACCCCATGTTCATCGGGTCCTGTACGACGAGCGCGTCGATGAGACCTTGGCCAAGCGATTTGACCAGATTGTCCGACGCATCGAAGCCGACGAACTTCACCTTGCCGGCCCACCCGTTGTCCTGGAGCACGCGCAGCATGCCGAACGTGCTGCTCTCGTTCGCGCAGAAGATGCCGTCGATTGCCAGGCTCCCATCCGCGCGCTTGTGCTGGCTGAGAATCGCCTCCCCCTTCTTGTAGGCGCCTTCCACATCCGCGCCCGCATACTGATTGGAGCTGACGATCTCGATGCCTGGATTTGCGCGCATGGCGCTCAAGAAGCCTTCCTCGCGCTTCGTCGTGCTGTCGCTCCCCTCGGCGTATCTCAGCAGAATCACGCGGCCGCGCCCGCCCAGCAGGGCCGCCAGCTTCTCGCCGCCCAGCCGGCCGCCGGCCTCGTTGTCGGTGGCCACGAAGCTGACGTAGTCGTCGCCCTTCAACCCCGAATCGATGATCACGACGGGAATGCGCTGCCGCATCGCTGCGCTCACCGGCGCTACCATCGCCGCGTCGTCGAGCGGCGCGAGGACGATGCCCGACACGCCTCGGCCGACCGCGTTCTCGATCTCGGCCACCTGGGCATCACGATCGTCTTCGCGCAGCGGTCCGCGCCAGGCGATGTCGACGTTGAGCTCCGAGCCGGCTTTTCGCGCGCCCGCGTGTATGCTTTGCCAGAAGGCGTGCGACGTGCCCTTCGGAATCACCGCGATCGACAGGCGGCCCGGAGCGCTGCCGCCCGAGCAGGCCGCAGCCACAATGGCCGACACAATCGCGATGAGTATCCACGAACGCTTCATCACCCCTCCGTTTTAGTGACCACGTGGCTTCCGCCGAAGCCTTGGCGAAGGCGGAAGGACACGGTGGTCTATTCGTTGACTACAATAGACCCGACACCAAACGTCGCTACGGACTCCACATGATATTCGAGCTCAAAGGAAAGAGTGCGCTCGTCACCGGTGCCGGGTCGGGCATCGGCGCGGCCATCGCTGAAACCTTCGCCCGCGCCGGCGCGCGCGTGTTCGCCACTGACCTGCAGATAGCCACCGCTACCGACACGGCCGAACGTATCAAGGCCGAGGGAGGGACGGCCACGGCCCTGGCGCTCGACGTCCGCGACGAGGCCGCCTGCGCCGAAATCGCCCGCGAGACGGGCCCGCTCGACATCCTGGTGAACAACGCCGGCATCGGGCACGTGGGCACCGCGTTGACGACCACGGGCGCCGATCTCGACCGTTTGTATGCCGTCAACGTCCGCGGCATGTTGAACGTCACGAGGGCATACCTGCCCGACATGGTGGCCAGGCGCAGGGGCGTCATCGTGAACATGGCGTCGGTCGCCGGCCTGGTGGGGATCCAGGATCGACTTGCCTACGCGACGACGAAGTTTGCGGTGGTCGGGCTCACCAAGTGCATGGCGCTCGATCACGCCGCAGATGGCGTGCGGATCAACTGCATCTGTCCGGGTCGCGTGGAGACGCCCTGGGTATCCGCCCGAGTGCGCGAGTACCCCGATCCCGAGCGCGCGTATCGCGAAATGGCAGCCACACAGGCCATGGGTCGGATGGGGAAGCCAGAGGAGATTGCCGCCGCCGCCCTCTACCTGGCGAGCGACGAGGCTTCGTTTGTCACGGGCTCGGCGTTTGCGATTGACGGAGGCTGGAAGGGGTAGGGCAGCAGGAATCCGCAACTTGCACCCCGGCCTGGCCGTATAACTACAGGTGCTCTTCCAGGACATTCGCTACGCTATCCGCAACCTCTGGCACAGCAAGGGATTCGCAACTGTGGCGATTCTCTGCCTGGGCTTCGGCATTGGCCTGAACGCGACGATCTTCAGTGTCATCGACGGCGTGCTCCTCAAGCCGTACCCGTACACCGAACCCGACAGGATCCTCGTGGTCGGCGAGCAGAATCAGCGGACCGACAGCCAATCCGGCCTGTCATTTCTCGACATGCGGGACTGGAAGGAGGCCAACTCGGTCTTCACCACGATTGCGGCCGTCGCAGGACGGAGCTTGACGATCTCGGACCGCGGAGGCGAGCCGGAGCGCTACCTCGGTGCGGCCATTTCGTGGGACCTGTTTCCCTTGCTGGGGACTTCGCCGATTCTCGGTCACGGCTTCACCGTCGAGGACGATCGCCCCGGTGCGGGGCCGGTCGTGTTGCTCGGTTACGACCTGTGGACTCGCCGTTACCACGGCGACGCGCAGATCGTCGGAGAATCGATCTTAATCAACGGCAAGCCTCACGTGGTGATTGGCGTGATGCCGGCCGGGTTTGCCTTTCCCAACAATCAGCGGCTGTGGATTCCGCTCGAGCCCGTCGTGTCCGCGGATCCGCGCAGCGCACGCGGTCTGTTTGCGTTTGGCCGGATGAAGCCGGGCGTGACGATCGAACGGGCGCGCCAGGACCTCGACGCCATCGCCGGTCGCCTGGCCGGCCAATACCCGCAGACGAATGAAGGATGGAGCTCGTACCTCCGCACACTCCGCGAGGCGTTTCTGCCCGACGAGGTCCCGCTCGTCCTGTATTTGATGATGGCCGGCGTCACGCTCGTGTTGTTCATCGCCTGCTCGAACGTCGCCAACCTCCTGCTGGCGAGGGCTGCGGGCCGGCGCCGCGAGATCTCCGTGCGGACGGCGCTTGGCGCGGGCCGCGGCCGCATCGTCGGGCAGTTGCTCACCGAGAGCGTGGTGCTCGGCTTGATCAGCGTGCCCCTCGGCATCCTGCTGGCCGAGATTGGCACGAGGCTGATTGCCGCCGGCGTGCCGCCCGACCAGATTCCATACTACGTGCGATGGGAGCTGGACTGGCGGTCGGTCGCCTACACGGTGGTCGTCGCGGCGGCGACGGCGCTCGTGTTTGGACTGTTCCCGGCATTGCAGGCCTCGCGCGGCAACCTGCACGAGACATTGAAGGAAGGCACGCGCGGCAACAGCGTCGCCCGGTCGTGGCTGCGAAGCACGTTGGTGGTGGTGCAGGTGGCGTTTGCGCTGGTGTCGCTCGTCGGCGCGCTCCTGTTCGTCCGCACGTTCATGAACCTCGGCGCGTCCGATCTCGGCTTCGATACGAAGCCGCTCATGGCGATGCGGTTCTATCTGGCGGGCGATCTCTACGCGCCCGAAGATGCAAAGCTGCGGCGTGTCGAGGACATCGTCAGGCGCGTGGAGGCCCTGCCGGGAGTCCGTGCCGCGTTCGCGTCGAATCTGGTCCCGCTCAGCGGCGGCGGGGGCGGCGGCACGGTGGTCGTGGACGGACGGCCCGCGCAGGCGAATGAACGGGCGGGCATCGCGTTGATCGCCGTCACGCCGCACCTCAACACAACGCTCGGCATGGCGATGACGCGCGGACGTGATTTCACCGAGGCTGAAGGCTGGTCGCACACCCCTGTCGCGGTCATCAATCAGACCATGGCGACGCGGTTCTGGCCGGGTGGCGATCCGGTGGGCGGCCGGTTCCGGCTCGCCGAGGATACGAAGGCCGAATGGTACACGGTCATCGGCGTGACGGCGGATGCCAACGTCTTCGGCATCGATCCGTCCAACGAGCAGCCGCCAGCCGTGGCCTACGTTCCTTACGGCTATCAGCAGACGCTCAATACGGGTCTCACGGTTCGTGTGGACGGCGACCCGACGTCCATCACGTCGGCGGTGCGCTCCGCGCTTCGTGCCTCCGATCCGAACCTGGCGATGTTCCAGGCGCGGACGATCAGTGAGGCGCGGCGATTGAGCTTCTGGCAGTACGGACTCTACGGCTGGATCTTCGGGACGATCGGCGTGATGGGTCTGCTGCTTGCGGCGATTGGTGTTTACGGCGTCCTGTCGTACTCCGTCTCGCAGCGGACGCAGGAAATCGGCGTGCGCGTGGCGCTCGGTGCCGGCCGTGGCAATATTCTCCGCCTCGTGGTCGGTCACGGACTCCTGCTGGCCGGCATCGGCATCGCCGCCGGGCTGGCGCTCTCGGCCGCGGCCATGCCGCTCGCGCGGTCGCTGCTCTACAAGGTGAGTCCGTTCGACCCGCTCACGTTCGCCGCGGTGGCGACGTTCCTCGTGCTGGTCGCGTTTCTGGCGAGCTACGTCCCGGCGCGGCGCGCGACCAGAGTCGATCCCGTTGGGGCGTTGAGAGGAGAATAGTCACAACGGGGAAGACTCAAGCGCGTACCGCTGGGGTGTCGGTTTGCCTTGACATGATAAAGTGATGAAAGCATGCTTATGTCATGTCAAAGACAATGGTCCAGATCCGAAACGTTCCCTCCGAGTTCCATCGCCGATTGAAGGCCAGGGCGGCGATGGAGGGCATGTCGATGTCCGATTACATTTTGCGTGAGGTAGGGAAAGCTCTGGATCGTCCAACTCGGCAAGAGGTGCTCGAGCGGCTTCGATCGCGGCCGGTTCGGCGCTTCACGCGCAGCGCCGCGGAGGTTATCCGAGCCGAACGGGACGCCCGTTGATCGTTCTCGATGCCTCGGCTCTCGTGGAGCTGTTGCTCCACACACCGGCAGGACAGGCGATCGCGATGCGCATCGCCGACCCTTCGCTCGGCCTGCACGTGCCGCACCTCGCGGACGTCGAAGTCGCTCAGACATTGCGGCGCTATGAGAGAGAGGGGGAGGTCGACGCGAAGACCGCGGCGGCCGCGCTCGAGGACCTGCGCGCCTTGGACCTGCAGCGCCACGCCCACGAGCCGCTTCTCGAGCGAGTGTGGGAGCTTCGACGCAACCTGAGCGCCTACGACGCCGTCTACGTGGCGTTAGCCGAGACGCTCGATACCAGGCTGCTGACATGCGATGGTCGGCTGGCACGGGCTCCCGCGATGGCTCGCCGCATAGAGCTGGTCAGACCCTCAGCCTGACGTGAGTGGTCGTTGATGTTCGGCACTCGTTGGCTGGGCACGCACGGCTCCTTCGCGGACTATCATTCAGGATTCATGAAACGCGGACCGGGTCATCGGCGCGATCTGATGCGCGGGCGGATGTGATGGGCCAACTGGCCCCAATTCTCACGCCGCACGCTCGACTATTGCTCGCGGAGGCGGACGAGGCGCCGGCGCTGCCGGCGGATCTCTCGCAGCGGCTGCAGGAGTCGTTCGAGCGGGGCTCGGGTCACGGCCTGCTGCAACTCGGCGCCGGCGAAGTGGGGACGGTGCTGCCGCCTGTGCTTGGCTACTGGCGCGATCTCGGCGCGCGGTACGTGACCGCGGTGTGCACGCTGCCGGATGTCGATAGCGGCCGCGCGCTGGCGCCTATCCCGCCTCTGCCGCGCGAAGCGCTCGAGTCGCTTGCCGCGAGCGCGCCGCCGATGACCGGCGCAGAGTACGTGACGTCCTCGGTCGTCGAGGCGCTCTGGGACGCGGTCGACGCGGCGTTCCGGCTGGAGTTGCTGGAGTCCAAGGCGTCGGTCCAGGAGTTCCTGAAGCGCAAGAGCCCCGCCTGGAATCTGGTCGGCCGCGTACACTTCAACCTCGCCGAACACAGAAAGGATGAGGCCGCGCCGTTCGCGTTCCTGGCAACCTATACGACGCGCCTCTCGGCGCACGCGAAGGCCCAGCACCTGCCGCTCGGCCGGGCCCTCAGCGAGTACGCGGGTGCGGCGAACAGACCGCGGCTCCTCTCGCTGCTCCTGCCGGTTCAGCGGGCGGCGGAGCAATGCGCGTGGCTGAAGACCATGGTTGATGCGGGAGAGATCTTTCACCCGCTTCGCTGGACGCCTGCCGAAGCCTTTCAGCTCCTGACGGATCTGCCGCGTCTGGAGGCGGCGGGCGTCGTCGTGCGTGTGCCCGGCACCTGGCGAGCGAACCGTCCACCGCGTCCTCAGGTGAGCGCCACGGTCGGCGGCAAGGCGCCCTCCGGACTTGGCACCGAGGCGCTCCTCGATTTCCGGATGGAGGTCACGCTCGACGGCGAGCGACTGACGGCTGCTGAGATCTCGACGCTGCTCGCCGGATCCGACGGCCTTCACCTGGTTCGCGGGCGCTGGGTCGAGATCAATCGAGAGAAGCTCGCGCGAATGCTCGACGAGTTTCGATTGGTTGAGAAACGAGCGGCCGACACCGGCGTGACGTTCGCCGAAGCCATGCGGATGATCGCGGGCGCGAACGTCGTGGGCGAGGGCGTAGTCGGTCCCGCCGCTCCCGACTGGTCGCGCATCGTCGCCGGCCCCTGGTTGGCCGAGACACTCGAGGCGCTTCGACGTCCGGATGGGCTCGCGCCCGTGCAAGCCGGCGATGCACTCAAGGCGACGCTGCGGCCGTACCAGCACGCAGGCGTGCGCTGGCTGCACCTCCTGTCGTCGCTCGGTCTGGGCGCCTGCCTGGCGGACGACATGGGTCTGGGCAAGACGATGCAGGTGCTGGCGTTGATGCTGGTGCTGCGAAGGCACGGCAACCGCGGGAGGCGCACGAGCCTGATCGTCGCGCCGGCGTCGCTGTTGGCGAACTGGGCGTCGGAGATCGAACGGTTCGCGCCGAGCCTGAAGGCGCTCGTTGCGCATCCATCGGCGATGCCGGCCGGTGAGCTGCGAACGCTGGATCAAGACCGACTCGCGGATGTGGATCTGGTCATCACGAGCTACGGATCGCTCTTGCGCGTACCCGGGCTGCTGAAGATTCCGTGGCACCTCGCGGTGCTGGATGAAGCCCAGGCCATCAAGAACCCCGGCGCCAGGCAGACGCGGGCCGCCAAGCAGCTCGACGCCACTGCGCGGGTCGCGCTCACCGGTACCCCGGTCGAGAACCGTCTCGGCGACCTGTGGTCCATCTTCGACTTCATCAACCCCGGTCTTCTCGGCTCCGGCAAGGAGTTCTCGGGCTTTGCCAAGCGTCTCGCGGCAAAGCCTCATAATCCGTACGGACCGCTCCGCGAGCTGGTGCGTCCCTACATCCTCCGACGCCTGAAGACCGACAAGACGGTGATCGCCGATCTGCCGGACAAGACCGAGGTCAAGGCGTTCTGCCTCCTCACGCGCACGCAAGCGGCGCTCTATCAAGAGGCAGTGAGCGAGCTGCAAGGGGAGCTGGACGGCGTGGATGGGATCAAGCGCAGGGGTGTCGTCCTGGCGTTCCTGATGCGCTTCAAGCAGATCTGCAATCATCCGTCGCAGTGGCTCGGCGACGGCGCGTGGCGCGAAGCCGACAGCGGCAAGCTCGCACGGCTGCGCGAGATCGCCGAGGTCATCGCCGTGAAGCAGGAGAAGGTGCTCGTCTTCACGCAGTTCCGCGAGGTCACCGCGCCGCTGGTAGCGTTTCTGGGATCGGTGTTCGGAAGACCCGGGCTCGTGCTGCACGGCGAAACGGACGTGAAGAAGCGCCAGGCGCTCGTGAAGCGATTTCAGGACGACGAAACCGTCCCGTTCTTCGTGCTCTCGCTCAAGGCCGGCGGCTCCGGCCTCAACCTGACGGCGGCGTCTCACGTGATCCATTTCGACCGCTGGTGGAACCCGGCGGTGGAGAATCAGGCCACGGACCGTGCCTTCCGGATCGGACAGACCAGAAACGTCCTCGTGCACAAGTTCTTGTGTCGCGGGACCGTGGAGGAGAAGATTGACCAGCTGATCGATTCGAAGCGGCAGCTGTCGCAGGACCTCCTGGAGGGCGGCGCCGATCTGCTGCTGACCGAGATGACGAATGACGCGCTCTTGAAGCTCGTCGCGCTCGATCTCCACCGCGCATCTCAGGACTGACGAATGTACTACTACGACGATTGGAAACCCTACGTGACCGTCGGCGAGCGGCGGCTTCAGGCTCTTCGCGAGGTCGCCGCGTTGACGAAGAAGGGCCAGACCCTCTCGCCGGTCGTCGTCGGCGGACGAAAGATCGCCAGGACCTTTTGGGGCAAGGCCTGGTGCGACAACCTCGAGCGCTACAGCGACTACGCGAACCGGTTGCCGCGCGGGCGCTCGTACGTCCGCAATGGCTCGGTCGTCGACCTGCAGATCGCGCCTGGAGCGGTCACGGCACGGGTGACCGGCTCCGACCTCTACGAGATCCACGTGAAGGTCGCCGCCGTCCAGAAGGCCCGGTGGGGCGCCGTCTGCCAGGACTGTACTGGTCAGATCGATTCCCTCGTCGAGTTGCTCCAGGGACGGCTCTCCGAACGCGTGATGACGCGGATCTGCGAGGAAAAAGCGGGGCTCTTTCCGTCGCCGAAGGAGATCACGTTCACGTGCAGTTGTCCGGACTGGGCCTCGATGTGCAAGCACGTCGCAGCGGTGCTCTACGGCATCGGCGCCCGCCTGGACGAAAAGCCTGACCTCCTGTTCACGCTGCGCAAGGTGAATCACGAGGATCTTATTGCGAAGGCGGGCACGAGCCTGCCCCGAACCAGGAAGGGAGCGGCGGTCGGAAGGGTGCTCGACACCGGGGATCTGTCGGAGATCTTCGGGATCGAGATCGCTCAGGTCACGACCCCACGCGCCCCCGCTCGTGCCAAGCTGGCGAGCCCGACGCGCAGAACTGCAGCGAGCAAAGCAAGTCGATCGAAGAAGGCCGCTGTCTCACTGCATAGACGCAAGACGCGCTGATGAGCCGCCGGACGCCTCGCGTGGGTGCGGTGGAAGTGACATCCAAGACTACTCGCTTGCATCCTGTGTCCACCCGCGATCGAATCATCCGTGCAGCCCTTGTGGGCGGGCCGATGTACGACCCGCTCTACGACGCCATTCCGCAGTTCGAGCGGGACTTCGGCTTCTCGGTCGACGTCGTCGTCCGGCTGCCGCATCCCGAGTTGAACGCGTGGGTCAAAGACACCTTCGCGTCCGGCGATGCCGACATCGATCTTCTGTCCACGCACACCAAGTACGCGCCGTCGCAAGCGCAGTGGTTGTTGCCACTCGATGAATTCATCGCCTCAGACCACCTGGCCGACCTGCGTTCGCGACCGTTGGAGCTGTCGCGCATCGATGGCAGGCTTCTCCAAGTGCCTCGCAACATCGACGTTCGGCTCCTGCACTATCGTCGTGATCTGCTCGAGGCCGGGCGGAGTCGATCGGGAAACTCCGGACCGCCCGCGACATGGTCCGAGCTCGCAGAGCGGGCCAGCCAGCTTACGACCGACTCGATATCAGGATTTCTTTTTCCGGGCCGCGACTCGGGGCTGTTTGGAACGTTCTACGAATTGCTCGTTGGCGCCGGCGGCAAACTGTTCGATGACGTGCTTCAACCGGCGTTCAACTCCTCGGCGGGCGTGTCGGCGGCGAGGTTCATCGCCGACCTGCACCAGGTGCGGCGCGTTACACCCAGGGCCCTCCCGGAGTGGCACTACGACGAGATCTCGGCGGCGTTTCGTGACGGACGCGCGGCCATGGTGTGCGATTGGCCGGGTAGCTATCACCTCTACCGCGACCCCGCGACGTGTCGTATCGCCGAGTGTGTTGGCCTCGCGCCGCTGCCAGCTGGTCCATCCGGTGTCAGCGCAGCCTATGGCGGGTGTCATTCGTTTGCAATTCCACGAGCGTCTCGCAATCCGCGCGGAGGCGCCGATTTCCTACGGTACTTCACGTCGTTCGATGCGCAGCTCGGCGAGGCCCGTCGCGGCGCGATCCCGTGCAGGTTGAGCGCCCTCGCGCGCATGCGCGACGAGGCTGTACCGCATCCGGCGGACGCGTATCGCTTCCAACTCCTCGCCGAGGCTGAAGCCACGATGATTGTCCCGCCGCGCTTCGCCGCCTATCCTCGGTGTGAAGACGCCATCTGGCACGCCGTCCAGCAGGCCATGATCGGTGCCTGGTCTCCGGAACAGGCGGTAGCGCGAGCGGCGGACGAGATTCGAAGCATCATGGATGCGGCCTGATGCTCACGCAAACCATCACGAAGATCGCGAAGCTTCGAAGATCGCGAAGAATTACCAGACCAGAAGTTCCTTTGCGGACAAAAGGCAAGTAGAAAACCACACGCAAAGACCAGGTAAAGAATGACCCACGGAATCTTCGATGGCCGCACCGCGCTCGTGACCGGCGCCGCCAGGGGGATAGGTCGGGCAACGGCGGAACAGTTTCTACGGGCCGGAGGCCGTGTCGCCCTCGTCGACCGCGATCGCGAGGCGCTGTCGGCGCTGGTTGCTGAGTGCGGAAACGCCAGCCGGGTGTTGGCGCTCGAGGCCGACGTCGCGTCGGCGACCGACGTCGGTCGCGCCGTCGATACGTGTGTCGCGACCTTCGGCGGTCTCGACGTGCTGGTCAACAACGCGGCCGTGCATTTCGCCAGGGCGGTCGACGAGTACTCGCTGGAAGAGATCGATCAGGTGATCGGCGTGAACCTCAAGGGTGCGCTCTTCGCTGTTCGCGCCGCGCTCCCGGCTTTGCGCCGCACGAAGGGCTCAATTGTCTCGGTGTCGTCGATGACCGGCCTGGTAGGGCAGAGCAACGGCGCCGTCTACGTCGCGACCAAGGGAGCCTTGATCTCGATGACCAAGGCGCTGGCACTCGAGTTGGGCGCCGACGGCATCAGGGTCAACTGCGTCTGTCCGGCCGGGGTCGACACCCGCCTGATGCGCGACTGGGCGGCGACGATGCCCGACCCGGCACAGGTGCTGCGGGACCAGGCGGCCATGCACCTGACCAATCGCATGGCCTCGTCTGACGAGATCGCGGCCGCGATCCTCTTTCTGGCGTCGCCTGCCGCGTCCTTCATCACGGGTGTGACGCTGCCCGTCGAAGGTGGAGCCACGCTGGGCTATCGACGGGGCTGAGGGCGTTCCTCGTACCACGCATCGTGGTCCGACCACACGCCGCACCGTGTGCACTGCGTGCTCGGCCATCGCCGCTGGCATCCGGGGCACTCGCCGTGCGTCGCGAAGGTGTTCCAGACCTCGCCGCATCCGGGCGAGCACGCCCAGGTGTCCTCGCGGCTCGGACGCCACTTGCAGGAGGGGCAACGGATGCCCGAAAAGTCCTTGTCGATGTCGTCTTCGAGAATGCGTGGAACGAAGCGGTCTTTCCCTCGCACGCCATCTTTGCCACGGACGAACCCGATGACGAGCGGAAGGGAAAAGAGCGGTAGCGTAAGGAAGTCAATCAACACGTCGAGAATCCTGCCTACTTGATTGTAACCGGTCCTTTCGCCCGCGCAGAGGCATAAATGGCTTCGATCACGACGACGCTGCGACGACCTTCCGGCCCGTCGCACGCCGGTGTGCCCGACGTGCGGATCGCGTGCAGGAAGTCTTCGAAGATGCGCCGGTGAGGCGTGGCGTCGGAGACGGTCGGCGAAGCGGCATTCGCCGCGGGCGCTGCATCCCGTGGCTCCAGGGCCTCGGATGGAAACCGGGGATCGGGCTCTTTGAGATCCACGCCGACGAGGTGATCGTGCTCGAGCGTGAGCGTGCCGTTGGCGCCCGTCAACTCGACGCGGCGCGCGTAGCCTGGAAAGACCGCCGTCGAGGCCTCGAACACACCAAGGGCGCCGTTTTCGAACTGCAACGTGGCCACGACCGTGTCCTCGACCTCGATCTTGTGCAGCTGGGTGCCCGCCCGCGCGTCGACGCTGACGATCGGCCCGCAGAGATGCAGCAGCAGGTCGACAGTGTGTATGGCCTGGTTGATCAGGGCGCCGCCGCCGTCGAGCGCAAACGTGCCGCGCCATCGGGATCCGCCGTAGTAGTCCGGCGGACGGTACCACTTGACGCGGCCGGACGCGAGGATCGGCCGTCCCGCCACGCCCGCGTCCACCATCGCCTTCATCTTGACGACGTCGGGTTTGAGGCGGTCCTGGAAGAAGACGCCGAGCTTCACGCCGGCGCGGTCGGCGGCGGCAATGAGGGCGTCGGCCCTCGCGGTGGTGATGTCGAGCGGCTTCTCGACGAGCACGTGCAAGCCCCGCTCGGCCGCGGCGATCCCCTGCTCGGCGTGCAGCGCCGACGGGCTGCCGATGGCGACGAGATCCATCGGCCGGTGCTCCAGAAACCGCTCGAGGCTGTCGAACGCCACGCCGCCATAGAGCTCGGCGAGCTGCTGCGCCTTCGCGGCGTTTCGACCGTAGACGGCCGTGATCTCGACGTCTGGGATCGCGAGCGCGGCGCGCGCGTGCGTGTCGCTGATGCTTCCGGCACCGAGGATGCCGATTCGGATACTCATGGTGTTGGGCTCAAGGCTCAGGGCTCAAGGCTCAGGCAAAATCTTCGAGGTTTTGCTTGAGGCCTGAGCCTTGAGCCCTGAGCCTATCAGATGACCGACCGCCACGACGGCAGACCCGCGCGCAGCGTCTCGACCTCCTCCGGGCGAAGATTGGCGAGCGGTGGGCGGACGGGGCCTCCGGCAAGGCCGAGCAGGTCCATCAGCGTCTTCATCACCGAAATTTCGTAGCCGCGGCGTTTCGCGCGAAGGACGTACAGCGGAACGACATACGTAGCCATGAGCGTCTGGAGCGCGGCTGCGTCGCCGCGCGAGGCGGTGTCGTGAAGCTGCAGCGCGATTCTTGGCGCCACGTTGGAGACGCTCGACGTAAACGCGCGAATGCCGATCCCGTAGTAGGCGGGCACCAGGTCGTCGCCGGCGCCGCCGATCCAGTGAAGACGGTCCCCGACGTGCGCCCGCAGAATCTGCAGGCGCCGGATATCGCCCTGGCCATCTTTCCAGGCGATCAGGTTGGGGATGCCCGCCAACCGCTCGACGAGCAGCGCAGAGGGATGAAACCAGTCGCGGCTGTAGATGATCAACCCGAGCCCGGTGGCGTTCCCGATCGACTGGTAGTACTCGAGCAGTCCGTCGTCTTCGGCGCCGGGGTAGTACGGCGGGAAGGCCAGGATTCCGCTCGCGCCCGCATCGGCCGCCTGTCGTGCGAGGCTCGCGGCGATCGCGACATTGAAGCCGACGCCCGCGATGACGGGCACGGTCCCGCGCGTTTCTTCGACCGCCGCGCGTACGACGGCGAGATGCTCGACGGGAGAGAGCGAATAGAGCTCGCCCGTGCCACCCGGTGCGACGATCGCGGCCGGCGGGTGCCGGAGCATCGCGCGGAGGTTGCCGCGGAGCCCGTCGAGGTCGAGCGACAGGTCGGCGTTGAACGGAGTAACGGGAAAACCGACCACCCCCTGCAGCTTCGATCGCAGTTCACTTGGTGACATCGTCATGCTCCTATGTTAGGTTGACCCGCCCGCTCGAAGCCACCTCACACGTGCTGGCCGTTGAGAAAACGATGCCTGATGTTGACAGCGATCAGGGGCGCGTCGCGATTGCGCGCGTCGTCCGCCGCCTCATCCCGTTCATTTTCCTGTGCTACGTCGTCGCGTACATCGACCGGGTCAATATCGGGTTCGCGAAGTCCGAGCTGCAGCGCGACCTGGGCCTGAGCGACTGGGCCTACGGTCTTGGCGGAGGCCTGTTCTTCCTCGGCTACTGCCTGTTCGAGATCCCGAGCAACCTGATCCTGGAGCGTGTCGGGGCGCGCATGTGGATCGCCCGCATCATGATCGGCTGGGGCCTCGTGTCGATGGCGATGATGTTCGTGGTCGGTCAGTGGAGCTTCTACGCGATGCGGATCCTGCTCGGCATCGCGGAGGCGGGATTCTTTCCGGGCATTGTGTTGTATCTGACTTACTGGGTTCCGGCGGCCGAACGCGCGAAAACCGGCGCGCTCTTCATGACGGCCGCCCCCGTCGCCGTGCTGGTCGGCGCACCCGTGTCGGAGTCGCTGCTCGCGCTCGACGGCCGGCTGGGCCTGGCGGGATGGCAGTGGCTGTTCCTGGTAGAAGGCCTTCCGGCGGTCGTGCTCGGCATCGTCGCGTTGTGGTTCCTCACCGATCGGCCCGAGCAGGCCAGGTGGATGCCTGCCGCCGAGCGGGCATGGTTGAGCGGGATCATGGAGCGCGAGCGAGTCGAGCGCCAAGCCCTTCATCAGGGATCGCACCTGAAGGCGCTCCTGAACGGACGCGTGCTGCTCATCTGTTTCATCTACTTCCTCAACACGCTCGTCACGTACGGGGTCTTTCTGTGGCTGCCGAGCATCCTGCGGGATGCATCGGGATACCGTGGCTGGCGCCTGAGCCTCGTAACCTCGCTGCCGTTCCTGGTGGCGCTCGTCGGCATGGTGCTGATCGGCCGGCACTCGGATCGCACAGGCGAGCGCAAGGGCCATGTCGCGGCCTGTGCGATGACGGGCGCGATCGGGCTCGTGCTCGCCGCAGGCTTTCACGACAGCGTGCCGCTCATCGTGCTCAGCTTTGCCTTGTCGCAGCTCGGCCAGCGCTCGGTGCAGGGTGTCTTCTGGGCCATTCCTCCCATGGTCCTCGGAGGCACGGCGGCTGCCGCCGGCATCGCGCTCATCAACTCGGTCGGCAACCTTGGCGGGTTCGTGGGCCCGACCGTGATGGGATGGTTGCGCGGGGTGAGCGGGTCGTACTCGGCGGGGCTGCTGGTTCTGGCCTCGGCGCTCGTCTTCGAGGCGGTGCTGGTGATGACGTTGCGGCTGCCGAAGGAGCCAGGCCGAGGGGCCGGACGTCCGAAGGCCGCTTGACTTCGCGCGGAGCGTTTGCCACGCTTCCCGCAGAGCGCATGAACACATGGCGGTGAGCCTCGCCGACGAGGCGTATCTCGCAGTCCGAGACGAGATCCTTCGAGGCCAGCTCCGGCCGGGCACGCCGCTGTCGCGGCGGCGGCTCGCACGGCAGCTCGGCATGAGCGTCCTGCCCGTCAGCGACGCCCTGAAGCGCCTCGAAGAGGACGGCCTGGTCGAGACACGCGCGCGCGCCGGCACGCGGGTCAGGGTCCCGACGCGCACCGATGTCCGGGAGCTTTACGAGCTCCGCGAAGCGCTCGAAACGCAGTCAGCACGACTCTTCGCCGAGCGGGCCACGGCCGTGCACCGGCGCGAGCTGCGACGCCTCGCTGGCCACGTCGACGCGCTCTTCGACCGCTTGGCTGGCGGCGGCGAGGACGACGGGTTCCGTTTTGCCGTGCACAGCCAGCACCTGCAGTTCCACATGCGGATTGCCGAGCACGCCAACAGTCAACTGCTCAAGCAGATGATCGAACGCAAGCACGTGCTGATCATGAACTGGGTCTTCGACATCACGGGCCGCCGCACGCCGCTCCCGCCCGGATTTCACTCGAGGCTCGCCGAGGGCTTGGTCTCCGGTGATCCGGAGAAGGCGGATGCGCTGATGCGCGAGCACGTGCGCTATGGTTTCGGCGAGATCTCGACGCACATCGGTGCCCTCGGCGCCTCGGAATGGCGCGAGCGACGGGCGACACCAGCCAAGCTGACCGCCCACACTTGAGGGCCCACGTGAAAACGCCGACACTCCTGCTCGCGCTCCTGCTCTCCACGCTGCCGCTCTCTTTCTCAACGCTGCGGCTTCATGCCCAGTGGCCCCAGTTTCGTGGTCCTGAGGGGACCGGGTATGCGTCGAGCGCCGATCTGCCGCTGACGTGGGCGGAGGACAAGAACGTCCGGTGGAAGACCGCGGTACCCGGTCGCGCCTGGTCGTCGCCGGTCATCCTGGGCAACCAGGTGTGGCTGACCACAGCCCCCCAGGATGGCCGCCAGTTGTTTGCGGTCGCCGTCGATCGCGACAGCGGGAAAATCATTCACAACATCAGGGTGTTTCAAGTCAACGGGCCGCAGTACATTGATCCCTTCAAC
>Ga0184612_10000096_pt1 | contig 39368 bp, 33 predicted proteins | sample PLM3_60_coex_FD_133163 | JGI IMG/M metagenome (GOLD analysis project Ga0184612, IMG submission 133163) | Groundwater sediment microbial communities from an aquifer in East River, Colorado, USA - PLM3_60_coex | ecosystem: Environmental > Terrestrial > Soil > Riparian zone | place: USA: East... | reverse complement strand
GCGCGTCGCGACCCGGCCAGAGCTGGCGCGCGACGCTTTCCGACACCACCGCCACCGCGGCGCCGGCGCTCCGTTCGCTCGGCGTGAAGCCGCGTCCGCGCACGAGATCGATGCCGAGGATGCTGAAGTATTCCGGCGAGACGAACTGGTACGCGACGGTCGACCTGCCAGTCGCGCCGTCGGCAAAAGCGGCCTTGGGCGCCGCAGCCTCGGCGAAGGCGGCGCGCCCGCCCAGCCCGCCCGGCCACGACGCCGCTACCGAGGCGACAGACGGCTCGCGCCTCACGGCGTCGAGCATCGCTCCCCGCATCTGCTCGTTCACGATGCCCATGGTAACGACATCGGCTGTGCGGATTCCGGGATCGACCGCCGCCGCCGCCCACGCGCTGCGCAGGAAGACGGCGGAGCAGATGAGGAGCAGCACGGATCCGGTCACCTGAAGAGCGACGAGCGCGTTCCGGGCCCGGCCGGGACGGGCATCACGCACCACCGCGCCGCGAATCGCCCGCACCAGTTCCAAGCGCGTGGCCTGAAGCGCGGGCGCGAGCGCGAAGAACAGGGTCGATACCATCGCGCCGGCAAACAGGAACAGCGCGACGCGCCAGTCCGCTGGCGGCACCGCGACACGAATGTCGCCGAAGGCGCTCGCCCAGGTGCTCGTGATCGCGTAGAGCGCGGCTTCGAGCACGAGCCGTGAAATGCCGAAGGCGAGCACAGCTGACACCAGTGCGAGCAGCAGGCTTTCGCTGAGCAACTGCCAGATGATGCGGCGCCGCGACGCGCCAATGGCCAGCCGGATGCCGATTTCGCGCTGGCGTGCGACTGCGCGCGCGAGCAGCAGGTTGGCGACGTTCGCGCAGCCGATCATCAGGATGAGACCGAACGCAAAAAAGAGCGGCGTGAACAGCAGCATGACGTCGGCCGACAGCGGGACCGTGCCCTGCCTCGGTTCGAGTACGAGGTTCGCGCCACGACGCTCGACAGAACCTTCAGCGGCACGACGCGAGTCCCACACCAGGAGCTCCGCGAGCGCCTGGCCGCGCGACACACCGGGCCACCAGTCCGAGGCCGAGCCCCACCGTGGTCACAATCGTCAGGGCCACCAGGGGCGTCCGGCGGAACGAGCGACAGGCGTAAAGGACGTCTCGCACCACACCGTCGAGCATGCCGGCCTCCGTGTTTTGAGCACAGCGCGTGGCGCAACTATACAGCTCGCTCGCTCCCCAAGACCTCAGCTCTCAATTCGGCAGATTTCCCGCCGGCCGCTGTCGACGAGGTCGTGATAATCCGCCATGGTCTTCCGGAGGGTCTCGTTGGCCATGATCTGTTGCTTCATGGCGAAGAGGTCATCGATCGTTTCGACCTTCGCCTCAGCGACGATGGTCCAGAAGGGCTCGCCAGTGACATCGGTGAGCAGGCGAAGGGTTCATGGCCCAGCTCTTTCATTACCGTTGAGATGCCTCTGAACTTCTCGACCATTTGGCGGACCTTCCCGGGTTTGCAGTGCATGACCTCACGGATCACATACATGACTCACTCCTCCCCACGCGTCGTTCATGCGTGGAACTCCACATCCTTCGCGGCCGCCATGATGCGGCCGATGTTTTCGTCCGACATGAAATCCGGCAGCGGAATGGCGCCGGTGATCGCGGACAGAAATGCATTGGTGGCGTCCTGGTTGTCCCGCAGCGCACCGAAGAGCGCCTGCATCTCGGGCGGAGGGGGCTCGAGTGCCGCGAGCTGGCTGGTGAACTCGTACATCGGCCGCACGCGTTCGTTGCGCGCGGCTTCGTGAGCCGCCAGTAGCTCTTCAAACCTGGCGTTGTTCGACAACGCTGCGGTGAGCGCCGCCCCCAACCTTTCGGCATCGATAAACGCGTCACTGATTCCCTGTGCGGTAATCGGATCGCGGTTGTAGCTGGCGTCGCCGACGAGCGCCCATCCCCTGCCATACGGTCTACGGAAATACCCGGGAACACCTGCCGTGCCGTACCATTTCTCCTCGCGGCGGCCCTCGCGCACGCGAGCAAGGAAGTCGGGCGACTTCTCGAGTGCCCGCCAGACATGTCCCTCGACATCGGCGCGGACGGCGGGGAAGTCCCTCGTGGGCCAGTTCACCATGACGAGATGCAGACCATCGTTAGTTGGGGCACCCCCAAACGCGCAGTCGTCGCGCACGTAGAGTTCGATGTCGTCCTGCCGGACGCCGCTGAAGTACGAGTAATAGCAACAGGCGGCCACCGGGCGAACGTCGTACTCCGGCGCTTGCACCGCTTGTGCGACGAACGAGCTCACGCCGTCGGCGCCAATGACGACTCGCGCCCGCTCCTCGACTGCCTGTGCACCCTTCCCATGGCCGCGTATTCCAACGACGGCATCATCCGTCATCAGCAACTCGTCGACGATGAAGGACTCGCGAACGTCGACGCCGCATTTCGCCGCTGCATTCACAAGAAGGCTGTCGAGTACGGTGCGACGGGGACAGAACCCGCCCAGGCCGTCATTCACGTCAGGAATCGTGCCGCGCAGCGCGAACGGTCCGACATCGAACGTCATCCGCCGGCAGATGGCCGGCACGCCCGTCGCGGCCAGCGTGTGGAGAAGTCCTCACCGCGCCAGGATCTCGGCGCCATGGGGCCACAGGATGTGCGTCGAGATCGTATCGCTGGGAAAGGCTGCCCTGTCGACGAGTAAGACCTTGAACCCCTGGCGTGCCAGGAGCATAGCGGTCGACGAGCCGGCACAACGCGCGCCGACGACGATGGCATCGTGCATCTGAAACCTCCGCGTTGAGCTCCACCCTACTCGACGGCGGCGGCTACGGCATCGGACGAATTACCCAAAATCGCAGTCGCGTTTGAATTGGGTAATCCTGTGTACGCAGTTCAGATGAGGTTGCGCTGGTATGCCCAGGCGGTGGCGCCCGCCCGGCTCGAGACACCGAGTTTGTCGAAGATGTTGCTGACGTGGCGAGCCACAGTTTTTTCGCTGATGAACAGCCCCTCCGCAATGTCACGATTCGTCTTGCCGGCCGCAAGCAGGCGAAGGACCTGTAGCTCCCGCTGGCTGAGCAAGCCGACGACGTGCCGCGTGGCGGGCTTCGATTGCTCTGCGATGCGCGCCAGACAATGCGCGGCGTTGAGCAGCTTGAACAGCCGCCGTGCGGCATCGAGCTCGAGACGTCGGCCGTCCTGATCACCGCGCCGTTCGCACACCACTGCCATCAGCAGACAGGTCTGTGCTTCTTCGTACGGCATCTCCAGATCCCGCCAGACGTCATACGCCTGGCGTAATGACGTCGACGCACCCGGAATGTCGTCCTCGGTGAGGAGGACCGCGCCAGTGGCGTGCGCACTCGCCGCGGCAAGAAGCCGCGCGCCGACGGCGCGCGCGATCTCCGACAACTCTTCCCCCGCAGCGCGCGCGTGCTCGCGATCGCCGGCGGCCAGCAGGATCTCGACGGCAGCCGCAAGTAGTCTGGCGCGGGCGGGCTGAGCCCGCGTGTCGAGCAGAGCCCCGCGGATCGACGCGGCCGCAGCGTCGATCTGGTCTTGCGACAGACGAAGCAGCGACAGGCCCGGCTGCGGCTTTTGGCCGCGCCCGTTGGCGCGCGCGTACGCGGCTTCAGCCTTCGCAAACTCCCCCCGAAGTCGATGGATCTCGCCGAGGCGGTAGAACGCGGCACCCGCTGCGGGCCGGTTGCTCAGCAACTCGCTCGCGTCCTACGCGTCCTGTGCGGCATCGTTCCACTTGCCACGCAACTGCAGGACTTCGGCGCGGTAGAGCAGGCACTCGCCGCGATAGCGCACGAGGCCAGGCTGGGTCGCACACCATTGGGCGAGCGACGTGGTCCACTCGTAGGCGCGACGGAGATCGAAGGTTTCTTGACAGGCCTCCAGCACACTGCAATAGATGTCACCCGCGAGGATCGGCGTCACGTCGCCGGCGATCACCGCGGCCATTGCTTCGTCCAGAAGCGCGACACCTTCCGCGATGTTGCCGAGCCGTATGAGCGCGCGACCGCGTCCGTGACCGGCAAGCGCCGCCAGATCGCGATCACCGAACCGGTTGGCGATTTCAGCCGCCTGCGTGAACACGAGGTGACCTGCCGCCGGGTCACCCTGCACGATGCGTTGAATGGCGGTGGGAATCAGCAGAAATCCGCGCACGGCGCAGTCGAGGTGCGCCGCGTCGAGAATACGTTCAGCTCTGGCGAGCCAGCCGGCGGCCGGAGCCATGGCGCCGCGTTGCAACAGGCCAAACGCAAGCCAACCGGCGGATCGAGCGGCACCTTCGTCGTCGCTCCGAGCGAGGAATGTCTGATGCGCGCGCGCTTGGAACGCCTCGCTCTCATCATCCCGTCCCATGAGATAGGCTGCCGTTGCGAGTCGTTCGAGGTCTTCGGGTTCGAGGGGTCCGTCACGGTCGGCCGTTTCCAACAGGCGATACGATTCCGCCCACGCCCTTTGCTGGAACAGTTCCCGGCCGCGCGCGAGCGCCCGCACATCGGTCATGTGGCCTTCGCGGAGAACAGGAGCGCCTGGTAGGCGTCGCTCCACGTGCGACGCTCGTAGCACTCGCGGCCGTGTTGAAGCTGATAGAGCATGTCCGGGACCACTCGCGGTTTGAGCCAGATCGTGAGCACCAACCTGGATAGGGTAGGCGGCTTGCGTTCGTTCTAGCAAGGCTGACTCCCGCGCATGAGCTCAGCGTAGAATCTCCGAATGAAGAACGGCAGCCCGTGTCAGCCGTGGGGAATTGCCGCGTTCCTCCAGGTCGAGCTGTGACCGCGAACTCCCGTCTGGCCTCGGCAGTGCGCACGGTGTGGCTCGACCTGGGCTGGCTCGTGGTGCTGGTCATCGCGCTGGCGTTTCCGTTCGTGGTCGACGCGTTCGGGAAGCTCAGCTACGCCTGGAGCCTGGCGTTCTGGGCCATCCCCATCCTTTACCTGATCCCCTTGTTCCTCACGCTGACGGGAGGCGGGCAGGGCCGCCGGCGCCGCGCCCTCTTGCTGACCGTCGGACTGATTGTCGGCCTCGGCGTGGTGCTCGACTTCCTGCTCGGTCCGCTGACGCTCACGTTTCCCGGATGCGTGGTGAACGACGGCCGGTATCTCTACTGTCTTGCCGGCCGCGTGCCGATCGAAGAGATTCTCTTCTACGCTCTGGGACCGATCGCAATCGTCCTGGTCTATGCGGCAGCGGACGAACGCTGGCTGCAGGCGTATAACCCGAAGGATGATCTTCTGAACGTCAAGCTCCTCCAGATCTCCCCTCCGCTCGTCGTGACCGCCGTCGCAGCGGCCGCGGGCCTGGCGATCGTCTGGCTGGTGAGGGGCGTGTTCCCGGTGTACGCCACATTCCTGAGCGCTGGCGCGCTGCTGCCGGCGGTCGTCCTCTACCGGTGCATCGGACGCTTCGTCAACTGGCCAGCCTTTGCGGCGACCACGTTGTACGTGACGCTCACGTCGGTTATCTGGGAGGTCACGCTCGCCGTACCGCGAGGGTGGTGGGGTTACGAGATGAAGGGAATGCTCGGGTCCATCGGTGCCTGGTCACGGCCCGAGCCCTTTCCGGTTGAAGCGGCGTTCGTGTGGATCGCGGCGCCATTCTCGGCGGTGCTGACGTACGAGTTTGCCAAGGCATTCATGCACCACCCGTCGCGCTCGACTCGTATCGCTCTCATAGGTCCGCCCCGAGGACGCTCGTGATGCGCAACGTGTCGTCCAAAGCCGTCCAGTGGTCTACTGGCGACGAAGCATCGTCGCTGTCAGGAGCGTCAAGTCGTCAGTTTGAGGGCGGCCGTGGATTCGCTCCCGCACGCGCGACAAAATGGCATCGAGCAAAGGCGCACCGCCGCGGGCGTGTTGCCGGGCCGCCGCCAGGATTGGCACCTCTCCTGAATCCTCCCCGCTGGCGAGCGCGTCTGAGACTCCGTCCGTGTACAGGAGGAGGAGATCGCCAGGGCCAAGGGGGACGCTTCGCTGCTCCCACGTGCAGGCGGGGAGCGCTGGCGAGATCAGCGGACCGGTGCTTGCGAGGCGCACCAGGCCTCCGTCAGCCGCGCACAAAAGTCCGGCCGGATGGCCGGCGTTGATATACCGCAGGCATCCCTCTCGTACGGCCACGACGCCAGCGATCAACGTCACAAACCTCTCGGGCCCGAACGCCGCCATGCTGCTCCGCAGGCGCTCGACGACGGCGATTGGCTCGTAGCCGTCTGCTGCGGCGGCGCGAAAAGCGGATTTGACCACACCGGTCAGCATGGCGGCTGAAGCCCCGTGACCCATGACGTCGGCGACGAGTAGCGCAACCCTTTCCGAGTCGATCGCGACATAGTCGCAGAGGTCGCCGCCGAGCTCAGAGCAGGAGACGTAGCGGGAACAGATCGCGACCTCGTCGAGGACCAGGTCGGCGACAGGCAGGAGCCCCCGCTGGAATGCGCGAGCGTCGCCCAGCTCCCTCTCGAGCCGGTCTACGTGCCGCCTGTTCTCCTGCCGGCGCCAGCGCAGCTCGAGGCAACGTTCGACCAATGTCTGTAACACCTCCCGGTCAAATGGTTTCTGGATGAAGTAGAACGCGTGGCCACGGATCGCGCGAATCAGCTTCTGATCGAGATCGTCCAGACTGCCGGTCATCATGATGATGTCGACGTCCGGGTGATCGGCCTTCAGCCGCACCATCAGTTCGAAGCCGTCCAGTTCGGGCATCCTGATGTCGAGGATGACGAGGTCCGGCTTGAACTCGGTGGCGAGCGCCGCGGCATCCGCAGAGGACTGACTTCCGACCACGCGGTGCAGACCACCCAGGACGCGCTCGACGGCGCGGACCATGCCTGGCTCGTCATCAACGACCAGAATGCGCGAGGGTTTTTTCATTGGGTGGCGCGCGCGAGTGCCGATGACGCCCATGGCACGGTCACGTGGACACGGGTGCCCTTCCGTAGCTCGCTCTGCAGGCTCAGCGTGCCGCCGATCTCCCAGAGGATCGAGCGGCAGATCGACAGCCCTAGCCCGTTGCCGTTGGCCTTCGTCGTGAAGAACGGCTCGAACACCCTGGGAAGGTTCTCGGGCTTGATTCCGCAGCCGGTGTCGGCGACCGTGATGGCCATCTGGTCCTGCTGGGACTCGACGCGTACGGTGACGTTTCCTCCCTGCGAACTGGCTTCCCGGGCGTTCGTCAGCAGGTTGAGGAAGACCTGTTCGAGATCGCTCTGCCCGCAGGCAACCGGCAGCAGATCGCCCCTGGTCTCCACCACGAGATCGATACCGCGGCGCTCCATCCCGTCCTTGAGAACAGCAAGCGTCGTGTCGAGCGCCGGTTGCACCTGCCCGTTGTGAGTACGGCGAGCTCCGCCTCGTGCGAACGAGAGCATGCCTCCGAAAATTCGCCGGCACACCTGCATGGACATCTGTACGTGCTCGAGATCCTCCAGGTACACCGTCGGCTCCATCTTCCCGCTCTGCAGATCCACCTGTATCTGCTGAATGAGCGGGAGCATGGACCCGAGGGCATTGTTCACATCGTGGGACACGGTTCGGGCGAGGTCGGCGATGGCGTGTTTGCGCTCGGCCGTCAGTATGCGAGCCTGCAGCGATTCGGTACGGGTCAGGTTCTGGATGGCGATCGCCGCCTGAGACCGGAAACGATCCACGAGCTCGGCATCGAACAGCTGCAGCCTTCCCGGATGACGCGCGGCCACCTTGAGAATCCCGAACGTGCCGTCGCGCGCGACCAGCGGCGCACACAGCATGGACGCTTCGCGTGCCTCTGCCGTGTCCGCAGGCCCGACGCGGTTGTAGTCGAGCATCTCGGCGAGGCGCGCGACCGGCTTTCCCGTCCACTCACTCCAGGTATCTCCGCGCCGATCGAAGCCGTGGATTTGCGCCGAGGCCAGCGTCGGCTGGAGGGCCGAATCGAGCGGCAGCGTAAGGCCGATGCGGTGGCTCCGAGCCTTGGTCCACGAAATCTGTTCCGCGACGACGCGCAGCGTGTCCTCGCCGTTCTCTCGTATCAGCAACGCGGACGAGTGATCGTAGTGCGTCAGCGAGCGGAGGCCGTCCAGGATCTGGTAGAAGAGATCCTTCGGGTGGATCTGCTCCATGATTTTCCGGTCGATGCGGTCGCGGATCTCGAGCATCCGTTCGCGATCCATGGAGCGCACGGCGTTGGAAACAGTGGCTGTGACGCGCGCAAGGAGCCGTCCATCGTCGCGGTCGAACGCCGGTTGCTGCCGCATGAACGCCATCGCGCCCCATGCGGCGCCGCGTCGTCGGACGGGAGCCATCATCAGGTCGCTTCGCGCCGGCGGATGCGTGTGCCGAATGAACCGGCCGATATGCTGCAGATCCCAATTACCCTCGCGCGGGACGTGGAGCAGCAGCCGAGCCTCGGTCTCGCCGGGTTCGATCACCGCGATGCAGCCGCGGTCAGCCTGAAAGAGCGCCCGGCTCTCCCGGAGCACATGTCCCAATGCCTTGCGCGGCTCGCGGATCGATCGCAAGTCCTGAGACAGCTTGTCGAGGAACTTGAGGAATTCGAGTTCCCGGGATGGTGACAGCATGATTCCGGCTCCGCGAGGTTGAAACGTTCGCCTGACGGCGGCTGGCCCCGGCATCTTACAGCGCCAGCCGGACGACTGGGGTGTGGGACATTGCGCGGAACGACTCCCTGTGCTCGACGGCGAGCCACAACGTGTCGCCTGTCAATGTGTTAGCGCGCGACGGATGTGGTAGCCGCCGACGTCCGAGAAAGTTGACAAGACTCACCAATCAAGGCCCTAATCCCGCTACCGTCCAAACTCGAGGGAGGCCCGCCATCGATATCGAGAAGCGGTCAATCGAGGCTGGGCGGAAGGAAGGCGACGAATGCGTTATGTGACCCTTGGAGCTCTCGTGTGTTTGTTCATGGGCGCGGCTGTCAGCGCGCAGACGCCGGACGCGCAGTTGATGGCGCCCATCCAGAAATTCATCGATAGTTTCAACAAGGGCGACATGGTCGGTGCGTCGGCGACCCACGCGGCGGTAGCGGAACTGTCGATCACCGACGAGGTCTCGCCGTACATCTGGCGAGGGGCGCAGGCGCTCAAGGCCTGGAGCGGCGATCTGGACGCCGACGCCAAGAAGAACGGCATCACCGATCAGGCCGTCAAGATCAGCGCGCCGACGAGGGTCGAAACGAGCGGCGATCAGGCGTATGTCGTCGTGCCGGCCGTTTACACCTTCAAGCAGGGTGGTGTGGCCATGCGCGAGGCGGCGCAGATGACGTTCGTGCTCAAGAAGGGCGCTGGCGGCTGGCTCATCCACGGCTGGACGTGGACCGGACCGAAGGCCCAGAAGGTCGCGGCGCCCGCCAAGCACTAACCCCAGGACCGAGGCGAGCTCCGTCACTTCGCGCACGCTTTGGTTCAGACGGCTCGCGCCGTCTCGCCAGCGTGGCTCGCCAGCTGGCCGAGCTGTTCGCTGGTACCGAGCACCACCAGAGAATCGCCCGCCTCCATGCGTGCGTCAGACGGCGGGTTGAACTCCATGCGGCCCGAGGCGCGGCGGATGCCGATCACGATCACCCCGAAGCTCTGACGAAGATTGGCGCCGACAATCGTCTGGCCCACGAGCGGCCCATCTGTTCGCACCTCCACCTGCTCCATGGAGAGGTCCATGAACTCGGAGCTCGTCGCCAGCTGCACGAACTCGACGACCGCCGGTCGCAGGGCCAGCTGCGCCATGTGCAGGCCCCCGATCTGGTAAGGAGAGATGACGCGGTCCGCGCCCGCCTTCTTGAGCTTGCGCGCTGATTCGTCGCTCTCTGCTCTGCCGATGATGTACAGCGACGGCTGCATCAGTCTGGCGGACAGGATGGCGTAGACGTTTTCCGCGTCGGTGGACACGGCGGCGATGAGGCCGCGTGCGCGTGCGACGCCCGCCTTGCTGAGTACTTCTTCGGAACTGGCATCTCCCTCGACCACCAGCCGGCCCGCGTCGCGCAGGATCTGCAGCCGTGCAGGGTCGCGTTCGATGACGACGTACGGGACGCGCTGACGCTGGAAGTCGTCCACGATGATCGCGCCGATGCGGCCGTAGCCGCAGACGATGAAGTGGTTCTCCAGCTCTTCGAGCATGTGCATGACCCTGCGGCGCTCCCACGGATTGTGCAAGGTGCCCTCGATCACGCGCGCGCCGAGCAGCGTGAACGAATAGAGCACCGTGCCGACCCCTCCGACGAGCAGCGCGGTCGTGAACGCCTCGCCCGCCCTCGAGAGTGGATGGACCTCGCGATAGCCGACCGTCGTCAGCGAGATGATGGTCATGTAGAAGGCGTCCCACGCCGACCAGCCCTCGATGACCATGTAGCCTGCGGTGCCTCCGAGCACCATGAGCGACAGGAGCACAACGGCCAGGACCGGCGGGGTGGGCGTCCAGCGGGACACGCCATAAGTCTAGCCGCAGTGTTGTACGGCTTCCTGGCGGCCCGGTCCTCCGTTGGGCCCTGACGCCGTTTCAGGTTATCCTCAGAACGCCCCCCTGCGACGGCCCCTTAGGGAGCCCCCGTGAAAACCCAGAGAGTTGCTGTTTTGCCGTTCCTTTTGGCCCTTGTTCCGATGTCGGCCCAGGTTCAGGCGCAGGCCCTTCCAGCGGGCTGGCCCAACCGCCTCGAGCTCGGTATGGCCGACGGTCCTGGCGGTGCGGCGGCCATGAGGGTCAGCGCCCCGTTCGGTTTTCGCTACCAGTACCTCGCTGGCGGGGCGAATACAGGGAATGGCTGGGCCAATTGGAATACCAACGGGGATTTCGCGAGGTTCTATATCGAGGACTCGCTCGCCAGCGGCATCATCCCGGTCTTCACGTACTACATGATGCTTCAGTCCACGCCGGGAGGTGGCAGCGAAAGCGCCGCGGTGTTCACCAACCTGAACAACACCGCCACCATGACGGCGTACTACAACGACCTCAAACTATTCTTTCAGAAGGCTGGGGCATTTACGGGACGCAAAGTGGTCCTCCATGTGGAGCCGGACCTCTGGGGCTACATGGAGCAGCGCTCCACGAACGACGACGCCAGCACTGTTCCCGCGAAGGTCGCTGAAACCGGAATTCCGGAATTGGCAGGACTGCCCGGCAACGTGTCCGGCTTTGCTCGAGCCGTCTTAAGGCTTCGCGACGCATACGCCCCCAACGTCAGCGTCGGCTATCACATCAGCGTCTGGGGAACCAACATCGATATCGGCTTGTCCAACCCGTCCGACAGTGCCGTCGATGCGCTGGCTGCGCGCGCCGCAGCCTTTTATCGATCGCTCGCGGCCAACTTCGACGTCGCCTTCGCAGAGTTCAGCGACCGGGACGCGGCCTTCAAGCAGTATGTCTACGGGGATGGTGGCCAGTCCTGGTTTGACGCGGAGGATTTCCGACGCAGCGCCCGATTCCTGGCCGGTTTCTCCGCTGGTGCGGGAAAACGGATCGTGATGTGGCAGATTCCTCTGGGCAACACGAAGGCAAGGGCCCAGAACAACACAACCGGGCATTACCAGGACAACCGGCCGGAGTGGCTGCTCGACGACTCGTCCCGTTCACATCTCGCGGCCTTCCGGGACGCGGGGGTCGTGGCGTTCCTCTTCGGCGGCGGCGCGGGCGGCACCACGTGCGCCTGCGACGGTCAGAGCGACGGCGTCACGAACCCAGCACCGATCAACGGCAACACCCTCGCCTCCGAGACGGCAGCTCCGGGTTCGGCGCCGGTCCAGGTGATGCGAGGAACCACGCCGACCCTGGTCACGCCATACGCCGCCGATGACGACGGCGGATTCTTCCGCTGGAGGGCCTGGCAGTACTACCAGGACGGGCCGATGACCTTGTCACCGGTGCCGTCAACGCCGCCGTCGTCGCCGACAAACCTGAGAATCGTCCGCTGACCGCAGGCTGCGGCAGGAAAGGCTCACGAATCCTCGCGAGACGCGCTGACGCCGCCCAGGCTCTTCGCCTCCGCGCAGCTCCGGCACACGCAGGCGATGTTCTGCTGATCCTCGGGCACTTGCGCGAGGACGTCGGGCGCGATGGATGTCGAGAAGCACCAGCAGTCCGGCTTGCCCTGGGCGATCCCGCAGTCGGTTGGGCCACCACACAGCGGACAGGGAGTGGTGCTCATCCCTCTACCAGTTCAACACACGTGCAAACACGAGCGGCGCGACAATCGTGGCGTCCGATTCGATGATGAACTTCGGCGTGCTCACGCCGAGCTTGCCCCACGTGATTTTCTCATTCGGATCGGCACCTGAGTACGATCCGTAGCTCGTCGTCGAGTCGCTGATTTGGCAGAAATAGCCCCACAGCCGGACGTCCTCGAGCCGGAGATCCTGGCTCAGCATGGGCACGACGCAGATGGGGAAGTCGCCGGCGATCCCGCCGCCGATCTGGAAGAGGCCGATCGAGCTTCGGGGGCTCGTCGCGCGATACCACTCGGCGAGGCGGATCATGTATTCGATCCCCGACCGCACCGTGTGCACGTTCTTGAACGTGCCCTGGATGCAGTGGGCGGCGTAGATGTTGCCGAGCGTCGAGTCTTCCCACCCGGGCACGAAGATTGGCAGGTTCGCCCGCGCGGCGGCGAGCAGCCAGCTGTCGGACGGATCGATCTCGAGGTGATCGTTGAGCCGCCCGGACAGGAGCACGCGGTAGAGGAACTCGTGCGGAAACAGGCGCTCGCCGGCCACGTCGGAGCGCTTCCACTCCTCGAGCACGACGTTCTCGATGCGGCGCATCGCTTCGTGCTCGGGGATGCAGGTGTCGGTCACGCGATTGAGCTGGCGCTCGAGCAGCTTCTGCTCGTCTTCAGGCGTCAGATCGCGGTAGCGCGGCAGCCGCTCGTAGTGGGAGTGCGCCACGAGGTTGAAGACGTCCTCTTCGAGGTTGGCGCCCGTGCAGCAGACGGCGTGCACCTTCCCCCGGCGGATCATCTCGGCGAGCGAGACGCCCAGCTCCGCGGTGCTCATTGCTCCCGCCAGGGCCATCATCATCGATCCCCCTGACTCGAGGTGCGCGATGTAGGCGAGCGCAGCGTCGTTGAGCGATGCGGCGTTGAAGTGGCGGTAGTGCCGCTCGATGAACTCGGAGACGGGACCGAGACGCTCGTCTCTGTCCGTGACCGCCGGGGTGTTGCCCGCTGTACGAGGAAGGCTGCTCATGTCGCGATGCCTCGGCGACCGTTGTCTGGCGAGATCGGCCCGAGGTCGCGACAGAGCCGTCCCGGGTGCGTCCTACGGCTTGCGGTGGCCAAGCCGCCATCGGAACGCGGGTGGCTGCAACGAAGAGATTACCACGTTCGCGCGCCACGACGCGCCAGAACTCCACCATGGCCGGAGGCCGCCGGGCATTCGAGATAAGATCGCCGCATGCGCAGAGTGCTCGCCGCCGCCGTGTTTGCCAGCGTCATTGTCAGCGTCGGGGTCCACGTCGGGGCCAGTGTCGGGGAGGTCTCGGCGCAGGCCGCTTCCCCCTCGCCGGAACAGACGGCCGAAGTCCAGGCCGCCCTCGCAAAGGTGGCGCCCAGCCTGGTCCGCATCCATGTCGTCTCGGTCGACTTCCAGGACGGCCGGGAGCTCAAGCGCGAAGCGTCGGGCAGCGGCACGATCATCACGGCGGACGGTCTCGTCATCACCAACCACCATGTTGCCGGGCGCACCCGCGCGATCACCTGCACGCTCGCCAGCCGCGAGGAGATTCCCGCGGACCTCGTCGGGACCGATCCCCTCTCGGATATCGCCGTGCTCCGCCTCCGGCCGGCAACCGCGCGCACCTTTCCGGTCGCCACCTTTGGTGACGTCACGAAGATGAAGGTCGGCGACCGGGTGCTGGCGCTCGGCAGCCCGCTCGCGCTCTCGCAATCAGTGACGATGGGGATTGTCAGCAACACCGAGATGATCATGCCGGGCATGTTCTGGCCGTTCAACCGCATGACGCTCGACGGGGAGGACGTCGGATCGATCGTCCGGTGGATCGGCCATGACGCGCCCATCTTCGGCGGCAACTCCGGCGGACCGCTCGTCAACATGCAGGGTCAGATCGTCGGCATCAACGAGATCAGCCTGGGCCTCGCAGGCGCAATTCCCGCGGATCTGGCGCGCGAGGTCGCCGAGTCCATCATGCGCGACGGCCGGGTGAAACGGGGCTGGATCGGCCTTGAAATCCAGCCGCTCCTCACCTCGAGCAAGGCGACGCGGGGCGCGCTGATCGGGGGGACGATCGAAGGGTCGCCGGCCGCCGACGCGGGCTTCGCCTCGGGGGACATCCTCGTGAAGCTCGCCGGTCGAGACGTGCTCGTCCGCTTCGCGGAAGAAGTCCCCGTCTTCAACCAGCTCGTCATGCGGCTGCCCATCGGCAAGCCGGTGGAGGCGACGGTCCTGCGGGATGGGGCCGAAAAGACCCTCCGGGTGACCCCTGCCGAGCGCGAGAGCGTGGACGCGCGGATTCGCGAGCTGCCGCTCGCCGGCGTCACGGCGTCGAATCTGACCGGGTGGTCGGCCAAGGAGCTCAAACGCACGAGCCGCGACGGCGTGCGCGTGCGCGGCGTCCGGCCAGGCGGTCCAGCTGATGAAGCCAAGCCCGCCCTTCGAGACGACGACGTGATTCTGTCGGTGGATGACCGGCCGACCGGGACGTTCGACGCGCTCGAAACAGTAGTCGATGCCCTGATGCGCGGGAAGGACGGTCGTGTCCCGGCGCTCGTGGCGTTCGATCGCGCCGGCGAGCGCCTCCTCACCGTCGTGGAGCTCGGGCGGCCCGGGCTCGAGGATCCAGGGCTCGAGGCGCGGAAGGCATGGGTGCCGATTTCGGTGCAGGTGCTCACGCGCGAGCTGGCCGAACGGCTCAATCTCTCCGGCCGCACGGGCGTTCGCGTCACCCGCGTGTTTGGCGGTGCCGCCGAAGCGTCCGGGCTGAAGGTGGGCGATGTCATTACCGCGCTCGACGGCAACCCGCTCGAAGCGTCCCAGCCCTCGGACGCGGATCTCTTCGCGACGCTCATCCGCCAGTACAAGATCGGGTCGACCGCGAAGCTGACGGTCGTGAGGAACGGCAAGCCGATGGACGTGTCAGTCAAACTCGACACCTCGCCGCGGCTGCCGCGAGAGATGAAGAAGTACGAGGACCCGAGCTTCGAGTTCCGCGTGCGCGATATCGCCGCTGCCGATCGCGTGTCGGCGCGGCTCCCCGCAGATCTGTCCGGAGTGCTCGTCGACGCCGTCCGGGAAGGCGGCTGGGCGGCGCTCGGCCACCTCGCCGACGGAGACATGCTGCTCACCATCGACGGCGAGGCGGTCGCCGACGTCGAGGCCGTCCAGCGGAAGATGGCGCGAGTGGCGGAGGCGAAGCCCCGATCGGTTGTCTTCAAGGTCCGACGCGGAATTCGCACGTTTTTTGTCGAGCTGGAAACCAGCTGGAGATAGTCCACGAACAACACTGCCGAACACGACCACAGACAACACGGACAACACGGATAGCCGGGCTCAAGCCTACACACTATGAGAAAAGCAACGGTCACTCTGACGGCGTGCGCGGCGCTTCTGCTCACCCCGTTCGTAACGCCGCTTTCCACATCTGTGGCGGCTCAGGACAATCGCCCCGCGGCCCGGGAGCTGGTCAAGAAGTGGCAGGAGGCCGTCGTCAACGTGCGCGTCGTGCTCAAGACGCGCATGTCGATGGGTGGTCGTGAAATGCAGGCGTCGGACGATCCGGTGGACACCGTCGGCACGGTTATTGATCCCTCGGGTTTGACCGTGCTGTCACTCGGCTCGCTGAATCCGGGCGCCATGATGAGCAAGCTCATGGGTTCGATGGGCGGCGGCGGCGGTCAACCGTCGGTGGAGATTACGACCGAGCCAACCGACGTCAAGATCCGGCTGTCGAACGGCCGCGAGCTGCCGGCGAAGATCGTGTTGCGGGACGAGGATCTGGACCTCGCCTTCCTGCGTCCGACGACCAGGCCGGAGACGCCGCTCGTTGCACTCGATCTGACGGACGCGGCAAAGCCTGCATTGCTCGATCAGGTGCTGGTGCTGTCGCGGCTGGGGCGCGTCGGCGGATGGACGGCCGGTGCGGCGCTCTACGACGTCGGCGCGATCATCGAGAAGCCGCGCACCTTCTACGTGCTGGCGGGTGCTTCGTCAGGGATGGGTACTCCGGCCTTCCTGACCAACGGCCGCATCGTCGGACTCCTCACGCTCCGCCAGATCGAGCCCGGCCGCGCGAGCATGGCGTCGATGTTGGGTGGATCGGAAAGCATGGGCATGCTCGGCGTCATCCTGCCGGCTGCCGATGTGCTGGAGATTGCGAAGCAGGCGCCGGAGAAGTAGAAACCATTCATGAGACTGAAAACCGCGGCATGGGTGGCGGCCGCGGTCGTCGGCACGCTCATCGTGCTCACCATCGCGGCGGCTGCAGGATCGCGCACCGAGCCGCTCCGGGAGCTGGTCGTCGCAACGCTCGAAGATCGGCTCGACAGCAACGTTGAACTGAAGGCCTTCAGCGTCGACTTGTTTCCCGCGGTAACGGTGCAGGGGTCTGGATTGACGCTGCGGCTGCGCACCGTGACGGATCCTGCTATCCCGCCGCTCATTCAGATCGAAAGCTTCACGGTGCACTGCGGCATCGTGGACCTGCTTCGTCGCCCGCGCCATTTCAAGCACGTGACGCTCGAGGGACTGGTCGTCAACATACCGCCAGGGGGCTTGAAGAAGCACGGCAATCCGATCGCCGAAACCGCCAGGAGCACGGATGCGCCCCCGACCGGCGAGCGCAGTGATTCTCCGATCATCGTCGACGAGCTTCGTGCCGATGGCGCGCTCCTTCGGATCATCCCGAGGCGCCAGGGCAAGGTGCCGAAGGAGTTCGCGATCCAGGCGCTGACGATGCGGTCGCTGGGTGTGGCCGAGAAGATGCCGTTTACCGCGACGTTGACCAATCCGCTGCCGAAGGGCCAGATCGAAACGAGCGGCACGTTTGGACCATGGCAGAAGGGTAGTCCTGGCGAGACGCCGCTTGCCGGCACCTACAGCTTTCAGAAGGCCGATCTCGGCACCATCAAAGGCATCGGCGGCATTCTGGATTCGAAGGGCGCGTTCCAGGGGGAGCTCGAGCGGATCGCCGTCAAGGGCGAGGCACACGTGCCAGACTTTCATCTGGACATCAGCCAGCAGCCGGTTGCGCTCAGCACCAGCTTCGAGGCAGTGGTGGACGGAACAGACGGCGACACTTACCTCAACGAAGTGAACGCTCAGTTCCTGCAGACGTCGCTCACCGCGAAGGGCGCGGTGACGGGCACGAAGGGTGTCAAAGGCCGGACCACCAAGCTGAACGTGCACATTCGGGAGGGTCGAATCGAGGACCTCCTGCGGCTGGCCGTGAAAGGCGAGACGCCCCTGATGGTGGGCCGGGTCGGTCTCCAGGCTGACCTCCAAGTGCCGCCCGGCGAGAAGGACGTGATCGACAAGCTGCTGCTCGCGGGCCAGTTCGATGTCAATGCCGCGAAGTTTACCGATGCCGGAGTCCAGAAGAAGCTCTCGGGCATGAGCCACCGCGCGCGCGGCCGCGATCCCGCTGACAAAGCCGAGAATGTCGTGTCAGACTTGAGCGGAACGTTCAGGTTGAAAGACGGATCTCTGTCGTTTTCGGATCTGGCGTTCGGCCTGCCGGGCGCGACGGTGCGGCTTCACGGGTCATACGGGCTCCGCAGCGAAGCAATCTGGTTCGATGGCACGCTGCGCATGGACGCGACGATCTCGGAGGCCGCGGGCGGGGGCATGAAGGGGTTCTTCCTCAAGGCCGTCGATCCGATCTTCCGCAAGAAGGGCGCGGGAGCGCTCGTGCCAATCAGGGTGCGAGGCACGAGGGCAAAGCCCGAGCTCGGACTCGATGTCGGGAAAGTCTTCAAGAAATAGGAAGGCGAGTGATGGCGGAAACGGCCAAACAGTTCGAAGTCGTAAAGTCCGACGAGGAATGGCGGAAGATCCTGACACCGGAGCAGTACCAGGTGCTGCGGCGTCACGGCACGGAACGTCCGGGGTCGTGCGCGCTCCTCAAGGAGCATCGCGCGGGAACGTTCTCGTGCGCCGGCTGCGGGCAGCCGCTTTTCGTCGCCGATCGCAAGTTCGAGAGCGGCACCGGTTGGCCGAGCTTTTTCGCGCCGCTCGAAGGCGCCGTCGGCTCGTCGGTCGACGACAGCATGTTCATGCGGCGAACCGAGGTCCATTGCAACCGCTGCGGCGGTCACCTCGGCCACGTCTTCGAAGACGGCCCGCCGCCGACCGGGCTGCGCTACTGCATCAACGGGGTCGTGCTGAACTTCGAGCCGGCTACGTAGAGTTCCTGGTAATCAGATCAATCAGGTCGGCGACTCCCGTGCCGTCCCATGCCAAGCTTGTCGAGTTGGCCATCGGCGACCCACCGGAGGCGCGGCGATCGAGCATCGCCTTTCGCTCGAGGTCTTTCAGCCGCCGTTCCTCTTCACGCAACTCGTCGATTTGCTGCCTCCGCGCCCGGTCGAGTCCGCCTTCCTGAATGAACGCGACGATCTGATGGAGCTCGCCGGCGTCGAGGAAGGCGCCGTGCCCGCGGCATACGTCGATCACCGCGCCCGAGAGCTTCCCGAAGTTCACCCGGTTCATCATCTTCTCGCAGCGGAGGCACGGACGGTACCGCACCGGCCCGGTGGTTTTCCCCGCGGCTCGCGGCGACAGGCGGTGGAGGACGGCGGTCTGCGACTCCCGCTGGGCGCACAACCGCTCGAACACGTCCGCATCGACCCAGACGCCGTCGCAGCTGGCGCACTCCAGGAGCGGCGTCGATCCGATGTCGACGCGCTGAAGCTCGCAGCGGCACGCCGGGCACCGCGCCGCCGTGTCATCCTCCCGCCGGCGGACTCGCGCGGCGCCGCATTTGTGGCAGAAGGCCGCCCCGTCGAACCCGAGCGCAAAGCAGGACGGGCAACTGACAGTCGCCAGCCGCGCGCGGCAGTACGGGCAGCGCCCGGCATCCGGCTCAGCCGCCGCGCCGCAGTTCGGGCAATGCAATCCGGAGGCGTCCGGAGTCATGATGGCTTAGAATAGCGCTGAACGGGAGCCCGCCCAACTTCAAGCTTCCGACTTCATTTCAGCATTCAACATTCAGCATTCAGCATTGCTTCAGAGGTTCTTATGGGTTTGATGGACTTCATCAAAGGCGAGCTGATCGACATCATCGAGTGGACCGATGATTCGCGCGACACGCTCTCGTTCCGGTTCCCCGACGACGACAAGGCGATCAAGAACGGGGCGCAGCTCATCGTCCGCGAGTCGCAGAAGGTGCAGTTCATTTACGTCGGCGAGTTCGGCGACACGTTCGGGCCGGGCAAGCACACGCTGACGACCGACAACATTCCGGTCCTGACGAAGCTGAAGTCGTGGAAGTACGGCTTCAACTCGCCCTTCAAGGCGGACGTCTACTTCCTCAACACGCGCCTGTTCACCGGGAACAAGTGGGGCACCGCGAACCCGATCATGATGCGCGACAACGATCTCGGGATCGTTCGCGTCCGCGCCTTCGGGACCTACGATTTCCGGATCATCGATCCGAAGCTCTTCCTCAAGGAAGTCGCCGGGTCGGATCAGAATTTCCGCCTCGACGAGTTCGCCGACACCATGCGCTCGCGCATCGTCAGCGTCTTCGCCGATGCGCAGGCGTCCGCGCAGATTCCCGTGTTCGACGTTGCGAGCCGCTACACCGAGCTCGGCGAAGCGCTGCTGCCGCTCATCAATCCCGTCATTGCCGCGAAGTACGGACTCGAGATCGCGAGCTTCATCGTCGAGAACGTGTCGGTGCCGCCGGAGGTCGAAACCGCGATCGACAAGCGGTCGAGCATGGCCGCAGTCGGCAACCTCAACGACTACGTCAAGTTCCAGATGGCGCAGGGCATGGAGAAGGGCGGCGGCTCGGGCGGCGCGGCGACGGAGCTCGCCGTGGGCCTGTCGATCGCGCAGCAGATCATGCAGCAGCAGGGCATGCCCGGCGCGACGGCCGCATCGGCGGCCACGGCCGCAGTGGCGCTGCCCGACCTGCTATCGCCGGCGGATGCGGCCAAGGCGCTCGGCGTGCCGGAGCCCGACGTGATGGCGATCATCGAGTCGGGCGAGCTCGCCGCCAAGAAGATCGGCACCGCGTACCGCATCAAGCGCAGCGCGCTCGACGAGTACCTGGCGAAGTAGAGCCACGGACAACACGGACAACACGGCCAAGTAGAGCCTCGGACAACACCGGCCACGGACAACACGGACAACACAGACAGTATTGATCACCCTCTAGTGGCGGACATCTCCGCTCTCGACAAGTTCCCGTGCGCGGCGTGCGGCGCGCAGGCGCAATGGAACCCCGCAAAGCAGCTGCTCGTCTGCCCGTTCTGCGGTTCGGCTGCGCCGTTCACGGTCAACGCGGCGACCGGCGCGATCGAAGAGCTCGATCTCGCGAAGGCGCTTCGCGAGCTCCCCGACCAGGAGCGCGGCTGGCAGGCCGAGAAGCGGACCGTGCAGTGTCAGAACTGCAAAGCGGTGTCGGTCTTCGACCCCGAGCGCGTCGGGCAGAACTGCGACTTCTGCGGCTCGCCGGCGCTCATCGACTATCAGGAGATCAAAGCCCCGATCCGCCCGCAGAGCCTGCTGCCGTTTACCGTCACCGACTCGAACGTGCGCGAGCAGATTCGGAAATGGTACGCGAGCAAGTGGCTGGCGCCAGGCAAGCTCAAGAGCCGCGCCCTCGTGGATCGCGTCCACGGCGTGTACATCCCTTACTGGACGTTCGACGCGCACGTCGTCTGCCCGTGGTCCGCCGACGCCGGCCACTACTACTACACGACGGAAACCTATCGGGAAGGCGGGCGCACCCGGACCCGCCAGGTCAGGCACGTGCGCTGGGTTCCCGCCTCGGGTGAGGTCACGCACTTCTTCGACGATGAGCCGGTGCCCGGGACTAAGGGCGTCTCGCACGCGCTTCTCGCGCAGGTCGAGCCGTTTCCGACGAAAGATCTCAGGCCCTACGACAAGGCGTTTCTCTCGGGATTCGTCGTCGAGCACTACCAGATCGTGCTCTTCGACGCCGCCAAGCGATCTGAAGATGCGATGAACGCCAAGCTGAACGCGATGTGCGCCGCGCAGATTCCAGGCGACACGTACCGCAACCTGCAGATCCGTCCGACCTACTCGGGCCAGACCTTCAAGCACATCCTCGTGCCCGTCTGGCTGCTGACCTACAATTTCGGCGCGAAGGCGTACCAGGTCGTCGTCAACGGCGTGACCGGACGGATGGCGGGCGATTATCCGAAGAGCTTCTGGAAGATCGCGCTGCTGGTGCTCCTCGCGATTATCGCGATCGTCGTGTTCGCGATGCTGGCGCAGGAGTAGGCTCAGGGCTCAAGGCTCAGGGCTCAAGCAAGACCTTCGAGCAAGTACTTCAAGGTTGCCTGAGCCCTGGGCCTCGAGCCCTGAGCCGCCGTCTTCTAGAACTCGAACTTACCCGAGAACTGCACGAGCCGTGCGCCGCCGGTGCCCGTGATGCGGCCGGCGGTGGTGCTGTTGATGTCGATGTCTCCGAAGGTCCAGTTGACCGTGTTGAACACGTTGAAGATGTCCGCGCGGAGCACGAAGTTGTATCGTCCGCCGAACCGTATGCGCTTCGACACCGCGAGGTCGGTCACGAACTGCGACGGCCCTTCGAACAGGTTCACCTCGAGGCTGCCGACCTCGCCGGCCGCCGGGTTGAAGAACGCCTGTCCGGCGAACCCCGCTCCCGTCAGCGAGTCGGCTGCCACCAGCCGCCCGTCGCTGGTGTTCACGACCGTCGGATCGATGAAGAAGATTCGTCCGTCGGGCAGCTCCCGGACGCCGAACAGGGCCTTGACCTGTTCAGCGCTCAGCGACGTCACGGCCGTCTGACGCCCTGTCCGGCCGGTGCGGTTGAACGTGCCGCGCCCTGAATTGATCGACAGCGGCGCGCCGCTCTGCCACTTGACGATCGTGGCGAGCTGCCAGCCGCCGAGCAGCGCATCGCTGAACGCGCCGTTCAGCCACGGCTTGCCCTGCCCGAAGGGCAGCTCGACGACCGCATTGGCGTTGATGACGTGCGCGTTGTGGTAGATCGCGTACCCCGCGTCGAGCTCCGGCCGGGCGTTGTCGAGGAACGGTTCGATGCGGTTCTGGCTGGCATTGCCGATCGAATCGGACCGGGTCTCGCTGAACGTGTAATTGATCTGCCCGAAGATCCCGTTGCGGAACTGACGCCGCAGCTCCAGCTGGAGCGCGTTGTAGTCCTGGAACGACGTGTTGCCCACGAATTCAGAGGCGTAAATACCGGGGTTCCGCAGGAATGCGGCCCGGGCGGCGGCGGTGGCGCCGCCCGTCGACATGTAGAGGTCGGCCAGGCGGGCGAGCTCGTTCTGCTGAATTGCCGTACGGACACCCGCGACGCCGAGCTGGCCGAACTGCGGCAGCACCGTGAGGACCTGGCTGCCTGGAATGTTCGGGTTGAAGTCCGGAACGAACGCCCCCCCGGTGGCCAGAGCCAGGTACCCGTTCTGCCGCGCGCGCTGGAAGTCCGCTGCAAACGCTCCTCCGAGGGCGCCGATGGCGTCCAACTGGTTCAGGTCGATGCCACGCCAGATGTCGCGCCCGCGCGACCCGACGTACCGCGCCTCGGCCGCCATGTTCCACATGATCTCGCGCGTGATACCCGCGCTGAACTGGTGGACGTGCGGCTGCTTGACGTTGTCGTCCATTCCGCGGATCACCGACGTCTGGCTGACGCCGATCTGATCCGCCATCGTCCTCGTCGCTTTGAACTCCGGCGTGGCGATGACCGGCTTTCCCGCGGACAGCCGCTGGAACAGGTTCGGCACCGTTACGGCGGTTGAGAGTCCGGCGTTTGCGCCCACGCCCGTTCCGACCGTCACCCCTTCCTCGTTCACGAAGGTGAGCGAGTATCCGGCGCGGATCGACGTCCTGCCATCCTTGAACGGATCCCAGGCCACGCCCAGTGTTGGCCCGAAGTTGTTGAAATCGCTGTTCCACATCCCACCGTTCGCGAAGCTCACCGTCGTGGCGGGATTCATCATGGCTTCAGCGGTCGCCTGCCCGCTGTTGAGTACCGGCAGGAACGCCAGATTGTTGTCCTCGCGCACGGGGCTGAAGTATTCCCACTTCACGCCGGCCCGAATCGTGACGTTCGGCTTCCAGCGCCAGTTGTCCTGGATGAACATCGCGTAGTTGTCGAGGCTCCAGTTTCGATCGTTCGGGATGCCGCCGACGAAACCCGACGCCTGGCTCTCCACCTGGAACGTCTGGGCGAGCTGCGAGATCGAGCCCGACAGCATCGCGAGCAGGTTGTTCGCAGAAGTCAAATCGGCGGCTGCGATTCCAGGGAGCTGCGCGCCGGTCAGCGCAAGACCTGCCGGCGCCGCCGAGCTGAGCCCGAAGGTGACCGTCGGGTACCGGGCGGCGAAGTTGTAGGCGTTGACCCGAATCTGCTCGAGGCTTCCTCCAAACTGGAGCGCGTGGTTTCCGAGCATCAGGTTCGCGGTATCGCTGTACTGGTAGGTGCGCGTGTTGCGTCCCTGCGGCTGGAAATTGACCAACGGCGTGTCCAAACTTGAAATCCCCGGGACGTTCAGGAGGATACCGCTGCTGAAATCGACGTCGGTCTTGAAGTCGACCGGCGCAAGGTTGCCGCCGACGCGGAGCTCGTTCTGCAGGCGCGATGACGCCGTCCAGCGCCACGAGCCCCAGTACCGGTGCGCGTGCGAATCGGTAAACGCGAGCGGTGTCGGCAGACTCACCGCATCGATGTCGGTGCGGTCGTCGGTTTCACGGATATAGCTGTAACCGACCTCGAAGCGGTGATTCGAGCTCAACGCGTAGTCACCTCGCGTCACCCATTGGTTCCTGTCGTTGAAGTCGTCCTGCTGGAAGCGATACCGGGCCGTGTTGAGAATGCGGTCGGCTCGCGCGTCGCCGCTGTCGTAGCTGTTGACTTTGTCCGGCGTGGGATAGAGCGACAGGATCGCACTCTGAACGGCCGGGTCGATCGTTTGACCCGCCAGCTGGAGCACATTCGCGCTTCGCACGGAGCCGTCAGCAGCGACGAAGTAGCGGAAGTTGCCGGTCAGGAGATCGCTGCGGACAGGGATCGTGTAGTTCTGCGCGACTTGCTGCTTCTGCCGAAACGCCTCGTAGTTCGAGTAGAAGAACAGCTTGTCCCTGCGCAGCGGTCCGCCGACGCTGCCGCCGAACTGGTTCCGGTTCAGGTAGCTGACCGGCAGGTTCGAGCGCTTGTTGAAGAACGTGTTGGCCGCGAATCTCGAGTGGCGGTTGTACTCGTAGGCGTTACCACGCAGAGCGTTTGTGCCCGACGGGGTGATCATGCGCACCTGGGACGCTCCGCCCGCGTTGTCGGCGCCCTGGGCCGTCGTGACAATCGAGAACTCCCCGACGTTGTCCGACGTCGGACGGTTCGGTACGAAGTCGACCGAGTTGGTACGGATGAAGTTGTCCTGGATGTTGATGCCGTCCTGCGTGACCTGGGTCCACGTGGGACGGCCCCCGTTGATCGCGGTTTGTGTCCGCCCGAGGCTGGCCACACCCGCCTGGAGCTGGACGAGCGAAATCGGATTGCGGCCGTTCAAGGGCAGCGACACGATTTGCTGCTGCCCGACGGTCGTCGTCACTTCCGGCGAAGTCGTCGGAACGAGCGAGGCGCCCGCCTCGACGGTGACGTTCTCGGTCACGCTGCCCAGCTCGAGCCGTGCGGTCAGCGAGTACTCCTGGGCAACCGCGACGCTGACCTTCGTGAACGTCGCGCTCTTGAATCCCTGCAACCCGATTTCGACCTTGTAGGTGCCGACAGGCACCTGCGGAAACAGAAACACGCCAGTCTCGTTCGAGACGGCCGTCTGGATCTGGTTTGTCTGGTCGCTGGTCATGGTGATTGTGGCACCCGGCAGTACCGCGCCGGACGAGTCGAGCACCGTTCCGCTGACGCGTCCGAGCGTTGTCTGCGCCCCCGCCGGCGCCTGGTAGACCAGCATCAGAAAGAGCGCGAGGCACGTTCCTCTCCACGCCATCCGAAAGTTCCTCATTCCTTCCTCCAAGTCTGGCAAGGTCCCCGGCCCTATCGGGACAAAAGTGACCAGGGACGGACAGTAAGCCCAGCAACGCGAATGCCACGAAGGCAGGGTCGAATCTAGGCGAATTTGGGGCAGAGTCATCCTGAATGTGACGAAAAATGGGACGAGCACCGCGGGTCTCCGGGAATTTGGGTTCAAGCGGTTGGATCGTGGCCGCATGGTAGGATCGCGCCTCGATGATGCGCGTCGTGGTGACGGGCGGAGCCGGGTTCATCGGCTCACACGTGGCCGAGGCGCTCCTGACACGCGGCCACGAGGTCACCGTGCTCGACGACCTCAGCGGAGGCTTCGCCGACCACGTGCCGGGGGGCGCCCGCTTCATCAAGGGCAGCGTCACCGACCACGCGGCGGTCGACCGCATCTTCACCGAAGGGCGGTTCGACTACGTCTACCACCTCGCCGCCTACGCTGCCGAGGGTCTGAGCCACTTCATCAAGCGGTTCAATTACACGAACAACGTCATCGGCAGCGTCAACCTGATCAACGCCTCTATCAACACCGGCGTGAAGGGTTTCGTGTTCGCCTCCTCCATTGCGGTCTACGGCCGGAGCTCGGTCGTTCCGATGACGGAAGAAACGATCCCGGAACCCGAGGATCCGTACGGCATCGCCAAGTACGCCGTCGAGCGCGAGCTGGCCGCGAGCCGCACGGTCTTCGGGCTCGATTACCTGATCTTCCGGCCCCACAACGTCTACGGTCCGCGGCAGAACATCGCCGATCGCTACCGCAACGTGGTCGGCATCTTCATGAACCAGATCCTGCAGGGCCAGCCGATGACGATCTTCGGTGACGGCACGCAGACACGCGCGTTCACCTACATCGACGACGTGGCGCCCGTGATGGCGTCGGCGATCGACGAGCCCGGGGCGTGGAACCAGGTGTTCAACGTGGGAGCCGACCGTCTGTGGCCGCTCAACGAGCTCGCCGAGCGCGTCGCCGCGGCGATGGGCGTCCCCGCCCGCGTCGCCCACCTCCCGGCGCGCCATGAAGTCCACAGTGCGCACTCGAGCCACGAGAAGGTCCAGCGCGTGTTCGGGCGTCGCGACCAGACATCGCTCGACGCCGGCCTGGCCGCGATGGCCGCCTGGGTCAAGCAGCAGGGCGCGCGATCGAGCACGGCGTTCGAAGGCATAGAAGTGACGAAGAACCTGCCGCCCAGCTGGCAGCCGCAGCGCTGAGATGCACGGATCCAAGACCATCAGCGTCGTGCTGCCGGCATACAACGAGGAGGGCTACATCCGGCCCGCAGTCGACGATTTCTTCGTCGCCAACGTCGTCGACGAGGTCATCGTCGTCGACAACAACTCGCGAGACCGCACGGCGGAGGAGGCGCGGCAGACCCGCGCACGGGTCGTGCAGGAAAGCCGGCAGGGGTACGGCCACGCGCTGCGGCGCGGCATGCACGAGGCCACGGGCGACATCGTCATCCTCGCCGAACCCGACGGGACGTTCATCGGCCGGGACATCCTGAAGCTCCTCGCCTATGCGGATGACTTCGACATGGTCTGCGGCACGCGGACGACGCGCGAGCTCGTCTGGGACCAGGCGAACATGGGATGGTTTCTGCGGATGGGGAACTGGACCGTCGCCAAGATGATCCAGTTCCTGTACGGCGGCCCGTCGTTGAGCGACTGCGGCTGCACGCTGCGTTTGACGCATCGCGCCGCGCTCGATCAGATCCGCGGCGATCTGACCGTCGGTGGCTCGCACTTCCTTCCAGAGATGGTGATTCTGGCCCTGAAGCGGCGCCTGAAGGTGATCGAGGTGCCGGTCAACTATCGCGGCCGGATCGGCGAATCCAAGATCACCGGCAACCTGAAGGGCACGCTCCAGACCGGTTTCCGGATGATCGGCATCATCATCAAGTACCGATTCTCCGGCGGGAGCCGGTCTTGAATGCCCGGCGGGGCCGGGTAACGACACGCCTGACCCGCTGGGTGATCGTATGCCTCGCTGCGGTCCTGCCGTACGTCGCCACGATCGACGACTACTTCGTGCGTGACGATTTCGGCGTCGTGCAGTTGCTCGCGCAGAAGCCCTTTTCGTACTTTCCCCGGTGGTTCGCGAGCTCCTGGATGGACGAGATCTGGGGGTACGTGCCCGATGAAGTACGGCCGTTTCCTGCGCTGTCGTACCAACTGACCGCCCTCGGGGGGCCAGCGTCGCCCAGCTTTCATCACGTCGTGAACGTCCTGATCCATGCCGCGAACGGCCTGCTGGTGATGGCCATCGCGATGCGCGCGGCGGGGCTCGGCGTGCAGGCGGCCATGTTCGCCGGGCTCGTCTTCGTGCTGCTGCCGGTCCATACCGAGAGCGTGGCGTGGATTACCGGACGGGTCGACTCGCTGCCGGCGCTCTTCTATCTCGCGGCTTTCCTTGCTTACGTCAATGCTCGCCTCGCCTACGTGCGTTCTCGACAACAGGCGCGGCATCTTTATATCTGGTCGCTCGTGCTGTTTTTCGTGGCGCTGTTCACCAAGCAGAACACGATTACCATGGTGGCCACGCTCGTCGGCTACGACGTCATCGTCGCGCGCCGCCGCGTCGTTCCGCTCGTCGCGTTCGTCCGTCCGTACGTGCCGTTTGCGTTGATGACCGCCGCGTATCTCTGGCTGCGCTATCTGCTGTTCGGTCAGGTGGCGCGCGAGGGGGCGCTCAACGCGCGGGGCCTCGAGGATTTTCGTATCCTCCTCGACCGTCACATCAGGCACGTCGTCGCCGGCGACATGGCCGCGCCTGCGATCGTTGTGTGGCTCGCGCTTGCGGCGGTCGTCATCGTGTGGCTGCGCACGCGCGCCCTGAGCCGTGTCGAAGGGCCCGCCCTGAGCTCTGTCGAAGGGTACGGGAGGCGGCTGCTGTACTTCGGACCCGTCTGGTGGGCGATTGGCGTGCTGCCGATCGCGGTGGCCGGCTACCATTCGCCGCGTCATGTATATCTCGCGGCGGTGGGATGGGCCGTCGTGCTCGGGATTGCGTTCGAGGCGGCCTGGCAGGCCCGGCCGAGCCTCGCGTGGCATCGCGCGATCGCTGCCGTGTCCGCGCTCGTTCTGCTGTTCTACGTCGTGCCGCTGTACCGCTCCGTAGGAGAATGGCGGACGATGGCCGCGGTATCGCACAAAGTCGTGCGCGATGTGCGAGACGCTGCGCTTTCGGCGCCAGAAGGAAGCCTGATCATCGTCGGCGCGCCCGGACGGAGCTGGGAGTGGGCGCTGCCGTTCGCTGTCCAACCACCGTTCCAACGGACCGATCTGCGCGCGCGCGTCTTCATCATTTCGCCGCGCGCGCTCAACTGCTGTGCCGCGCGGTGGTTCGAGGAGACGCGCGAGACGATCCGAGCCTGGTCGGCCGGCGCCAGCCGCGACTCCGCCGTCGCCCTTCGGTGGGATCCCAACACCGGTGCGCTGTCGCGGGCCGCCGGGACCGAGACACCACAGTTGCCCGTCCTGACACGTTCCCTGGTCGACCTGCCGCGGCCGGATGATCTCGACAAATACCTGCGCCGGATGCTCGATATCCTACCGACGGGTGTTCAATAGCGTATGCACCCTTAGCGCCCTTCACTGCGTCAAAGCTATGGGAAACTGAGGGAATCATGTTCAGCAAGCTCAGAATGCCGACACAAGAACAAGCCCTTCCCGGACGCGTCGAGCGAATGGAAGTGCCGACCGCCCACCACGTCAACGGGGCGCGCCTCGAGCCGCCGTTTCCTGCCGGGCTGGAGCGGGCGATCTTCGGCATGGGATGTTTCTGGGGAGCCGAGAAGAAGTTCTGGCAGTTGCCGGGCGTCTACTCCACGGCGGTCGGCTACGCCGCCGGCCTCACGCCCAATCCCACGTATCGTGAAGTCTGCAGCGGCATGACGGGGCACAACGAGGTCGTGCTCGTCGTCTTCGACCCGAAGAAGATCTCGTACGACGCGCTGCTCAAGACCTTCTGGGAGAACCACGACCCCACGCAGGGGATGCGCCAGGGCAACGACGTCGGCACGCAGTATCGCTCGGGGGTCTACGTGTTCGATGACGCGCAGCGCGACGCCGCGCTCCGATCGCGCGACGTCTTCCAGGAGCAGCTGTCACAGCGCGGTTTCGGCTCCATCACCACCGAGATCCTGCCGGCGCCGGAGTTTTACTACGCGGAGGACTATCACCAGCAATACCTGTCGAAGAACCCGGATGGGTACTGCGGGCTTGGCGGCACCGGCGTGACCTGTCCGGTGGGCGTCGCGGCTCACTGAGCCCGGCTGCTGTTGGTCGTCCTGACCACGCGCTTCACGTCGAAGCTGTTGCCCCTGGCGATCTCGATCGCCCGCTCGTAGCTCGCGGCGCTGATCTCGGGCGTCCTCGACAGGATCCACAGGCGCTCACGGCTGGGTGCTCCGACGACGGCCCACGTGTAGTCCGGTCCGAGCCCGATGATCCAGTAATCGCCCCACGCGGACCGGAGGAACGGCAGGATGCCGGTCCTGAAGCGCACTTCGAGCCTGGCGTTGTTCTTCCCGTCGCCGGCCTTGCGCGCGATGCCGCGAGCCTCATCCACTTTGCCGCCCGAGGTTCGACACCGGTTCACCACGTCAATCCGCCCATCGACCCTCAGGACATAGTGGACCACGACGTCGCCCGTGCACTGATCCTGAGATTTGTTGGGAAGCCTGGCGGCTTCGTACCAGCGGCCGGCATACCGCGTCAGATCCACCGAATCGACGACGCGCAGGGGCGGATCGCTGGCGTGCGCGGCGAGCGGGAGACACAGGGCGAACGTCGCGAGCACACGGACCGGAAGCGTCATGGCCTCAGCATGAGCTATCGAACGGGCGCCCGGCAAGCCCTACCTGTGCGTTGCACCGTGACGAGGCTTGCTACAATTGCCCGGACAACCGAGTCGATGGCCAAATTCAAACAGGCCGGCGCTATCGTCGTTCGAGCCGGGAAGACCGAGCCGCGGATTCTGCTCGTCACCGCGCGGCGAAACCCCAACAACTGGATCTTTCCGAAAGGCCACGTCGAGTTGGGCGAGACGCTGAAGGCGGCTGCAGTGCGCGAGGCCCGCGAGGAAGCCGGCATCGAAGGCCGAGTCGTCGGCGTTGCCGGGAGAATGTCCTTCGAGTTCGGCGACAACAGCTATCGAGTCCACTACTACGTCGTGACGACAGCCGATGGGGGCAAGGAGCGGGAAGGCCGGCGCCTCTGCTGGCTGAAATATAAACAGGCGCTGCGCCGGCTCACCTACGACGAGACGCGCGACCTGCTGCGCGAGGCGTGGCCGCGTATCCGACTGTCCGTTGCCACACGGCCGGGAAGAAGCCGCAAGAAGAAGTGACTCGCTCAGCGCGCGTCTGCTGACCATGCGGCAGGTGATACGCTTTAGTGATGATCCTCACGCGTGTGGCCCCTGCCTTCGTCTTTACAATTGTGTCGTCGGCCGTCGCCTTGCTGGTGCCACATCTCCGGGCCCAGCAAAGCCAGAAAGCTGACGCCGAGTATCTTCGCACCGCCTACGACTCGTATCGCTCGATGGCGCAGTCGTCTCCGTATCGCGGCATCGCGTGGCAGCCGCTCGGGCCCACCAATATCAGCGGACGTGCGACCGACGTCGCCGTCGCACAGAAGAATGGCGCGCGGCGCATCTACGCCGCTTTTGCCACGAGCGGCGTGTGGAAGACCGACGACGACGGCGTGTCGTGGCAGGCCATCTTCGAGCATCAGGCTTCGACGAGCATCGGCGACGTCGCGGTCGCGCCCTCGAATCCCGACATCGTGTGGGTCGGTACGGGCGAGGCCAATCTGTTCCGCGCGTCGATGGCGGGCGTTGGCATCTACAAGTCCACGGACGGCGCCAAAACCTTCACCCATTCCGGCCTCACCGACACGCAAACGATTGCGCGGATCGTCGTCCATCCCTCGAATCCCGAAGTGGTCTACGTCGCCGCGTCGGGGCACGAGTGGACCGACAACGAGATGCGCGGCGTGTTCAAGACGGCCGACGGCGGGCGTACGTGGCAGAAGGTGTTCTATCGCGGCCCGCGAACGGGCGCGATCGACCTGGTGATGGATCCGGCGGACCCGAACACGCTCTACGCCGAGATGTGGCAGCGTATCCGCCGGAAGTGGAGCGACCCGCGAACGGAGCCAGGCTACTCGGAAGGCGGGATCTGGAAGACCACCGACGCCGGCAGGACGTGGCTTGAGGCAAACGCGGGGCTGCCCGCGGCGCAGTTTCGCGGCAGAATCGGTCTCGACGTCGCTCGCTCGAACCCGAACGTCCTCTACGCGTTCGTCGACAACTACGAACCTGGAAGGCCGCCGCGCGAAGGCGAGCGCGACGCGTATACGCGGCCGATTTTCGAAGGGCGCATAAAGTCAGCCGAAGTTTACCGGTCCGACGACAAAGGCGGGACCTGGCGAAAGGTGAGCGAGAACAACGACTTCATGATGGGCCACTCCGGCACCTACGGGTGGGTGTTCGGGCAGATACGCGTGGACCCGGCCGACGAGAACACGATCTACACGCTCGGCCTCGGCCTGAACGTCTCGCGCGACGCCGGCAAGTCCTTCACCTCTCTGCGCGGGATGCACGGCGACCATCACGGGCTCTGGATCGATCCGGCGAACCCGGCGGTTCTCTACAACGCCAACGACGGTGGGTTCTACCGCTCTACCGACGCGGGCAAGACGTGGACCTACGACGTGTCGGCCGGCGGGATTCAGTTCTACAACGTCACGCTCGACACCAGCACGCCCATCTGGGCGTACGGGTCGATTCAGGATTACGGGAGCCGGCGTGGCGTGGTGGATCTGAGCAAAGGCCGCGACAGGATTCCCGCCGTCGCGTGGTCGAATGCGCCTGGCGGTGAAGGTTCGCATCACGCGATCGATCGCACCAACAACGACATCGTCTACTCGCACGGATTCTACGGGAACTTCACGCGCGTAGATATTGCAGTGTCGGCCGCCGGCCGTGCCGCCGGTCAGGCGGGAGGACAGCCCCAGGGGCGCGGCCGCGGCCGTGCGGGCGTGACGAACATCAGGCCCCCGGTCACGCTCAGCGGAGAAGGTGAGCCCGAGTTGCGCGCGCAGTGGATGGCGCCGATCGTCAGCTCCCAGCACGAGCCGGCGACCGTGTACGCCGGGTTCCAGTTCGTGTTTCGTTCCACGAACCGCGGGGACACCTGGGAGCGCATCAGCCCCGACCTCACGAGCAACGATCCATCGCAGCTGCTGTTGAAGAGCTCGAGCGCCATTCCGTACCAGACCATCGTCGCGCTCGCCGAGTCCCCAACGAAGCCGGGCGTGCTTTACGCGGGCACCGACGACGGCAGGCTCCACGTTACGATGGACGGCGGAAAAAACTGGACGGACCTGACCTCGTCGCTGCCGGCGCGCAGGTGGGTCTCGCGGATCGTGCCATCGCGTCACGCTGAGGGCACCGTCTTCGTGACGCTGCGCGGCCGCGAAGACGACGACTTCGCACCATATGTTTACAAGTCGACCGACAACGGGAAGACGTTCACGAGCATCGCGGCCAACGTGCCCGCCGGACCGGTCAACGTCATCCGCGAGGATCCGACGGACGCGAACGTCCTCTATCTGGGAACAGACTTCGGAGCCTTCGTAACGACCAACGGCGCTCGTCAGTGGCAGGTGCTCGGCGGCAACCTCCCTTCGACTCAGGTCTCCGACCTTCAGGTGCACCCGCGGGACAATGTCATCGTGATCGCTACTTACGGCCGCGGGATGTGGGCCATGGATGCGCTCAAGGTGAGGGCAGAAAGTCGTCACGCAGCTCCCTCAGCCGGTCGATGAGCCGCCGCAGCGCAGGCCCCTGCACGGGATGGCTGACGCTGATCGAATGCTGGCGCCCGCGGTCCTCAATCGTAATGTGACATGTCAGATGCTGGGCACCCCGCGGAGCGGGAACCCGCGCGGGCAGGTCGAAAAACCGCGCCTCTTTCACCAGTTGCTCGAGCGACCGGCGGTCATCCTCGGTCAGCGCGCCTGCGTCGATTGTGACCGGCGGTTTGACGCGTGAAAGGAAAACCAGCCCCTCGCTGTTCTGAAATCGTACGCGCACATGCTCCTCCCGAGGCCGGTCCTACGGCCGTAAGTCATGCCTTGCGTGTATTAACGCTGGGAAAGAAGCAACCGAACACTGCCGACCAGGACTGCCGACTGCGACTGCCGACTGTCAGTCTCGGACGTTAGACGGTCGAGCAGGTGAAAGCGTTGGGCGTAGTATCATTTCGACCATGCTCGCCGGGTTCGCCGGTCGTTTCGTGATCCCGGGGCTGATGCTCGTTCTCGCCGCCACAGCCGGGCTCCGCGCGCGCCAGGCTCCCCAGACGGAGCCCTTCCGAGCCGCCGTCGATCTGGTCAGGCTCGACTTTCTCGCCCTGTCCCAGGACGGCCAACCCGTGACCGATCTGGGTGCCACGGACGTCGCGCTGAAGGTCGACGGCCGGCCGCGCGAGATCCGCTCGTTCCAGTTCGTGCGCCTCGGTGGAACCGCGTCGGCGGCGCGTGCCAGCGTGCCCGCGAAGCTGCTGCCGCCGGCTTTTGGCACGAATGCGCTCGACGACTCCGGGCGCACGGTCGTCATTATTCTCGAAACCGATTCGATCCGCGCGAACGTCGCGCAGCAGGCCACCGCCGCGGCGGCGGAGTTCGTCACCGGGCTGTCGCCGCGCGACTGGGTTGGGCTCGTGACCATGCCGTACGGTGGCATCCTCGTCGAGCCGACCAGAGATCACGAGCGCGTGTTGAAAACTCTTCCGACGATCTCGGGTCAGGCCTCGCAGCAGACGACCGATTCGGACAAAGGGTGCCGCACGCGCAACACGCTCAACGCGCTCGCGGATCACTTGACCGGACTCGCGCACATCGAAGGGCCAAAGACGATCATCTTCGTGTCGTCCGGCATGCTGCTGCCGAGGCGTGATGCGCCGATGTCGGGCCCGCCCGGCCCGTGCGAGATCCGATCGGTGCACTACGACGAGGTGGGGACCGCGGCAAGCCTCGCACGCGCACACGTGTACGTGGTCAAGCCAGACGACTTCGTGATTGATTCGGCAAGGAACGCATTCGTCGATCCGACGGCGAGCCGGTTCCGCAGCTCCGACGACGAGCTGGCGGGAATCGAGAGTCTGGCTGGGGTGACGAGCGGTGTGCTGCTGCGGCTGACGCCGTCCGATCGCAGCGCGTTTGCGCGCATCGCACGCGAGAGCGCCGGCTACTACCTGGTTGGCTTCGAGCCGAGACCCAACGAGCGCAACGGTTCGTATCATCGCGTCGAGCTCAGCGTCGCGCGAGCAGGCACCAGGATCAAGGCGCTTCCGAATGTGATGATCGCGAAGGCCGACGGCAAGCGGCCGCCACTGACCCCACAGGCCATGCTGCGCGATGGCCAGACTTTTCCTGATCTGCCGCTCCGCGTCGTCGGCCTGGCATCGCCGAATCCAGGCGACACCAAGCTCACCGTCGTCGCGCTCGTCGAGCCGCTCGATCGCTCGGTGACGCTCGAGTCGGCGGCGTTCGGGCTGATCGATCAACGGGGCCGGCTGGTCGCTCAATGGACCGCCAACGCGCGCGAGCTGGGGTCGCTGCCGGTCATGTCGGCCGGCCTCGCGTCGCCGGGGCGCTACCGGTTGAGGGCCGCAGCGATCGACACGGCCGGCCGGCGCGGTTCGGCCGACTACGAGGTCTCGGCGGAGTCGGTCACGACCAACGGCCTGACACTGAGCGCACTGGTCCTCGGTGTCTCCTACGAGCGCAACTTCGTACCGAAGCTCCAGTTCGTCAGCGAGCCGACGGCCAACGGCTACTTCGAGATATTCGGTCCGGCGCCTGCCGGGACGCTTTCCGTGGCGCTGGAACTGGCCACCACCGAAGACGGCCCCGCACTCGTGCGTGTGCCAGGCGCCGTTGTGGCGACGAAGGATGCGGACCGTCGACGGGCGACAGGTGTCGTGCCGGTCGGCCAGCTGGCTCCAGGCGACTACGTCCTCCGCGCGGTCGTCAGCCTGGACGCCCGGCCGATCGCCACTTTGATCCGCATCCTGCGGAAGGCCGCAGCGTAGGTAAAAAACCGCCACGACCCTTAGTAGAAATTCTTCGCGATCTTCGTGAGCTTCGCGAATCCTCGTGAGTGATCCGTGAACGTTGACAGCCTAGCGCCGTTTCCGCGACGTCGTGCGGCTTCGCACTTCAGACTTCCTCGCGCGCGGGGTCGACATGGTCCCGCCGCTTGCTCGGAACACCGCGCTCAGCGCCGCCGGGCTCCTCTCCAGCGTCACGAACTGCTCGGTTCCTGGCGTCGCGAGCTCGCGCTGCATGAACGACCACACCTGGCCCGCCGACCGATACCCGCCGTGTGAAGCTACGACATCTTTGCAGTTGATCACCGTGACGTTGGTCGAGTGATCCATGATCGCGCGCGGATCCTCCGGGCCCGAGTAGCCCAGCGCGGTGTCGAAATCGAAGAAGTCGCCGACGCGATACCACACGCGCAGGACCGGGTCGTTCTTCGAGTGGAAGACGTAGAACTTCTGGCAGCGCTGGACCGCGGTGAAGTAGCGTTCTCCCTTCTCGACCGATTCGTTGTCGACCGCCGAGGCGAAGTTCCACGCGTATCTGACGACGTTGGCGCTCGCGTCCACGAGCGCCTCGAAGGTGACGTGGGCGCCGAGGGAGTGCGAGTTGACGTCCACGATTGCGCCGCTTCCCTGGAGCGAGGCGAGCAGCTGCCGGAGCCGCGGCGCTGCTTCGTCCGCGCGGGCGCGAGCGAAGGGAAACGACACGCCCGAGGCGCCACCTGGCCACACAAACCCGACGAGCGCGTCGTACGGCGCGTTCGAGCGGCCAAGGAATCCGAGCAACCGCATCTGCTCGTCGATGGTGCGGTAGCTGTCGAGGACGTCCCGCTGCTCGTTGTTGTACCCGTGGACGAGCACGGTCACTCGCTTGCCGGCCATGGCCGCCAGAAAGGTCGCCGGCGGAACCGACGCGGCCTGTCCGTTTCCGCTCAGGTCGAGGTGGCGAAACTCGTCCGCCGTCGAAAAGTCGGTCGCCGACCAGAACTCACGCCTGCAACTCACCATATACATGTTGGCCATGGGTCCTCCAATGCTGTGGGATGGTTCGTCACGTCCACACGATGTGCCGAGCGTCTTGTGAATAACGTTGCGATGGAGCGGAGGCGAACACGGTGTCGTGTTACCCGCCCCGGGCAGCCTCCTGGCGCCTTGCGTCGGCCAGCACCTCCCGGATGGCGTCGATGACGACCTGCGGCTGGTCGAGTGGAATCCAGTGGCTGCTGTTCGATGCGACGATGTGGCGGCCGCGGCTGGAGAGACCCGCGAGCAGCGCCTGCTGGCGCAGGCGGTAGTCGCCGGGGTCAGTGGACGAGATGGTCACGAGCGGCAGGTCGCCGTATCCCTCCGCTGCGGCGTCGAGCGTTTCGGCGGCGCTTGTCGAGATCGACCCGATCTGGCTGCCGAGCGCCTCGAAGAACTTCTCCTGCGTCCAGAACTGGCGCAGGGGTTTCCGCGTCTCGGGTGGCAGTTTCCAGAGCGGCGCCAGAATGCCCTCGTCCTCGCGCGACAGGCCGCCGCGGCTCACGACTTTGGCGAGCCCGCGTGCGACGCCGAACAGGCCGAGCCTGACCAGCCCGCTGACGAGACGCGCGGCGCCGAACCGCGCGGCCATCGCGCCCCGACGGCACAGCCGAATGCCGCGGTCGATCTTGATCTGTTCTTTGGGCGCGGGCCTGACCCAGTCTTCGGGATGTGCGGGATCGACGAGCACGAGACCCGCGACCTCGGTCCGGTATCGGGCCGCGAAGATCCGCATGACGAGACCCCCGAACGAATGCCCGACGAGTACGAATGGCGGCGCCACGCCGGCGCGATCCAGCAGCACGCGCAGCTCGTCGGCCACGCGTCCGGCCGTGCGCGGCATCGGGCCGGCATCGCTCCAGCCGAAGCCCGCGCGATCGTAGGTGCACGTCCGCGTCAGCCGCGCCACGTCGGGCTGGACGAGCGACCAGCTGATGGACGAGCCACCCAGGGCGGCCTCCATTACGACCGCCGGCGTTCCCGACCCCGAGCAGTGCAGATGCAGTCGAACGCCGCCGGCATCGACCAGCCGACCTGGCACGGCTCGCGCTTTCTCGTTTTCCGATGACACCGCTGACTCCGTGCTGAGTATTCCCCGTTGACCTCCTCTTGGCAAACACGCGTGAGAAGGGCCGCGTCACAGGCCCCTCTCACGCGATGGAGATGTCATCTCTCAACGACTATCCGTGTTGTCCCTGGTCTGCGGTCTTACTCCATCCGAATCTTGAACCCTTTGGGAGAGATCTTCACTCGCTGGCGTGGACTCGAGAGTCCGGTGAGCGCCTGCAGTGCCGCAGCCGCTCCCGCCGGCGCCTCTTCTTCCTCGAGCTTGAACAGCACCAGGTTCTCGAGAAACGCGATGAGCGCCTGCTTGTCCCCCAGGGACCGCGCGAGGTAGGCCGCGCGTGCGCCACGCGCCTCGCTCGCCGTATCGTTGTTCGAGGCCGCGTGCTCGATGATCGCTTCGGCGAGCGTCGTGGCACGGCCATCGTGCATGTAGGGCGCGGTCGACCCGACACCCCACAGGTTCTCGGTCAGGAACGCATCGGGCGTGTGCCGGTTTCGTGGGTTCTCGGGAATCGGCGTCACGTCGTCTCCGGCGATTTCGTTCACAGGTTCGGCGAGGCGCGGTCCCATCACATGCCGCTTCAGGTCGCCGTAGAGCTCGACGATGGTTCTGCCGGACTGGTCACGTTGGGTGAAGGACCCGAGCCTGGCGCGGATGCCTCCGCTTGCGTTGCGAATGATGTTGTCCGGCTGGTCTCTCGTGAGATCGAACGTGATCGGGTTGCGGGGATCGACCACGTTGGCGGTGAGCTGGCCGGCCGGGAAGGCGGTGCCGTCTCGAAAAGCGGCGTTCTGACTGGGCTCGCTGAAGACGGGCGTGTTCAGCGTCAACTGCGGGATGTGACACGAGGCGCAGCCGATCTCGCCGAAGACCTCACGTCAACGCGCGATCCGGCGTTCCTGCGTGTTGGTGAGTGCCGGCTCGAGAAGGCCGAGCCCGTTCAGCTCGAGCAGCGTCGTCGGCCGCGGCTGGGCCGCCAGGTAGATCGCAAGCGCCGTCATGTCGCCAATCGTCAGCTCGTCGCGGACGCCGTCGAAGTCGCCATCGACGTTGTCGCCGACGACCTCGACCGCCTGCATGCCCAGCTCGTTGTGCGCCGCGCCGCGGTTGAAATCGCGGAGGAACGGCACGCTCCCTTTCCACTGGAACGGCCGGACGATGAGCGAGACGGGGGCCGCCGGGTTGTCGACCGAGGGCTGGAAGTCCACGCCACGCACGGCGTCGGTGTTGTAGGTGACCTGGCAGGGCGTCCGATTGGTGCGTGTGGCACTCAGGGTGCCGAAGTTCACACCTTTCGTATCGAGCGTGACCGTGCGCGTGCCGCCGTTGCGGCACACGTCGTCGACCAGCCGCTCCTGATCGGCGGTGAGGCCGTCGGTCATCTCTTCGGCAAGCCGCTGGATCGCGCCGGGCGCGAACAGGTGCGGCGTGTTCCGCTCGATGAAGTGTCCGATGAGGCCCGTGCGGAACGGATCCCGGTGGACGTTGAGCGCCGCCGTGCCGGCGCCGTCTTCGAAGGGCTGCTCGTGGCACTCGAAGCAGCCGCCGGCGTTGGGACCGGTGACGCGGATCGGCGTGTGGGTGAGCCACTCGCCTCTGCCGCGAAGGTCGGCGCGCGGTACGCGTGAGTACCGCTGGCCGCGGCCGACGTTCGCGCCACCGCCGTCGATCGCGTTGAAGGCCGTCGCAAAGAGCTCGTCGCCGATCTCGAACGCGTCGGTGAACCGCTCGCTCACCGGCAGCGCGTTCAGCGCGGCTTGTTCGACGTGTTCACCGACGGCGTCGTGGACATTGTCCACGTTGGTGAGATCTGTGACGATCGCCCACGCCGATATGCTGGCGAGGAGAACGCCGGTACAGAGCAGGAGAGGACGAAGGAGAGGACGAACGAGAGGAGCCATACACGCCACCCTTTCTCTCGGCGGCGGGCGGGCCCGCGCACACAACTCTCCCGTCGCGACGGATGCAGAGCATGCGCCAGCCGGCGGCGAGACGTCGGCCGCTGAGAGAG
>Ga0184612_10000094_pt1 | contig 40411 bp, 28 predicted proteins | sample PLM3_60_coex_FD_133163 | JGI IMG/M metagenome (GOLD analysis project Ga0184612, IMG submission 133163) | Groundwater sediment microbial communities from an aquifer in East River, Colorado, USA - PLM3_60_coex | ecosystem: Environmental > Terrestrial > Soil > Riparian zone | place: USA: East... | reverse complement strand
GCTCAGGGTCGTTGGGCGATCCGTGGCCGGTCTGGAGGTCGTCGTGGTTCATGGCGGCGCGCTTGGCGGACACAAGGGCATCAACGCTCCCGGCGTGGCGCTGCCGTCGTCTGCGCTGACCGACAAGGATGTCGAGGACCTGCACTTCGGCCTGCGCCTCGGCGTGGACTTCGTGGCGCTGAGCTTTGTGCAGACTGCCGAAGACGTCGATCGTGCGCGCGCGCTCATCCACAAGGCCGGCCGCTCGACGCCGCTCATCGCCAAGATTGAGCGTCCGGCCGCGGTTCACAACCTCGACGCCATTCTCCGGATCGCGCAGGGCGTGATGGTCGCCCGTGGGGATCTCGGTCTGGAGATGCCGCTCGAGCAGGTGCCGCGCGTGCAGAAGCAGATCATTCGTGGTGCGCGGTCCCTCGGGTTGCCGGCGATCGTGGCGACACAGGTGCTCGAGTCGATGCGCTTCGATCCGAGGCCGACCCGCGCCGAGGTCAGCGATGCGGCCAACGCCGTCGACGAGGGCGCCGACGCGATCATGCTGGCCGGCGAGACCGCGGCCGGCGCGTTTCCGGTCAGGGCGGTGCAGATGCTCGACGCCGTCATCCGGGATGCTGAATCGATGCCGCCGCCGGTCAACGTACCTCCGGCCATCGATTCGGCCAGCAGCCGGCACGGTCAGGCGCTGGCGCAGGCAGCTGTCACTCTCGCAACGACAGGGCAGGCCGACGCGATCGTGGCCGTCACGACCGAAGGACGCACGGCCCGCATGCTCTCGGCGTGTCGGCCGGCGGCGCCGATTCTGGCGGCGACGCCCAACACCGATGTGGCTGGTTCGCTCTCGCTGCTGTGGGGCGTGACGCCGTTCATCACCGCCGAGCGCGACATCGACCGTCTCACGGCCGAGCTCGTCGACCACCGGTCGCTCGCCAGGGGGGCCGTAGTCGTGTTCATCAACGTGAGCCCCGAGCAGGACCGCACCGACGCCAATTTCCTCCACGTCCGTCAGGTCAGCGCTCGAGGTGTTCCTTGAGGGACGCGAGAGAGGACTGCCATCCTCGGGCGATCACGGCGTAGTAGCGGCGCCAGCGAGGGCTGTCCTCGAACCCGCTCTGGCGCACGCGCAGTCGGCACGATGCGCCCTCGAGCATGCAGCTGACCTCGAGCGCCATCGGCCCGATCGGCTCGTCGTCGGGCGGCAGCCACCACGCGTCGGCGATGAAGAGCTCACGCCCGGGCACATACTCCATCACGGTGCCGTGAAAGACGCCGCCGAGGCGTCCGAGCATGTCGTCGCGCTCGACGGTCGGCTCCCATTCGACCGCGTAGATTCCGAGCGGCCGCGGGCTCGTGACCGACCGGATCGCCTGCCACCACGAGGCGAGGGCCTCGGGCTCGAAGAACGCGGCCATGACCCGCGTCGGAGTACAACGGATGAGCAGGGTCTGCTCGAACTGGGTTGGAGGGGATCCCTCCGGCGTGGCCGCCACGCGGTCATTCTAGCGTGGGTCCAGTGCGACCATTCACGGTCCCACGGAATCCTTCACGATGATCGCGAAGCTCACGAAGATCACGAAGGATCTACGCAGTATTTCTTCGTGATCTTCGTGGTCCTCGTGCTCATCGTGACTACCCGTCGTGACGGATGGACACTAGAATGGTGCTATGGCGACCGAAACACCGTCCACACCGTCCGAGAGGCCTCAGCCGGATGCGCATTGGGACGCGCACTACCGCGACGAGCGCGACGCGGCATTCCTCTATCGCGCGATGGCCGCCGCGGAAGGCAACGGCGAGCGGCGCCAGCTCTTCGACCGGCTCGCGCGGGTCGAAGATCGGCACGTGGAGCGGTGGACGCAACTCTTCGAGGAGTCCGGCCGGCCGCTGCCGTCCTACAGAACCGCGTTGCGCACGCGCGCGCTGGCATGGTCGGCACGGCGATTCGGCACGTCACTGATTTTGCCGCTCCTGCTGGCCGAAGAGGGACGCGAGGTGCAGGCGTACCTCGGACTGGCGCGGCAGTCGACCGACCGGTTGACGCACGCGGCGGCAGTCGAGATCGCGTCGGACTCGGCCATGCACGCGCAAGAGTTGTCGGCGGTGATGGGCCGCGTCGGCGAGCCGTGGCACGTCGGCGGATCGGGCGGATACCTCCGCAGCGTAGTCTACGGATTCAACGACGGGCTCACCGCGAACTTCGGTCTGGTGGCCGGGGTCATCGGCGCGAACGTCGCCCCGCACATCGTCATCGTGAGCGGCGTCGCCGGGGCCTTTGCCGATGCATTGTCAATGGGCGCCAGCGGGTACCTGGCGGCGAAGAGTGAGGCAGAGGTGCAGGCGCACCAGATCGAGATGGAACAGCACGAGATGCGGCTGATGCCGGATCTCGAAGAAGACGAGCTGGCCGTCATCTACGAAGCCAAGGGGCTCTCGCCGGAGCGCGCGCGTGAGACGGCGCACGCGATGATGCAGGATCCCATACAGGCGCTCGATGCGATGGTCCGGGAGGAACTGAACATCCACCCGGCGGACCTGGCGCCGCTCAAGGACGGGATCGTCACGGGTGCGGCGACCGCGGTCGGCGCGTTCATTCCGATCGTGCCGTTCGTCACGATGGAGTTCGGTCGCGCGGTGTGGATATCGCTCGCGATCAGCATGCTTGCGCACTTTGCGATCGGCGCCGCGCGGAGCCTTTTCACGGGACGCAGCCTGTGGGCGAGCGGCCGCGACATGTTCCTCGTCGGCTTCGGCGTCGCGGCGGTGGGCTACGCGATCGGCGAACTGGTGACGAAGTTCCTGTGACGTCGCGCGAGGCTCGAGGCTATTTCTTCCGCAGGGTCTGCACGTACGCGACGACCGACCACACCTGCTGCTCGGTGAGCTCTTCTTTGAATGCCGGCATCTTCGGCCGGCGGCGCCCATTCCAGACTTTGTAGAACACCACCCCGTCCACGTTGCGATCGGCTCGCTTCGGGTTGGTCAGGTCCATGTCTTCGCGGTGTTCGGGGTCCGCGTCCGGGCCGTCTCCGAGGCCCCCCTGGCCATGACACTTCGTACACTTGTCCTTGAACACCGACTTGCCGGTCGCCAGGACATTCGTGTCGACTTGGAGCGGACTCTTTTTGGCGTCGGCGTCAGGCGGTAGTTGCCATCCGGCGCCCGTCCCGCTCTGCCCGACATCGATCCTCGTGGCCGCCGCCACGCCGGACTTTTCCAGGACGACCATACCGGCCAGGACAACACCACAGCCGAGGATCACGAGCCGTCGAATCATCATCTTACACACATACCACAGATTTCTTTCGGCGCCAGGTCCGCTCGGTTGCGTTGAGGTACTGATCTGTGGAAGAGTTTTTTCACATGCCGCACAAACAGCCGCTTGCCTACTACGACACGGAGTTCCTCGAAAGTCCCGACGCACGTCCGCTCCGTATGCTTGCCGAATATCTCGATCCACTCCGGCGATTCCGGAAGGAGAACATTCAAGACACCGTTGTCTTCTTTGGATCCGCGCGTATCGACAGCCGCAGGGTCGCGGAACGTGCCCTGCTGCGGCTGAGGAACGCCAAGTCGCAGCGGCGCGTCGGGCACGCGGCGGCGCTCAAGCGAAGCCGGAAGGCGGTGGAGTGGTCGCGTTACTACGAGGACGCCCGCCAGCTGGCGCACCGCGTGACGGAGTGGAGCCTCTCTCTCGAAGAAGAGCGTCGCCGATTCGTGGTCTGTTCCGGAGGCGGTCCGGGGATCATGGAAGCGGCCAACCGGGGCGCGTACGAAGCCGGCGGCAAGACCATCGGTCTCAACATCCGGCTGCCGTTCGAGCAGGGGCCGAATCGGTACATCACCAAGGGTCTCCACTTCGAGTTCCACTACTTCTTCATGCGCAAGTTCTGGTTCGCCTACCTCGCGAAGGCCCTGGTGGTGTTTCCGGGCGGGTTCGGGACGCTCGACGAGATGTTCGAGATCCTCACGCTGTCGCAGACCAGAAAACTGTCGAAGAAGCTCCTGGTCGTCCTTTACGGCAGTGAGTACTGGGATGCGGTGCTCGACGTCAAACCGTTAGTGGAATGGGGCGCGATCGAAGAGCGCGATCTGGGATTGCTGTGCCGCGTCGATACGCCCGAGGCCGCGTTCGAGGCCCTGAAGGAGCACCTGACGAAGCACCACATGGTGCCCGCCACGAGGCAGGAGAACCGCGCGCCCGGCATCGCAAAGACGCGCGGCTGACTTCAGACTTTCACGTGTACAGCAAGTACGGCTCGCGCTGACGCCGGAAGCGCTCTTCGTCCGCGTCCCACGAGTCGACCAGTGTGGCCACGCTCCCGCCCTCATCCAGCGTGCGGCGCAGTCGATCGGAGCCGTACAGGATGTCGATCGGCTCTTTGTCGTGTTCGTATTCGTACGGAGGTTCCCGCCAGGCGAACCGTGCGGGATCTTCGCGGCGAAACTCGTCCAGGAGCTCCACGGTGGACCGCAGCGGCGCAAACGCGCGCCGATCGAGCACGTGAATCTGACAGCCCCCGCACGACTGGCGCGCGTGTTTCTGGAACGTCGGCTCGAAAAACACCGGGCGGAAGTGGACCCCCGGGAGGCCTCGGGCATTCATCGCCGCCGCCAGCCGCTCGCCGTCGATCCAGGGCGCCCCGATGATCTCGAACGGTCGCGTTGTCCCGCGGCCCTCGGACAGCTTCGTGCCTTCGACGAGCACCGCACCCGGGTACACGACGGCGCTGTCGAGCGTGGGGATATTCGGCGACGGGATGATCCAGGGCAGTCCAGTCTCGTCGAAGTACATCGAGCGGCGCCATCCTTCGAGCGTGACGACCTCCAGGTGGGCCCCGATGCCGAAGTCGTCGTTGAAGAGCCGGGCAAGCTCGCCGATCGTCATGCCGTGGCGCATCGGGATGGGAAACTGCCCGACAAACGAGCTGCAGGTTTCCTGCAGGCACGCGCCTTCGACCTCGTCACCGCCAATCGGGTTGGGTCGATCGCAGACGACAACCGGCAGATCACGGCGCGCCGCGGCGCGCATGCAGTTGGCCATCGTGTAGATGTAGGTGTAGACCCGGGTCCCCACGTCCTGCAGATCGACGACGAGCACGTCGAGCCCCTCGAGCATGTCGGCCGTCGGCTCGCGCGTGTCGCTGTAGAGCGAGAAGACCGGCACGCGCCGCCGGCAGTCCCGCCCGTGCGGCGTCTCGATCATGTTGTCCTGCAGATCCGAGCGGAACCCGTGTTGCGGGCCGAAGAGCGCGGCCAGCGTGACGTCCGGATCCTCGAGCAGCCGGTCGGCGGTGTGCACCAGGCGGCCATCGACCGACGCCGGGTTGCACACGAGCCCGACACGGCGTCCGGCAATCAGGCGGCGATCGACTGTGAGGAGTCGATCGATGCCGGGTGAGACGATCTGGCGGCCGACAGTCGACGAGACAGGCATAGGGAGATTGTAGCGCCCGGCATGGATCGGCCGCTACGGGCGACCGCTGCGCGTGCGGCGGGCCAGCGTGCGGGCCAGCAACCCGGCGCAGAGCGCATCGGCGAAGACATTGCACCGAAATCGATGGATCGTTTCGCGATCGTGTCTGACCAGGATGACGTCGCGATCCTGTTGGACGACGTCGGCTACCGCGTGCCACGGGAGCGTGAGAGCCCTGGCTCCGCCGACCAGGATCGCGCGCGCGCCCGTGAAGATCAGGCGGCCGCTCGGCTGGGCGGGGTCATCGGGCATGGAGGACGGCGCGCTGAAGTGACACGTCTCGGCACCGACGACCCGGTGGCCGGTCTCTACGACCGGCAACCCATCGGCTGCAAGCGCCGTCTGCAGGCGCGCGAGCTGGTCGAGCCCGTCGAGCATCTCGCGCTCGATCTCGATCTCCTCTTCGGGAAGCGCGAGGGCGTTCAGATCTGCCGAGAGGGCGGCGACGGTCGCCGCCTCCGGCGCGCCAGCGGCAGCGTGCCATTTCCGGCGCCACTCGTCCAGCCTCGCGCTGCCGCCGTCCGCCCGTCGTCCCTTCAGCCATCGCAACACGTCGATGCCAAGATAGCATCAGTCGCGAAGAGTCGGCAGTCTCAGTCGACAGTCCGGGGTCGGCTGCCCCTAACTGGAGAGGGCGAGGAGGACCGAGAGCGCTACGATCGCGACGATGGCGATGGTGGACCAGAGAGAAAAACGTCCGATAGTCGAGGCCATTTTGTGCTCCCCGATAGTCGTCTGGTCCCACACGTAGGACCAGCGCGTGGTGTGCGAACGTCGAGCCAAGCTCTGCCGTTGTGAAATCCTATCACAGGGGTGACAACGCTGGCGACTCGGACTGGCGACTGCGACACCCGACTCCCGACTCCCGACTGTCGAGTCTGATACAGTTCGCGATGTCATGCGCAAGATCGATCTGACGAACTTCAAGGTCGCCACGAGCGAGACCGCGCGCCAGATCAACCGACGGATCACCCTCAACTTTCTCCGGCACCACCAGCCGATGTCGCGGGCCGATCTGTCGCGGAGGTCGGGTCTCCAGCGCAGCACCGTCTCGGCCATCGTCGACCAGCTGATCGATGAGGGGTGGGTCACCGAGGGGGCCATCGGCCGGCTGCCGCGGGGGCGGCGGCCGAGATTTCTGCACCTCAACGTCGAGCGCACGGGCATCGTGGGAGTGAACCTCCGGCCAGAGACGACGACCGTGGGTCTGGCGAACGTCGATGCGCGGTTCGAGGAGCAGCGCTCGTTCCCGACCCCTGATGATCCAGCGGTATTCGTCCGGACCGTGGCTCGGACCATCGCGAGCCTGCGGACCGCCCATCCCCGCATGGTGTGCGAAGGCGTTGGTGTGAGCCTGCCCGGGCGGGTCGACGAGAGCGGACGGCTGGTGTTCGCGCCGAATCTTGGATGGCGCGACGTGGACCTGCGGCGGATGCTGGAATCGGCGACCGGGCTGCCGGTCAACGTGGAGAACGCCGCGAATGCGTGCGCACTCGGCGAGGTCTGGTTCGGCCGGCATGATGAACACGTCAGGCACCTCGTCGCCGTGACGGTGTCGGAAGGCATCGGCGTCGGCGTACTGCTGAACGGGCAACTGGTCCGCGGCGCGAACGCGATGGCCGGAGAGTTCGGCCATATGACGCTCGACGAAGCGGGGCCCCCGTGTTGCTGCGGCAAGCGCGGATGCTGGGAGCGCTACGCATCCAACTCGGCGGCCGTGGACTACTACACGAGCGGAAGCCCGGTGAAACGCGGGTCATCAGAGCCCGGCCTGCGGTTCGAGGATGTCATGCGACTCGCCGACACCGGCGACCTTCGCGCGATCGAGACGCTCGAGCGGATGGCGCAGTTCCTCGGCGTAGGACTCGCCACTATCGTCACCGGCCTGGCCCCGCAAGTCATCGTCGTCATCGGCGAAGTGACGAGCGCCTGGAACCGTGTGGGGCCCATCGTCGCGGAGGTGCTCGAGCGCCGGGCGCTTCGCGAGACCCCGACACGCATCATCCCGACCGACCACGCGACGCAGCCACGGCTGCGCGGCGCGGTGACGCTCGTCGTCCAGCAGCACTTCGGCGTGCCCAACGTCGCATAACGGGTGTCCGCACCACCTCAGCCACATGCGAACGCGTGTGCCGGCCATTGTTCGAAACAACACTTTCGCGCGTTGTCTCCATCAGCGTCTTCTGCGCTCGGTAGCACTACAGAACTGTCGAGGTGGATCCATGGAGAACGTAAGGGACGATAAGCCCTGCAGCAACTGCCGGACTGGGCGAGAGGTGCCTATGGCCCTGGGGCCGACGCCGCCTCCCGAGCCGGCCGGCGCCCGAATCATCTCGCTGGCCAAGCTGAGCTGCGATGGTATCGAGGTCACGCAGGCGATTCAGAACATGAGTCACGACGTGCCGCTCGTCGCACGCAAGCGCACGGTCGCGCGCGTGTATCTGAGCGCAAACGTCGGTGCGCCGATCGCCGTGCAGGGCGTGCTCAAGGCACGTCGCGCGCCCAACGGGCCCTGGCGGTCGGTGCGCTCGCTTGGTCCCGTGACGCTCGATCCAGCCGAGAACGGTCAGTTGCGCCTCAAGCGCGAGAACGAGTCGAAGAGCCTCAACTTCCTCCTTCCCGAATCGGTTTGCCAGGCAGGTTTCACCGAAATGCGCGTGGTCCTCCTGTTCCAGACGGGCCCGTTTGCATTTCTGAAGGTCCCGGCGAACGCGCGGCGCAAGGTGCGGTTCCGGCTGACGCCTCCCCTCAGGGTGAGGATACTCGGCATGCGGTTCCAGGGTGGCAGCCCGCCGGTGAACATGGTCCCCTCGGCGCTCGACTACACCTTGATTCAGTCGTGGCTCGAGCGGGCGTACCCGGTGGCGAGCGTGGAGTGGTCGCAGGCCGTGGTCGATGCGCCGCAGGCGTGGCCGTTCGATGCGTCGATCATCAATACCTTCGTCCGTGGGATCCGGACAACCGATGTGCTTGGCGGTGTGGACGCGCGGACGCACTACTACGGGCTCGTGTCCGACGGTGGGGGCGGCTTCTTCATGCGTGGGCTCGCGTCGGGAATTCCGGGCGTGCCCGATCCTTCGACAGTCGCCTCCGGTCCCACCGGGACGAACACCTGGGGCTGGGATGTCGATGGTTCGTACGGTGACTGGTATACCGGCCACGAGTTCGGCCACACCTATGGACGGTTTCATGCGGAGTTCTGCGGCGCCGGCGGCGGCGCGCCCTATCCATTCGTGAACGGCCAGCTCTCGAATGCCGATGGCGCGCTTCTCGGCTTCGATACCGGCGATCCCAGCCAGGGCCTGCCCATGCGGGCCTTGCCCGGCACAATCTGGCACGACGTCATGACCTACTGCACGTTCCAGTGGCTGTCGTCGTTTACCTATACTGGTATACGCGACCGGCTGATTCAGGAGGACGCACTTCCGTCGGGTGCCGCCTTGCCTGGAGGACGCAAAGGTCGCCGAGGCGGCAGGATGGCAGGCACCGGTGCAATTCACGTCGTCGCCGCAGTCAACCTTACACGGGGTTTCGGGACCGTTCGGCACGTCAACGCGCTCGCGGGCGTCGCGCCGGGGCGCGAGCTGCAGTCGGCGCGCACGAGCGCGCGGCAGAAGCGGACGGCGCGCGGCCCGTCACTCGCGCTTCGCCTCTACACGCGCGGCGGCCGCGCTCCTCTCGAGTTTCCCGTGTCGTTCATTCCAGACGCGTGCCGCGACGCGGGCGACGACGAGACGGGCGTGATTGATGCGTTGCTCCCGCCGGCCAGAAACGCGAGCAGGCTGGAGCTGATCTTGAACGGCAGCGTCATCGACACCTTCGTTGCCGGCTCGTCCGGTGCGGTGCGGGACATTCGACAGGCGCCGCGCGCGACGCGGCGTCGCGGCCCGGACGATGGCGACGCCGATCCGGTGCTCACCTGGCGGGCCGCTGGCGGCGGCGCGAGAAGCCGAGGGGCCGCTGCAGGCGCACCGGGACCGACCTACACGGTCCAGATCAGCACGGACGAAGGGCGCACCTGGCAGACGGCGGGATTTGCGCTCCGCGAGCCGCGCGTCACGATCGACCGGCACCTGCTTGGCGAAGCGGAAACCGTCCGGGTTCGCGTAACCGCAACAAACGGATTCGAGAGTTCGAGCGCCGAGAAGACGATGAAAGCGTCGGACCTGTAGGCCCGAAGCCCGTCTGCGTTGGTATGACGGCGCCCACGGGCGCGGTCACGACCAGCCTCCGCTAAAGCTACGGCGGTCCGCCGGAGCCTTAGCGAAGGCGGATGAACACGATGGCACGATGCTCACGATGCGCAAACCGGGGAATTCATCGTGCTCATCGCGGCATCGTGACCATCGTGTTGCGGCCGTCAGCCAGTGCGTTTGTTGGAGTGCGCGCCACCCGTGAGTCGACCGGTGCCCGTCCAGGCGTGAGCACAATCGCCACGTTGAACGCGATCGCTGCGAGCTGGACAACGAGCGTGGCGGCCATGATCCACGCTGGAACCGGCACTGCCAGTGGACCGCCGTCAAGGATGATCATCGTGGTCACTGCGGCGACGAGGAGCGCGATCCGGCCGCGTGTCTGCCAGTGTCCTTCGGCCGCGACGAGCGTCAGGAGCCACAGCGTGCCGATGAGTGCGTAGGCGTCGGGCACGAACGGGCTTCGGAACGACGCCAGGGTGAGCAGCCCAAGCCACACTTGCGCCTGCCGGAGGCGCAGGCGCTCGGGGTCCATCGTCGACGTCACGAGCCCGCGGAGCCGCCACGCCGACACTGCGGCCAGCGGGAGGAGGAGCAGGGCGTACACGCTGGCGGCCCGGCTGGCGGCCACGTGTCCTGTCCACGGAAGCCCGAGAAACCGAAGCTTGATGACGAGGCCATGGATTCCGTAGTTGATGGGCGCGGCGTCAGGGGAGTCAATCCAGAAGAACGCCTGACCTGATTCGATTCTGGGCAGCTGATACCGGAAGAAGTCGACGAACGGCGTGCTGCCGACCATGAGCCACGCCGCAGCCGTGAAGACAACGCTCCACGCCACCGTCCAGCCGACCGCGCGCCACTGCCGCCTGACGATGAGCAGCACGCCCAGTACACCTGGATAGATCTTGCTGACGGCTGCGAATCCCAGCCCGAAGCCTCCACGTCCCACGTGTCCGCGGTCGAAGGCGATCATAGCCAGGACCGTCAACGCGAATGCGGTGAGCTGAAAGTTGCCGATCTGAAGTCCGAGCCGCGTCGTCGGCGAGAGCCACACGATCGGCACGAGCAGCAACACCAGAAGACCAGTCGGTCCCCCGATCCATTTCGCCAGCAGCGCCATCGTCGCAAAGAGCACAATGCTCTGCGTGGCGAACCACAGCCGGCGGATCGTGAGGAAGTCGAGCCCCGTGCTGACCGCGGCCCGCGGCAGGATCAGAAACGCCGGGGGGTACTGGTAGAGGTCCACTTCGAAGCGTCCGATGAAGCGCGGTTTGTTCTGACCGGGATGCGCCGGATCGGAGTACTGGGCGATGTCGAAGATGTTGGCGCCAGACGGTGCGAGGTGTGCCGCCTCGGTGTAGGAGCTCAGGCAGCTGTGCGTGCGGAAGAACGCGCGATTGGGCAGGACCGAGAGGTCGGCGCGCGTCTCATCGAGCATGAAGGAGCTCAAACGCGCCGTGTAGATCGTCGCCGCGCCAAGCACCGTCAGCACGGCGACGACCGCGGGCCAATACAGCCGCTGATATCCGATCGCTCGGGCCTGCACCGCCGTCCGCCAGACAACGACGACCGCGATGCTGGCAACGAGCGCGCTGGTGATCTGCCACGGCACGCCCGCTGCCGCGAGGCCGACAACGAGCGGCGGCCCGGCCAGGCAGGCCGCCAGCACAAGCACGAGCGATCCCATTCTGAGCGCCGATACTATCTTGATTCGACGGTCTCGGCGCCAGTCCCGCGCTACTGCTCAATCCTCCACACTTCGCCGGCTCCGATCGTCACACCGTTGTTCGTGACGTAAATCACCCCGTCCCAGTCGACCAGCAGCGATGTCGGACGCGTGAGGCCGGTGACGACCGTCGTGCGCGTGCCGTCAGGCGCGATCTTGATGACCAGGCCCTGACCGGGCCCACCAAACACGTTTGGCGGTGGGTTGAGTCCGGAAGTGTGCTGTAGCACATAGAGGCTGCCGTCCGGGCCGAAGTCGAGATCGATAATCGTCTGGAGTCCTGCAGCGAAGACTTCTGGAGGCGCGCAGGGCAGAACCCTGTAGACGCTTGCTGCGTTGGGCGCAAAAGGAAAGCCGGTCAGCAGCCCGACGTAGTAGGCGCCGTCTGATCCCATGACGACGGATGTTGGCACGGGGTCGACCGTCCCTGCTGGCCCACCCAGGGGCCGCGGCAACACAACGAGCGTCGAGACGTCGCCGTTGGCCGCGACGCGAAGGAGCGCGTTCGCCCCGGCGTCCGCGACGATGCGAGCACCTGCTTGTGCGAGGAGCCCGAAGGGATTGGAATCGATCGGTCCGCCAGCAGGATTTGCTTCAACTTCGTGAGCCGAAATGTCGACCACGACGCGCCACGCGCGCGTGCGTCGAGCGAAGAAGCTCCCGAACCAGAACGGCCCATTGTCATCATCCCAACCGAAGTCGCGATGAGACGGACCAGGCGCCACCTGAACGAGCGTGCCAAACACCTCGCCGTCAGGACCGAAACCCGGGCGGATGATCGTCGGGTTCCCGCCCAGGCCGATCGTCATGAACGTGGCACCACGGCCAAGAAACGAGACGTCGTTGGGCCCGGCCACCTCCGGGTTCGCCGTGAGATCGGCATAGGACGGTAAACGTGTGGCGACCCTCTCCTGCTTGCCGCGCCAGACCCTGGTCAGCGCTCCCGTGGGGCCGTAGCAACGGTTCAACCCGCGAATGATCTGACAATTGCCGGGACCTTCCGGGCCTCCCTTTCCCGCTTCGGCCACGTACAGGGCCCCTTCCGGCCCGATGGCCAGCCCCCGGGGATTTTCGAGCCCCCGCATGACGACTGTTACTTCGTCGTGTGCCGCTGGTCTGGCCGCCACGACCCACAACGCCACCAACGCCACGACAGTAACGCTCGCAGACACACGTAAACTTCGGAACATGCTGGCCTCCTTAGCGGGTGCCCCTCCCTCCGGTCAGTCAGAAGCTTATGCGAAATGGTGCTGAGGGGCAGGCCTTTTGGCGGGTGTTTCCCGGCTCTCGCCGCCGAACGTTACTTCCCCAGCCTCGCTTTGCGGCTCGCCGCTTCGGCGGGCCACCGGGCGCGGTTGATGCTGCCGAGGGGCGTCGTGTCGGGCGTGGAGTTCTCGGTCACGTCTATGTGCCACGCCTCGCAGGTCGCGGGCGGGATCTGCGACTTCGGGATGAGTGTGAGCCGTCCCACCGTGTGAAACGGTGCCTGTGACTCCTTCCACTCGACGCTGGCGTTCTCAATCCAGAAGTTCGCGCTCCGGCGTTTCCCCCAGTAGGTCATCGCCTGCGTGTCGAGAAACTGGAGCCCGAAATCGAAACAGCTCATCACGCTGTCGGTCTCGAGATGCCGCACCAGCTCGTCCTGCAGCGTATTCGGATCGTAGCGCTCCAAATCGCCGGCTGGATTGCCCGCGCACGGCGTGGCGGAGTACTTGATGACATCGGTCGGGCCGTGGCGGAAGGGCACCGTGCTCCAGTAGCGTCGTCGCTGGTAGGCCAGCATCGCCTGGTGCTCCTGTCGCTGTCCGAGGACGGCCGTCCTGGCGAACGACAGCTTGTCTTTGAACGGCAGCGACCACACGCCCTGGGCCATGGTCGGCGCCGTGACGACTTTGATCGTCGTCGCAAACGCATGCGCGTCGTTGATGGGGAACGTGGGCCGGTCGTTGGTGGAGAAGTCCTGACGCGCGCCGCCGGAAGGTTCGACCGCGAATGACAGGGCGCGCACGTCGGGCTTGGAGTCGTTGTTGATGTTGGAGTCCGCGTTCGCGAACCGCAGAGTGGCGGGATACCGCCCGGGCGTCGCATAGAGGCCTCTGGCGAGCCTGGTGGCGAGCGTGCGATCCGGGACGTTCGCCATGATGTCGAAGACCTCGAACTCGGCCCGTGCGCATACGCCCTTCGCGTGAGTGCCGCGCGCGAGTGGGCGGTGCTGGCCGGCGGCGTCGCGCGCCTGCAGTGTCAGGATGCCGTCCACGATCGCGGCGATGTCGGCAGACTCGGTCTGGCTGACCTGCTCGAGATCGGGCACGCTGAGCCACACTAGCGCCGCGACGAGGAGCAGCACGAGGGTCAACGCGACAACGAAACGACGTCTGATCATTGCTGTACCTGGGGATTGCCTGGCGCCGTGATCCTCGGCGGCGAGCCGGGGTTCGGGGGCTCGGATGTATACGTCTTCAGGAACTCGATGAGCGCGTAACGCATGTCATCCGTCAATGCCGGGTAGAAGGACCACTCGTGGCCGGTGTTCCAGTTGCCGCGAAGCCGCGTGTCCATCAGGAATCCCGCCAGGCCAGGCGGAAGGGCGTACTTCGACGGGTCGGCCTGTATCCCCAGCTTGATCGGGTCGTACTCGCGCTGGCCGGTCGGGAACGTCACCGGGCGGTCGGCGGCGGGCTTGAGCAGATCGTAGAGCGTCGGGACCGAGCCGTTGTGCAGAAACGGGGCCGTCGCCCAGATACCGACGAGCGTCTTGGATCGATAGACTTTCCGGCCTCGCGTGTCGTCCCATTTGTCCGCATCGAGCAGCGGGGAGCGGAAGGTGGGGTCCCACTGCGGTCCGCTTCGGATCTGCCGCTGCTCCCACTGCGCGATCGTTTGCGCATCCAGGTTGCGTTCCTGATAGCCCTTCTGCTTGATCTGCGTGATCAAGTCGAGGGCGGCACTCGGAAACGTCCGGACGGTGCCGTCCGAAAGCATGACCTGTCGCTCGAAGTTGATCGCCGCCATCGGATCGGTGCCGACCTCATCGAGCGAGAAGAGCTGGTAGATGCGCATCCGGCCGTCGGTCTTGAACGTCTCGTGGCAGCCAGCGCAGTACTGATAGAAGAGTGCGCGCCCGCGGTCGGCACGGGCGGTGTCTATCGGGGGGAACGTGTCGGGCCATTTCGGCGGCGTAATCTTGTACGCCAACCCTTCCAGCTGATGGAGGTTCTCGAGGCGCACCGTGCTCTCGAACGTCTTCGCATCGAAGAGCGCACCGACGCCGAGAGCCTGTCCGATGTTGCGCTCCATGACCGAATTCGTGTTGGCGCCCCACTGCAGCCAGCCCGTGTACTCCATGCCCCAGATGTGGGGGATGCTGACGGGCGCATCGGCCGGCAGGCTGTTGGCGCCGACGGCGCCGAACAGCTCGTCGCGACCGATACCGAACGCGTCGAGGCGGCCGTACCCCTCGTCGGTGCTGATGGCGAGCGAGCGGCCGAGCGTTGGCACGTTACGCAGCGCGCGGACTTGCGCTTCGAGCAGGCCGCGATTGCTCGTGAACAGTTGCGTGATGCGCCGTGCGAATTTCTCGTCTTCCGCAACGTCACCCGTGGTGCCGCCGGCGCGCCGCTCGCGCCGCACCACGCGCAGCCGGTCCCAGAACCGCGCCAGCCGGTGGGGGGTCCTGAACGCGCCTTCGGTCTCGGATGCGAGGTGCTCCAGGAACTTGTTGATGTAGGCCATGTTCGGCCCGCCGTCGATCCTGACCGCCTGGTTCTGGTACTGCACTTGCCCCACGTGACACGCCGAGCAGTTCAGCCCGATCATCTCCGTGCCGCCCAGCTTCGCGCGCGCGACCGACACACCGACCGGCAGGCCGTATGGATTGCCGGCGTGCCTGGCGTCGGCGAGCAGGCCGAAGCGCTCGATGTTGTCGAGAAACGGCCGCACCTGGACGCTGCCGTCGCTTGCCGGGACCTCGATGTCGAGCGCGAGCAGCCAGTCGAGCGGATAGAGCTCGCCGCCTTCCGATAAATGGTAGAAATTGGCGCGATCGCTGTCGGACAGGCCGTTGCGGCCGCCAGGGCTTGGCGGCGCCGGGAGCGCTGGAGCGTCGCGTACGGCTTGCGGGCGGAGTCCGCCGGACCGCAGCAGCCAGCCGCCTGCAAGGCCCGCCAGGAAGATACCGGCGACGATGGTTACGTTCCGCATTCTCATAAAGGTCCTTGCCGCGCCGCGAGACACAGGTCCTCCGGGCTCGCGAATTGTTTGCCCCCGCAGAGCGTGGCGACAGTCTGCACCCCGAGCCTGCGGTAGCTCTCGAACTGCGCCTCATCGAACCATTGTTCGGTCGTCGATTCGTGCGGAAACGCGGCGTGCGTGCGCGCGTAGTTCGCCACATCGACAGGTTCATCGCCGGCGACCGTCGGTTTGAGGTACACGAGCACGCCGTCCTCGATCTCGGGATCGACGGCCGAGTACCGGATCACGCCAATCGCGAACCGCGCCGTCTCGTGCGGGCCGATCTGGAGACCGGCGGGGAACTCGACATCCACACCGAAGTCCACGCGGATCTTCCTGACGGCGTTCGCGAGATCGCCGAACGCGTAGTCGCCGTCGCACCCGGCGTCGCTCAGGATGATATAGCGGCACCGTCGGAAGACCATCTCGTACAAGCCAAGGTTCTCGAAGTGACCTCCGTCCGACAGGTACACGTAGGGGTTCGTGTCGGTTGTCCGGGCGAGCAGCTCGTTGACGAGCGGCGTGCTACCGAACGTGGGCGCGGCCCGGTTCCACGTCGCCTCGCCAGGCACGCCAGGGTTGCCGAGCCAGACACCCAGCCGCGCGTTGAACACGGTCAGCAGGAACGTCAGCGCGCGCGACGCGTTCGCGCCCATGTTCGAGCTGACGGCGGCGCCGGAGGTCGTCAGTGCCTCGCCGAGCGTTATGCCCGACGCATACGTCGCCGACGGCCGATAGCCGAGATGTCTCGACCCGGCATGGAGCGGGCTCATCGTAAACGACGTCGCCTTGCGCTCGGCGACCGCGAGCCGGTTGTCCGCCACCAGGTTCAGCGTGACGTTTACGATGTGGAGCGGCCGTCCATTGCCCCGCACGCCATCCAACGGCACGTCATCTTTCGAGTCGAATCCCGTGAAGACGCTGGGATGCCGATCCTGTTTTCGCCGCGACGCGCCGAGGAACGTCCGCACGAGCCGGTTGCGATACATGCCGTGCAGGGAGAACTGATTGATCGAGATCACGCGGCCGAGTCCGACGCCGATCGCCAGGAGTCCGAAAAACGCCAGGAGATCCTCGGGCAGCGAGGCGCCGATCGGGTGTGGCTGCTCGTGAAACAGACCGAGGTCATGAATCCAATCGAGCAGGAGCAGGTTGCCGTCCGACACCAGCACGACGAGCAGCACCGTCGTTGCCGGGGCGGCGACGCAGAGGGCGAGGCCGGTGGCCATTCGCCATTGCCGGGCCTGGGACGCCAGGCCCGCGATCATCCGGTAGGCGGCGCCGCCTGACAGCACGGTGACGAGGCTCAGCCCCGCGCGGCCGCCCCCGTGTGACAACCCGAGCGCCACGAGTCCGGCGTCGAGCAGCAATGGACCGAGGATGGCGATGGCGCTCGCGACCAGCCACGAGACGCCGACGATCAGGATCAGCGCGCCGGCACGTGCCCACCACTCGCGGTCATCGTCGGTCATGTCGCGGCTGGCGAGGCCGATGAACACGGTGATCTGCAGGAAGAGCAGCGCCAGCGACGTCGGCAGATCGACGACCACGAATATCTGCGGGTCGTGTTGTGCGAGCGCGGTCAGAAAATGGTGCGCCCACCAAATCAAGAGGCGGCCCGCGGCGCCGGCGCCGGCCGCGGCTATCCAGGTCCACGGTCGCCACCACCGGCTGCTGAATGCCCCGCCTGCGATCCAGGGCACGACCATGGCGGCCGCCGATATCAGCACCTCGGCCTGGAGGGAGGTCTCGTCCCCGAACCGCCACGCCCAGTAGCGGTGCACCGAAAACAGGAAGTGCACCAGCAGGACCGGCGCGAGAAACCAGATCGCAAAGCTCCTGGAGCCGTCGGATCGATGTCCGAGGCTCGGGAGCTGCACGGCGGCGTAGGTCGTGGCGATCGCGATGAGGATCACGATCGGAATCCAATCGTGGAGATACCACCAGTCGAGTGCGTCTCGGCTGACGAGCTCGGGTTGCGACGGGAGGCCGAGGAGCCCGAGGTAGAGCCGGGGCAGCATGGCCGCGGTGGCGATGAGCGGAATCAGCACCATCCAGTTGACCAGCAGGTTGCGGAACATGATGCCGCCGAGCGTCCAGACGTCGGCTGAGAGCGTCCCGGTTCGCGGGTCGAGGAACTTGATGAGACGGCGCAACCGCGTCAGCGGCTCGGGTTCGACGTCGCGCGCCAGTTGCTCGCAGGGATCGGTCTCGCCGCGCTCGCGCGCGTGGAGGCGCCACGCGGTGAGCCAACCGCCGATGTACCCACCGCCCGAGACCGTCGACAGGTAGTCGAACTTCCCGAGCACCCCGGCGCGTGCGAGCCCCTGAATCACTCCGAGGCCGAAGCTCCCGCTACGCACGCCTCCGCCCGACAGGCAGAGTGCCGAATGTCCAGCCCGCCCGTGGCGCAGCAGGATCTCTGCGGGCGTCAGCGAAGCAGCACCGGCCGCCGGCGCGACGTCCGGCATTCCGTGCAAGTACACGTGCTCCGCCTCGAGCGCACCGTCGACGGACAGCGGGGGCGTGTCGGTCTTTGTCACGATCCGATCTCGGCGAGCGCTGTTCGCGCGGCGATGAGGTCCCTGGTCGTGTGTCCTTCGGTGAACCAGTTATAGACAGGCGCGAGTGCGGTCCGTGCTTTGTCCCGGCGGCCGTCGGCCATCAGCAGCTTCGCGAGACCCGTGGCCGCGCGCAACTCGAAGGACTTCGCCTGCTGTTCGATGGCCCGCTCGACCGCCAGGCGCAGACTCGCCTCAGCGGCCGCGTGGCTGCCGGTGACGCGCAGCAACTCCCCTCGCATCCGGTACAGCTCGGCCAGATACCCGCCTTCGAGCGTCTTCTCCGCGTGCGCGAAGCCTTCGTCGACGGCGCGGAGGCCTTCGTCGACCCTCCCGGCGCTCGCAAGCATTTCGGCGAGCAGCGCGAGAAACGCCGTGCGGACCAGGCCGGATCCGATCGCCTGCTGCACGGCGAGGCTGTCCTTCAGCTGGTCGATCCCTTCGGTGGTCCGGCCGAGCGCCGCGAACGCGGCCCCCTGGAACGAGCGGCCCCACTCGGTCTCCTGCTTCAGCTCGTACTCGCGCGACAGCGCGATGATCTCGTCGCCCATGCTGACCGCCTCCTGCGCTTCGCCGCGATAGAGGTGGATGCCCTGGGCGACCACGAGCGCGAAGGCGAGCGTCACCGGCTGCCGTTGTGATCGCGCGAGCGCCAGCGTTTCGCGTGCGCGCTGGTCGGCACGGTCCGGGTAGCCGAGCGCCCACAGCGGACGGCTCGACATCGCACGCGCGATCATGCCCGGATCCAGGCCGAACATCGCGGTGTACGTCATGTGCTCGGCGGGCACGTGCAGCGCCATGCCGCGATCGATCACCCGGCTCGACTCGACCATGTTCCCGAGGAACTCGAGCGAGACGCCAACCAGATGATGGGCGGCCATCAGGTAGGCAGGGTTGCCCGACTGCTCGGCCTGGGTCATCAATTCGTCGGCGCGCTCGCGGTAGACGCGCAGGTCTCCGCGGATGGCGTGGAAGAGCGTCAGCGCCCATCGCACGGGGAACACTTCCGGGGGGTCATCGAGCTCGTGGCAGAGCTCGCGCGCGCGCGCGAACACCGGTTCGAGCTCGGCGGCCGCCCACCCCTTCATCATCCGCAACGCCAACCCGCGGATCATCTGCAGACCGAGCTCCTGCTGTTTGCGTTCGGGGCCGTCTGGCATGCCGCGCAGCGCCTTCAGGCCGCGTTCCGCCAGAGAGAGCGCCTCGCGGAATCCGAAGAGCCCGACCGAATGTTGTGCCGCGGCAAAGTAGTACCGGGCGCTCGCCGCGAAGTCCCGCGCCGCTTCAAACAGGATGGCCAGGCGTGCCGCGCTGCCGGGCGTATGCTCGCCGTGGTTGACGAGCGCCCGCGCCACGCGTCCGCTGAGCGTCGTCCGGCGGGTGGGCTGGAGCGACGCGTAGAGCATGTTCTGATACAGCACGTGCACGAACTGGTAGTGCAGCGTGAGGGTCAGGTCCGGAAACTCGTACTCGCTGCCTCGTTTCACGAAGACGTGCACGCGCTCGAGCACGTCGAGGCGCTCTTCGACGTCGGCCGGGTCCATCTCGATCGCCTCGCTGACGATCGCCGAATCGAACTCCGGCCCCTGCACGCTCGCCGCGAGCAGCAGCGCACGGTCGCGCTCGTCGACCTGTTCGATCTTTCTCGCGATCATGCTGCGGACCGACTCGGGCAGGTCGCGCGGCAGGTCCGACATCGAGCGGGCCAGGACCCAGGCGCCGTTCTGTTCGACGATCCCGCCCGAGTCCCGGAGGTATCGCACCAGGTCGGCCATGAAGAGCGGGCTGCCCTCGGTCTTCGCGTGAATCAGCGCCGAGAAATCGTGGGGAAAGCGATGTTCGGGGAACTCCAGCGCGAGGTATCGATCCACGTCCGCCGGCGCGAGAAACGCGAGCGCGATTTCCTCGAACAGGCCGCGCGACCGCAGGTTGTTGGCAATGCCTAGAAACGGGTGCTGCGCGAGCGCCATTTCCGCCGGACGATACGTGGTCAGCACGAGCACGCGCATGTCGGCGAACCGGCCGGCCAGGTAGTTCAGGATGTCGATCGTCGAGACATCGGCCCAGTGCAGATCGTCGAGGAACACGACCACCGGGCGCGGGCCCGAGATGTCCTGGAAGAACGCGCCCACCTCGCGTTTCATGCGTTCCTGCGAGGCCGTCAGCGCATCGACGCGCAGTTCCGCCATCGATGATTCCTCGATGGACCGCGTCGCCACTTGCAGATACCACGTCGGGGCCACGGTCTTCATCAGGCTCTGGAGCGATTCGCCTCCGGCCCGGTGCAGCAGGCTGTCGAGCGCCTCGAGAATCGGCAGATACGCTTCGGCTCCCGCCAGCCGCTCCGAGCATCGGCCGCGCGCCACGATCGGGCGCTCGGGCCGTGACACCAGCTCGACGAGGAAGTCCTCGATGAGGCTCGTCTTGCCGATGCCCGCCTCGCCCGACACGCCGAGGATCAGGCTCTGGCCGTCTTTGACCCGCGCATACGCCCGGCGCAGGTCCGCGCGTTCGGTCTCGCGTCCGACGGTCTTGCGTACCGCGACCGCCCCCGTGCGCGCGGGCTCGGCCAGCGTGTCGCGGCCCTGCAGGGCTGCGAGCTCGTCATCCACGTCACGTGCAGACGGGCGGCGCTCGGGCTCCTTGGCGAGCATCCGATGCACCAGCGCGTCGAGCGCCGGGGGAACCGCCGGATTGAGCCTGACGAGCGGCGCCGGCTGCTCCGAGAGAATCGCCGCGAGCACGCCTACGCTCGACGGGGCCACAAACGGCCGTCGCCCCGCGGCCATCTCGTACAACACGACGCCGAGCGCGAAGACGTCAGCCGCAGGCCCCGCCTGCGTCCCCTGGGCCTGCTCCGGCGCCATGTAGGCCGCGGTGCCCAGCACAGTCCCCGGCGCGGTGTCCTGGTGGACGATGGTCGATCGTTCGGCGGCCTGGTGGTCGATGACCCGCGCCAGGCCGAAATCGAGCACCTTCACGTAGCCATCGGCCCGGACCATGATGTTCTCCGGCTTGACGTCCCGGTGGACGATGCCGGCGGCGTGCGCGGCGGCCAGCGCACGCGCCACCTGTCTCCCGATGTCCACCGTCGCCGTGAGCGTCTGCGCGCTCTCGATGAGCGACCGCAGCGTCCGGCCGTCGATGAGCTCCTGCACGATGAAGAGCTCGCCGGCCGGCGTCTCGCCGACTTCATGGATGGTGACGATGTTGGGGTGGTTGAGCGCCGAGGCGGCGCGCGCCTCGCGCAGGAACCGCTGGACGATGTCGCTCTGCTCGGTGGGCGCGTTCCGCATCAGTTTGACCGCGACCGGACGGTTCAGCCGCGTGTCGAACGCGCGGAACACCTCGCCCATGCCGCCGCTGCCGATGCGCCCATCGACGCGGTAGTGCCCGAAAGTGGTCGGTATCATCGAGTGAGGGTGGGTACGCAGCGCCCGCGAGCACTATACATCCACCGGCCGCCGGGTGCGGCCTGGAAGTTCCGCCTGGTTCTTGAACAGGAGACCAGGAGATCAGGAGGTTCTCAGGTTAGCAACCGAGCTTATGGTCTTTTGAACTCCTGTGGATCTGACAGGGTGCAGAAGTTCAGGACGTTTTCTTCTTCATGTACCGGTCCGCGTGATCCAGCTCCTGATCTCTTGACCTCCTGTGAAGGCGTCGACGTGTCGACGGCCGCCAGATTGTTCACCGCCTTTCACAGGGATCAGGCACCGAGTAGGCTTCGGGCCACCAAGAACAGCTCATAATCTCTTGATCTCGTGTAAAGGCCCTTGAATTCTCGACACCAGACAACGGTCCCCATATAATCCGCACACTCAATTGCCTATGGTTACGCCTACCCCCGCCGGGTCCGGGGACGCCCTTCGGCTGTTCGATCTGCGACGCAACTGGAAAGCCCTGACCGAGCGCCCCGCCTTTCACGACCCGGTGGTCGACGGCGTGCGGGCAATCGCGATCCTCTGGGTGATCTCCTACCACCTGGTGCTCTTTCATCTGGGATCCTTCACGGCGGAGGCCATCGGCCTCGCGACCGGGCGGTGGACGCAGTGGACCAGCCGCGGCGACATGGGCGTCGATCTCTTCTTCGTGATCAGCGGCTATCTGATCGGGACGATCCTGCTGAGCGAGTATAGGAAGACAGGGAGCCTCGAGGTCAGACGGTTCTACGTGCGGCGCTTCCTGCGCCTCATGCCGGTCTACACCGTCGCGATGATCGTCGGTCTGTTCTTCGTCCACAACATCCCGCGCGAAGCGGTGCTCATGGAGTTTCCGCCCTTCATGAACGCCAACAACATGTGGGCGAATTTTCTCTACGTGAACAATTTCCTGCCGATCAACCGGCAGTACATGGGCTGGTGCTGGTCGCTTGCGATCGAGGAACAGTTCTACCTAGTCCTGCCCGGCTTCATCCTGATCGTCATGCGATTCGGCCGGCCGATGCGGGTCCTCGGCGGCTTGATGGTGCTAGCGGGGATCATCCGGTGGGTCGTCATCGACCGGCACGGGTTCGTGCCGCCGTTCCTCGATTTGCCGAACATGCAGTCCTGGGTGGACCGCTTCACGATCGAGTATCAGAACCTCTACACGCGCTACGGAGCGTTGCTGTCAGGCGTGATCGGCGCGTACCTGATGGTGTTCCACCGGGAGCGCGTCGGCCAGTTCTTCTCGCGGACGCGTCTGGTGAACGTGCTCGCCGTCGCCAGCGTCGCGATCATCATTCCGACCGGGTACTTCGCGATGTCTTCGCCGCTCTTCAACGAATTCCCCGTTGCGGCGCGGACACTCTACTACTCGCACCATCGTGACGTCTTTGCCCTCTGCGTCATGTTCCTGGTACTCGCCGCGATGCACTCGGCCGGGTTCGTGGGCCAGCAGCTCCGGCGCGTGCTGTCGTCGAAGGTGCTCTTTCCGATCGCGCAGATCTCGTACTCGCTCTACCTCGTGCACGAGATGTTCATGCTGTGGCTGTTTCCCAAGACGGCGCAGATGTTCGGTTCCACGCTCGGGGCCCACGCCACGATGGCCGTGGCGGCCGCGCTCGCGCTCGCGATGTCGTTTGCGGGCGCGACCCTTTTGTATCTGCTGGTGGAGCAGCCGTCCATGCGCGCGAGGGCACTGCCCGCGGTCCGCAGGTTCTCAGGCTCAGGGCTCGCCGCTCAGGGCTCGAGCAAAGAGCAGGAAGCTCTACCTTGAGTAGCGACCAGCCGGACGATCGTAGTGTCCGGCTTTAGCCGGACCAGGCAGGTCCACCGGGAGGCGGACACTACAACGATTGCTACGGGATGCGGTACCGGGCGAGCACCGCGGTGATGTTGTCCGGGCCGCCGCGCTCGAGCGCCAGATCCACGAGCGCCCGACACTGTTCGTCGAGCTGCTTGGCATTGCCTGAGCGCTCCGCTTGGCCGTCGCGCAGCACTGCGGCGATCTGGTCGTCTTCCACGAGATCGGTGAGGCCGTTGGTGCAGAGCAGCACCACGTCGCCGTCCAGCAGCAGGTAGTTCTGGATCTCGATGTCCGGTGGCCCGGCATGGCCGCCGATTGCATCGGTCAGCACATGGCGGAGGTCGTGCGCCGCCAGTTCGGTGGGGGCCGTGCGGCCGGTCTCGGCGAGCCGCTGCGCGAGGGTTTGATCCCTCGTCAGGCGCGTCAGGAGCCCTCCCCGATAAAGGTAGGCACGGGAGTGCCCGACGTGCACGACAAACAGCTCGTCGCCCGCGCTGAAGGCTGCCGTGAGCGTCGTGCTCATGCCCGCAAGCGCGGGATGCTGCTGCGACGCTTCGGACATCTCTTCGCCGACCCGGCGATAGAACCGCTCCGCGCGCTGGACGATTTCCCAGGCCGTCCGCTCGTTCACACGGAGGTTCCATTTGCCGAAGTGGAGCACGAGCTGCACGAGGGTCGCGATCGCGTGCCGGCTCGCGATCTCCGGGCCGTCGGGGCCCATGCCGTCGGCGACGACCATGCCGTAGGCCTGCTCGTCGAACCGATCGGGCACGGCGCCCTCCGGAAGGCTCGACGCGATGGTCTCCTGGTCGCGCCCGAGGCGCAAGATCAGGTAGTGGTCGTCACTCGTCGTTCGGCGGCGGCCGGGATCGGTGACCGCCCCGAACTCCACCTCCACCGTCGACGACATCGGGCGGAAGGCTTTGTAGGTTCCGAGACCTGCCTTCGCAGACGACAGGTCCAGGCTGTCGTCGCCGTCGCGATCCATCGGGCGCGGGCGATCCATCCCGAGACGCCTCCGTTGCCGAGTCAGTACATCGAGAACGCGTACAAGGTGTCCCCGACGGCTACCAGCACGTGCTGGCGCCCGTCGACGCTGTAGGTCTGCGGCGCGTTCGAGATATTGCCGATCCGGGAATGCCACAGCGGCTTGCCGTTGGTCGCATCGAACGCCGCGAAATTGCCGCTGCCGTCGCCTGAGAAGATGACGCTTCCGGCCGTCGTCAGCAGTCCGCCGCCGCCACCGCCGTAGAACGAGTGACGCCACGCAACCTTCCCGGTCTTGGGGTCGATCGCCGTGAGGTAGTCGCCGAGCGATCCGAGCTGCGCGACGGCCTTGCCGCCGAGGCCCATCGATCCACGCGGATCGGGGTCGGTCAGATAGAGCAGGTTGAAGCCGTTGTGTTCCTGGACGTAGAAGAGGCCCGTGTCCTCGGAGTACGCCGGCGGCGGCCAGTTGGTGACGCCCCCCTCGACCGGCGACACGAGCGACCCGGGAATCGTCGCTTCCTTGGCGGGGTTCGGATCGACCTCTCCGGTCGGTCGCTGCTTGAGCGCCCAGTTCGTCGTTGTTCCGTACTTGCTCGTCACGATGTGTTTGCCCGTGACGCGGTCCAGCGTGTAGAAGTAGCCGTTCCGGGCCGCCGTCGACACGAGCTTCCGGGGCTTGCCGTCGATTGTGGCGTCGATGAGGATCGGCGTCTGCGCGGAATCCCAGTCGTGCGTGTCGTGCACGGACGTCTGGAAGTACCAAGCCATCTTGCCGGTGTCGACGTGGACGGCAAGGAGCGTGCAGGTGAAGAGGTTGTCGCCTTTGCGGCCCGCACCCGTATAGCCAGGCGTCGGATTGCCCGTGCCGAAGATGTAGTACTTCGTCTCGGGGTCGTACGAGCCAGGAATCCACACCTGCCCGCCGCCGTGCCTCGCGGTATCCAGACTCGGCCAGGTATCCAGGCCCGGATCCCCCGGCTTCATCGGCACGGTGTAGAAGATCCAGTTGCGCTTCCCGGTCTCCGGGTCGTACGACTGGAGGAACCCCGGTGCGTCGAGGTCGTTGCCCGTGCCGACGAGGACATGGTTGTCGACCACGACAGGTGCCATCGTCGAAAAGTACTGCTGCTCGAAATCGGCGATCTCCACGTGCCAGCGCTCTTTGCCCGTCCTGGCGTCGAGCGAGACGAGATAGTTGTCGGGCGTTTCAAAGAAAAGGTAGTTCCGCCAGATGGCGGCGCCACGATTGCCGATGTGCGTGCCGCCCTTCGTCTTCCAGTAGTAGCGCCACAGCTCGCGTCCGTCGCGTGCGTCGAGCGCCCAGACGTTGTCGGGCGCCGTCACGTACAGGACGCCATCCACCTGAAGGATCGCGCCTTTGACCTGTGCGGCGCCCCCGGCAGCGAACTCTCCGGTGCCCTCGCCACCCACGATGACCGGTGCGGCGGCGCCCCCGCCGAAGCCGCCACGACCGCCGAATCCACCCCGGCCCGCGCCAGCGGCGGCCGCGGGATCACCGGCGGTCAGGCGCGCGGTCCATGCGAGCGTTAGGTTCTTGACGGTGGTCTGGTTGACCTGTTTCAGTGCGCTGTAGCGCCTGCCGGTGTAGTCGCCCGAATAGGTCGGCCACGAGTCGGCGAGCGGCTTTCGGATCGAGGCTGGGTCGAGGCCGCCTTGCGCCTGGCCCGAGAGAAACGCGGGCGTCAGCATGGCTGCCGCGGCGGCAGCAACCGACGTCGTGAAGATCACCCTTTTGATCGTCATTTCAGTGTCACCAGATAGGCAGTCACGTTGTGGATGTCTGAATCCGCGTAGGTCGGCAGCAGCTTGCGGTGCACTTCGCGCGGATCACGAACCTCGACCTTGGGCATGTCGCCGTCACGCCGGAACGAGCGCGACGTGCCATCAGCCAGCGCCACGACCACGCTGAAGTCGTCGAGACGAATCAGACGGCCTTCCGTCTTCTGACCCGAGGCGTCGGTGACGATGGCCGTTACTGTCGATGGCGCGGCGCCACCTCGTCCACGTCCGCCTCCGCCTCCCACCCAATAGTTCTGGAGCGCCATCGGATCCGATACGCGGGTCGCGATGCCCTGCATGTCGGTCGCCTTGTGGCACGATGCGCACTTCGCCGCGAAGTACGACTCACCTGCCTTGGCATCGCCGACGACGATATTGAGCTCAATCGGCGGACCCTCCGGCGGCGCGCCCTGGCCCCGCGCGCTCGCTGTCACGCTGTGAATGTAGGTCGCGATCGCCTTGACGTCGTCGGGCGGGATGTTCATCGGCGGCATGACGGGCATGCCCGGGTTTTGCCGACCCTGCTGGACGACCAGCAGAATCAACTCGCCGTTCTGGTCGTTGAGCACGAGCTGCGACCGCAGCAGGTTCGGTCCGCCCTGGTCCCCACCGCGCAAGTCGGCGCCGTGGCACGCGCGGCAGTAGACGCCGTACAACCCGTTGCCGCGCTTGATCGCTTCAGGATCACCTGGTGGCCGTTGCTGCGCAGGGAACGTCGCTTGTCCGCGGCCTCGACCCTGAGGTGGAGCACCGGCGCCCTGTGGGGCGCCGCGGCCGGCCGCGCCGGCGGGGGCGGCAGGAGCCGTTTGCGGCGGCGCGCCTTGCGCGCCAAGCCGGACGGCGAGAGACGCCAGCAGGAGGAAAGCGGCTGGCGCCAGGAGTGTCTTCGGTTGCATCGACTCACCTCGACGATTGGTCAACGAAAGTGGGGCTCGGCAAATCATACGCGGTTTCGCGGCAAACGTTTACACGCGCTGGGATAAGCTTCCAGCTGCCAGCTCCCAGCTTCCAGATCACTTCTGCTCTCTGAAACGCCAAGCGGGAAGCTGGCGGCTCGAAGCTGGAAGCTATGATTCCCCAACCCATACTCGAGCTTCTCGACGCGACGGTCGTCAAAGGCGATCGTCGAGTGCTGAACGGACTCCGGCTGACGATACGCGAAGGAGAGCACACAGCCATCCTCGGTCCGAACGGGGCGGGGAAGTCCGTGCTCGTGAGCTTGTTGACCCACCACGAGTGCGCGCTCGTTCCGGCCGGCGGGACGTCGGCGGTGCGCGTGTTCGGCGAGGACCGGTGGAACGTGTCGGAGCTGCGCGCGCAGCTCGGGATCGTCTCTGCCGATCTCCATCAGCGATTTGTCGCAGGCAACAGCGAAGGGAGCATCACCGGCGAGGCGGCCGTGCTGTCGGCATTCCTCGTCTCGCACGGGATTCTTCGGTACGGCGTCGTGACAAACGACATGCGCAGGCGTGCGGCTGAGGCACTCGACGCCGTCGGTGCCGCCCATCTCGCGCCGCGCACGCTCGATCAGATGTCGAGCGGGGAAGCGCGCCGCGTGATGCTCGCCCGCGTGCTCGCGACGTCTCCCCGTGCCCTCGTGCTCGACGAGCCGACGACGGGGCTGGACCTGGGGACGCGGCACGGGTTCATGGAGCAGGTGCGCGGAATTGTGAGGGGCGGCACGACGCTCGTGCTCATCACGCACCACAGCGAGGAGATCGTTCCGGAGATCGAGCGGGTGATCCTGTTGCACGAGGGTCGGATCGTGGCCGATGGTGCGAAGGCGTCGGTCCTGACGGGAGAGCGCTTGAGTGCGCTCTTCGGCCTGCCGATCACGGTCGAGGCAGCGGGCGGATACTACTACGCGCGGCCGTCCGGATAGTCGGGCAGCCGAGCGGCCTCAGGTGAAGTAAACTGACACCGCATGCGGCATCACGGGATCCATACGTGCGTGCTGGCGGTCGGCTTTCTCGGCCTCGTCTTTGCCGAGTTCGGGGCTGGGTTCGGGGCCGGGGCCGAGGCGACGACCATGGCCGCGCGGGCGGCGGGGCAGGCAGGCCTGCCGCCGGTCAGCTTCAACCGCGACATCCGGCCCATCCTCGCCAACAACTGCTTCGCCTGCCACGGTCCCGACGAGAAACAGCGCGAGACAAAGTTTCATTTCGATACCCGCGAGGGTGCGTTTGCCGAGGACGGCATCATCGTACCGGGGAGGGCCGCCGGGAGTGTGCTCGTCAAGCGCATCACCCACCCGGATCCCGACGAGCGGATGCCGCCCCCCGACTCCGGGCACGCGCTGACCGCCAGGCAGATCGAATTGCTGCGCCGCTGGATCGACGAAGGCGCGAAGTGGGATACGCACTGGGCCTATACACCGCCGGGGCGCCCCGATCCGCCGGCGCCCGACACGCTTGACCGGGCCGACTGGGTCAGGAATCCGATCGATCGGTTCATCCTCGCGCGGCTCGAACGCGAAGGGCTGAAGCCGTCGTCAGAGGCCGACAAAGCGACGTTGTTGCGTCGCGTGACGTACGACCTGACCGGGTTGCCGCCGGCGCCGGCCGAGCTCGATGCGTTTCTCGCCGACCGCTCGCCCGACGCGTACGAAAAACGCGTCGATGCGCTGCTGCAGTCGCCGCGCTACGGCGAGCGCATGGCCGTGCCGTGGCTCGACGCCGCGCGCTACGCCGACACGCACGGCTACCACATCGACAGCCATCGAGGGATGTGGCCGTGGCGCGACTGGGTCATCGGGGCCTTCAGCCGGAATCTCCCGTTCGACCAGTTCGTGATCGAGCAGCTCGCCGGCGATCTGCTCCCGAACGCCACGCGCGATCAGAAAGTCGCCTCGGGCTTCAACCGCAACCACATGATCAACTTCGAAGGCGGCGCGATCGCCGACGAGTATCAGGTCGAGTACGTGATGGACCGCGTCGAAGCCACCTCGACGGCGTTCATGGGCCTGACGATGGGATGTGCGCGCTGCCACTCGCACAAGTTCGACCCGATCAGTCACAAGGAGTTCTACCAGTTCTTCGCGTTCTTCAACAACGTGCCGGAACTGGGCCTGGACGGCAGGCGCGGCAACGCGGCCCCGACGATCTTGTTGACGTCGCCCGCACAGCAGAAGCTCCTCGACGATCTCGATGCGGCGATCGAGGCACACGAGTCTGCGCTCGACGATGCGGTCGTCGATCCTGCGCAGCGCGAGTGGGAGAAGCGTGTTTCCGAACGACCCGATCCGCGGGACGTTCAGCTGAATGGGCTGACGGCGTACTACGAACTCGACGGGAGCTTCTCTGATATCTCAGGCCGCTATCAGCATGGGCGGACCGTAACCGGCGATCCGACTTTTGACGTCGGCCAGATCGGGCGGGCAGCAACGTTCGACGGCGACACGGAGGTCAGCTTCGGCCAGGTCGGTGCCTTCGATCGCGCGAACCCGTTCAGCCTCGCGGTATGGATGAAAGCGCGCGGGAATCTACCCATCGCCGTCTTCCAGAAGATCGACAACGCGCAGCATCGTCGTGGATACGAGTGGAGGCTGGACGACCTGGCGCTCTTCGATATCCAGCGGTGGGCCGCACGTCTGACGATCACGCTCACATCCGACGCGCCTGCAAATGCCATCCAGATTCGCAGTCGCGAGCGGCTCAAGATGGGCGAATGGAATCACGTCGTCATGGCCTACGACGGTTCGGGCAAGGCCGACGGCCTCGCGATTTACGCAAACGGCGAGCGGCTCGCCGTCGACGTCTTGCAGAACGCGCTTGCGGGGCCGATCGCCACCGCCGCGGCGCTCACGGTTGGACGCGGTGCGCTCGGGCCGCCGTTTGTCGGACAGATCGACGACCTTCGATTCTACAACCGGGTGTTGACAGCGGGCGAGGTCGAGGCCCTTGCTGTTCACGACAAGCCCCGCGCGATCCTCTCGGGCGTCAACGGCAAGCGCTCCAAGGACCAGGTTGAGTACCTGCGCGAGTACTTCCTCACCTATGCGGCTCCCGACGCGCTGCGCACGCTGCAGAAGGAGCTCGTGGCGCTGCAGAAGCAGAAGGAGGCGGCGCAGAAGCCGATTCCGACCGCCATGGTGATGGGGGAACTGAAGAAGCCCCGGGAGACCTTCGTGCTGGCGCGGGGCGACTATCGCAACCACACCGAGAAGGTGCAACCCGGTGTGCCGGCCATGCTCCCGCCGCTCGACCTTGGTCCCGGGGCCGGCGCGCCGCCCAATCGGCTCACGCTGGCGAAATGGCTGGTGCAGCCCGGGCATCCGCTCACGTCCCGCGTCGCAGTAAATCGCTTCTGGCAGATGTACTTCGGGCAGGGCATCGTCAAGACGCAGGAAGACTTCGGCGTGCAGGGCGAGCCGCCGGTCCATCCCGAGCTGCTCGACTGGCTGGCCACGGAGTTCGTGCGCACGGGCTGGGATATCCGAGCCATGCAGCGGCTCATCGTGACGAGCGCCACGTATCGCCAGTCGTCGAAGGTCACGACGGCGCTGCTCGAGAAGGATCCGGAGAATCGGTTGCTGGCGCGCGGTCCGCGATTCCGTCTGCCGGCGGAGATGATCCGGGACACCGCACTCGCCGTCAGCGGTCTGCTCAACGACGAGATTGGCGGCCCGAGCGTTCTGCCATATCAGCCGAAAGGGCTCTGGGAGGAACTGGCCTTCGGCGATGGTTTTTCGGCTCAGACCTACGTGCAGAGCCACGGGAAGGACCTGTACCGCCGCGGGATGTATACGTTCTGGAAGCGCACGGCTCCGCCGGCGTCGCTGGCGACGTTCGACGCACCGGATCGGGAGAAGTGCACGGGGCGCCGCGCGTTGACCAACACGCCGCTTCAGGCGCTCGTGCTGCTCAACGATCCGACGTATGTCGAGGCCGCGCGCGCGCTTGCCCAGCGCACCCTGCTCGAAGGCGGCACGGACGAGAAGAGCCGAGTCGCCTTCGCGTTTCGGCTGGCCACGGCCCGCAAGCCGACTCGCAAGGAGACAGGCGTCCTGCGTAAGCTCCTCGAGACGCAGTTGGCTTCGTTCGGCCTCAATCCTCAGGCCGCGACGAAGCTGCTGGGCGTCGGCGAATCGACGCGCGACAAGCGGCTGAATCCGGCCGAGCTCGCCGCGTGGACGACCGTCACGAGCGTGATTCTCAATCTGGATGAGACGGTGACGAGGCAGTAGGAGCTAGGAGCTAGGAGTCAGGAGGAAAGGACGAGAAGACGAAGACACGGACAGCCGCGCCTGCGGCCCGAGCGCGGCGCGAAGTCGCCGCGCGAGAGCTCGCGGGGGTGGGGCCCCGCGAGCTTTGAGTAATGCAGACCCAACCCCTCAATTGAAGACTCAGTTCAAAGTGGCTTCGTTATGACTATCCAACGCGAAATCGATCTCCACCTGACACGCCGGCAGTTGTTCGGCCTCACGGCCCGTGGCATCGGGGTCGCGGCGCTCGGGTCGTTGCTCTCGCCGGAGCTGCTGGCAGCTGGGGCGCTTCAGGAGATTCGCGATCCGAAGACCGGTGGCCTCAGCACCCTTCCGCATTTTGCGCCGAAAGCAAAGCGCGTGATTTTTCTGCATCAGTCGGGCGGGCCGTCTCAGCTCGAGACCTTCGACTACAAGCCGGGCCTAGTGAAGTTTCAGGGCACGCAGATCCCCGATTCCATCCGTCAGGGGCAGCGCGTGGCGCAGACGATGGGGCAGTCGACGTTGCCGGTGGCGAAGTCGGCATTCGGGTTCGCGCAGTACGGGCAGGCCGGAACGTGGGTGAGCGAGCTCCTGCCGCACACCGCGAAGATCGTCGACGACATCACCGTCATCAAGACGATGAACACAGACGCGATCAACCACGACCCGGCAATCACGTTCATTCAGACCGGGTTCCAGCAGCCGGGGCGCCCGAGCATGGGTGCGTGGCTCAGCTACGGGCTGGGCAGCGAGAATCAGAATCTGCCGGCGTTCGTGGTGTTGCTGTCGCAGGCGCACGCGATTACTACGGATCAGCCTCTCTTCTCGCGCCTGTGGGCGAGCGGATTCCTGCCGTCGAGCTACCAGGGCGTCAGGTTCCGCGCCGGAGGCGCACCGGTCCTCTTTCTCGAGGACCCGCCGGGAATCACCAGAACGACCCGGCGGCAGATGCTCGATGCCGCGGCCAGGCTCAACACGATGCAGCACGACGCGTACGGCGATCCCGAGATCGAGACGCGCATCGCGCAGTACGAGATGGCGTACCGGATGCAGTCGTCTGTGCCCGACCTGACGGACCTGTCGAAGGAGCCCGATTCGGTCTTCGAGATGTATGGTCCGGAGTCGCGCAAGCCCGGCACCTACGCCGCAAACTGCCTGCTCGCGCGGCGCCTGGCGGAGCGGAACGTCCGATTCATTCAGCTCTACCACCGCGGCTGGGATCAGCACGGCAATCTCCCGCGCGACATCGCGCTGCAGTGCAGGGGCACAGACCAGCCGACCGCGGCGCTCATCACGGACCTCAAGCAGCGTGGGCTGCTCGACGACACGCTCGTCATCTGGGGCGGGGAGTTCGGCCGGACGGTCTTCAGTCAGGGCAAGCTGACCGAGGTGAACTACGGCCGAGACCATCACCCGCGCAACTTCTGCATGTGGGTGGCCGGTGGCGGCACGAAGCGGGGGACCGTGATCGGTGAGACCGACGACTTCAGTTACAACGTCGTGTCAGATCCTGTCTCCGTCTTCGATCTGCAGGCGACGATCCTGCATCTGATGGGCATCGATCACACGAAGCTGACGTATCGGTTCCAGGGCCGCGATTACCGGCTGACCGACGTGCATGGCCAGGTGGTGAGGCAGATTCTCGCGTGAGCGAGGCACTCGGCCTTCGAGGATCGAGCGCCGATTCGGCCTACGGCTTGAACGGGACCACTGCCGTGACGATGAAGGGCACCGGCTTTCCGTCCAGCAGCTCCGGTTCGTATCGCCACTGAAGCACGGCGTCGATCGCAGCTTGATCGAGCGACGGCACACTCCGCAGTACCTTGGCTGCCGTCACCCGCCCGTCTATTCCGACCGTGAGCTCGACGAGCACCGCACCGCTGACACCGGCTTGCCGCGCGCTCTCGGGATACACCGGTAGCACATCGTGGACCTTCTGCGGTGTCCTGAGACTGCTGCCCACGCGCGCCCGTGTCGGCTGCTTGCCGCTGTTGCGCGCGATATCCGATAGTTGCCGTCGCTCCGCTTCGTCGAAAGTAACCCCGCCGCCTGTGCCGCCGGTCGACCCCCGATACATGAGGACGGCGATCGCGCCAGCGTCCTTGAACATCTCACTGTCCGTGGAGCCCAGAATCTGGATCAGGCCCTGGGGTAGCAGCAGCCCTATGCCCTGCGTCGGCTGTCCAATCGGCTCGTATTCCTCGATGACAGCCGTCCCCTCCCACCGCTCGGCGAGCGGCCAATCACCGCTGAGGCTGGAGTACCAAAGTCTGGTGTCGACTCGCCCGTCGGCTCCGCCGGGCGAGGCATGATCGATGAGCAGCACGACCCAACGATCGGAGGGATTGAAGACCGCGCGCACCACCGCCTGACGACGGCGCACTATTCGGACCCGGGCATCGTCTTCGACGGTGACGATGTCTCCATCGCGGGCATTGATGCGCTGTCCCTGCGGAAAAGGCTCACGCGCGGGTCGAGGTGGCGCCCCTCTCTGAGCGGCCGGCGCGCACGAGACCCAGCTTAAGGGTCCAGCGATGAGTATGCCTGCCGCCATGGCGCGTGCCGCGTGCCGCGATTTCATGTTGGTGCCCTTCCTGACGTTCACCGTCCCTTGACCCGGTCCACGAAGCTCTTGATGGTCGCAAACAGCGTGTCGGCATCGGCGCCGGGTTTCAGCTCGTAGTCGGCCACCGCAAGCGGCGCACCGATTACCACCAGCGACGCCCCCAGCGCCGGGCACTGGGCCGCCTGATCGATCGAAAGCCCACCCACGGCCTGCAGGGGAATCTTGACTGCCTGCCGCACGTTCTTCAAATCGTCCAGCGGGGATTTCCCCTTCTCCGCATGACGCTCGTCGAGTCCTGTGTGGACGATGACGACGTCGACACCTATCGCTTCCATTTTCTGAGCCATGGCGACCTTGTCCGGGCAGAGCATGATGTCGCCCATGACGTAGCCGCCGTACTCCTTTGCCGCCCGAACCGCCTCGCGAAGCGTGTGCTCGTGGGCCTGGCCCATCACGACCACGAACGACGCGCCGTTCCGGTACATCATCTCGGCCTCGAGATAGCCGGCGTCCATCGTCTTCAGGTCGGCGACGATGGGGTGGTCGGGGTACTTCTGGTGAAGCGCGGCGACCGCATGGAGTCCCTCGCCCAGGATGAGCGGCGTCCCGACCTCCAGCCAGTCCACGCCGGCCCTGACGGCGATGTCGGCCGTGGGTAGTGCGTCGGCCATGGTCTGCAGGTCGAGCGAGAGTTGGACCTTTGGCGATCCGTCCAACAGCTCCCTTGTCTCCATCACGTCAGCCCTGCCTTCTGTGGCGCGCAGAGCGGCCCCGTCGGGAACTGCTCGAGCTCGACCACCTGGCCGCTGAACGGCGCGCCCTTGTCCGACGCCAGGAAGAGGGCGACTTCTGCGACCTCGGAGGGCTTCAGGATCCGCCCGAGCGGCCACGCCTTCCCTTGCCGGTCGATGAAATCTGCGGGATGGCCGAGCCGCTTCATCATCGTGCGCTCGCCCTCGGAGTCCATCCAGCCGACGTTCAGGCAGTAGACGCGGACGCGGTCGAACTTGAGGTAGTTGGCGAGGTTGCGCGAGGCGGTTTCGAGCGCGCCCTTCGACGCGGCGTACACCAGGAGCGACGGCTCGCCCATGAAGGCATTGATGCTCCCGATGTTGAGGATGACGCCCTGCTGTTTGCGGAGCGACTTGATGGCGTGCTGCGCCAGCAGAAGGGGAGCACGGAGGTTGAGTGCGAAGATCCGATCGAAGATCTCGGGGGTCACATCGTCGACTGTCGCGCGCGAGGCGTCGACCGCGTTGTTGACGAGGATGTCGACTTTGCCGAACCGCTCGAGAGCCGTGTCGATCAGCCGCCGGCAGTCGTCGGCGCGCACCAGATCAGTCTCCTCGAAGATGGCGTTCTTCCCGAGTCTCTTCGCCACCGCCGCGCCGTCGGCTGCCGATCGCCCAGTCAGGATGACCTTTGCGCCCTCCTTGACATAGAGTGTCGCGATAGCAGCGCCCAGGCCCTGCGTGCTGCCGGTGACGACCGCGACTTTTCCCGACAGGAGCTTACTCATCGCTCTTCCCCTCACTTCAGCATTCAGAATTCAGAAGACTTCCTCACGGTGAAGCGCCTCGGCGGCGAGATCGACGGCTGCAAGTGGCGCTGTCTCGTCATTGCCGATCACGCAGCTGACAAATACCCACGAGCGACGGTCGCGGCTCACGTGGCCAACCAGCCACCTGACCGCGCTTCCGCTCTTGTCGCGTCCGCTGCCGGTCTTCGCGCTGAGAACGGTACCTGGAGGCCACGTTCCGCCAAACGGGTGTTCCCCCGTCGCATTCATGACCATTCCCGTCGGCTGGACGAGCACGTTCCGAACGATGCCCATGGCCCGCGGACTGATCGGCAGTGTGTTCTCAAACAAGCGCCGGAGGAACTGTCCCTGTTCCTCCGGCGAAATCACCAGCGATCCCCCAAGCCAGAACGTTGTCAGACCGCTGCGCGAGTCGGCATTGCCGTAGGCCAGGCGATGGAGGTAGTCGCGCTCCCTGGCCGCACCGAGCTTCTCTGCGACACGCTGGAACCACCAGACCACGGAGAATCGCATCGCCGACGACAACGTGTGGTCGCGCCGCCACGCCTCGAATGGTTGACGGGAGCCGTCGTACGCAAAAGACGCGTCTGCTCCGGTGAGCACGCCTGCGTCGAGCGCGGCGAGCGCGTGCGGGATTTTGAAGGTCGACTGTGGCGAAACCCGCGTGCGACATGCATCGGAAGGCGCGCGTCGAATCTCGCCGACACCGATTTCATACAGCAGAAAGCATGAGCCGCCCGCGCGACGTGACGTGCCCTCCTGAGCGACGTCGAGTGCCGCACTCGGACCGTGCCTCATGTCAGTCGCGCCGCTGGCAAGCACCAACAACGTCAGGAATAGAATCAGTCGTGAAGTCTTCGTCATTGCCGAGGACTGGACGCGCCATAGTACTGCGCGCGTTTCGTCTTGAGAAAGTCGACTGACCGCCGCAGCTCGTCGAGACCATCCATCCCGTCTTCGACCGATATCCAGCCTGTGAAGTTCACGGAACGCAGGATCCGGAAGATCGCGTCGTAGTCGTTGGTGCCCTTGCCCGTCTCGCCATGTGTCATCTGGTCCGGATACCCCACGGTGCCGTCCTTCGACAACAGCTCGTCGAGCGTCGTGCCTGGCGCCAGAAAGCGATCCGATGCATGCATCGTGACCACGCGGTGTTTGATCTTCTCGAGGAAGGCGATGGGGTCGATCCCTGCGATGAGCGCGTTCGACGGGTCGTACTGCACGCCCCAGTGCTGGTTGTGTGCCGAATATGGAAGAGCGTCGAGCAGCGCGAGAAAGGGCTCTTCCTGCTGCGCGAACTCTGGGTAGAGCCAGCTGCCGACCTTGTAGTGGTTCTCGAGGCAGAGCACCACGTCCTGCTTGACGGCGTACTCGAGCGATCGCGTAATGCATTCGGCCGCTCGGGCGACGCCCTCCGCGATCGAGAGCCCAGGATACTTCTGTCCGCTGAGCGTGCGGCAGTGGCGTGCGCCGGTGCGGACCGTCAGATCGATCGCGCGCTTCTGCTGTTTGACCTGACGTGCGCGCTCGTCCGGATCGGGGTGCGTGAAGTCCGGCGAGAAGCACATCATCGACGAGATCTGCCCGGTGGCGGCCATCGCGTCCATCACCGGCGTCACGTCGCGCTCGTCGTAGCTCGGGAAAAACTCGTCATAGTGTTCGACGCCTTCGCCGCCGAGCGTCGCGGCGTCGTGGATCCACTCGACATAGTTTCTTCGTCCTGCCACGAGATCGTCGAAATAGCACTTGGGGAAGACCGAGATCGGAGGCGCGGATATCACCTGTTGAGAATATGCGAGCAATGAGCTGCGACGCCAGACTGACCCCCGGGCGGAGCTTCTTGACCGGGGGAGTGGGTGCGCGCGCCGACCTGACGACTTCGCGTAAGATGCCTGAGGCCATGCCGACCTATACGTGTCGCGTCAACGGTCGGGCCGCAACCCTGACGAGCTGGGATCCGAATCAGCCGCTCCTCTTTGCTTTGCGTGGCTCGCTCGGGCTCAACGGCACGAAGGTGGGGTGCGTGCTCGGGCAGTGCGGTTCCTGCACAGTGCTCGTCGACGATCAGGCGGTCCGCTCGTGCCTCGTGCCAATCAGCAGCGTCGCCGGACGACCTATCACGACCATCGAGGGGCTCGGCACGCCGGAGCAGCCCGATCGGGTGCAGGCGGCGTTCATAGCCGAGCAGGCAGCGCAATGCGGCTACTGCACGGTGGGCTGCGTCATGACGGCCAAAGCGCTCCTCATGCGGACGCCGAACCCGACGCTGGAACAGGCAAAGGAAGCGCTCTCGGGCAATCTCTGCCGGTGCGGCACCCACACTCGGATTCTCAAGGCGGTCATGCGGGCCGCCGGCCGATGACGGATCGCGCAGCGCCTGCGGCCCGAGCGCGGTGCGCAGTCGCCGCGCGAGAGCGAGCGGGAGTGGGCCGCCTCCGCCAAGGCTCCGGCGCGCTGCGCCGAAGCTTCGCGAAGGCGAGGCCCCGCGAGCATTGAGAAATGAGATGAATCGGCGCGACTGGCTGAAGACAACCGGTGGCCTCGTCGTCGGCTTCACCTTCAGCGGGCTGCCGGCGTTCGGCGGGCAGACGACGCCACTGAGTAACGACGGGCGACCGCTGGATCCTCGAGAGGTCGACAGCTTTCTCTCGATCCACGCCGACGGCACGGTCACCGTCTATACGAGCAAAGTCGACGTCGGCACCGGCATGCGCATCGCGATCGCGCAGATGGCTGCCGAAGAGCTCGGTGTCGACACGTCGCGGATCACCGTAGTCGATGGAGACACCGCGCGCTGTCCGAACACGGGCGGTACGGGCGGGAGCACGGGACTCACGCGCGGAGGCACCGCCGTTCGTCAAGCGGCCGCTACGGCCCGGCAGGCGCTCCTCGGTCTCGCGGCGACACGGCTGAAACGCCCGGTCGCGGACCTGACGATCGTCGCGGGCGAGGTACGACCGGCCGCTGGTGGGCGCGGCATCCGCGGCATAGGCATCGGTGCTCTGGTCGGCGGTCGCCGCCTGGCGCTGCCAGTCGACGCGAAGGCGCCGCTCGTCCCTCCGTCCCGATACGCGCGTGTCGGGCAGTCTCCGGCAAGGCCTGATGTTCCTGCCAAATGCACGGGCCGCTATCAATATATCCAGGACTTCACCGTTCCGGGGATGCTGCACGGCCGCGTGATTCGGCCGCCGGCGATCGGCGCAACGCTCGTCTCGGTCGACGAGGCCTCGCTCGCGCAGTTTCCCGGCGTGCGCGTCGTCCGCATCGAGAGCTTCCTCGCGGTGGTTGCGGCCGACGAGTGGGCAGCGTTGAGGGCGGCGCGCGAGCTCCGCGCGACGTGGACCGATTGGCGCGGCCTGCCGGGTCACGACAACCTGGAGCGGTATCTTCGCGACGGCGTCGTCGAGCGCGACCAGGCAATTGTGAACCGTGGGCCGTCCGGGCCAATCGGCGACGCCGATCAGTCCGGCGCGGCGCTCGAAGCGGCGCTGGCGTCGGCGAAGATGACGATGGCGGCGACGTACTTCTGGCCGTGTCAGAGCCATGCGTCGCTCGCGCCTTCGTGCGCCGTCGCAGACATTCGCGGCGACGCCGCTACGATCTGGACCTCGTCGCAGACGACCTACGGCCTGCGCGCCACGTTGTCGCGCGTTTTCGGACTCGTGCCCGAGAACGTGCGTGTCGTGTTCGTCGAAGGATCGGGATCGTACGGCACGAACGGCGCAGACCATGCCGCTGCTGACGCCGTGCTCCTCTCGAAAACGATCGGGAAGCCCGTGCGCGTGCAGTGGTCGCGCCAGGACGAGCATGGCTGGGATCCGAAGGGACCGCAGCAGCTGCTCGATCTCCGGGCGGGTCTCGATGCCGCCGGCCGGATTGTGGGGTGGGACACGCAGATGTGGATTCCGTCGAACCGTCGCGGCGCGAGGATCCTGCTCGCGGCGCAATCGGCGGGGATTCAACAGGACAGCGGGCGCGACGCCGCGGCGGTATTCGAGAATGGCGATCCGCCGTACGCCGCCGACCACGTCAGGGTGCTCGCGCACTGGATGCGCGACACGCCGCTCAACCCGTCGAATCTGCGTGCACCGGGAAAACCGGCGAACGTGTTCGCGGTCGAGAGCTTCACCGACGAGATCGCCGCGGCGCTTGGTATCGACGCGCTCGAGTTTCGTACGGCCCGACTGACCGATCCCCGCGCGCTCGAGGCGCTGGCGCGCGCGTCGAAGGTGTTTGGATGGCAGCCGAGGCCGTCACCGAACCTCGCGGCGCCCGTGAAAGGCCTGCTGGTGGGACGCGGCATGGCCTACACGCGTTACAAGCAGTCGGAGAACTACGTCGCGACCTTCATGGAGGTGGCCGTCGATCCGCAGAGCGGCAGGATGCTGGTACGGCGCGTCGTCTGCGCCCACGACTGTGGTCTCGTCGTGAACCCCGACGCCTTGCGCAATCAGATCGAGGGCGGGATCGTGCAGACGCTCAGCCGTGCGCTCCACGAGGAAGTGCAGTTCGATGAGTCGCGTGTCACGAGCGTCGACTGGTCGACGTACCCGATTCTGACGTTCCCGGAGGCGCCGTCCGTCGAGGTGATTTTGATCGCGCGGCCCGAGCAGCCGTTGTGGGGCGCGGGCGAGGCGTCGACCGTGCCCGTCGCGGCGGCGCTGGGGAACGCCGTGTTCGATGCCACCGGCGTGCGCCTGCGCCGCGTGCCGTTCACCGCCGCGCGCGTCAAGGCCGCGCTGGCTGCCGGCTCACGAGGGTCAGCCGTGCATTGAAGGAACGTCGGCGGGAGGGCGGTAGTAGATCATCTCTAACAACGTCGGCCGTGTCAAGACACAGCTCTCCCGTTCAGGCTGCCGGAGCCGGCTCTTACTAGCCAGGGAGCCGGCGGAGGCGGCCGTGGCTAGTTGGCGCAACGTTCACGACG